>Ga0233449_1001353_pt1 | contig 22678 bp, 20 predicted proteins | sample SI_124_October20_FD_183012 | JGI IMG/M metagenome (GOLD analysis project Ga0233449, IMG submission 183012) | Seawater microbial communities from Saanich Inlet, British Columbia, Canada - SI_124_October2016_200_MG | ecosystem: Environmental > Aquatic > Marine > Inlet | place: Canada: British... | reverse complement strand
GAAGGTGCTGTCCTTTCTTCAGGTCAGGATCTTGGTGGTGGTGAGTGGGCTCTGACCGTTGATCACCTTGAAGGTATAACGCTCACACCCGCCGAAAATGACAGCCGTGATATCCGGCTCAATGTCACAGTCACCGCTATGGAGGATGGCACTTCTGCCGCCACGTCGCGTAATTTCCGGGTTGCCATCAGTGGTGTTGCCGATGTTCCGGTCGTTCGTGTCAGCGACGCTGAAGGGCTTGAGGGTACCGAAATCCCGCTTGACGTATCGGCAGAGTTAATTGATCCCACGGAAACGCTGGAAGTCCTGATCAGCGGCGTCCCTGAAGGCGCTGTGCTGAAATCCGGCGGACGGAATTTCACCGGTACCGCCGGCGACAATACCGTGGATGTCAGCAACTGGAATCTGGAAAAATTGACGATTACCCCACCAGAAGGTGACGACAGCGATTTCACACTGTCAGTCAACGTGATGTCGCTCGAAACCGACAGTAATGATACGGCATCCACATCTGCCGTGCTTGAGGTTACGGTCGAACCCAACGAGATCGTCGGCACTGAGGGTGCTGATACCCTGATCGGAACGACTGACGGTGATGTCGTGCGTGGTCTGGGTGGTGATGACCTTATTGATACAGGCCGGGGCGATGATGTTATCTATGCCGGCGGAGGTTCGGACACGGTACTTACCGGCAGAGGCGACGATATCGCTTACGGTGAAGCCGGAGCTGATGTGATCTCGGGCGGAAGCGGCGCAGATCAACTTTATGGCGGCTCGGACGATGATGTGTTGAGCGGTGATTCCGGAGCTGACATGCTCTACGGCGGCGGTGGAAACGACGAATTGAGTGGCGGCGCGCGGGACGACATACTCACCGGCGGCGCGGGCGCTGATACCCTGACCGGCGGCAAGGGCAGAGATATTTTTCATTACGATTCGCTGAATGATCTTAACGACACCATTACCGATTTCAAAAGCGGCAGCGATCGTCTGAGTTTCGACGCCAACGCCTTTGAGGCAAATTACAACCAGGAGACCGGCGAACTTGATGCCGCCGACTTCGATAGCGTCGCTGACTTTGATCCCTCTTCCCCGGAAACTTCCGCCGCCTTCGTTTTCGATCAGTCAACTGAAAGCCTCTATTATGACCTCTCAGGCACTGGGGAGGGATATACGCTGGTGGCAAATATCGAGAACGGCGATCTTGATTTGAGCGATATTCTGATGATTGAGTAGCGGTGGTCTGTTATCAACAACAACTACTCGCGGTGAATTTCACATGTAATGTGGGTGTCTCATGTTTCGGGTACGGGGTAAAGTTGTGATCCTGAAACGAATATCTGCGGCACTTAAGGGGGATCAAAATTGGGACAACTGAACGGACGCGTTGCGATTGTGACGGGTGGCGCTATCAGCATGGGCAAAGCGTTCGCACGCACCCTGGCCAGCGAAGGCGCTTCAATCGCGATTGCGGATATAGCCGATGGCCGTGATGTCGCGGCGGATATTGAAAATGAGTTCGGGGTTCAGGCCATGGCTGGAACAGTCGACGTCAGCGACGAAAGCCAGGTATCTGTCTTTGTCGACCAGGTTATGCAGAAATTTGGTCAAATTGATATCCTGGTGAATAACGCCGCCATGTTTGCCACACTACCTGTGCAGCCCCACACCGACTACGCCACCGATCTGTGGGACCAGGTCATGGCAGTGAATGTGCGCGGACCGTTTTTGATGGCAAAACATATAACACCACATATGCAGACGGCGAATTACGGCAAGATCATCAATATCGGGTCAGGCACTGCCAACAAAGGCATGCCGAACATGCTGGCCTATGTGACGTCCAAGGGCGCAATCCTCGCATTCACGCGCGCCCTGTCTCGTGAAGTTGGTGCCCATGGTATATGCGTGAATACCCTTTCACCGGGGCTGATTGAAAGCCCATCTGTTATGGAAAACCCCCAGCATCTTGGTTTTACCGACCGGGTGCTCGCCAGTCGCGCCATTCCCCGCACAGCGACACCGGATGATCTTCTGGGGGCACTGATTTTTCTTGCCAGTCCGGCCAGTGATTTTGTCACCGGGCAGACAATTGCTGTGGATGGTGGGTCAGTAAATACCTGACGAACCGGTATGCGCATAAAGTGGTGATAAATGTCTATTCACCTGACAGCAAGGTGATAACCAATATCGGGCATATGCCGGCGTTGACCTGTAAGGGTACGTAATCTATCTAGGACCATGCTCACCTACGCGCTCGCACTCTTCTTTTTACTAATTACCCCCGGTCCCGGCGTCCTGTCTGTGGCGGGAGTAGGCTCCGCGTTCGGTCCTGGCGCTGGCACCCGCTACATTGCGGGGATAATGGTCGGAACGAACCTCGTCGCCGCCGCTGTCGTCTTCGGAGTAGCGGCTTCGATCATGGCGAATGATCGTATTCGCCTGATCATGTTAACGGCCTCACTGCTATACCTCGTCTACCTGGCTTTCAGGATCGCTTTCGCGGGTTCGACAATCGCGATCATCAAAGCGACAAAAGCACCGGGATTCTGGGCGGGTGTGGTTTTGCAAGTCGTGAACCCAAAAGCCTATGCGATCATCGCCACGCTCATAACGGGATTTGCTTTTTGGCCGGAAAATCTGGTTGCTGAGACGGCGATCAAACTCCTGATTTTCAATTCCATTTCGGTGCCAGTCCATTTTGCGTGGCTCTTTGTCGGCATCACATTCCATCGCCTCAATCTGAAGCCAGACACACAACGCCGCGTCAACATGCTGATGGCTATCTCCATGTTATTGGTCGTTGGCCTGGCGTTGATTGCACCCAAATAATCAAAACACGCCTGATCATCTGCGCGCGGCCAACAATTCAATGTCGGCTTTAACTGACATCAGGGACGTGATTTACTCTTGATCAGCATTGTCGTTCCGGACGACATCAATTTCAGGAGATTTTCCAGATGGTCGCAAAGTCAGTCAAGGTTGGAGAAAACCGGTTTCGGGAATCGGTCGGGCGTTGTTTTGAGGATTTTGGTGTTGGCGAGATTTACGAGCATCGTCCGGGCCGGACAATTTCGGAAGCCGACAATACCTGGTTTACCTTGCTGACCATGAATCAACACCCCCTGCATTTTGATCATGAATATGCCAGCCATTCCGAGTTCGGCAAACCGGTTGTGAATAGTGCCCTGACCCTGGCGATTGTCGCCGGCATGAGTGTCTCTGATATCAGCCAGCAGGCCATTGCCAATCTGGGATGGACGGATATCTCCATGCCTGCGCCTGTTTTTCACGGTGACACAATTTATGCAGAATCAGAGGTTCTGGAAAAACGCGAATCAAAATCGCGTCCGACCCAGGGAATCGCCACGGTCGAAACCCGAGCCTACAAACAAGATGGCACTCAGGTCATGAGCTATAAACGATCTGTACTTGTGCCGAAGAAAGGTCACAGTGTGGACGACAAAATGCTGGCTGCCGAAAAAGGGAAAGCTTGATCATGTCGACAGAAATTTTCAATCGCGCAGGCGACAGCATTACCACCGAGGATGAAACCCTGTTGCTAGACAGCATTCGCCGCTGGCTGGACCGTGACGTCAAGGACAAGGTCATGGCGCTGGAACACGCTGATGAATATCCACACGAAATGGTGGCCCAGATGAAAGAGCTTGGGCTCTTCGGCGCAACAATTTCGCGCGAATACGGTGGTCTGGCTCTGCCTGCGTCAACCTACGCCAAAATTGTCACAACCATATCCGAAGTCTGGATGTCCCTGTCCGGCATCTTTAACTCACATCTGATCATGTGTGCGGCAGTCGAGCGTTTCGGAACGCCGGAACAGAAACAGGAATACCTGCCCCGCTTTGCCAAAGGGGAAATTCGTGGTGGCCTCGCCCTGACGGAACCGGGCTGTGGTACAGACCTGCAAGCCATTCGCACACATGCGGTAAGGGATGGCGATAACTATGTGATTAACGGCACCAAAACCTGGATTTCAAACGGCATTGAAGGATCGTGCTTTGCCTTGTTGGTGAAAACCGATTTGCATGCTGAACCACGTCACCAGGGCATGAGTTTGTTTTTGGCAGAAAAAGGCGACGGTTTCTCTGTCAGCAAGAAGCTGAAAAAGCTTGGCTACAAGGGCATCGACAGCGCCGAACTGGTTTTTGACGACTATGTTGTACCCGCCAGCCGACTGATTGGTGGTGAGGAAGGACTGGGCTTTCAGCACACCGTTGGCGGCCTTGAACTCGGCCGGATCAACGTTGCCGCCCGCGGCGTCGGCATCGCCAACGCAGCATTAAGGGAAGCCACAGCCTACAGTCAGGTGCGTGAGACCATGGGCAAGTCGATTTGTCAGCATCAGGCCATCCAGACCAAAATCGGCGACATGGCCACCCGCTGCGAGGCGGCAAAGTTGCTGACTGAATCTGCCGCACACGCCTATGACAAGGGCGAACGCTGTGACATGGAAGCTGGTATGGCCAAGCTGTTTGCCTCTGAGTCAGCCTTGAAGAATGCGGAAGAGTGTATGCGCATCTTTGGCGGCTACGGCTATTCGACCGAGTTTCCGGTTGAGCGCCTTTATCGCGATGCGCCGCTTATGTGTATCGGTGAAGGCACCAACGAAATGCAGAAAATCATTATCGCACGTCAGCAAATCGCCAGAAATCCGGTTTAGGAATTCAGCATTTGATCCTGTCCGTCAAAGCAAGGAAACCATTGTGAGGCATCAGATATGAATTCCCCCAACACAGCCCCGCTGGCTGGTGTGCGGTTAATCGCTGTTGAGCGTTTTGGTGCCGGCCCCTATGCCACCGGGCATTTTGCAGATCTGGGTGCTGATGTGATCCGCATTGAGCACGTCAATGGTGGTCTGGATGCGGCCCGGGCGACCGGACCATCATTCTTGGGCGAACATGATTCTGTTTATTATCAATCCTTCAATGGCAATAAACGGTCGCTGTCGCTGGATCTGAAATCAGATGCCGGGCGTGAAGTATTGAATCGTCTGATCGCAACAGCTGATGGCCTGATTGATAACCTGCGCGGTGATCAACCTGACAAATTGAAACTTACCTACGATCATGTGAAGGCCAGTAATCCGAAAATAGTTTGTGCCCATATCTCGGCCTATGGCCGCGAAGATGAACGCCGTTCCTGGCCTGGTTATGATTATCTGATGCAGGCAGAAGCCGGGTTCCTTTCCATGACCGGAGAACCCGACAGCCCGCCCAGTCGCTTTGGCCTGTCGATGGTTGATTTCATGACTGGCATGACCGCGGCGTTCGCCCTTCTGGCCGGGATCATGGCGGCACGCAGTTCCGGCAGCGGCCGGGATGTTGATGTTTCGCTTTATGATGTGGCCATGCATCAACTGACCTACCCGGCGGCCTGGTACCTGAACGATGGCCTTGTCACGGGTCGGTTTGCACGCTCCAGCCACCCCTATGCGGTGCCATCACAATTGTGCAAAACGGCTGATGGCTGGATATTCCTGATGTGCCAGACCCAGAAATTCTGGCGCATATTATGCGAGCGTATGGAACGGCCTGATCTGGCCGTCGATCCCCGCTTTATCGACGAAGAAAGCCGCCATCATAATCGCGAAGCGATAACCGAGCTTCTGGATGATGCCCTGTCTTCGCAGACCACCGCGGCCTGGATTGAATTGTTGGCGGGGGAGGTCCCTTGTGGTCCGGTTTACGATATCGCCCAGGCGTTGGACAATCCCTATTTTGTCCGTCGCGGGGGTATTCGTAAGGTCGAACATCCCGACAAATCCGACCTGAAAGTGGTCGCCAGCCCTATCCGCATGGGTGCCCCTGTGCAGAACCGCCCGGCCCCGAAGCTTGGTGCTGACAACCAGGATATCCTGACAGAAATTGGCTACAGCCCTGCGGAAATCAACAAACTGAAAGACGACGGCGTTCTCTGATTATTGTAGTCAGAAATATGCCTCAACCAGCTTCCAGGCAGCGTCTGCCCTGCCCCTGGCCAGTTCGCCGTAATTCAGGGCATCTTCAGATGATGCGTTTCCATCCAGCCCGCGCTTATATACGCCCTGAATAATTGCGGTACTTCGGAACAGGGAAAAAATCACAAAATAATGAAAATTTTCGATGCTGTCCCGGCCGCTGTAGTGACAGTAGCGTTCAACGAACTCCTGCTCGGTCGGGATGCCCATGGCCTTGTGATCCAGTGAATTGAATTCACCGACACTCAGCACATCGCCATGATAGCTGGCACAACAATAGCCCAGGTCCGCCAGGGGATGGCCGATGGTCGATAACTCCCAATCCAGCAGGGCCACAATTTTTGGCTCTGTTGAGTGGGTGATCGTATTTCCGGGACGATAATCCCCGTGCACAATTGATACCGACTCGTCCGTTGGCAAGTTTTTGGGCAACCATGCCATGACCCGGTCCATGGACGGGATATCTTCGGTTTTCGATGCTTCATATTGTTTGGACCAGCGCGCCACCTGACGTTCCAGATAACCACTGGCCCGTCCGAAATCAGAAAGTCCAACCGCCTCATAGTCGACCTTGTGCAAGGCTGCGAGAACACGGGCAAAGTCATCAAAGTAGGCGGTTCTTTCCGGCGGTGTCATACCTGGCAATCCCGGATCGTGGAAGACCCGTCCCTCAACCATCTCCATCAGAAAAAAATCGGTGCCAATGATCGAAGTATCCTGGCAAAGGTGCAGGGCACGCGGCACCGGCACACCGCTGTCTTGCAGGGCGCTGATGATCCGGAATTCACGGTCAACGGCATGGGCGGAGGGCAACAGGTTTCCCGGCGGTTTTTTGCGCAGCACATATTTTCGCGCACCCGAAATAATCTGATAGGTCGGATTGCTTTGCCCGGCCGCGAACTGGCGCACTTCGATGTCGCCATCAAATTCGGAAATCTGATCTTTCAGATAATCGGCCAGCACTGCCTCATCAAAACGATGGGCTTCCCGCACGGTTGATGTCTCAACTTTTCCACCCTCAGCCATGACCTTAACCATTTCCTATACTGGTGACGCCGCCGTCGACCGTGAAGGTCTGACCCGTGGTCCAGTTGCCTGCTTGCGACGCCAGATACACGGCAATCCCGGCGATATCGCGGGGCTCCCCCAGGCGGCGCAACGGTGTCTCGTTAATGCGTTTTTCCGAAAGCTCGGGATTTTCCCACAGGGCCTTTGCAAAATCCGTTTTCACCAGGCCAGGTGCGATGCAGTTTGCCCGAATATTGTCCGGGCCCAGCTCGGCTGCCAGGTTACGCACCATCTGCATGTCTGCCGCCTTGGAGATGCAATAGGCCCCCAAAGTACCGCTGCCACGATAACCACCAATGGATGACACAATGATGATCGCACCATCTTTGCGCTCAACCATTTCCGGGGCTACCATCTGAACCAGCCAGTGGTTTGATTTGATGTTGACGTCGAGGACTTTCTCGAAAGCTTCGTCAGGAATCGTCATGGACGGGCCATAATGGGGATTGGCTGCGGCATTACAAACCAGAATGTCGATCTTGCCACAAACCTTCTGCGTTTCGGCCACCAGGGCTTTCATCTGGTCCTTGTGAGAAATATTGCAGGGAATGGCGACGGCCTTGCCGCCCTTGTCGCGGATCGACTGTGCAACTTCATCACAGACATCGCCCTTGCGGGACGTAATCACGACTTCTGCTCCGTGGGCGGCCATTTCCTCGGCTATGGCCTTGCCGATACCCTTGGTGGATCCGGTAATCACGGCAACCTTGCCAGTCAGGTCAAACAAGCTCATCGAACTACTCCTGTTTACAATCGTTCGAAATATTGATGCCATCCTTTTTGAAAGCGAGCAATAGAACCAGCCGGAGATTTGCTTTTCTCACGCGAATTACAGAAGATACAGTAAGGTCCGCGTCCACGCTGACAAACAACAATCAAAGATGATCAGGAAATAACATGAAGCTGGAAGGTGTCCGGGTACTGGATCTCTCATTGTTCCTGCCAGGACCAATGTTAACACAAATGATGTCCGATCACGGCGCCGAAGTGATCAAGGTCGAGCCAAGAGGTAAAGGCGAGCCAAACCGCGAGATCGATTTGAAGCGCGACGGCGTCTCTGTATTTTTCGCCAACACCCACCGTGGCAAAAAATCCATCGAACTTGACCTGAAAACCGATGAAGGCAAGGAACTGCTCTATCAACTGGCAGAAAAGAGTGACGTCTTTGTTGAGGCCTTCCGGCCTGGCGTTGTCAAACGCCTCGGTGTTGACTATGACACCATCAGGAAACGCGCACCCAACATTGTCTACTGCTCAATCTCGGCCTTTGGCCAGGATGGTCCCTATGCAGGCATTCCCGCCCATGATCTGGCAACAGAAGCCCTGGCCGGTATCCTCAGCGTTACCCAGGGGCAAGATGGCAAACCGGCCATGCCGGGGATTGCCGCTGCAGATATTATTTCCGCCATGATGGGACTTTCTGCCGTTCTGATGGCGCTGTTGCGGCGCAAGGAAACGGGCCAGGGTGACTTTATCGATATGGCGATGATGGATGCGCTGATCAGTTCTGTGCCCAATAACATGGGATCAGTTCTGGCCGACAAGGAACCACCCGTAGTCAAGAATCAGCGACCCTGGGGCGGTAACGCCATGTACAACATCTATGAAACCCTGGACGGCAAGTTCGTGGTCATGGGTGCGGCTGAACTACATTTTGCCAAAAATGTTCTGGAGGCTTTGGGCCGACCCGATCTTCTTGATCTTTGTCAGCCTCCACCTGGTCCCACACAAGAACCCGTCCGCGCCTTTTTGAAAGAGACCTTCCTGAGCCGAACCCAGGCCGACTGGATTGAGTTTTTCAAGGACATAGAATGCGCCTTTGTGCCTGTACAAAATATGCGCGAAGCTGTCGACGACGAACATGTGCGTTACCGTCAGATGATCATAGAGGACACCCACGGACACGAACATCTCGGCACGCCCCTCAAGTTCCGGAACGAACCGGGGCAGCTTAACCTTGACCTTCCAGCCCTGGGTGAACACAGCGAACAAATTTTGAAGGACCTTGGATTGTCAGATACCGAAATAGCCTCTCTCAGGGACAAGAAGGTGATTTGATTTTCGGGAAGTAGTTCCGGCTAAGCCAGCCATTCCGCCTTGTCCCCACCGAGGGCGGGTGTTGGTCGGGACCAGTGTGGCTTTGATTCTGAAAATCTTATAACCGGCGCCAGGTGCCGCAAATATCCGTAGCTGGTGTCGCTTTCCATTTGCAGGGCAGCGGCCTCATGCGGGGAAATATCCAGGTCATGGTTAGGCACCGCCACCCTGCCCTGACGTTCAAGCAACATGGCAGTCTGACACAGCGATACCTTGACGTGATAACTGCCACCCTCAACGGCCCGTCGGGCCAGCGCCAGCAATGTGCCGTACGCACCCAGATAACCGGTGAGGTAATCACAGGCATTGACCGGCAGTAATTCAGGTCGTCCAGTGCCGTTCTTATCACCATTGTCGTGGCAAATGCCGGTTACTGATTGTGCTACTTGCTCCCACCCTGCCCGATCCTGGAAAGGGCCGTGTTGGCCATAACAGTTGATGGTGGTGTACACCAGACCTGGGCGCAGGGCCGCAAGTTCCTGCGGACCGAAGCCCCGTGCAGCCAGAACACCGGGGCGATAACCTTGTGAAAAGACATCTGCCCCCTGTACCAGTTCCTTCAGGCGGTTCGCCCCCTCACTTGATTTAATATCCAGAAAGCAACTGCGTTTGCCGTGCGACAGATCAATGACAAAATTTTTGATTTGCGGCACACCCTTTGCCGATATCATCAAAACATCTGCGCCATGTTCGGCACATGTTCTGGCCGCAACAGGCCCCGCCAGAATACGCGTGAGATCAAGGACACGAATACCTGACAATGCAGGCCCGTCGGCGGGAAAAGGTTCGGGCGCACTGTCGCCAATCTTTTCGATTTCGACAACAGGTTGCAATGCCAGAGCCTTTCCCTGGGGGTGGGACAGCCATTCGGCGGGCGTCCTGACCATGCCACCACAAGCCTGAGCGTCCGCAAGGGCGTCTTCCAGATCCTGGGCATCCCATTTTTTTACAGCTGCGGCGACGGCTTCTGGCGTCACCTCGCAGTTCAGGACTTTTTGCACACGCTCTTTCAGATGGGACATGCCAAAATGCGGCAAAAACCAGCGATCATCCTTTGTGGGATAAGGTTGAATGATCTGATAAGCCGCCGCCGCTGCCGGAGAATTTCCGATAACTTCAAAGCTGCCATCATCCCGTCGTTTCTGAAGATGGGCAAAACTGTGAAGTGCCGCCGCCGCATGACGAACGTCAACGGAAACGGACTGCCGACATTCTGTCTTCATTTCATGGATATCAGCAACCGCAACGCCAACAGCAGCCAGTACTGCAGCTCCGGTTTCCGCAACCTTGAAGGACGTGGCATAAACAGGATCTGCACCGGTCATTGCAACACCGCAATCGTCAAGGCGATCGCGAATATTCATGAGCTCCTGAAATGCGTTTGTCATATAATATTTTCCGGGCGTGTTATTGCCGTATTCTTTCAAAATACAGAGGGTATCAGGAAACTTGCCCGCGAACCATGTCGACAATATTTCCCTTGAGAATCAGGGCTGCCAAATCAAATAGATAAATGTTACTTTTCACGTCCGAATGGTCGGTCGAAATACTGGAAGCAAGCAGGATACTATGGGGTCCAAACCCTCAAAATCAAAAACCCATATCAGTGGAGCAGGGCTGCAGACAATCATCGATATTTCGAGCGATTTGTTTCTTCGAATCGAACCCAACGGAACCATCAATTACGCCAACGAAGCAACGCTTAAGCTGCTTGGAAGAAAATCCACTGATGTTATCGGCCTGAATATCACTGATATCTCTCAAGACTTTGACCCCAAGGGGAAAAGTTATGAAGAGCAATCAATTATTTTCCTGACCTCTCTGGGTGAGGAAAGGCAACTTGAGGTCAGGTGGGGAGACTTTAATAGTAACCCGGACGTCATGGGAACCGTCGTTCGGGCCAGAGATGCACGCCGCCGCAGGGAACTGGAGCAAGAGCAAAAATATGGCCGGGATTTGTTCGCTGCGGCCTTTCAGGCGAACAATGCAATGTGTTCGATAACAGATATTGAAAGTGGCGAGTTTCTTGACGTGAACGAGGTTTGGGTAAATACGCTTGGCCATAGTCGGGAAGAAGCAATCGGACGAACATCGCTGGAACTCAAGATCTGGGCCAATGCCGAAATCAGGGACAACGTCATTGCAATTTTGAACTCAGATGGTCAGCTGCAAAACTACGAAGCTGAAATACTGACCAAAACGGGGAAGACCCTTTTGGTCTCGATCAACGGCGTCACGATTGATGTCGGTGGTTTGCAACATCTGTTTTTCTCTAGCACCGATATTACCGAAGAGCGCAGAAATGCTGCCAGTTTGCAGGAAAGTGAAGCCCGCCTGCGGCAATCGCAAAAAATGGAAGCTGTAGGGCAATTGACCGGCGGTATCGCCCACGATTTTAATAACCTGCTTTCCGTCATTCTTGGCAACGCCGAGCTGATGGATCCAAACTCTGAACACGCAGAACAAATTTCTGCCATTTCCCGCGCGGCGATTCGCGGGGCAGAACTGACGCAAAACCTTTTGGCCTTTTCCCGCACCCAGGCGTTAAAAACCGACAGCTTTCGTCTCGATGAACAATTGCAGCCCATGCTTGCCATCTTGCCTCGGACACTGGGGGAAGAGATTTCGGTTGAAACGCAAACCGTCCCGGACTTGTGGGATTGTCACGCTGATCAGGGACAGGCGGAAAACGTACTCCTAAATCTTGCAATCAATGCCCGTGACGCCATGCCCGACGGCGGCGTGTTGAAGGTTGTCTATGCCAACAAAACCGATTCGGATGGCGAGTTTATTACGATGACAATCAGTGATACCGGGACGGGCATGTCGGATACCGTTCTGGAGAGGGCGTTAGAGCCCTTTTTCACGACAAAGGATGTCGGCGAAGGCACAGGTCTTGGCTTGAGCATGGTTTATGGATTTGTTGAACAGTCCGGCGGAAAGTTAAGCATTCAGTCCGAACGTGGTGCTGGCACGTCTGTTGAAATCAGCTTGCCCCGCGCAAAGGTCTGAGAGCCTTCCTTGACTGAAATACAGGCAACATTGGTTGGCACGATTGCGGTGCTTTTGTGGGGTGCTCTGGCGTTATTCACTACCTGGACCGGCGCACTTCCACCTTTTCAAATGGTCGCCCTGACATTTTCTGTTGCCTTCATCCTGGCCTTGAGCAAATGGCTGATCCGGCGTGAAAACCCCATACAGTATTTGCACCACCCCTTACCCGTCTGGGGTTTCGGGATTTGTGGCCTGTTTGGCTATCATGCCTTTTATTTTCTCGCCCTGAAAAATGCACCTGTCGTCGAGGCCAGCTTGATCGCTTACCTGTGGCCGCTGCTCATTGTCCTTTTTTCAGCCTTGTTGCCAGGCGAGCGACTTAGGTGGTTCCACATTGTTGGCACACTGGCTGGCCTTGCCGGAACCGTGGTTCTTGTCACAGATGGCGGCGCCGTTTCCTTCAAGGGAGAGCACGCCCTGGGCTACGCGGCAGCTGTTGCCTGTGCCCTGACCTGGTCGAGTTATTCAGTTCTTTCACGACGGTTCCGGCAAGTCCCGACGGATACAGTTGGCCTGTTCTGTGGCGCGACGGCCCTGTTGGGTGGCCTTGCCAGCCTTTTGTTCGAAACGCAGATCTGGCCGTCCGATCCGGTAATCTGGCTGGGCATAATGTTATTGGGTCTGGGGCCGGTTGGTGCTGCCTTCTTTGTCTGGGATATTGGGATGAAACACGGCAATATTCGTATCCTGGGTGCCGCTTCCTATTCAGCACCGCTAATCTCGACGTTAATGTTAATCGCTTTTTCGGATGCTGTCGCAACAAGCGCAATCTGGTTTGCCTGTTTCGCCATTATTGGTGGCGCTGTTCTCGCCGCCAAAAACATGATTTTCAGGGGTGCCAGGTAAATCGGCTGACCAGATTGCATGGGACCGCGTCGAGCAACTTTGAAATGGTGAGAAAAGACATACTGAGCTTACTGTCGGCGGTAACAAGACGTTTGTAGTCTTGTTTCCGGTTCACATATTTTTTTTGGAAAAATGTGTTGGGTTGTGACGCAACGGTAAAAACCAGCGATTTGATCGGCGTCAAACGTCTGGATCGAATTGACCAGGCAAGCACACACGACGCGGTCTGATTATTTGATCAGGGCTGACACCCGGAAAAATCTTCCCAATTGAGCAATCAGGTGGCGTCCGGGTCACTTCTTGCCGCTATCAGCACAGCCCAAAATGGCCGTTTTCTGCGAATCTCAAATGGCACAATCCTTGCGTACCTTCTGGTCGAAATTCAAGACGGCCCTCCCCCGGGTCAAATCGGGGTGACACGGCAAGCAGGATCGACAGGAACCCGGTATGGACGCGACCACAAGTGAACTGATGAATACAGCCGGTGTTCAAACCATCAATATTCCTGCGACAATCACCACAACCGACTCCCTGGCCCATTACAGCGCGATTATATCTGAACAAATTCAATCCCATACAATGTGGCAGGAAATCACGAACCGTTATGATGTTCGCAGCATGGGCGGCCCCGAAGTCGTCATGTTCGCCCACGACCTGGTGATGTTGGGCATTGATCAAAACGAAGCCCTGTCCGTAACATGGCCTATTTCCAGCCGCAATTTGATGGAAAAAATCGGTCGTGCTGAATCAGCTCCAAAAATTGACAGTTGGGACGATGTGTTACGCCATCATATCAATCAGCGGGACATCGCCAAAAACCGGCACAACTACAGGCGCGTCGCCTGGCTGGACAAACTGATCCGCCTGGCCAGAAATTTCGGCGAACATTCGTCCCATGATGAAACCCCGGACATTAATCCTGCGGCAGGTTAGCCCGTAAATCCGCCGGTATTTCCATTCAATGGCTTGCCCTGAACGGGTGACGACGGCATGCTTCCTGTTGTGAAATTGCTGCCACAGGAAATGTCATCGAACCATGAAGAATAAACTTTCCCCGGAAACGCTGGCGGCCCAGGCCATGGGATTTGTTGATCCCGAAACCGGGGGATTGACGCCGCCGGTTCATACCTCCACGACATATATCAGGGACCCGGACAACCAGTATCGATCCGGTCTGGTCTATTCCCGTGACGACAATCCAACCTACAAATATGTCGAAGACCTGTTGTGTGAACTGGAAGGCGGTGCCGATGCCATGGTACTTGCCTCCGGCATGGCGGCAGCGACCTGTGTGTTTATGGCCTTGTCACCAGGCGATCACGTGGTTGCGTCCAAAGTCATGTATTGGAGTTTACGGAACTGGCTGGACCAGACCGCCCGCCGCTGGGGCATAGACGTCACTTTTGTGAACGCAGACCAAACTGATGAATTGCGGGATGCCGTCATCAAGGACAAAACGAAACTCGTCTGGATAGAGACCCCCGCCAACCCCATGTGGTCGATCACGGATATTGCCGAAACAGCGACCATAGCCCACGCCGCCGGTGCACAACTGGCCGTCGACAGCACCGTTGCGACGCCGGTGCACACCTGCCCGATCAGTTTTGGCGCCGACATCGTCATGCATTCGGCGACAAAATATCTGAACGGTCATTCTGATGTCATCGCTGGCGCACTGGTTTGTGCGCGTAAAGATGCCCTTTGGGATCGTATGTGCCAGAACAGGGCACAAATGGGTGGGGTACTGGGTCCCTTCGAGGCAACCCAGTTGCTGCGCGGTATGCGCACCCTGTTCCTGCGGGTGCGCCAGTCCAGCCAGTCTGCCCTGCAAATCGCCCATGCATTGATCAGTCATGACGCCGTCGCCGAAGTTCTATATCCCGGCCTGCCGGACTTTCCGGGCCATGAAATCGCCGCAAAACAAATGACGGACGGTTTTGGAGGCATGTTATCTATCCGCCTGAAAAATGGAGAGGCTGCCGCCATCGCCACAGCAGCGAATGTCCAGCTTTGGCACCGGGCAACGTCGCTGGGTGGCGTCGAAAGCTTGCTTGAGCATCGTGGCAGCATTGAAGGGGCGGGATCGCCGGTACCGTTGGATTTACTTCGACTGTCTACCGGAATAGAAGACCCGCAAGACTTGATTTCAGACCTCAACGACGCCTTAAATAGAGCCTCAGATATTTGATCCGGTATTGAAGGAAATCCCATGCGCGCGTTCTCCACGATCTTTGCTTCCGCACTGACTTTTGCCCTTGTTCTGGTTGCAAGCAATGCGACCGCCCAGGATTTGAATATCAAGGCATTTGCCGGACAGTGGCAGGGCAATGGTGTTTCTGAAAGTGAAGTCAGCGCTAACTTTCGCCTGACGGCACGGGACCTCAATGTCGGAATTGAAATGAAGGACAACGGATTTGTTGTTACGACAACAACTGTTCAGCGCAAAAAAGGCGATCCATCAAATCCCGATGCCGTTCGTAAAACCAGCACGCGCGAATTTGTTTCTGGCGCCAAACCAGGCGTCTGGGTCTCAAAGGGAAATACGAACCCGTCGGGCCAGGCTTTCACCTGGGCCCGGATCAAGGACCAGACCTTGACCATCACCTCCGTCGAAGTCGACAAGGATGGTGGCAGCAACATGTTGATTTATGACCGCACACTTGGATCATCGGGCATGAAGCTCGAATTCCGTCGCCTTGTCGATGGATATATTGTCCGCACCGTCAGTGGCCGCCTGATCAAGCTTCGGAAATAAGCCGCTCCAGTTTTATCAGGCAGGCTTTGCGATCGGGGTTGAAGTCCTGATCAATCCACCACTGCTCAAGCGCTCGCACAAGGTCGCCAACACGGGGGCCAGGTGGCAATCCAAGATCTAAAACATCCTGCCCCTTAACCGGCAGGCCGGGATGGGTCCACGCATCAATCCTTTTGCGTAACCCCGGCCAATCCGCCTCGTCAGGTTTGGTTTTCGCCTGGTTCAGCAACGCAACATCAGTGACAGTTGCCCCCCCTTCCAGATAAAGCATTTTCCGCAACGCTGTATCTGTTATGCCGGGCGTCAGGCCATCGGGGATAACAGACATGGCAACCAGGCGTTCTTTTTGACGTTTCGACAACCGCAACCGCTTTGCCAACCTGGCAGCTGTCTCCTTGTCCGGCTGACAAAGGGCACTCAATCGGCGCAAGGGATCATTGAAAAATAAATCCTCTTCGATTTCTGCCAGACGTTGCAGCAAATCAATAAAAGTTCCTTCCGGCAGTATCTGCGCCATCACACCTGCTTCCGACATCAGGTCCACCGTTTTTGCCGGGTTTGTGGCAGACAACAGCCGCAACAACTCCGCACAAACACGCTCGGCTGACAGATTGGGCAATTGATGTGCATGGTCCCGGCAAGCTTGCAGCCCCGCAGCATCAATCTCACACTGACTGTAATGGGCAAAGAATCTGAAGAACCTCAGGATTCGCAACACATCTTCCTTGATCCGGTCACCTGCGTTGCCGACAAATCTGATGACACCTGATCGAAGGTCAGATATCCCGTCAACCGGGTCATACAAGGTGCCGTCGAGGTCACAATAGATCGCATTCAGGGTCAAATCGCGGCGGGCAGCATCCTCCACCCAGTCGTCGGTAAAAGCGACCTTCGCGTGCCGACCATCTGTCTCCAGGTCCCGGCGCAAGGTCGTAACTTCGAAGGGCTGGCCATGGGCGACGGCGGTGACTGTGCCGTGTACCACGCCCGTCGGTATGGACTTCAAACCTGCCGTCGCCAGTTTTTCCATAACAATTTCAGGCGTGTCGGGGGTGGCGATATCGATGTCCTTGACCGTTCGGTCCAGCAAGGCATCCCGTACACAGCCGCCGACAAAACGAGGCTGCGTACCATCCACCGCCAGGGCAGTCATAACGGCCAGAGTCGCTTCAGCCGTCATCCATGGCTGAAGGTCAAGCTGGCCTGCGGGTTTCATTCGACCCTGGCAGGTTCGATAACACCGTTTACCAGTTTCGGCGGAAAGTAAGTGCCTTTTTTGGCATCACCTTCGTTCAGCCCGGTGAAAAACAGTGCCGCAATCATCAGTACCAGCCCGATAATGGAGAGCGATACCCAGGGGGTCTGTTGCAGAGGTACCTGTCCGGCAGCCGCCCGCCTGCGAGCAATCCACGCCCAGACAAAAAATGTCAGAAAGGGCAGACCAAAAATAATCGCGTACTTCAGTATTTTGAACAGCATCGATCAGTTTCCTGGCTCTATTCTTGTTCCGAATTTCATTCGACCAATACCGGCCCCATGACCCTTGCATGGAGCGAGACTAACATACCCGCCGTGGCCCCCCAGATATATCTGTCCTCATAAGGCAAAACATAAAAATGTCGCTCGACACCCTTGTAAACCGCGCTGCGCCGTTCGTGATTGTCCGGGTCCATGACAAAAGCCAGCGGTACTTCAAAAACTTCTGCAACCTCGAACTCATCGATTTGCAGGGTGTAGTCCGGCGAAACAAAACCAACAACCGGTGTGATGCTGAAACCTGTTCCCGTCATATAGGTGTCAATTTCACCTACAATTTCGATATGTTCCGGTCCAACGCCGATTTCTTCTTCGGTTTCTCGCAGTGCCGTCGCGATGGCGTTCTCGTCATCAGGTTCAACCCGCCCGCCTGGAAAACTGATTTGTCCGGCATGGTCGTATAGATGGTCTGTCCGTTTTGTCAGCAATACCGTCAGGCCTTCGGGACGTTCAACCAACGGGACAAGCACCGCTGCAGGTCGCAATTCCTCTTCCTTCAGGTCCCGTGCTTCAAGCCACAAAGCGGGGTTGAGTTCAAAATCCCCCTGGCCTGTTCCGGCAACAAATCCGGTCAGTCGCTCGATTATTCTTGCTTTTGTATCAGACATTCCGCTCGTTCAATTCCACTCCGGATTTTCCTCGGTTCCACCAATTTCGAAACAGATCCCACTGCTCCAGACGCCCAGCTTGTCACCACCAATATCTTCAGCCAGATCGACCAGATCGTAAAAAACAGACCGCACGACCAATGCTTCAAGATTGTCCCTGACCAATATATAGGGTGAAGGCTCACCGGTTTCACCATCAATCGACACTCGCAACGGATGATCTGCATCGATCGTCGCGACTTCATCAATATTGGTTCGAAAAGACAGCTGCCGGCCTTTACCGTCACCCGTCACAGTCATCTCCACCGCCGTAAAGGGCGCGTCGTCCACTGTAATCCGGGCCTTTTCGACCGGTGTGATCAAATAATACTCTCCGTCCTCTTCCAATCGCAACACGCTGGAGAACAGCTTGACCAGTGGCTTTCGGTTGATGGGCGAGCCAAGATAAAACCAGGTCCCGTCACGGGCTATGCGCATGTCAATGTCATGATTATTGACTTTACCGGCAGAACCGGACGAAAGAGCGCTGGCAAACAATGCCTCATCAGCCTGAGACGCCGGATTAGCGGCATCGGAAGATGTACTATTATGGCTTTGTGGCCCGGAAGGCGCAGAAACCCTCTCGATATCGTGATGATCGTGGGGTACCTTTTCAGGGTCTGATGTATTTGATTTGTTGTCTGGCGTCATGATTTCCGTATTGGCAACCTTTTTGCGCTTTGGTGGCGCCCTGGAGGATATCTGATGAGTATAACCGAGCCCCGGCCTGCCGCCAATGAAGGCGACGAGAACCTGGCCGCTGATGTTGAAAAACTGGTTGAAAGCCTTGCAGCCGTGAAAAGCGGTATTGCCGAAGTCATTTATGGTCAAACCGAGGTCGTCGACGAAGTTCTGATCACGTTGCTGGCGGGTGGCCATGCGCTGTTGATCGGCGTTCCGGGCCTTGCCAAAACACGTCTGGTTGAAACCCTGGGCACAGTTCTTGGTCTCGCGGAAAAACGGGTTCAGTTCACGCCGGATTTGATGCCTGCAGATATCATTGGCTCTGAAGTGCTGGAAGAAGGTGAAGGCGGCAAACGCTCCTTTCGTTTCATTCAGGGGCCGGTGTTCAGTCAACTTCTGATGGGTGACGAGATCAATCGAGCCAGCCCCCGGACACAATCCGCACTTCTGCAGGCCATGCAGGAAAAACATGTCTCGGTTGCCGGTCATCGCCACATATTGCCAAAACCTTTCCATGTTCTGGCAACCCAAAACCCGTTGGAGCAGGAAGGCACTTATCCTTTGCCGGAAGCGCAACTGGATCGGTTTTTGCTCCAGGTCGATGTTCGCTATCCTGATCTGGATGCCGAGCGTCGCATGCTGCTGGCCACAACCGGTGATCAAGAGCAAACGGCACGTGAAATCATGACGGCCGAAGATTTGATGGCAGCCCAGCGCATCATCCGCCGTTTGCCGGTCGGTGAAAGTGTTGTGGACGCAATTCTGGGCCTGGTCAGGTCCGGACGCCCCGAAGAAAGCCAGAACCCGCTGGTACAGGCGAATGTGGCCTGGGGACCCGGTCCCCGTGCCAGCCAGGCGCTGATGCTGGCCGCCAGGGCCCGGGCTTTGCTGGATGGCCGTCTGACCCCGTCCATTGACGATGTTGTTGCCCTTGCGCGCCCTGCCCTGCGTCATCGAATGGCGCTTAATTTTTCAGCCCGCGCCGAAGGAGTGACGCTTGAATCCGTAATCGACGACATGTTGTCGTCCCTGGCCTGAAGGAAAGGACAGGGTCCATCGAAGTGACTGCATCCACACCCACAAATTCCAGGCGACTTAGGGCCGAACATCTGGGCAGCACAATGCCGCCTTTGATGGTCGCTGCCGAACGGGTGGCAGCAACAGTCGCCCAGGGTGTTCATGGTCGTCGTCGTGTTGGTCCAGGTGAAACATTCTGGCAGTTCCGGCAATATTCACAGGGCGATACGCCCAATTCGATCGATTGGCGCCAGTCCGCCAAATCCGACCGGGTTTATGTGCGGGAGAGAGAGTGGGAAGCGGCGCAAACCGTCTGGTTATGGTGCGATCAGTCGCCGTCGATGGATTATTCCAGTAGCAGGGAGCTTGAAAGCAAACACGACAGGGCAGCCTTGCTGACGTTGGCGACAGCCGCCTTGTTGGTTCGGGGTGGCGAATATATCTCCTTGCTGGGCACCGATCTTTCACCTTCTACGGGACGTACGGCTTTGCTGAGATTGTCATCGGAACTCAATGGTCAACATTCAGCCAGTGTACCACCCGATGTCGACCTGCCCCGCTACGCCGATATTCTCTGGATAAGTGACTTTCTCAATCCTCTGTCAGAGATTGAAAAAAGAGCCAGGGCATTGGCAGCGGCAGGTGTTAAGGGAACGCTGGTCCAGACCCTGGACCCGGCTGAAGCCAGCTTGCCCTTCAAGGGACACGTGCAGTTTGAAGGCCTGGAAGGCGAAACTGGCCATAATGTTGGCAGGGCGGACAGCCTCGTCGTGCCTTATGTGCAACGCTTACAGGCCAGGCAAGCGGCCTTGACCGAATTGGCCGGCAGACTGGGCTGGACTTTCATGGTTCACCATACACACAACAGCGCCCAGACGGCTTTGTTAGGCATCTACCAGGCACTGGCTTTCCGCTCCGGGGCATTGGCCTGATGGGTTTTCTGGGCACAATCGGGTTTTTGTCACCGGCCCTGCTGGCGGGTCTGTTGGGCTTGCCCGTCCTGTGGTGGTTGCTGCGGATGACACCACCGCCACCACGTCGTGAAATCTTTCCTGCAGTGCGCTTGCTGGCGGGTTTGCCACAAGACGAAGAAACCCCGGCGCGTACACCCTGGTGGCTTCTGGCCCTGCGCCTGTTGGTCGCAACCTTGATCATTGTTGGTCTGGCGCACCCCGTATCCGCCCCCGGCAGTTTGCTCAGTAACCGGGATGGCAGCGTTATTATTATCGTCGACGATGGCTGGGCCAGTGCGCCGGGCTGGGATGATCGGCTGGCGGCCATGGATGCCTTGTTAATTGAAACCGAACGCAGCGGTCGCCCCGTCCGTTTGCTGACGACGGCGGCGAGAGAGCCCGGAGCGTTACAAACGCCCGGAGAACTGGTTTCAGCACGGGAGCTTCGCCCTATCATACGAGCCCTGCGGCCGAAACCGTGGAAGACAGACCGAACAGCAACGTTGAAAGTACTGCAACAAATTGACAATCCGGGCTCATCCGAAATTTTCTGGGTTGCTGATGGTCTTGAAGAAAACAGTGATGGAAAATCACCTGTCCTTAATTCAAGCGACTTTGCGCTTGAACTGCAAAAAACCGGACCTGTAAACGTTTTGCGAGGCTCCGCATCAGAGCTGGCCTGGACGCTGAACATCAATACAACACAGACATCAGAAACTGCAGCCGGGCGTATCGCATCTGGTGGATTGAGTTTTGTTATTCACAGAGCTGATACTTCAGATCAAGTTGTGTCTTCCCTCGTGGCACGGGATGTGGAGGGGAGAATTCTGGACAGCAAACAATTCAGTTTCGCTGCTGGTGCAGACAAAGCCCAGGTCGCAATCGATCTGCCAAATGATATTCGCAACCGCATTGCCAGAATTGAAATTTCCGATGCGTCGTCCGCTGCCGAGGTTTTCCTGATGGATGAACGCTGGCGGCGGCGCTCTGTCGGTCTGGTTTCTGGCCAAAACGTCGACAGCGACCAACCGCTTCTCTCCAGCCACTACTATTTGCAAAAGGCGCTGGAGCCTGTTGCGATTACAAAAACAGGTGAAATCGATCAGCTCCTGGACACCTCAATCAGTGTCATGATCCTGACAGATGTTGGCCGCATTATCGGAAAAGACAGAAAGCAATTACAAACCTGGATCGACAAAGGTGGGGTTCTCGTCCGCTTCGCTGGCCCCAAACTTGCCCAAAGCGACGATGATTTTGTGCCTGTCAGATTGCGCACAGGTAACAGGGTTCTGGCAGGCGCCATGACATGGAGTACGCCTCTGCCCCTGATGCCTTTCGAGGAAACCAGCCCTTTTTATGGATTGCCCATACCGGATGATGTGCTCATTCGCCAGCAGGTTCTTGCCGAACCTTCCGCCAGCCTGAGTGACCGGACCTGGGCGCGTCTGGAAGACGGCACACCGATTGTCACGGCCGAAAAGCGCGGCAATGGGTGGCTGGTGCTGATCCACGCGACGGCAAATGCAGATTGGTCTGATCTGCCGTTCTCTGGTTTGTTCGTCAGTATGCTTGAACGCGTGATCAATCTCGCCCATGGCGTAACGCCGGCAACCGAGGGCACCGGCGAACTCAAGGCCTTGCAGCATCTGGATGCTTTTGGTCGGTTACAAAATCCTCAAAGTTCGGCCAGAACGCTGGGACCAAAGGATCTCGTGGCCCCTGGTCGCCCGCCCGGGTACTATGGGTCTATCAACGCCCAACAGGCTTTGAATCTGGGTCCGGCACTTAACCCGCCCGTGGCATTTTCACCTCTGCCCGCAAGTATCGAAGAACAAACACTGGCACAAAGACCTGAACTGGATTTCAAACCGGTCTTATTATCTGCGGCGACGATGCTGGTCCTGGTCGACTTGTTTATCAGTTTATTGATGCGGGGTTTCGTTCCGGGTTTGAGGCCTGTAATCGGGCGCACACGTACCGGTTCTGCAGCCGGTTTGACGCTTTTGATTTGCGCGGCACTGCTGGTGGGGACATCGTCAGGGTG
>Ga0233449_1001346_pt1 | contig 22736 bp, 14 predicted proteins | sample SI_124_October20_FD_183012 | JGI IMG/M metagenome (GOLD analysis project Ga0233449, IMG submission 183012) | Seawater microbial communities from Saanich Inlet, British Columbia, Canada - SI_124_October2016_200_MG | ecosystem: Environmental > Aquatic > Marine > Inlet | place: Canada: British... | reverse complement strand
CGGAAATGACGGGGAAGGAGGGCCGCTTGGAGGGCCAGATGGTGGACCAGAAGGAGAACTTGCCACTGGCGGAGAAGGGGGGCCGCTTGGAGGGCCAGATGGTGGACCAGAAGGAGAACTTGCCACTGGGGGAGAAGGAGGGCCGCTTGGAGGGCCAGATGGTGGACCAGAAGGTGGACCAGAAGGGGTACTTGCCACTGGAGGGGAAGGAGGACCGCTTGGCTGAGCACCGGGGCCATTTCCAGTGAACTCAGAATCTAATTCAGGGAATGTCAATACTAATTCTTCCACTAATTCTTCTTCATCATCGGGTTGAGAAGCAGCGGGAGGGGGGGAAGGGGCAGAAGTTGGAGGGGGAAGGGGGGTTGAGGATTCTACTACTGGCGTAGTTGCTGAAGGAGTTTGAGCGCTTACATTTCCGCCGGCACTATGGGTGACGCTGGCTAATAAATCTGGAGTGAAAACATCTACAAGGCCGCTATCTTTCGCCTCGTTGTCGACCGAATCAGCTCCGTCTGCGAGAGCAGAAAGAGCCGAGGACATCGCATCCATTCCTAATTCCCTTGAATCTGGCTGAATTGCAACTTGGGGAACACTTACTTGAGTTTGAACAACATCATGGCTTACTGGAGTTGAGGTTCGTTGGCTTTGTTGGGTTTGTTGGCTTTGTTGGCTTTGTTGGCTTTGTTGGCTTTGTTGGCTTTGTTGGGTTTGTTGGGTTTGTTGGCTTTGTTGGCTTTGTTGGCTTTGTTGGGTTTGTTGGCTTTGTTGAGGTGAAACAACAGTATTGCTTTGGCTGGCTGATGGAAGTGGGACTGCACCTTCACTTGAACCATCGGTGGTTGGTTGTGCGATTGCATACTTGTCCGATACAGATGCTGTGCCATCACGCACAACAGCCTCCGAGCCTCTTCTTTTTGCTAATTCTTCTGCACCTAATCTCGGAATACTAACAAATGCCTTACCGACAATACTTCGCGGTGGCATTGGCAGATGGAATGTATCAAGGGGAGATAACTCGGGATGTCTAAAGCAAGGAATGTTCATTTTTTCAAAGCCTCTAGTCATCCCAACTTGATAACCAGCAGGAACTGGAGTTAAGGTTGTCATACTGCGAACCCATTTGTCATTTGTAACCAAATGTTGTAGCCATGCACCGAGGTCAGATGTTGCAATTTCAACTAATTCAAAAGAGGCTGTGCGGTGGTCAAAACCTTGTTCCTTCAACAAATCTGTTGTTTCTCGCGGACGATAAAACAAACCGAACACAGGATGGTCATGATCAACCATATCCCCATGCACTTCAAGCAATTTACGCTCTTTTCGCTTACACAATAATAGAATTAATACTCGGCTTTGCTCAGAAGACCAAACTCCAGGCCACCTTTGGTTGCCTTCATCGGTGAGTTGAGTGATGGTCATATTAGGAAGAACTGCTGTGATTCCCATCTTCTCACCAAGCGGGTGGACATCAATCAAACCTATGAGTTCTATGGCTACATTATCAATAGATTATTCTATCAAACCACGCGAATATACTAACTCAGCCAACAATACACAACCCCCTGCTGCACCCCTGATTGTGTTATGCGATAAAGCAAAAAAATTGATTACTTTTGCCTCAGAACTATTTATTCCTCCGACCATTATTGCCATACCTGCACATAAATCTTTACTTGGGTCCAATTCTTCCGACAAATTATTTTCTTGCCCCAGCCACAAATGTTCAACTCGATTGGGTATTTCTCTACAGATTTGCATTATTGATTTAGGTGCCGAAGGCAGATTATTTTCTGGAAAACAAGTCCATTGTGATATTGCTTTTTCGGCATCACTTACTGATATCGCATTCTCAAAATGAACTGAAACTTCAACTAAATGCCCATCTCTTTCCCCTACCCTAACACATTCTGCAGTGACTTCAATATCTGCAGGAATGATTGCCTGCTCATCGATTACTCCCAATAAATGCTTTAATTCAGACATCACTTTTTCTTCTTCACCCGGAATAAATGGATTGGGATTACCGTTAAGTGAACTCTCGTCACATAGTAACTTCCAGCCCCCGCCAGATAATGCCTGTTGACTCTTTATTTCCACCTTGAGGATTTTGCTGATTTGACTCAAGGCTTTGAGAGGAAGGGCTATTGGAACGACTGTACAATTAGTTGAGCAAGTGATTGAGCCAATGCTACTAGCAACTTCCTCTCCATCCATCTTTGCTGCAGAATGTTGTTGCTTTTGTGTTGATTTATGGCTGCCAAAATGGGCCAAATGTTCAGGATTCAAATCGGCAATCACCAAGGGTATCCCTGGTTGTTCGCGATGAGCACTTGCATTACTAAAAATGTGAAAACCTGCATCTGCAAGTTGCTGTTCAATAATACTTGCTGGGGCACTTGGGAGGGCTGAAAAAACCAATTGAATATTCGTTTTTTCTAATTGGTTAATTATTCCCGCAATTTCACTCGAAATTACGGTGAGATTGGGCAGATCAGGCCGCTTTTCGTCCAATCGCCAAACTAACTCTGAAAGTTGTTTTCCTGCTGATTCTTCGCTTCCAACTACTACTGCTAATCGAAACCAAGGATGGTTGACCAAACGTTGTTGAAAACGCTGACCGACAAGGCCGGATGCGCCTAGCACAGCGACAGGAATCCTTTCGCTCATGAACTTGGCTGAGGCTATTCGCTCAAGAGTGATTCGCTATGTGTTATTATCATTATGCGGATAAGGGAAATATTTACGCACAATTAATTTGCGAAAAATACTTGCCCCATCGCGAACAGAACCCAGCTTTGCTTCACCGATTCGTTTGTCATAACGAATTGGAACTTGAGTGATCCGTAGGCCTGTATTAGAGCAATTAGCAAACATTTCTGCTTCTATTTCGAAGCGGATAGAGTTTAGATTCATCTGTTCAATAGATTCTCGCCTAAATGCCCATGCGCCAGTACAAAGGTCTGTAATTGGAACTCCATAAAGGGAGACGGCGAGCCAAGTTAACAAGTGATTTCCAATATAATTTAATCTTGTCATAGCACCTTCTGATATTTCACCCCGAAGGCGTGAACCCATCACCACATCATAATGTTTCAATTTTACAAGAAGCCGGGGGATATCTTTTGCTGAATATGTTCCATCTGCATCGATCATTACAAGTGCACTATTCTTCGAGGTGATAAATTTCTCAAAAGCCATCCTCATACCTGCGCCTTTTCCTGATTGTGCTTTTTGAAGAATTACCTCGCAGCCAAAATCTTGGGCGATTTGGACTGTGGCATCTGCGCTACCGCCATCGACAATCAATACTTCAACGAACCATCCTTGTTGCTCGAGTGTGGCGACAGGGATATCTTCGAGTACACCAAGTAAAGCATCCTCCTCATCAAGAGTAGGCAGAAGGATGGTGAGACCTCGCATGTTTGCAAGAAGAGGTGCTTTGCCTAAATCTTTCGCCGACAATACCTCAATAGAAACTTAATGATTTCCCATTAAATTGGCCGGACTTCAAGCCAATGAATGTATATTCCGTCACTGTCAATGATTCTATCGCTCCTTCCCGAAAGACCAAGGGGGTTTATCCAAATCCCACCCGAACCAGAAATTATTTCAATATTTACTGTCATATTTTCATCATTTGGAGTTCCCGAAGGGATTTTTACCATTGTCCAACCATTTAAATCAACTACTTGACTACTAGTCCAATCTCCAGAAGACAAAGTCACTCTAACGACTATCCCGCTTGCCCCTTCGAGTAATGCAGTAGACGATACTGTTCTATCACGAAGATTAGCAGGGATTTCCGACTCCCACGACATTTCGCCCTCGCTGATGAAACTGCGTTTATCTGGTATGACAGGGTCATCCCAATGCCTATGTTCATCCCAAGGGTCTTTGCGCAATTGACAATTAGGAGATTCTTCACAAGATTCTTCGGATGGAGAAGATATCCAACCTTCAGATTCTGGAATTAAATTATCTGCTAACTTCCATAATCTCGCCCCTTCTATTTCCAATTCAATTGTCCACCAAGGCGAAGGAGAAAGTGTCCAAGATAACCCCCCCATTGGACTGGTTATTGCATAGGAAATATTGAGATCTCGCAAGGCGTCAATGTCGCCATGTCGAATTGCCGAAGTTGCTACGGATTGAATGCTTTCTTGCAAATGAATTAATCCAATTTCGGGGTGCGTGGATACTAAAATATCTCCATCAGCATCAAATGCATACCCCCAGTGAGCATTTTCCACATACACAACCTCACCTTCTCCAACATAACTCGCTAATTCTGCAACAATTGCTCGGTCTCCATCGGTAGTTGCGAATAGTTCTGGGTGGTTTGATAAATTCAATATTGCAATTTGTGAGCAGGAAACAAGTAATATGGCAATAGAAAATACGACAAGACTTGCTCTTTTTGACTCTACAATTTCAAATGAACGAATGTATTCATCGACTGATGTATCATCATTTATTCCACTAAAAGTATCTTCCAACCTTGAGTGTTCTTCCGGTCCTTCCTCGGGGCCACCTTCCGAACTTTCTGCCGATTCACTTGACTTACTATTGTCTTCAAATAATCTTATTTTCTTTGGCAATTGAGTTAGTTTAACACCCTTTGCAAGAGCCATGCCGCACAATATTGCTGCCGGTACATGAAAACCATGCAGTCCCATTGAATACAATGTATAAGATAATAATGAGAGAACAGGTATTGTCCATCCAACCAATAAGTGGACGAGAGTTAATGCCCATTGTAGCATTAGCCACATGATTAGAATACTGCCTTCAAGGGTTTGACGTAATTTCCAGCCAGCCCAAATCGCGATTAACAACAGTGGGCTGGAATACATCAACATTGGCCACCCTCCTTGCCATCCATACTCAGCAAAAATATCCATTTGGAGTAATCTCGGAGCAAAAAGAAGGAATGTCGCAGCAGTTGCGAGTGCGAGTAAAGTGCCCGAAATAGCGGCTACTGCAATGCCACGTTCATCATCCCTTCCATTTAAATGTCTCATTAATAGATTTGCAAAAAGTAAGGTGCCGAGATATATTGCTCCAGTCGGGTGTATTACCGCTACTGAAAGAACACCGGCCCCAAAGGCAATATTGTGTTCCTTTCTTTGTTTGACCGCTGGGCGAAGAACAACCAACAAGCCGAGGACAAGCCCTAACTGACTACTGACTGTAGGCCAACCCGAATCAAATGATTTTGCAAATATCCCTGCTGCAAGCCCCATGGCAATCAATGTTTGAACTCCACTACCCCACCTGTCGCTTACTCCTGCAATACCCAATAATAATACCAATAATGAAATCCGTCCTAAAATGTGAACTGCAACATCTGGACCAATACCCAAACTCTGCTCACAGAATGCGGCAACTGCAGGAAAAGCCGGAGGGTAGGTCCAATAACCCTGAGAAGGAGAAGGTAGAGTGAATTGCCCAACTTCAGCAAAACGATGAGTTAGAGTCGCAAAGCCGATCCAATCTACCCCATGCGGGTATTTAAACAAGAATAGTGGCAAAATACTGATGAATACCGCAACAGAAACCGGAGCCCACCACCAATTTGGCCGAGATTGCCGCACTTCCTTTTGCTCTACTACCTCCGACCAAATATCCTTGCCAAATCCGTTGTACTCGGCAAATTCATCTGCCCAATTATTTGAGTTATCAATTGAGGCGCCTTCCGTATCGTCTTCCAATTCGTCGCCTAATTCGCCTCTTTGAACGGAAGTTGAATCACTTTGCATCGCCATTTCAAGACGTTGCCAATTGCTTATTTTTCTCCTCAAACCTTGTGGTTTTTTTTCTAATATTCTAATTGCCACAATATTTACTATTATTATTAAGAATAGGATTGCAAGATTTGAATAAAAACCAAGAAAAATTACTGACCAGCCAAATAGGCCGTACATCAGCAATAACCCAAGGGCTGGCGCCAGCAATGCCGTACGCCAGCGGTCTGCGGTTGGGTCGAGTACACGGACCGCAGCCAAACCGGGCAAGCCCGAGCCGAGTGATAGTAAGAAAATAGTTCCAATGATGTAAAAAATCATTGAAAAAATATCTACCAATTAGTCAACTCCTTTCTCAATGGTTAGTATAAATCGCCGAGTAAGCAACGCGGGTCGGGGTATTTTTGCAACGCAGATTTTCTTTCGTTAAGAGCCACCACGCCAGGAATATCTCCTCCAAGAGGTTCTTCCAAACTTATCTGGATGTGAAGATGTGGCTCCCACCCTCCATTTTCAGTCTTCCCGCCTAACCAACCAATAACCTCTCCCGAAGAAACTTTTTGACCGACTTGAATATTGCATAGAGAATCGCTTGAAAGATGACCATAAAGAATCCAAATAGGCACTTCATTTACCTCATGCTTGGTAATAATTGCATGACCATAGTCTCCTGCATCAGCAAGAATTGTTGCAGAATAGATTTCACCATCTAAACAAGATAACACTTCAGTATTGATGGGGGCACCGATGTCAATTCCCATGTGAATATACCTAGTGCCTGCAAATAATGCCGCTTCATACAAACCTTTTCGGTTTTCATCGTATTTACCTATGCTATAAATGCCGGAAGGAATTACCTTTCTTCCTTCTTCAGTTGTAAAGTCAAAGACATGTATGTCTTCTCCCGCAGGGATATTGATTGCCGGACTCACCTTATGCCCGGTAAAGTCCAGCATGGTTGCCCATACACCCACAGCAAATAAAAGAAACTTTTGAGAATCGCATCAATGGACTTAACAAAAAATACGATTTGGCGAATCAATCATCATCGTCGTCTTCGTAATCATCGTCTTCGTAATCCTCAAACTCATCTTCCTCAAAGTCATCATCATCAAAGTCATCATCAAGTAAACTGCCTTCATGATTATGCAAGGCAGTCTTGTTGGCAATAGTGAATACAGTAATCAATACTAGAATTGAGACAAAGGCAAATATCCATGCAAGAGGGGATTCACGTGGACTATCAAGCCACCCCATCATTGAAACATAAGCTACTTCAATTCCATGTTCTGCTGAATTATCCTCCTCGTTGACTTCAATGATAACATTCTCTACATCTACGACAACTCGCACACGGTCAACCCCTTCTTCTGCACTCCAAGAGGTTGTAATGATTAATGTCTCACCCTCACTAATTCCTTGAATTGTCGAGGTATGGAAGGCCTTTTGGCTATCTCCTGCATAGAAATTTACTGAAAACGCATTGGCAGTAGCACCTCCGGTATTTTGGATTGTTGCTTCAATTGTCACACTTGCACCAGGGCTAATATGATCATCATCAACCGAAATGTCAAGAATTGACAATTCAGTAACTTCTGCACCGAGAGTCAACCAAGACAATTCATAATCGCCATCAGCTTCTGCCAATTCTGCGATTGGATTACTTGCTGAATTTCCTACTTCCAAGAATGAATTTCCTGCTGCATCATATCCAGTAACCCAAAATCCAACAAGGTCTCCTGCACGAGGAGTCACAATACCATCATTCGTAATATCAACTGAGCCTGTCCAATTGATCACCATTCCATCTTGCTGCATACCCAATTCGGTAATACCGCTAGCAATAGTCATAGTATTCGTGTGGTCGCGCATCACCCAATTGACAAATTGTTTACTTCCAGTTAAATCGGCATCTTCAGAACCTGTAAATGCTACATTTACTGAGGATAAGTCGCTTGCATCGCTAATATCAATCACATCAATTGGTTCGGTTCGGTGAGTGATTCTTGGAGGCGTGTGGTCAACGACAACTCGAAGTGTAGTTGATACCGAACTTCCAGTCATGTCTTGGCCTCGCCCCGGAATTCCCGAGATAGAAATGAGACAAACTCTAGTTTCAGAACTGGCAAGGCTTGTGGCGGCGGAAAGTGGAACTTCCACTGTGTAACCGCCAGTATCGTCAAGGCTTCCGTCACTCCAAATACTGACTCCATCAAAGACATCCACCTTTATCCCAACACTCAATGGAGCGGGGGTATCTGAGCCCTCAAAGATTACTTTACCGCTAAATGATAGCCGGTCGTCTGACCTTACTCTTGAACCGTCAGCAATTGGCCCTACTCTCGGTTCAGTTACATCTGAAACCAAGAAGGAAGAAGCGGATAACACCAAATCATTTTCCACCCTAAAAGAATTATCAGCAAATTCAAGTCGTGTTGCTTCAACAGAACCTCTTTCCTTGTAAACAAAGGCGAGATCACCCCATTCTTCATCTGGCCAATCCCAACTAAATCTAAAATTAAATGCAACCTTAATCCAAGGCATTCCGGTTTCGTTTATTGTAGTTGTAACATGGCTTGAAGGAGATAGTGTGATGTATTCGCTCTCAGACCAAAATGTGTTATTCACACCAGAAAAGGCGATTAATTGCTGGTCCTTTGAAGCGTCGGGACCCTCAAAATCAAAAATTAGGCTGATGTGCTCGAAATCAATCACTGTATTTGCATCTAATAGTCCGAGAAGAATAGTTTGTTCTGTTCCAGCATAAATGGCAGTATCATCAAAGTGCCCAATCCATTCTAGGCCAGTAAACACTGCATCAGAATCCTTCCTAGTGAGGTATGTTGCAGTATCTGAACCAAACCCTGGCCCATATTGCATCCAAATCGGTTCTTCATCATTGGTCATTCCAGCCAAATATTTGAGAGGATTACCCGCCGGATCTGTTCCCGATACATAGTAAGATACCTTTGCCATATTGGGATTGTGGCTATCGTCAATAGTAGTGAAAAACCATTTTTCTGCAGCATCGGTATTATTTGACATAATTTTCTGAACATATTCATCTGCATCAGCAATTCCATTTCTATTTGAATCATGCTCCGCCTCAATCCAATAATTTAGATTTAGTTCGGTGGGAGAACCGGTTGCATCGGCAACATGGAATTTAATTGTCTGCTCATCGGTTGCTGCTTCGTAAGAACCCTCCAAAGGAACATTTCCTATTGCTTCGGGAGCAGTTCCATCTATTCGATAGGTCCTTCGCCACTCATGGTCAGGGGCTTCTACTCGCGTTGGGTCCCTCTCATTATATGATTGAACCTCATAAGTTACGCCATCAGGTACATCGATAGTTGGAACATCGATACTAACGAAGAATGTCCCATTTTGGTTTGAAATGTCTCGCCATGATGAATGAACAAAGGAGCCTTGAGCCACCCTAATATCAAATGCATTATCCTTTGGCGCATCAAATGAATTTTGGAAAAATAATTGCCCTTGGAAATGTATTGTTTCGCCTGCGGCAATCCAATTATTGTCGGGAATATCTTGCCATTGAACCAGTCCATCATTATCTTGCACATTCATCCAACCCATTCCAAATGAATGGTTGACAATCAGTGAATCTTCACCTGCAAGGAATGAAGGAGTTCGGCCCTCTGAATCGGTACAACTTGTGGTAAAGCGTACATTACTTTGCTCAGGGAAGTCGTCCAATACTTTAAAACGCCAGTGAACTTCAAGAATACCATTGCTTTCATTCATCCAAGATGTAGGGTCAATTGAAATCCAATTCTCCGGATCACTTGCCGTAGGTTGAGAATCGTGGGTGTCCCATTCAAGCAGTGGTGCCATTCCCAATGGTTGGGCATTGAATATTAATTTCACGACATCTATTTCAGCAGATAACTCTCCAATAATATGTCTAGTCACTACTTCATATGGCTCTTGCCTCTCATGTAAAATAAGTGAAGAATTATAATCAATATCCAAGTTAACAGTTTGCATCGTATAAGTAACTGAAAATGAATCAATTGAAACTATTCCTGCAGAGGTTGAAGTGATCCCAACTGATAAATCAATAGTTCCTGTTCCTGTGCTCGGGATAATATCGTTAAATCGGTCTGCAATACTAATGCCAGTTGGGCCTGCGGGATATTGTGTTGCGGTTTCAGTTCCAAGGAAAGTCCCAGGGTGCTCCCAAACAATAGTCGTCGACGACTCCCCGCTAACCCCTAGGTTCAATTCAACATTTTTTGGAGCGCTGGTATAAAATTGTACATTGAAATCATGTAGGGTTGGCGAATATGCATTTCCAGTACCGGAGTAAAAATAGAAATATAAATATACATTTGAACTAGTTCCAGTTATCGACTTAGTTTGACCTGAATTAGTAAAAGAAAAACTGGTGCCATATTGAATAGAAACATCAATTCTAGAACCACCAGGGGTTGTTGAATTCCACCATACTGTTGCCGCTACAGGGCTAACTAAACTCGAACGAACATACATATATCCGCTGCTAAGGAATGAGGCAATATAGGATAAAGTAACCATATCAAGAACTGGAGTCTCGCTTGTAGTTCCATTTAACCAAGCCCGCCATACCAGTTGACTTCCTGCTTGAGCAAATGTAAGCGATTGCCCTAAGGCCGCATCTAGCCAAGTTGTTCCTCCATCAACGCTCAATTGAATTTCAATTGTTGAATTACCAGGAGTATAGGCGACTAAGGAACTCACTCCAACTTCACTCATTGTCTTAGATAATTGAGTTGTAGGCCCAGTAACCAAAATCGATGAACTACTACTTCCTGTGGATGCAGAATGGGTTATGCCTGAGCCAACACGCAGAACTTTGCGAGAAGAAGCGGTACAATAATTGCTATAGTGGCAAGTAAACAATAAATCACCATCTTCTCCATTACTTAATCCATAATGGCCTTTGTTTGTAAATTGCTTTGAGCCAAGATGCGTTATCCATGAACCTGTAAAATCAAAATAATGATGATAAGAGTAAGATGTGGATTGCGTGTTTGTTGTTACACGAGAACCATTTACTGCTAAACCAGCAGGGTTACCAGAGATAAAATCTTGTTGATTACCTAAAAGGAAAGTTTGATTGGCGATAGAAGGAGAGGCACGATTTACTTGCCATAAATAATGATTGTAAGAAGGAGATTGTTGCTGGTACAAGTATACAAATAATTGATCAGTAACAGGATCTACAGATACACCAGATGGGTAATACGGAGAGGAGAACATCCAATACTGCTGGCAGGTTAAGTAATTTCCATTTATTGTCCATTTTGAGAGATACCTATTACTTCTTCCTATTATCCACAAATCTTTTCCATCAATTTCAATATCATAAATATACGCAAGTGTACTCGAAATACAAGAAGAATATTGTATTGTAAAAGATGTATTGTACTCTCCAGTTGTTGCATTAAAGCGCTGGAAAGTGGGAGCAGGAGATACTGAGGAGGAAGACCACATAAGAACTAGGCGCTCATCGCCAATATTTACTGTTGGCCCAGCATAACTCCATGTCCCATTTTTCATTTGATGAGGGGTTGGTGTTGAAGTGACGCCCTTGAAATCTTGAGTTGCGGGACTGAGATATTCCCCTGTAGTGCTGAGGGTTGCCCCATTCAAATTACTTACCGAGTTTGCATTGTCAAAAGTTGTAGTCAAATAAGTTGGAGTGCTTCGCAGTTGCACTTCATCATTCTCAATTTCAAGGGCATTTCGATAACCTTGTTGCATACCTGGTGGTTGACCAACCCAGCTACTAGTCCCAGCCCCACCAAAGTCGGCATTGGTGGAAAGATTAGACCAAGAAGAAGAAGAAGGGGCTCCTTGTAAATTAAATTCTGCTGAAGTTACTTCTGCACCATATGGAATTGTAATATCGCCCGCAGTGCCTGACCCACTGGTCGTAAAGGTTTGAGAAAACGAAGTTGAACCATCATTAAACTGAGTTTCAGTGCTTGACCCAGATGCGAGTGGAGCAAAAATAGAAGATACAAAGAGCAATACTAGGAAGACTTGAATTCGCATAAATGGCACCATCAATGAGCGTCGCTCGGCCCGAACTGAACATTTTTACTATTGAACTTATGCCTCATAGGTTAGGGACCCCGTAGGGGTCAGTTGCCGGTGCAAACCATATTAATTCGAAAAATGATAATCAATTCACAGATAATATAAGCGCAAAAAGGATAAGCCCAAAGCACATGCGATTAACCGGTGGCGACATGGCAAAGAAAAATTCATCCGCAGGCCGGCTCACAAAATGGTGGGACGCAAAACGAGATAAGCATTTAAGAATACTTTCGACTGCATTTGCATCTTTGATGCTCCTAATCAGTATTTGCTTATACCAAATCCTACTACTTCAAGAAGGAGAATGGGCAGATTACACTGGTTATTCTTGGGGTGGATTGGTTATCGCCAGCGGTTTTGCAATTTGGATTGGCCCTGAATTCTTTCACTATATCGGGCAACGCTCATATTTACTCGACGTATTAACTATTGAATCACGTTCTGAATTTGAAAAAGTACGTGCTGAAGCAGAAGATGCTGCACGCACATTAGGTAGTCCAGCCGAGGAGAAATTGAACGAGCATCTAAATAGCCTCGGTCTCAAAAAAATGCGTCGTTAAGGTGGGAACCCAATAATGGAAAAAGATGTGCCAAAAGGCACAGAAAATCAAGGGTGGTCAATCGCCAGAGAGGCTTTGCTAGCCGGAGGCATGATTGGCTTGCTCATTCTTGGACTGTGGTTTCACACCGGAACCTTGCCACCATTAGTGGTAGTTGAATCTGATTCAATGATACATGAAGTGGATGGTGAAATTGGTAGTATTGATGCCGGAGATTTAATCTTAGTTCATAATTTAGAAATTGAACATGTTGTAACATATGCAGAGGCTACACAACCAGGAAACCAACATTTTGCTGATGAAATGCATGGCATGGGCGGCGATGTGATAATTTTTCAAAAAAATGGACTTGAATCAACGCCTATTATTCACCGTGCTATATTACGCGCAATACCTCATGATACAAGATCTCCTTTAAACCGAGATACGGGTGAGTGCCCTGATGATGCCTCATGGGACCCCGAATCGGTAGACATTGATGGGGAAGTTGGCACATGTGTTTTGACTTGGGATGTACCCGGAACAACATTGGAAGATGTTGAAACAATTTCATGGATTTTTGATGGTAATAATACTGGATTTTACGATTGTCAGCGTAATTCAGTATACAATCATGGAGAAGTTATCAGTGATTATTTGCAAATAGTAGATTGGGACCCAAAACACTCTGGAATAATTACTTTGGGTGATAATAATCATTGCTCTGTTGACCAAGGTTCGGACGTCACCCCTGGTGCCGGTGGTCTACCAACTCAGGATGAAAATGGCCGTTTCACCTACGGAATTGATGCCGTGAGGGGTGAATGGTTAGTTGGTATTGCCGGAGGAGAAATTCCCTGGCTAGGTACTGTAAAACTTGCCCTTTCTTCAGGCGGCCCCGGAACAGATTATGTCCCTTCGTCGGCTTGGGTTGGTCTAATATCAAGCATTGTGATTCTACTAGCATCACCTTTTATTCTTGAACCAATCATTGGAATAATACTCGCCTCATCCCCCGAAATAAAAGAAGCACTTAGGGAAGAAAAGACCTCACTAATTGCCGAAGGTCTGTTAGAACAAGAATAGTTACCAAAGTCAAGCAATATCTTTGCAAACAGGTACAGTATTATTGTCCCTCTTAGTAAAAAAACAATGATTGGAAATAAGGTGGCCGATATTATTCATCTGCTTTGCTTGCAGAGCGCCCTTCAAGATTAGTTTCAATCCCGTCCAGTTTGGCAGAGATTTTTTCCACATCCTCAGAAATTCTTGATAATGATGCTTGGTCAAACATTCGCCTTACTGCTTCACTTTCTCTCTTTAAGGCCGCAATTCTGCGAGTCCGATCTCGTGGCCGAACACCGCCTCCATTAATTTTCATCAACCATTCTTCGATTAATGCTGAAATAGAATGTGGTGATTTCATTACTGCTGAAAAATCAACTCGGCGGCGCTGAAAACGAATGCGAATCGAGCCATCCGGGCGGCGATTTGCTTGAATGGCTCCAGGAGTCCATTCGGATGCTTGGATGGACATCAACTGCTCATCTATCCAATTGTCTGCATCACCAACAAGAACTGCAATTGAAATTGATTGCGAAAAACGAACTATACACTCAATCAACTCTTTGTCAGAATGCCAAAGAATAACCTCTTGTGGTTCTTTAGAATAATATTCCAAAGCCCATTCGCGCACACTACGCTCAGCCTCCTCCATGATTGTGCGGAGTGGCAATAGTGAATGAAGATAGTGGTTTGATAGTCGGCGGTTTGATGAGTAAGGGGCGATAGCAAGGGATGGTTGGGAGTAATGGTCGCAGACTGGATGGAGGTGGACTGGCTTAGCGGCAAGATGATTTTCTTCTTCCTAATCATCTGGTATTTCGTTCTAAAATACTGGGAAAACAATGGGACTTTGGACCGTTGGAATGCAACACGAGTATTCGGAATTGCCTTGATGTTGCGAACAAAACACGGCCAAAGAACTCTTGAAAAGATGGCTAAACCGCGTGCTTTTTGGCGAGCCTATGGTGAAGTTAGTCTTTGGATTTGTATATTGTTGATGTTTTTTGTGCTTCTCCTTTTACTACTTTCATTTGTGCTTTCAATACTTGATCCGCCTACTGCTGATCCTCCTTCTGCTGCCGAGTTAGTTGCCATTCCTGGATTAAATCCAGTAATTCCCCTTTGGTGGGGCATCATTGCTTTTGTGGTCGCCTTGGTGATTCACGAATTCGGCCATGGATTGCAAGCAAGAGCTCATGGCATGCGGGTTCGCTCTTTCGGTTTGCTTACACTCGGCCCTTTACCACTTGGCGCTTTCGCTGAACCCGAAGGAGAGGAATTGATGAAGGCTCCAAATCGCGAAAGAATGCGCCTTTTTGCCGCCGGCCCTGCCACAAATATCTTCGCTTGCCTTTTCTGTTTTCTCATCATTGCAGGAATGGCTGGACAATTCGTAGCCGCCGACCCCGGTCTCCATGCATCAGCAATAGTCGAAGGCAGCGGAGCGGATGATGCCGGACTAACAGCATTTGATGTAATCATTAGCATTAATCAAAGCACAGTAGCAGATTTGGATGATTTTTCTCTTGCAATGAATGGACTTTCGGCTGGAGATACAACCGAGATGATAATTGTTAAACATGATTCTGGAGAGACCGAAACAATTTCTGTTCTATTAACCGATAAGCATCAACATTATTTGGACAATGGAGCCAGTGAGGAATGGCTTGAGGCGATGGGAATCAAACCGGGTGATGCCTTCGTCGGAGTTATTGGACTTGCATCTGGTACAGCCGGCATAGACCGGATTGCTGGACCTCTTGCACCTGGTGTTGAAGCGAGTTGGGGGGCAAAGGCTTTGGCCACACCGATTCAGATAATGACAACAATAGCAATACCTGTTGATAACATGGGTACTGCAATTAATCCTGTTGAGGAAGGAATGCTGGCTGCTGGCGAGGGATGGCTTGCAAGTATTTTGGGAGTTGAAGGAATGTTATTCATCGTCCACCTAATGTTTTGGTTAGTTTGGGTAAATTTACTACTTGGGTTTTTCAATTTAATTCCGATGCTACCCTTTGATGGGGGACACATTTTCCGTGATACTATTCGTGGAATAATAAAACGATTTGATAGATTTGGCCGCCGCTTCGGTTGGTGGAAAATACACCCACTAAAACTTGAGCAAGTGACCAATAAAACATCGAGTCGCAGTAGCCTTGTGATGCTGATTATAATCGTATTCATTATGGTAATTCCGTACATATAACCTGCGAAAGACGGTTCTATTGGTTTCGGCCAAGGGTTATCAAATTACACAACGCCAATATCTTTGCCGAGAAAGCAATGACTAGCGCAAAGATTGAAGCCAAACACCCTGAGCAAGAAATAATGCGAAGAGTATTTTGCTTTCTCGTAATTGCCTCGATTCTCTTGGCAGGGTGTACCGAGCCGCCTAAGAAACCCCCCCTCAACCCATTGGAAGACGAGGATAATGATGGCCTTTCAAATGGATGGGAGGAGGAACATGGTCTCGACCCACTCAATGGTTCTGATGCACCGGAATGTATGGGTCTAGTGGAATACTGTTTGCGTACCTACGACAACTTCACTTTTGCTGAAACCCACAATTCTTTCGCCACCACCGAGGATGCTGTTTATTACCCTGCATCGAACCATGAAACTGGTCTTTCGGCACAATGGAATGGCGGTGTGCGCGCCTTCATGCTTGATACCCATCATTCCTCAGATACAGAAAATGACCCTGAAGATGTAGTCTTCTGCCATGGTGATAATGATGGTATTATTCACCCCTGCACTTACAGTGAGGTCGATGCTTTCGCATGGTTAACACAACTCAGGTCTTTCATGGATGACGACCCGACTCAGATTGTTACCATTCTGCTTGAGAACTATGTCCCTTCTAGCCATTTGGATTTCCTGTTCAATGAGACTGGATTACTTGAAAAGACGTATGTTCACCAAATCTCTGAACCTTGGCCCACTCTTGGAGAGATGGTGCTTTCAAACAAGACCTTGGTAGTATTCTGGGATGATAGTGAAGAGCCGGAATACCCCTGGTTACACCATGCATGGACTCATAGTTGGGATACTCCATATGGTGAGAGTAATGAGGATGAGATGTCATGCGATGTTGGTCGGGGAGACATCAATCAACCTGTATGGCACTTGAATAACTGGTTGTCCAATGCTCTGGGATTATCAGATCCGCAACGCTCAGAAGATGTGAATGACTATGACAAGTTGCTGCAGAGAACCATTGATTGCTGGGAGGAAGTGGGCAATAGGCCGACCTTTGTCGCCGTAGACTGGTGGGAAGATGGTGACGTAGTAGGGGTGGTCGAGGCCATCAATCAGATGGAGAATTGGAACTCAAACGCATCTTCATGAAGCGATGAGGTGCACAAGGTCCAATCACTGGCTAGCGTTGTATATGGTCCACTGAGAACCCATAGCAATAAGACAGATATATGCATGGGTGTATAGAACAAACCCTTGTACATTAGTGGTATGTATACGCATCTACAATAAATATGGTGGGTTTTTAAGTGTGAATCTATTGGTTGAATAGTGTCGTACATTCCTACCCAGTCTGACATCGAATGGACACTAAATGCAATCAACGGGCGAGTTGTTTGGCCAGTTCCCTCAGTTGGTTGTGTAATATTGATCCATCATGAAACAAAGAATTGGACCACCTACATGAAATCAAGTCCGACTGAACTAGAGACAGTGAACTATGAAAAAATCGAGACGAATTTGAATGTTCTTGGATACCATGAATCATCTGCAATAATTATAGGCGAGGCGAACAACGTAAATGACGTTTTGATCATTCTCAGAACTACACTGGCAAAGGCAGAACAAGAAAGAGAACTAGATGATTTTTGGACTAGAGTAAACAATTCGGTTTGTTCTATGTTGGATACCCTAGGTCTTTGATTTAGGTGTCTAAAGCCATTTTTCGAAGTATTCCTTCGTATCCTCATGCATAAAATAAACGTGCATCTCAATGTTTGCTCTAGTTAAGAGAACATAATAGGCGTTGATTAAGTATTGAGCAATTCCAGACCCGTCAAGATCCTTCAAGCTACGGTCCCAATTGTCGTATTGCAACGGAGGGGTTTTTGTCGTGGATTTATGAGTTCTCCTTCCTGGCATCCCAGTCCATTGTTGAGTTTTTTTGTTCCATTGAAGATCCAGTGGCCAAATTAAACAAACTCTGTCGAAGTCTAAGCCCTGAATTGTGTAGATAGTACCAACTTCGTTCTTAGCATCTGGGCGAATCGCCCAACTAGCTGCTCGGTTTTTATCCTCAAACGGCGCAGAAAATGAAACTGGAGATGTAGTTCCAGTAGCGTGATTGTCTATTTTGACGTCTAACGGTAATACGCCTTTAATTGGTTTATTCCATTTCCAACACCAACCTGCTACCATCCGGATGTCATTCTTTTTTGATCCTGCGACCATTGTCTTGAAATCATTTGGATCATTGATTATGTTAAATTGCATGGGCTCGGTTGGAGACGATAGTTTGAAATTTGGATTCTGTGCCGAAGGATACATCATTGCCTCTACCCATTCAACAAATCTTGAACTACCTCCACATCTAAATTGGTAGTCTAATTTGAAGGTTGAAATAGTGGCGCCCTGTTTTTTGGCTGCTTTCAGTATGGTCGCAGTATCAACTGCGTCGGGATTTACAACTTGCTTCTCATCAATTATGAATACAGATACACGACTAGAACGAATGATGTCTTCCGCCGTGTTTAGTGGAGATAATTTCGCTTTCGGAATGTCCCATGCATTGTACTTTGTTATTTTAATTGGAAGGCGGTGTGCTTCATCTGCAACAATTAGATCAAATGAATCGTCTTGACTACCGCAATTTTTACCGCTAGCCGTTTTGAAGGGTGTTGCAAAGGTGAATGGATAGAAAATGAATGACGAGAGATGGGTTTTTTTCAGGATTTTTCTCAATGGTGCAACGAATCCAGCATTTCTAGCGCAGAATGCTACATCTGTTTTGCCATTCGTGATTGCCGTTAACAGAGATTGAATGCCGATCGCAGTTTTCCCAGATCCTGGGCCTCCATCAATCACAATCACTTGTTTGCCTTTGCTTGAAGTAATGTTATTCAGGTGCCGTTGAATCCTTCGGTTGATTGAAACTTGTTTTCCGATTAAATTAAACAAAGGAGTTCCGGGCATGTTCGCTTTTGCAACATTCGCAAGGTTTCTTGAAATGTATTTATTCGAATTTGAAATGAGATTCCATATTGAATGCCCATCTCCTTTGCATAACATTTGCTCCAGTGTAGCTTTCAGATTAGCATGTTCACTGGCCAAGAAGAATGGGGCTGCTTGGACATCGACAAAAAATTGTGGGTCATCAAGAGCATCTGAATGTGGAGGGTCTGGCATATTGTGGAGATAGGCAAAACCACTGGTATTTATGCAATAAGAGGTATGTGTTTTATCACAAGAAGGTTCAGAGAATTTTATCAATTCTACATATTCATTTGCCTGTGTCGATGGGTGATCAGTGTCTCTGTAACCTCCTCCGAGAATTGTCTCAACGCGATCAGGAATGGGCGAAGGTTTTACAACACTCCAGGCTTTAAGTTCAACTACAATCAATTGCATTTGATTACGGGTATTTTTTCCCATGATCGCAACATCAATTCTTTTTCTGTTGTTTTTTATTTGTGACTGCGCCTCTAACACAATCATGCAATCATCCAAATTTGGATTTGTCAATAACTTTGCAAGTTCAGGATGAGAACTATTCCAAGAATTGACTTCACTTGGACTAGGCTTCATGCCGTACACTTTTTGATATCCGTTTTGGAGATGAGTGATCCATGAATTCTGTTTTATCTCAGCGCGGAAATTTTGGACCGTTTCACAATATGCTGCAACTATCATTGGTTTACGAACATCCTAGAGATATTAGTCATTTCCCTGTCTAATATTGCTCTATTTCCACGAATTTTGCTGCTGACAGATGATGAAATCAACATCTGTACACATGGGCTACCGTTGTAGTCGTATATGCACACAACGGTACCGTTGTAGTCACATAGGTGCACAAGGGCCCCCCTCGTGTATAGTTACTCATTTTTCGAGTTTTTCTTCATGCCTTGAATTGAAGTAATTACAGTTCATTGGTCGGCACAGCACCATAGGTATTCGGTATTGCCTCGCCTTCAATAATAAGGAGATATAGATTGTAGAAAGGTATCAAGATAAACCATCCTGACTTACCATGGTCGTGTATTCTCCGTATGCCTGCGGCGAGACCTGGAAGCGCAAACGCTAGTTGTAGGCCCCAAGTGAACCAAGTCGGGTCGCTTAATTCTACGCCAAAAACCAAACCATCCACGATTCCTGCAGGAATCAATGCTATGACATATGCCAAGTAAAACCACCAATATTCTGACCTTGAAGCGCGCCCCTCGAAACCCGCATACTTCTGTATGCACGTTTTTACGGAATCCATGAAACTCATCATCTTTGCTGGTCGGGCAGACATAATAGTTGCTCCCCCTGTTACGCCCATTATCTGTGCTGCTGGTGCTTGCATGGCTATTGGTATGCATTGAGGTTAATAATTACCCACCCAATCCTTGATTTATCCAGCAATAATTTGTTTTGACCTTGTGTTGAACTCTTTTTACTGTGCAATAATGTAGAGAATAGAATAAATTTCTTTCCGAAACATAATTGTTTATCATCTATTTACAAGGGTCTATGCTCAAACCCATGTGTACAAAATTAGTGTTTGCAAGGGCTTTCGGTGGGTGCTATTCGTCGCTACCCATTGAAACGCCCCTGTTTCAATGGGGCCCCGTTTGAGATGGATATCATCCCAACTCCTGAACCAAAATTCATGGCATCTCCACTCCAGCGAAGGGATCGCTGAGGATGAGGAGGAGGAAGAGGATGACTGGAGCAACCACGAATCCGGCGAGGACCCCCTGATACAGTGCTCTATCTCCCATTGAGTGGCCATAGAACAATAACACAATTCCAAAGATTGGTGCAAGAAAACAACCATACGGCAGCAAGTTGAATACATAAGCTGCACTGCTTAGTAAATCTCCTGCAACAAGAGATGCCACAACAATAACCAATGGTGCAAAAAAACCAAACCAGAAGTGAGACCAAAGGAAATTTTCTTTCTCTACCAGGCCTCCACTCACCCTAAATAAAAGAGAACGGAATGGGACAGATGGGTTTTCAACCTCCGAAACCCTGAACGAAGAATTGCAGGCGGGGCATTTCACCTTTCCAGAATAATCAGACGGAACTTTGATCCTTACATCACATGAAAAGCAGTTCATCTCAACCTTGTCTTCTGAAGATTTTTTCACTTCTAGTACATTATCCACTTCCTCTTCCTCTTTGAGATAGATGAAGTTCTCTCCAAGTTCAAGGCGGGCAATGAGTTCTGCTTTCTTGCCGGAGACAGGGAGCCCCTTATCCTTCAACCGTTGCTTCAATTCGACGACAGTCAACGAATCGAGGGCGCCCATATTAGGCGATTTAGGAATCCTAACTTATAGTTTGACCCGGTAAACTGGGTCTGAATAGAAAACAACTTCACTATGACTAAATAATCACTTGCATTTACAAATAATTATTCCTTGAATAAAGCAACGAATACTCTCTGTGGTACGGTTTGCGAGTTAATATGCGCTAATTGTTGCAAAGGGCTTCAACCAATTCTTTATGCAGAGTCTTTACTAGTAATTCTCCGCGTTCTGAAAAATCATTCAATGCGGGGGGCAATCTAAGTGTGATATTTGTTTTTGCCTCGGTTCCAGAGTTGCGTATTCCAAGGAATAAACTTACATCCTTAATTTCTGATTTGATGAATAACAAATTGTTTTCCCCTATAATGTCCATTAATTCAATATTTGTGGCCCCCCAGCTATTGAACTCATTTCCAACTATTTTCTCAACATGGTTAGCAAGTTGATTCTTTCCATCCCATAAATCTCGGTTACTTTCTTTTACAGAAACTCTTGTTTTCCACCCCTTAGTAAACTGAAGTTGCATTTTATTTTCCGCACTGTAAACATTTTCCTTTGCACACAGATAAGCAATAAATGTTGCCAAACCATCTCCTACAAGGGACCACTCCTCATTATTGTGCGGTTTCTGCACAGGGATTACGATGTGCCCACTATCTTCACATCCCAATAGTCTAGGCATTTGAGCGGATTTTCTTAAATCACAGTTTCTTTCCTCAATTTCACTTAGGCATTTTGACAACCACCTATCTCCAACTCCAGTGGTGTGAATAGTAATTCCTTGTTGGCCATTTGCAATTCCGAGGTCCGCTTCAATTGAAGTTGCTAAATGCCATTTTTGTGTGGATTGTAATGAACTAGAATACAATAGGGTATTTGCTATTTGATCGCCATCAACCACTGCCAAACCACTTGAGTTTGAATTTACTTCAAAAATTAAACACCTATCGCCATCACCATCTAATGCAGCGGCAATAATAGTTCCTTTTGGCATTATTTTCAATTCACCAATTGAGTACTGCGCACTGATTTGCTTGAATAATAGATTTTCTTTGCAATCAAGTATTTCGTCCCAAGTCCATGCATCGCTTGGACTGTAAAGCCCTGCTCCGCAATGGTAATTGATTGCTGAAGGATCAGCACAACCAATACAATTGAATCCAACATTATTGAGCCAATTGATATTCCAATGTCTGCCAGGTCCACCAGATAAATCCAGAATTATTTTATTATAGAAAGGTGAATTAGTAGTTTGCCCCTCACCTGAAAAAACATTTCGAAACACTTGCAATCTGGCTTCCAATGTATTCCTATGTATATCAGAACCGTCTATCACCAAATCTGGTTGAGCAAACATTTCAAAATCAGGAGAATCAACTTCTCGTTCTTCAGTAGATAATTGAATTACAATATTGCTTATTTCTCGTTCATATTTAGGCATAGTTTTAAAGCCGAATCGGTCAAATATTTTTATTCCAGAATCAGAATGGGCATTGTGGCTAGCGGTTATCATACACCCTATAGTAGCTTTATGCAGTAGCATTGAGGCATTTAATCCAGGCGTTGCAACCTCTCCCACGTGTATTACATTAATTCCACGAAGATGAAAACCAACAGTTAAATTTGCAACTAATTGCTCATTTCCCTTACGATTATCCCAACCGATTACTACAGTTGAACCTACATCAATAGTTGCTCCTACTCCTTCGCCTATTAAGCGAAAGAGACGAGGACTGATTTGCCGAGATTTGGTTAATTTATTTATTGCTTCATCATCAGAT
>Ga0233449_1001345_pt1 | contig 22741 bp, 18 predicted proteins | sample SI_124_October20_FD_183012 | JGI IMG/M metagenome (GOLD analysis project Ga0233449, IMG submission 183012) | Seawater microbial communities from Saanich Inlet, British Columbia, Canada - SI_124_October2016_200_MG | ecosystem: Environmental > Aquatic > Marine > Inlet | place: Canada: British... | reverse complement strand
GCAAGTGCTGCAGCAACAGCCAAAGCTGAAGCTGAAACTGCTCAAGGGGCAGCATCCACATCAGCCACTCAAGCAGCCTCATCAGCCACGAGCGCATCTGGGTCCGCATCTAACGCATCTGCATCCGAATCAAATGCAGCATCATCTAAGGATTCGGCAGGGGAGGTTGCGGCTGCCGCTGCAAGCAGCGCATCCACAGCATCTACAAAGGCTACTGAGGCGTCGAATAGCGCAACCGCAGCAGCGGCATCCGAGACAAAGGCTGAGCTTCTGGCAACTGCAGGGTATTGCCGAAATATAGCAACTCAAAACCTGGAGTCTTCGTACACCATTGAGGCGTCATGTATAGTAGACCCCGGAAGGGAATGGATACCGGGTGTTGCTGCAAGCACGTCAGCGGCTGCAACTCATGCAGATAGCGCGGAGACAGCAGAGAATAACGCCCTGACTTCTGCTGGTGCCGCCTCAACATCTGCAACCAGCGCAGGTACGTCAGAGTCTAATGCCCTAACCTACAAGAATAGCGCCTCAGCATCAGCGACAACTGCCGAGGGGCACGCAACAGCGGCAGCAGCTGACTTCACAAGTCTAACGGCAAGACTTGATAATGCCGGAGGTGCGGGTGTAACGGTTGAGCAATCCATGACTGCAAATGCTGACAGTATCGATGGGCTTGAGGGGCAGTACAGCGTAAAGATGAATGCCAATGGGCAGGCAGCAGGATTTGGGTTGGCTGTCCATAGCGGTGATGCTTTAGGGAGCGGTAGTGAGTTTGCGATAGTTGCTGACAAGTTGATGCTGGTCGATCCCGGCTGCTGGTTTTCCGCCTTGATTACTCAGCAGAACACTGCAGAACAATGGGAGTGGGAGACTGTTGGTATTAAGCATTTCTCCCCCCATCTTGTGAAGAGTGCAGCCTATACTTTTGAAGCTGACTTGCTTTGTGGTCCAGAGTCACGGTATATCTTTAAAGGTTTCGTGCCACAAACATACCCCTTTCAGTTGTCGATACATCTAACGGGCACTGACTCATACGGTACTGCCAAAACAACGGTATTCGATATCCCCTACGGCTCATGCACACGAGACCCAGGAAACTATGATCACTATACGATCTCTCATCTTGTCTCCCCTTCAAGCACAGATGTAACGACAATATCCACTATCGAGCTACAGGTTCAGGGTGACTTTGATCGATCGTTTGAAAAGATCTATTCTCTGAGTGCTCATATTGGTGGGAAGTTTGGTGTTCCATTCTTGATTCAGAGCGGTGTGACGTACATCAATAGCGCGATGATTCAGGATGCCTCGATAGTCAGCGCCATGATTGAGAGTCTTACTGCTGACAAGTTGGTGGTAACCGGAGGGCTATCTGCACTATCAAGCGATATTGGTACTATGACATCTGGAAAGATCCAGAATGGAGCTGGAACTTTCGTAATTGATCTTACTAATGGATTTATAAGTATTACAGCATGATTGATATTCGTCCTATTTTAAACTTGGTAGACACTACCTACAAAATGCGCAAGAACGTAATGATGAGGTGTGTTGACTTCATCGTTCCTTATTCCGTAGAGGATGCAGAAAAGTTTATCGAGAAGGCGTCATCGCCGACCACCATTCAGTCCAACAAAGGGGTCTGCAGTGGGGGGGCGTTCGAGCGACAGATGATTAGAGAAAATATTTTAAACCGGTATTCTGTGGTGAGACCTGTGTTCGTTATTATTGATCTCCCTCCTGATAGTACAGAGGTGCAATTCAAAAAAGAGAAGATTAGAGATATCCATATCCCTGTCCTCGGCTTAGCGAAATCGATCAACAATGTAACGTGCGAAGCAGAGGACTCGGAAATGATTACCAGGATGGGGCAGGTTAAATGTATACCCTCCGGGGAGTTTGTCGCCACAGTTAGCTTTGATGCTATATCTCCTATATTCGTATGGCTTGAGGAGAGAAATAATGCGTAAGTGTGCGTTGTTATTTTCTGGCGGGAAGGACAGTATTATTGCTCTGGATCTTGCAATGGGAATGGAATTTGATGAGATTAGGCTAGTATTCTTCGATTATTCTTCTTTTCTTTCGGACACTTTACCTTTGAGTTGTGTGGCTGCAATTAGTGACACTCTGAGTATGCCTCTTGATGTTATACATGCCTCAGAGAGTGGAGAGATCGTAGGTATGTTAAGTGACTACTTACTTTCTAATCTCTCGTCTGGTGATGCAGTGATGATAGGGGAGAATCCGGTTACGGAGCAGATGTCTGTTTTGTCAGAACTGCTGGTGCCAATGGGCGTAGATCTTTTGACCCCAAGAATGTCAAGAACATCCTTGTGGGTGGCTGACCGCATTATGCAGATGGGTATGATTTTACTGTCGGTCAATGGGCACTCAAAGGAAGGATCGAAGAGAAGTCGTGGCATATACCTGCAATCCTTTACAGACAATCCTTTATTTATGGACGCAGGGCATTCAGTTGTCGTTGCGTGCAGCTTGTATGGAGAGTCTAACCTGTATAAGTTTATCTTCAGTGAGCTTCAGAATACATAGGTGGCACTCAATGATTGATTACTATAACGAGATGAAAGATAGGGTTGGTGAGTGGTGTGAGATTAGGCATGGAAGGCTTTTGATGTCTGGCGCCCGTGGTGAGCTTCTCATCTCGAATTCACCCAAAAAGGGTACCTTATATATTAATAAGAGCGCAGGATCGTTAAGCATTATTCCGGCAGACGATATTCCAATTGGTCATCAATACCGTAAAGGGCAGAATGATTGCATAACTCTTGTGTTGGGATGGATTGATAGCAAGGTGGGGTCAAATTTGCTGTCAATTTATTTGAGTGATGTAGGTATGCGAGACCGGTGTTTGGCAGAAGGGTCTGTTGAGTGCTTCAAGGGAAATGGTTTTGTGGATGTGCTAGACATGCAGATTAATGATCTTGTGTTTATGAAGTACGGGAGCAGGACGGTTAATCATGTTGGGGTCTATGTTGGAGATGGTATGGTGCTGCATCATCTCCCCGGCCGATTATCTGGGCTGGATGCTTTGGATGGTTTGGAAATATTTGGCGGGATGCGATATGTCGGGCAGTAAATTCTATGCAGGAGCGGTCGGGGGGAGCGAGGTTGTGTGGGTGGGCGACTCGGCGATTCCAGATGGGAACCCATCAGTCACAACGTATGATAATCAATTGAAGTTTCACTCACATCGTGAGTATATGCACATAGCTGCTATCCAGACTGCCCCTAATATTACAGTTCCTGCACTCTCTCGCGGCTCAGTAACTTATAGCGATGGAAAGAAGTAATGCCTACCGTACGTTATCCAGTATCAGCTGTTCATAAGTTTGACGTTATGGCGTGGCCGCATAAACCGATAATGATGCTTATTGAATATAATGGCGTAGTTTATTCGGGAGGGTACGCAGTAGAGGGGGCTGGCTACCAGCACCTGTATTACCCTGCATATAATGACTCGACAGGGATGATACAGGTTATCTGTATTGTAAATGTTTTTACCGGAGATGCTCCGGCCGTGAATATGAACGGGCTTGAGATTATGGTTGTTGATCCGATTCTCCCAGCAGCTCCGCTTGAAGAGGTCAATCAACGCATCGGGGTGTATCCTGGATACTTTGTAACGCTTAATGCCGCTGGTGATGTTACTTTTGATAGTAGGTATAACTATTTAAAGCAGAGCGTCTCTCCTAACTTCTCTATAGGGTACGCCTATGGTGTTAATATAGGTGCTGGAACAGACGGGGTGCCTGCGGGGAATGATCTTCCTCTAGGGTACTTTATTGGGAAGTTTACGCATAACCCTCCTGCGTCAAGCATTTGGATCAACCCTCCGGTAGGTAACAAGCTGACGCTCTATGCACCTGTTGATGCAGCAGGTGCAGACAATGTGCCGTTGGACTCTAATTACGCAGGCAAGTTCGCTGACATATATGTGAACGCTGTATTTGTAATGTCGATTCAGATAATGTGGGGTGAGGACGAGGTGGAAAAGGCATGTTATTGTAAGTCAGTTGGTATAGCGCCAGGTGTATATACGTTGATAGACGGGATGCACGACGAGTCTGATACAGTTGAAGTTCGACTGCCAGACCTGTCGGCGCTAACTTCCGCATGGGGTGCCTTCTTCTTGGTTTCGACATACAGTGATGCGCTTAATATCGAGGCGTCAGTATGAGTCTTAATATAGCATCGGGGGTGATTGAGGTCTCCTCTCCTGCTGGAGATGTATTGTTTGGAACCAATACAGGAATGATTTATAGGGCGCAGAGAGTTCAAGGGTTGATTACGTTCTCTGGAGGTCTGGCTGCAAATGTTGCCAGTGTGCCTCTATCACTTCAAGATGGTGATCATGCTGCAGTCTATATCAACATAGTTAGCGCCGACTCTAGGTGGAGCGCATATAATACAGTTACATCTCTTATAGGGTTAGATATACCGCTTCATGTTCCGCTGGTGCTGGATGTCGCTAGTGTTAATGCGCCTAGCAATCCTCATCTGAACGTAGGAGCATTGATATGTACTGTTATCTCTGGGCAGATGGAGTTTAAAGTAATCCACTACGGAGGGGGTCATGGACACCTTAGTAATGGACACTATGGTTTTTCATTTAATTATGATATTAATGTATTGAGAGTCTAATGGTTATTACAGAAAGCATGGATATAGATGTACTAGAGTACCGTGAGCAGACGCAGGAGCGCACGTCTACTGTGCGGGTCGCACTGCAGGATGAGTTAGTTCCTGGGGTGTATGAAAAAATCAAAGAACTTAAAATCTCATTTGATCGGGTTTTCCCAGACATTCATGATCCTGCTTTAATGGTGGGTGTTATCTCTCAAATTGAGGCGCTTCCTGAGCCGTAAACGTAATAAAAAAAGCTGAGGTGATTGCGGTGGTGTAGCAGTTCATAATCAATTGAACTGCAATCAAAATGCGCCATGAATACTACAGCCCTGATAGTCCCGCCAGAAGAGATTGATACCGTTTGGGATAAGGTGTCAGGATACGTGCGCGATGCACTAAGCCATTCTCAGGGTGAGCTTGAAGTTCGTCATGTCTACAGCATGCTCCAATCTGGCGGCATGATGATGTGGATTATTGTTGATGACGATGAAGGAGCTATCGTAGCCGCTGTTGTCGTTGAGATCCTTTCCTACCCCATTAAGCGTGTATGCCGAGTCGTGGGGCTGGGTGGTCGTGGGCTGAACCAGCGGATTCACCACCTATCAGAAATAGAGGCGTGGGCCAAGAGTATTGGTTGTGACGCCATGGACTCTATGTGTCGTGATGCATTTGAAAAGATACTAACTCCTTTAGGGTACTCGAAGCAGTACATTATTGTTGGGAAACCGTTATGAAAATATATACCAAGATTGAGTTCGAGTGGGAACGCGGCCAATTGGCGGTGTCGCATGAAGAGTCGTATGAGCATGATGGTGATACTGCGCTGTGTAAAGGTGGCGCTGGCAACAATCATGTTGAGGAGTCACCTCATGCTAAGGAGCTTTCCAGGATCGCAAAAGAGAAGTGGGACTGGTATCAGCAGCACTTCGCCCCACTGGAAAACGAGTACATGGAAAACACCAAGGCATCTGGTTCGCGTAGTGAGTTTGATCGCGGTGCTGGTAATGCCATGACTGCAGCGAATAGTGAGCTTACTGCGCTGTCCAAGCAGAAGGATACTGAGATGCTCTCCTCTGGTGTGCGTGCCGGATCAGGAATGCATGTTATGTCAGGGGTTAACCGGTCATCTGGTGCCGGGAGAAGTGTTGGCAGGGCTGGGTCAGCTGCTGGCATGGGAATGAAGGATCGCTTTGTAAGCAAGATGGAAGGGATTGTTGGTATGGGGCAAGGCCAATCCTCTGGTGCTATTAAGAGTATGGCAGACATTACCGGGCAAGCGTTGCAGAAGTCTAAGGATGATGCCTTCTCTGCCTGGAATGATAAGAACTCTACACGCAAGGCTGTTTCTGCTGGACTTGGTATGGTCGCTGGCTATATGGAGGATGACGAATAATGAAAGTCTATACACAGATTGAGTATCAGTGGGAGGGAGGTGATCTTGTTCAGGTCAGTGAAGAGTCTCATGAGTACGGTGGTGAGGTCGCTGCATGCAAGGGCGGTAGTGGCAAAACAACATACGACTGGGAGGCGGCCAACCGATATGCCGCTATAAGTCGTGACCAGTGGAATGACTATAAGAAGCGGTTTCAACCCTTTGAGCAGGAGCTAATTGATCTGGCTCATAATGACGGCTCTGAAGAGATTGAGATGGCGAAGGATTATACCCAGTCCTCAATGGACGCACAGAAGGCTTCGGGGGAGTTGAGCCTCTCTCGTATGGGGATCGGTATGACCGCTGATCAGGCAAAAGCATCTGACAGGTCGTTTGGTATAGAGAAAATGGCAGCGACTGTGAGCGCCATGAATGATGCAGCACAACACGCAGACGACAGGCGTAATGCAATTATGACTGGTGGTATGGCAAGTCTGTCTCAAGCTACAGGGAGATCATCGTAATGGCTGGTGGATTACTAAACTCAGGGCGCAAAACACTTGATGAGGCCATGTATGGCATGGGTGTTGGGGCGGCAGAGAATCATAAGCGGAACATGCTTCAGAAAGAGATTGACCAAGCTGAGCAGGAGTCAAAGCAAGCTGTAATGACGAAGGGTATTGGCATGGGCGTTGATTACCTTGATGAGAAAGGAGGGGGGGAGATTCTTTCCAGAGGCATAACCAGAGGCATAAACGCCGTTGGTGACGCGCTGGGAAATCCGATGGGGCTTGGAATAACGGAAGGTAGCGCAAGCGCTGTAAGTAGCGGTGCTCAGGTAGCAGCTGATCTTGCATACGATGCTGCTATTGATGCAGGGGTTGCTGAGGCAGCTGCAATGGAAGCCTCTAATGCGGCGTTAGTTTCGGAGGCAGGTTCACTGGCTGGTGGCGCGGCTGGTGCGGCAGGTACAGCAATCAGTGCCGCAATGCCATGGGTGGCCGGCGCATTTCTAGTAGCGGAGTTATTCTAATGGGTGGAACAAGACTAAATTCAGGCAGTGATCCTATGGATTCATTTGCTTTCGGTATGAACTTCGCCAGAGATCGCAGGAAGGACCGGAGTGATATGGCGCTTGAGAAGCGGAAGATGGCACTGATGGAGCGGGAGGCTGCAAGTATGGAGCGGGAGGCTGCAAGTAATGAGCAGAGGAATGCCGCCATCATTGCTGAGTCGGCCTACAATACCAGTAAGCCGCACTTCTCACCGAACGACATAGCTCAGGCTGCCTTCACAAACGCAAGAACAGCAGCAGGAGTTCCGTCTTCTGAGGCTGCAAGCGCGAACGCTTTAACTGAGTACAACAATGCTCTCACTGCGCAGTCTGTTTTTGAGACAGCGAAGGGTAGGGATGAACACGCTGTAAATATACAGAAGCTACGCCGGGAGCAAGCTGGAAAACTCGCAACTGACTTCTTGTATGCATTCAGTAATGCCACGTCCCTAGAGGATCAGGTGCGGATTGCGGCTGAGTACGACAAGCTGGGGCAAGGCATCGGATTGCCTAAGGGGAAGTTTGCGGACATTATTGATCCCGCACGCCAAGAGGCCAAGCGAAATATGATGAGCACATTCCAGGCATTTGGAATGCTTAGCAATGGAGAAACGAATCTTCCTCCTGAGCTTCGAGAGAAGGAGATGGAGCGCATAAAAGGGGGCGCTATAAAAGCCTTAAACGTGCTGCAGTACAAGCAGCTTCAGAAGGGGGTAGGGGATGATGTTCAGATTGTGGATATCATTCCTGTTCCGGGTACAGATGGAGAGACTCTGGATAATCTTACCTTTGCTGTTAGCTATACGGACCCTAAGACCAAGATGCGGAAGACTGGCCCCATTACTGAATTAAGGTCAGCGGATAAGGGTGATGGTGTTCGGTCCTACACATTGGCTTCGATCATGGATTACCAGTCCGCTGAGGCGTTGATGATGGATAACGGTATCCGCGCTCAAAACCGTCTCAAGGATCTGACGTGGAAGAGTACGGTAGCAAGTGACAAGACTATTGCTAGTCAGGTGGACGCAATCAATAAGGAGAGAGTGAAGTCAATCAATGATTTGATTAGCTACTACACCACGCTTGCGGGGGAGGGTGGCATCAAAAACGTGTCTGAGATTGAGCGCATTTTAGATGCTCGCATATCGGAGCTGAATATTATCTTTGATCAGCGGGAAGATGATGTCCGCATGAGTAAAGCTCCTCACACGATCCCATCTAAGCCGATCATTAACATGATGCCACCTGCTGCTCAGGCCGCAAGTGCGGAGGCTGGTAGCGGATTAGGCGTGCCCCCTGCTGCTCAGGCCGCAAGTGCGGAGGCTGGTAGCGGATTAGGCGTGCCCCCTGCTGCTTCTCGCTCTGCGCCGGGCACTGCTCCTCCTGCGGTTTATTCTCCACGGGCAGCAGATTCTGGCGCACCAGCTGCCGCTCCTGGAGCTAATAGAGTCAGCGCTGGAATCGGGCATGGACGGAGGCCAACTGTCGTGGATTCTCAAGACTCACCATCTGGACGTTCTTTTGATTTTCTTCGGCCTAGACGTCGCCCCCCTACTCGCCCCCCTACTCGACGTCGCCCCCCTACTCGCCCCCCTACTCGCCAACAACCCCGTAGTGAGGTATCAGATCTACTGAAACCAAGGCCGGGCGCAAAATTACCTACATGGATGAATCATTAACAGCAGCATTACCCCTGGATACCCTATGTCATATATAGATCAGCAGCGTTCAGATTATCTTGCCAGACGGCAGGCGCGTAAAGATGAGTTGGTGCAACTACGCGCAGCAAGAGAGTCCGCGCCAGACATTGTAAAGAGTGACGAGATGTCGTTTGGCATGGGGCGGGGCATGGATGCGTCTGCTGAAGATCCTAATGATATCCAAGAGTCTAAGCTCATTATGCATGGTGCCCTTGGTGCTATTGAGGGGCTGGGCAAGGGGCTTGATCAGTTTGACTTTCTCCCTGATTTTGGGGTCGGCGAAACAATTAACAAGTTCGCTGGTGCTGCAAAAGAGAGTGTCTGGAGTGACATGAATAAAACGACAGCCGATGCGTTGTCGGTACCTCTTATCAATCAGGTTGGCGAAGATGATTGGGAGGTTAACCGGGACGCAAGCCTGTCTAATTTTTACGCAACAGCAATCCACTCCATAGGATCAACTGTCCCTGGGTTAGTGGGTGGCGGTCCGGCTGGGTATGCAGTAAAGAAGGTGATAAAGAAGGGTGGTAGTTTCCTTGTTAAGCGCTTTAGCAGTGAGGCAAAGGATCTTGCTAAAGGTGGAATGCCGATCAAAGATGCGGCGGATGCGGTACTGAATAAGTACAAGCTCGGTAAGTACAAGCTCGGCAAGAAGGGTGCATTCGATACGGCTGCGGATGCGGGGGGTAGTGCAGCTGGTTTTGGTACCGTTGTTGGTATGATGGAGGCTGGTTCTCAGGCGCAGGAAGTTGGAGATATACTGCGCGGGTACACTGATAGCCAGTGGAACAATAAGTCTGCCGATTCCAATCCAAAGGTTGCCAGACTATTCTCTAATGAGTACCACAACAATACGGATGATTCTCTCGACACCCCGACCCGGATAAAGATTGCACGCAGCAATGTGATTAAGCGTCTTGAGGGGCAGGCGTTCGATGAGATGTTTGCTACTGCCTTTGTCACCAGTGGCGTGGCTATGCCTCTATTGGGCAAAGCGGTCACCGGTAAACTTGGGAAGTCGTTCCTTGGCAATACGACAGCAGCTACAGGTCTTGAGGCCACGGAAGAGGGTATTCAGGGGCACGAGGGTAAGCGTGCTACCAATATTGCTTTGGGCCTTCCTGAAGAGCAGGGCACCAATGCTGCGGCAATGACTGGCGTAGTGAGTGGTAGTGTTGCGGGTGGTGCTTTGTCGGTTCCAGGCAGTGCGGTAAATTCTGTATTTGGGGCAGACCCTGAAGCGGATATTGATACGGGTGATCGCTCACATATCCGTCCGGGGATAAAGAAGGCATTAGATGATCTGGATGTCCGTAGTGCTGATATCGATAAGAGAAGATCTGAGAATGATGAGCTTCTTCAGATTCAGAGCAAGAGGGAGGCGAGTGCTACTGCTCTGCGCGAGCGGATCACCTCTGTATCGAGTGCGCTGGAAGATCATGATATTGGTACTGACAATATCGGCTCTGCCCAGAGTCTGCTGAAGACACGAATTGCTAAGGCGCAAGAGGGCGCAAAGGATGTTCTCGCTTCGGCAATGTCACCGCTGGAGAAGGACCAGATTAACCAGCCCATCAACGACATGATTGCTTTGCAGTCGGAGCTTGCTGAGCTGTCGGCATTATCTGGCACTAAGAAGTCTTTCTCTGCACTTGAAGAGAAGGCGCTCAAAGAGTCGCATGTCGCTCGTGATCAGAGAGAGAAGACTGCGACACAGGCTGCGGCACTGGATAATGAGGTAACGCTTCTGGGTCAGGAGCGAGACGGGTTGGCGCAGCGCCTCAGCATTGAGGATGCCGTGGAGGGAGTTGAGAAGTCTGACTTCAATATCATTGAGCATAAGGGTAAGTTCTTTGTTCAGAACCCTTCAGGCAAGCTGGTTACAGTCCATGATACATACGAGCAGGCAGCGGTTGCTATTGAGCAGGCAGCGGTTGCTATTGAGCAGGCAGCGGTTGCTATTCAGGCTCCGCGTCAGCAGAACGGGATATTGACTCCAGCTCAGGCTCCAGATTCTGTTCCTGTAGAAAGTAAGCAACAGCCTAACTTGGATACGCCCACCTATATGCGGAATGGTGTTACACCATCAGAGCAGGTACAGCCTACTGAGGAGGTGGCGGTTGATCCGTTATCTCAGAGAATCGCAATGCTTCAATCCTTCATATCTGCACAGGTAGATGTGATGAATAACGCGCAGACTCAGGAGGAGATTGATCAGGCTTCAGTTAAAGCCACTCAGGCCGAAAGTTTGCTCGATCTGTTCCAGACTGTAAGGGCGCAGGGTGGCACGCTACCTGATGCTGTTGAGGCTCAGCATAGTCAGAATATTGAAGCGGCAGCTGTAGCGAATACACCGGTTGCTGTAGAAGTAGAGCAGGAAGATACTTTTGATGGCCGCATCTTCGGCGAGGCTACCAACACATCTATGGCTGACGCCTTTGGTGTTGCAGCCGCACAGCAGGAAGCTGATCATGTTGAGGCTAATCTGTTCGAGAACTTGGTGAAGCAGTACCCAGAGAATATAGCGTTCCAGCAGAATGAAGTTGATTTCCTGGATGATTTGGATGACGACATTATGGGTGACAGCGTGGCGTTCAGTCATGCGCTACGTCCTGCCGGAGATATGCTGTACGGTGATCTTCAGGTGGAGTGGGTAAACACTGATATGTTCGCACCTGAGTTTTATATTGAAGACAACGGGAACGGGTTCTCTGTCTTTGGAATGAATGAAGAGGGCGGCTATTCAGAGATTGATCAGCATAGTGATATCGATACCGCAGCCCGTAGCGTACTGACAAGAGGTGCTACGTCTGTTGCTGTTGCAGAAACCATAGGAGATATAAATGATAGTCAAAACGCAGGACAACCAGTGGGCAGTAGTGTCCAAGAAGGGACGAACGCTGGGCAGGTACAACACTCCAGAGGAAGCCAAGCTGAGAGTCAAGCAGCTCCAGCAGATGAGATCTCAGAAGCAGAGCCAGTCGAAATAGAGCAACCAGCTCAGGAGTCAGTTGAGATCTCGGAGTCCAGCGAGGAGGAGCAGCTTGAAGCCCTGATGGAGGACGTGATTATCAGCTACTCCATGATGGGGGAGCAGGCAGCAACACACCCGGCATTTATGGCACTCAATGATGCTGAACTGGAGGACCGGTTCCAGGCGCTGCTGGCAGCTCAAGAGGTTCCGATCCCTGCTCAGCTGCATGAGGCCGCACGCAATGCATTCTTTGGTGCGCTGAATGATGCTGATGTTTGGGATGAGTCTCTGTATCAGGCTGAGCAGGGGGGCGCTGAGGTAGCGGTGGAGTCTACTGAAGGGGTAGTTGAAGAGGCTTCCCAAGGATTCAGTATTGATTCACTCTCCGAAGAGGTCCGGGCTGTTTATGAGGCGCTGGGTAAAGCAGGTGATCGTCGGGCACTGTTCGGTGACTCTGTTGTGGGTATCAATAAAGGGCAGGACGGTTTGTGGAACGTCACCCTGGATGGAATTACCCTTGACTCCTTTGAGTCCAGAGTAGAGGCATCTGAGGATCTGGCCCAGTATCTGTCGAATGATCATCTTGTGGATGTGACTCTTAATAGCAGGAAGACTAAAACCTTTACGCCGGACAAGGCATCAAAGGCTCGGATCAATAACATTATTAAGACTCAGGTTGTTGCAGACCTACAGATTACAGATGAGATAGATGCGCTTATATGGAGCGAACAGTATAAGAGCATCAACAAGCTGAAGGCAGCGGTGCTGGAGTTGATCCAAGATCCTCAGAAGCTGATGGCCGCCCCCAGAAGTTTGATCGAGATTATTAAAAGGTATCGCCGTCAGGGTGGTGGAGTTACTCGGCACGCCAGAAGCAACAGACAGGAAGCGCTTGACCGCTTTACTCTTGGGCGCGAAGAGCGTGGAGAGAAGATGTCTGAATCCGCTGACGATACAGACAAGGCTATGTCGTTCGTCATGCAGAAGAAGGATGGTGATATGCTGTTCTTCCTACGCCGCAGCGGCCCCAAGAACATTATCTGGACCACGGTACCTACCCGTTCCATTGATGGAGAGATCTTCCTGGATAACCGTTTCTTCTATGGTGAGAACGCAGGATCAGGGGTTAAGAACAGCAGTATCTTCAGTGACATCAAAACCGATAACGGAGTCTACTCAGCTCTTTATACGGAGTTTCTGAGTGGAGACTATATCAATACAGAGAAGCTGATTAATCTGTATGACATTGCTGATCACGCGAATGGTGAGAGCGAGCTAATCCCTAACCCAGCCTTCGGAATGGGGCTTGATGAGGTGCTCCGCTTTAGTGAGGTTGCTGATGGAGTTAACGCTTTACGGGCGGCGATTAAGCAGGGGGTTCTTGAGCACAAGCATAGAACCTTTACTGAGTTTAATCGTGACTTCCAGTCTGGCAAGCTCGATCAATATATGGACGGTCATAGCTGGAGTGAAGTTGAGGCCGGACTGAAGAGGATTGGGGACCGAGGTACTGAATACTTCTGGGACCATGTTGGGCGCAAGCTGGCTGACGAGAAGAGTCAGGTTGGTGTTCTGGGTGACCAAGGTAAGAAGGAGTCTATGAGAGTTACGTTTGGAGATGATCGTGACGCGGCTCTGAAAAAGCTGGGCGCAGTCATCTATCGCTACGGCAATCAGAAGGTCATCCCCGAGTTGCACGAGAATAAAGTGGGGCGGGTTCGTGAGATTCTCTCTACAGATGACGTGATAATTACTGGCAAGCATAAGGTGCGCTCGGGTGATCTCATCTTTACCGTGACAGAATCACGCGAGATGGAATCGGGAGGCAGAATCTACTTTGATAGCCGTATGGATGATAAGCTGGATGATCTTGGTGCGACTCTCTACTCTTCAGGTGGCAAGTTCCTGATCAGGGGCGTTACTGAGGAGAACATAGAGGCATTGTCTGGGATGATGAATGGCGTGCGTCTGAGCGTGCGGGGCAATGGCGAGGCGATTGAGTTATCCTCAGCCGACAAGCGTAAGATCACAACCGCTATATCGAAGGGGTCTTTTGAGAATGAGGCTGAACTTCCAACCGAGGAAGAGATCGCTGCACATAAGACCACTCTTGTTAAGAGGCAGCCTAGTGCCGTAGTTGCGGCAATTGATCCGCATCAACTCAGACTGGAAGAATTAAAGGGTGCTCAGCGAGATTACCTAGTAACCCATAGAGTCAATGATGCCTTTAAGGGTGATACGGGTGATGTGGCGTTCTCGGTATCCAAGAGTCAGTCAAAGACTCCGATCTCTGCCGCTGTTCTCGATGCTGTCATCAGTAACCTCCCAGTCAAATGGTCGGGTGGAAACGTAGAACTCATCCCGCTCTCTAGTGCCGAAGAGCTTCCAGGCTACATAAAGAATCACTATCAGAAGCGCGGCCAAGACATAGCCGATATTAAAGGGGTTATCCATAACGGGAAAGTATACCTGAATCGTCAGCAGATCACTTCACGGCGCGAAGCAGAGCAGGTGATCTTCCATGAGACTTATGGGCACCACGGTATCCGTATGCTGCTCAACACGACTGATATCAATCAGGGGCTGAATAAGCTGTTCGTTATGCTGGGTGGGTACAAGGGGATCAATGAGTTGGCCGGAAAGTACGGGATCACTCGTGAGATGTCTGAGTACATGAAGCTGTACAGTGGAGAGACTCGTGAGCGTAGGCAGGGGCTGATTGCAGATGAGTTCTTGGCGCACGTTGCTGGGTATGAGACTGGGAAGATTAAGCAGAAGGCGCTGGAGATTCTGGGTGCAATTCGTAACTGGCTGCGTAACCATGGCTTCAAGAGCCTGGCTCGTAGTATGTCAGTCACAGACGTAGCCTACTTGCTGCGTGGGGCACGCCGGGCCGTCAATGGTTCTGGAACTTTCCCGGGTAACAAGATGAAGATCAATGAGGAGATGATCAATCTGGATATGCAGGCCCACAAGGCTGCAACCTCTCCGCGCAAAGGTATAGCGATGTACTCTTTGCGATCTGATTCTGGCAAGTCTGGAGGCATGAGCGTTGATGCGGTAGAGTCGAAAACAGAAGATATTATTTACCGCAGACTGGGTAAGAAGACTGAGTATGAGGTTGTAGCAACTGAAGCAGATCTGCCTTCTGATATCCGTAGACAGGCTGAAGAAGATGGGGCGACCGGCTCTGTTGAGGGCGTATTCCATGAAGGAAAGGTCTACCTGGTTGCAGACAAGATGAGTGGAGACCTCCATATTGAGGAGACGCTACTGCATGAGGCGGCTGGCCATAAGTTTGGTCGGCTACTGTTCGACAATAATATCAAGCAATCTTACAACAAGCTGTTCTTGATGCTGGGGTCTAAAGGCGTTCGGGACGTAGCTAAAAGGTACGATATCGATCTTGATTCGTACATTGAGACAGGTAAAGGTCGGCTTGATCGTGGAGAAACTACCGTAGAGGACTATCGTGCATTCATAGTGGACGAGTTGATTGCTCAATTGTCTGGGAAAAAGGCGTATGAGACGCTGCCAGTCAGATTTAAGAATGCAGTTAAGGCGCTATGGGGACAGTTCCGCGACTGGCTAAGGATTAAGGGGTACAAGAAGAGCGCAGAGCTTACGGACAGTGACTTGCAGTACCTGTTGAAACGAGTCCGCCAGGCGGCTATTGAGGGCGGTTCCGTAGCTCTTGGTGATCGTCCGGCGTTTATGACGGCTTGGCACGGGTCGCCACACGATCTTGAAGGCTTCACTACTGGTAAGATCGGAACAGGCGTGGGTGCTCAGGCGTATGGCTGGGGGATGTACTTCGCTGGGAATAAGGAGGTTGGGGAGTTTTATCGCAACCAACTGAGCGAGTATGATCCAGGAGTGTTTAAGTTTGGAGGTAAAGAGTTCACGACTGGGGATTATCGTGAGCTGATCCCAACCATTGTCGATTCCGGCTACTCTGAAGCTGCCGCCGCAACTGCTGTTCAAGCAATCCAGGAGCACGGAGGCAATCTCGAAGAGGCTAGAGATTATTACAGTCTGTGGGTGCAGGGAGGGGTAAAACGTACTGTCGGTCAAATCCTAGATGAGATGGAGCTATCCAAATCAAAAGGAAAACTCTACCAGGTGGATCTCAAACCATCAGAGGATGAGTACCTGTTGTGGGATAAGCCGCTGAGTGAGCAGGGCGAGAAGGTTAGGAAGGCGCTGGAGGGGCTTGAAGGTCATGGGGCATGGACGCCAGAGGCGCAGGCGTGGGCCACCAAAGAGTTCCCATCGCTGTTTGAGGGTGGCTTCGACGCTTCCGTTCTGAGCGACGGCCAAAAGTCGATGGTGGGCCAGGCGTACCAGGACGAAACCGGACGCTCCCCCTTCGCGGGGAAGCCGCGTGAGATGACCGGAGAGGGCCTCTACCGCGACATCGCCGTGTCCAACCGCTCCGACCGCGCCGCCTCCCTCGCCCTGCTCGCCGCAGGCATCCGAGGCATCAAATACCTTGATGGTAGCTCGCGCGGCAAAGGCGACGGCGATTACAACTATGTAATTTTCAATGATGCAGACGTAGAGATAGAGGCAAAATTCAGCCGCAAACCAGAGTCAACGACTCCGGGCGTGGAGAATATTACAAGGGCCGATCTGTTCAAGAAGGCAGAGCGTGAGGAGAGTGACGATATCAGTTTCTCGATAGCGATGCCGGATGGTAAGCCAATGACTCAGGGCGCTGTTAACCAGATGATGGAACAGGTCATGGGGCGTCCAGCTTCAAAGTGGAAGGTGGGTAAGTTCCTTAGAGGGAAGGGTATCAATGCGAGAGCCACCTCCTTGGGGATGCTCACTCGGCGCATGGTGGCTGAGCTTGCTAAGGAGACTCACCTGGATTCTATCTGGGACTACCATAAGCGGTCACAGGATAAAGAGGCGGTACGGGTGAAGCGCTCGGATAAGGATGACCGGCTCTATAAGCGCTGGGTGGCTAAGGCCAAGAAAGAGGGTGAGGCATCCACTAGGTTTGCGGACATCATCCATACCTCTACGCTTTACCAGATTGACCCCGCCAAAGCCTTTGAGCTTCTGGACGACTCACTCAAGCCTAACTCTGAGAGACGTATTGAGTATCAGCGGATTCGTGCTGAGTATGATGCGCTCCCTGGATGGCATGACCTCTATAAAGAGTTGCGCCAAAATTTCACCAACAAGATGGTGGACCTGCAGGATTCCCTGACGGCTCGATTGACCGATACGGTTGAAGATGAGAAGACGTTAAAGGGGTTGCTGGGCGAGCTGAATAATCAGTTCAAGGTAATTAAAAGGAAGGGGCCATACTTCCCATTGGCACGCTTTGGGGATCATATCGTGATCGTTAAAGAGAAGGGGGATCAGGAGCGCATTGTTGCCGCCTTTGAGTCGGATGAAGAGGTTCGTGTGGCGGTAGAGGATTTCATTAAGCAGGGTTACTCTGCTGGAGATATTGAGATCAAGAAGGGGGAGCAGAACTTCTTTAAGCACGCCACCTATTCTGGGGTGGGGAGCAAGATGATTGATCTGTTGCGCGACAGCTTGCCTGATACGAGCGCTGATGAGCAGCACTTGAAGCAGGATCTGCTGGACCAGATGAATACGGTCATGCTCTCCTCTATGCCGGACTCCTCCTATCATAAAAACTTCATGCACCGTAAAGGGGTCAAGGGGTATTCGGATGATGCGATCCGGGCTTTTGCTCTGACAGCGGGTCGGATCAATAACAATATCGCCAATGTTCAGTATGACTATAAGCTGACCCGTGATATTGCTGAGGCGAAGAAGCAGGCGAAGAGTCTCCCCGCGGGGGATAAGCGCTACGCCTATGATCTGATCGGTGAGATCGATAAGCGCCATGAGAATATGCAAAACGCATCCTTTAGTCCGATCTCTGGGGTGGCTGGAGCTGCAGGATTTACCTGGAGCATCGGACCCTCGATTGCCTCCGCACTGGTTAATATTTCGCAGACCCCTCTGATTGCCTACCCATTGATGGGGGCCAAGTACGGTTTTGGCCGGGCCGGCAAGGAGGTGATGCGAGCCATGAAAGATTGGGGGCCAAATGGTAAGTATGACCCTGAGCTGTTCCGTGACATCAAGCATGGTCTAAAGGGTGACGAGCTGAAGGCGATCCAAATGTTGGAGGATATGGGTGCGATCAGTACCACCAATGTGATTGAGCTTCAGGGTGCAGGACATGAGGACCATCTGGCAATGGCCAAAGGTGGTTCACTCTCACGGAAGGCACATGATGCCATGAAGTTTGCGGGGGCACCGTTCCACTATGCGGAGGTATTCAACCGTCAGGTAACGGGGCTGGCTGCCTATCGTTTGGCTCGGAGTGATAAGAAGAATCCACTCTCTCATGATGAGGCGATTGATGCGGCACGGACCATGATCTATGACAGTCACTTCGACTACTCCTCTTCAAACAGGGCGCGTGCCATGCAGGGGAACTGGTTGCGTGTGATCACCATGTTCAAGCAGTATTCACTCAATATGTCTTGGATGATGGGGCGGCTGTTGCGTAACTCATTCACCAGTAACGTGGATGCAGAGACCCGTAGCCAGGCCCGGAAGTCACTGATGGGGATTATGGGTGGCTACGGTATGTTTGTGGGTACCCTGGGAATGCCTATCTCTGGCATGGTGACTGGAGTTGTTGAGATGCTTGCCAATGGCATGGGTGAGGAGGATGAGGAGTTTGATGCGGAGGCTTGGTACCGTAACAAGTTGACGGACGCGACCGGTAAGGATTGGGCAGAGGTTATTGCGCACGGTCCAGCGCGTGCGATCTTCCCCTCCATTGATATCTCCTCCCGGATGAGTATCGATCTTCTGGGTATGTGGATGCCTCGGGTGGATGAGCATGCTGAGGGGCGGGATATGGCCCGTAACCGGATCGCTGGGTTGATGGGGCCACTGGCTGCCAACCTTGAGAATGTGATCACGGGAGCTGCGAAAGTTGCGGAGGGCAAAACCTGGAGAGGTATTGAGATGATGATACCGAAGGCGTTCAAGGATATCTCCAAGTCGATCCGGTTTACGCAGGAGGATATTACAACCTGGAAGGGTGAGCGAGTGCTGGAGGAGGATATTACCTTTATGGAGCTGTTCATGCAGGCGGTAGGTTTCAGTCCCCGCAGGCATGGCGAGGCTTACGCTTATCGTAACTTCCTTACCCTGCAGAAGGATGCAATCCAGGAGGCGAAGACACGGCTGGTTGATCGCTGGATCCGTGCGGAGTCGGTGGAGGAGCGTGGCAATATCATGCAGAGTATTGAGTCATTCAATCTTCGCCATCCTCAGAAGAGGATACGGATTACCGGTGACACGATTAAGCGCTCTATGAGAAGCCGGAAGAGAAGTGCGCAGCAGACACATGCTGGCACCTATCTCCCTAAGAGCTATGACTACTTACGGGAAGAAGGTCGATTTGCCAACTTCTGAGGGTTGGAACTGGGATAGTTTGGAGACCAGGTCGTCCTCATCGGGGCGGTAGTAGGTATTTAATAGAGTGGATAGTTTGCGGTGGCCGCTGATCTTCGCCAGCTCCATTGGGTTCTCGTAGAGTTTTGAGAGTCTGGTGAGGGCGGTGGCTCTGGAGTCTCTGAATGTCAGTCCATTGAGATTGCCTTTGATGCGGATATTCCTGAAGTTGGAGGAGATCTGATCGGGGGTCAGGCGCAACATGGTGTTATCCTTTTTGACGGAGTAGAACTGTTGAACTAGGTGTTGCGCTCTGGGGGAGAGGGGGACTGTTCTCTTCTTTTTCTCCTTGGTGATCTCTTTGGGTAGGCGGATTCGATCTGGGAGTACCATATCCCAGGTGATCTTTGTCATTTCTGTGGAGCGGATAGCGGTCTCTACTCCGAACAGCAGGGCGGCACAGACTCTTGGCATCACCTTTTCTGGTGGTTCGTCTTCATGGTATCCACTGACGTGCCGAGCGACTGCGAGATCGTTGTCGAGGAAGACGATATCTCTGGGGTCACCCTTGGGGGGTTTGCGTACAGATCTCATGGGGTTTTTTTCGAACCACCCGAGGTCTTCAATGACGTAGTTGAGTACGGAGTTGAGTACGGTCCACTCTCTAAGCAGGCTCTCACCCTGGATGGATTTCAGTCTGAAGTCTTTCCAATCTGAAACATCTTCCCTTGTCAGTTCGCTGAGTTTGATCTTTGCGATGGGGAGGGTTTTGAGATACTTGATCTTTTTACTCTCCCATTTTGCACAGGCTTTATTGAGGGTTACTTTTCTCTCATACCGGTCAAGTGCATCGGTGACGGTCTTGGCTGCATGGATGGTCTTTTTAAGGTCACCTCTTTCTATGTGGTACTCTATATCTGTAGCCCATTTCTCGGCGGCTGCCTTGGTTAGGAATGACTGAGTTTTACGTATCAACTCCTTTGTGTATGGGTCGGTTTTCTGGACGATTGCCTGCCACTTACCAGTGGATGTTTGCTCTACTTTAGCCATGATATTCTCCGGTCAAATTCGAGATAATGTATGAACAATGTAAATATAGTGTAACAAGTAACTTTAATCAAGTTAAGAAACAATTAACTAAGTTAAAATAGATTAAATAAATAACCAGTAAGATAATGACGGTAAGTGTATGAAAGTAAAAAAAGAATGTGCAAAAAAAAAGACTTACAACCGATTGGGTGTAAGTCTTATAGTTAATTCGTGGTGCCTGGGAGAGGCATCTGAACTCCCAAATAGAATCAGTATGTTACTCGTTAACGATGTGAGTTAATGTAAGTTAATCTTTTAACTTCAAATAAATTTTCTAGGACTTGAAGCGCACCCTGAACTATTGGCCAACACCACTCAAGCGTGGCTCAATAAAACCCGCCGCATGACGGTGACCACCGCCTCCATGAGACTCCGCAATCTTACCTACATCCAACCCCTCTGCATTCGAGCGTAAACCCCACTTACGGGTCTCACCATCCTCAAAGTAAAGGGCAGCAAACGGACTCCCTTTCGACAAGATAGCACCCGCCTCAGAAAACCACATCGGAGGACAGTTCAGCGCAGGAACCTTCACCTCATTAATCACAACCTCATGCTCACCAATGCGGATCAGCTCATTGATATTGGTCATCATGGCATCCAGAATAGCTCCACCCATTTGGATCATTCTCTCCATCTCATTAATGCAGTCGTCCTCCATAATGGACTGCCAGTCATCGAAGCGATAGGGTTGAGAGGAGAGGAAGGCGTGCAGCTCACGGCTCCCACGAAGGTTGAATCTCCACAAGTCACGATCTTCAATCATACGAACCATCATCGGTGGCTTCTCCCAGCCAAAGAAGGTCTCCCAAGTGATCCCGCAGCCGCTCTTGTCCATGTTGAAGTTCACAACCACGTTCTCGGGTAGATTAGTCAGGTTCTCCTGCACTGTCTTGTGGTGGTCCAGGATCAGAATGTTTTGAGCCTTGGCTGCCATCTGGACCAGTACCTCACGTTTGTAGGAGAAGTCCACCATCAGCACCTGTCTACCAGTAACGTCTGGGGGAGGGGAGCCATAGCTCCCCTGATAGAACTCAACCAGACCAGATCCGTAATGCATGCGTACAATCGTTGCTGCAGCCATACCATCCGCACAGTTGGCATGATAGATACAAAGTATTTTCATTGCTGGTGGCCTCTTTTGTTGTGGGCAATCTGTTCTTGATAGTCTCTGAGTCTCAGAAGGACATCCTTGAACCAGGCATCGGGGATTAGCCTATGAAGATCCCGGTATTCACTGTTTGAGAGGGACATCAGAACGGGAACTCCGTTAGGTCGCTGTCATTGACAGGAGCAGGGGGGGTGGGTAGAACAGCGATGGAGGTGAGGACTGAGGTGTGATTGAAGATGAGCCAGAAAGGCATCAATAGATTTACGTTTTGTATACCCACGAGACGTGTCATGATAGATGAAGTCGGGGCATAAAAGCACTCTGGCTGCAGAGACAATGGTGTCGATCTCTGCGCATGCTGCGCGTATTGCCTCAAGATTGTTGTGAAGGGTTTCAATTTCTCTGTTATTGTCTCTCAGCGTATCAACCATCGCACGGGCCTCATTCTGCGATTTGTCGAGTTCGTTGCGCATGAGGTGAAGCGTCTTGGTAAGACTTTCAATACGTTCCTCTAGTTCTGCATTTGTTGGTTTTTTCATTCGCTATCTCCTTGTAATAATTCTTTGTTTACTTTTTTTCCGCAGTCGGCACAGTAGGTGAAGTTGGGGGTGACCCTGAATATGTCGTAGCCGCAAAGGCAGAACAAGTGAAGCTCGCCCGGATGCAGCACAGGGTAGCGAAACCAGCCATGCATTCCTCCGCACTTGGGGCACTCAAGGTTGCCGTGATCGAGAGGGGCAACAGCCACCCACCCATGACCACATGCTAGGCAATATGCTTCACCTTCTTTGTGTGGACCGCGCTCTAACTTCTTGCCGTCTAGGCTGATAACCTCGCCCATTAGAATCCCACCAGCATTTGGGGGGGGTAGTCACAGTAGTTATTGGTGTCCTTCCTTCTCCATAGGTGAAGGCAGTAGGGGTGCTGATTGATGTACTCAACGCTGGTTAACCCGATTAATACAAATGCTATTGCCCAGTCACTCATTATCTGTCTCCTAAACTATGCCGTCTGTCCCAGTCCTCTTTGGTTTTACGGTGCCATCCTGTGGACCGTTTACCTTTGGCTGGGTCTGTAAGTAAGTCTTGCCCTTTTTGCATTCTGTTCTCTATCGTCCTTGGTTTTATTCCATGTGCTTTCCCAAGAATTCTCGCAGCTTCTGCCTTGGACGAATATGTGATGCTGTTATATGTATATGCTGCCAAATATCTGCTCCCTCTTTAATGGTCTTTAATCATTGTTCTCTCCAAAATCAGCTACGACACTTACGATTTTATTGTTCATGTTAGAAGTCCATTATCATCCAAGTACATAGTGAAACATTCACACACATCCTTATCAGTATTTACGT
>Ga0233449_1001337_pt1 | contig 22857 bp, 19 predicted proteins | sample SI_124_October20_FD_183012 | JGI IMG/M metagenome (GOLD analysis project Ga0233449, IMG submission 183012) | Seawater microbial communities from Saanich Inlet, British Columbia, Canada - SI_124_October2016_200_MG | ecosystem: Environmental > Aquatic > Marine > Inlet | place: Canada: British... | reverse complement strand
TCCAGTTACAAATTGAATGTAACAGTAAAAAGAGCCTTAAAATTGATTTAAGACAAGAATTTCTTGAGTTCTTCGACATTCTTTTCCCAATTTTTACCATCAAACGTGCCATATTCGATAGAATCTATGGTTGAAGGGTCTACTGAGTTTAGATTAACGCTGATTCCTTCAGGGTGCGATCTAGGGGTATAAAATGACTTTATGCCGCAATGTTTGCAAAATGTGTGCTTGGCGGTATGGGTGTTAAAACTATATGTCGTAATATCATCTTCGCCCGTTAGCAGGGTGAAGTATTCTTTATCAACAATTAGATGAACGTAACCAGATGCACTACAGATACTGCAGTTGCAGCGGCTTACTTTTATATCAGCCGGGGCTTTCACTTCGAATGTAACAGCGCCGCAGTGGCATGATCCTTTATGAATAGTCATGATTAAAATGGCCTCCTCGCGTTAAGGGCAGTGGTTAAGGTTCCATCGTCAAGATAATCAAGCTCGCCGCCAATAGGAACGCCGTGGGCAAGCCGGGTTACGGTTATATCAAAACCTTTGATCTGTTCGGTGATATAATGGGCTGTGGTTTGACCGTCTACTGTGGCGTTTGTTGCGATAATGACTTCGTTTAAGTCGGGGTCACTGGCTCTCTCAATAAGGGCCTTAATATTAAGATCATCCGGTCCCACACCGTCAAGGGCAGATAAAGTACCGCCAATGACATGATAAAGTCCGCGAAATGATCCTGCGCGCTCTAGCGCCCAAAGATCAGAGACGTCCTCAATCACACAAACTATTGATCTGTCCCGCTTGGCGCTTTCACAAATATGGCAAGGGTTTTCAACATCAAGATTACCACATGTGACGCAAGGGTGAACATTTTCAGCAACGTCCGATAATGCCCCGGCAAGCGGTCTCATCAGGCTATCTTTTTTCTTTATAAGCTGTAGGGCGGCACGGCGCGCCGACCTTGGTCCAAGGCCAGGAATTTTGCTCAGCAAACTAATCAGATGATCAAGTTCATTATTATTAGAAGGTGACTTATACATGAGTTAAAATATGCCTTTAAAACGGTAAATTCATTCCTTCAGGAAGATCAAGCCCGCCAGTGAGCTTTGACATTTCGGCTTTATTAAATTCATCGACTTTACGTTTGGCATCATTAAACGCGGCGACAATTAAATCTTCAACCACTTCCGCGTCATCACCGCTGAAAATACTTGGATCAATTTTTAAGGAGCGCATTTCAAACTTACCGTTTAGGGTAACATTAACCAGACCGCCGCCGGATGTGCCGGTATGTTCGGATTTTTGGAGTTCTTCTTGCATTTGGCCCATTTTGGATTGCATTTCCTGGGCCTGTTTCATCATTTTGCCGAGGTTCTTCATAGGCTATTCCTTGCTTTAATCTTCATAATCAAGGCCAAATTCATCGGCGCTGATTAAATAATTGCTGTCACCGTCGTCTGTAGAAATTAAAAACTGATCGACCAGTTTTCGAATGTCGGAAATTTTGGCACCTTCAAAACTATTCAATACCGATTTAATTAAATCATTATCCAAAACCATTTTTTCCAGCGCCGTTTGTTCAGCGATGTCCTGTTGATGAAGAGTTTCTTCACCAATTTCCGTTGAAAGCGAAATAAACCAGTTCTCACCAGTCCATTTCTTAAGTTCTGCGGCCATCCGGCCAGCAATATTTTTGGGCACCCGGTCATTAGGCGTGATATCAATTCGGCCTATATCATAGCTGACCAGACGAACATTATCGGTTAGTTGATAAGCAATTTCAGGCGCGCCCTGATCTTCAAACAGCTTTACGAGTTCCGTAAAATTTACTGGTGCGGCGATAAAATCTTCATCGGCTTCAGGTAATGGGTCGGCAATTCTAACAGCAGTCTGACCACTTCCCTGTATGACACTGAAGGCTTGTGGCGCATCTTGATCTGTTGGCCCATTACTCATTGTGGAGCTAGGCTGTTGAGCGGAACTGTTCGGCGCTCCATTTCTAGCTCCTGTGGCAGGGGCGGTACTAGTAGGGTTATTTTTGATCTGTTTCACCAGATCTTCAGGTGTTGGAAGGTTAGAACTATAAGTAAGGCGAACAATAACCATTTCTGCCGCAGAGATAGGATTTGGCGAAATGCGCACTTCCCCCGTTCCCTTAAGCAGCATTTGCCAAGTACGTGTCAGTACCGGAACAGATAATCCCTGCGCCATTTCAAGGCCATGTTTGCGTTCAGCTTCAGAGGTTACCAGATCATCCCCAGCATCCGGCACCACTTTTAAGCGGGTAAGCCAATGGGTAAGCTCTAACATATCCTGTATAATTACTGCCGGATCAGCACCGTGATGAAATTGGTGGCGCAGTTTAGCTAGTGCATCAGCGGTTTTACCCGCAAGAATATCTTTATAAAGGTCAAATATCTGCGCCCGGTCCGCAAGGCCTAGCATATCGCGGACCTGTTCCTCGCTAACTTTGCCTGCGCCGTGGGCAAAAGCCTGATCAAGAAGTGACAAGCCATCGCGAACCGATCCTTCGGCAGCACGGGCGATCATCGCTAGGGCACTTTCTTCAATTTCGCAGTTTTCTTTAATGGCGATATTTGAATAATGTCCCATCAGTTCTTCGATGGAAATGCGCCTTAGATCAAATCTTTGGCAGCGGCTAAGAACTGTAACCGGGACTTTGCGAATTTCAGTGGTGGCAAAAATGAACTTCACATGTTCCGGTGGCTCTTCAAGCGTTTTAAGCAGCGCATTAAAAGCGTTTCTCGAGAGCATATGAACTTCATCGATAATATATATTTTAAAGCGTGCCGTGGTTGAGGCATATTTAACACCGTCAATAATTTCGCGGATGTCATCAATGCCGGTACGGCTCGCCGCATCCATTTCCATCACATCCACATGGCGGCTTTCGCTGATGGAACGGCAGTTTTCACATTCGCCGCAGGGCTCAATAGTGGCCGTCCCTTTGCCGTCTAAGCCGATGCAATTTAACGCTTTTGCAATGATCCGTGCGGTAGTGGTTTTACCAATACCACGAACACCAGTAAGGATAAAGGCATGGGCAAGTCTTCCCGTCTCGATAGCATTGGAAAGGGTGCGGACCATGGCGTCCTGACCGATAAGTTCCGCAAAATCGACCGGGCGATATTTACGGGCCAGTACTCTGTAATGGTCATCTTTATCGGGATTATCAGGCATTAAATTTATTGTCCTTAAAAGCAAATGAATCGTTCTTGGAATGACTATAAATTTACTGTCGCTCGAATGCTATAGGCATATGAATTTATTTTGAATATTTTATGATAAAAGTGAGAGATTGAACGACCCAGTGATCTCGTTACGGTTGCTCCCTTCCAGGCCTGGCCGGATTGGCGAGTAAACTGTCCGCCAACCTCTCGCGCTTTATATGGTCTTTTTCTGGAACGATTTCAAGATAAATTTTAACGGAATTTGTTAGTAACTGGTGTTTTATTGAAAATTATGTCAATAGTTTTAAAAAGGAACATAAATGTATTTCGAAAATTCGTGTATTTTTGCTGAATTTCCCCTTGACCCCTGCGACTATCTTCGTGGTGATGAAAAGGCACTGGAAGAATTAAAAAGCAATGTGGATAGCAGGTTAATTCTGTTTTCAAAGGGCGAAGCTCTGATGAAAAGTGTTGGTGAAATTTATTATTCCACTGTCACTGCCTCCAATGAAATGATTTTTCTCGGCAAAGATAAAAGCCATGCTTATTTTGCCGCTACGGCGGGGGAAAATTATGTTTTACCTGAGAAGAGTGAATTTATTGATCTTAGAACGATTGCCAGAGCTGCTTCGAATGACGGTTTTTCCAGTGGCCCATCTCTTTTAGCACGTGGCAAAATGTTGCTGGATTGGCACGCGCGCCATAAATTTTGCGCTAATTGCGGAGCCGAGAGTGTTTCACAAAAAGGCGGTTATGTTCGTTATTGTGCGAAGTGTGATACTGAACATTTCCCCCGTATTGATCCGGTTGTAATTATGATGATCACCCATGGTGAAAAATGCCTACTTGGCCGCAGCCCACATTTTCGTGCGGGGGCTTATTCGGCACTGGCCGGATTTATGGAACCGGGCGAAACCATCGAAGAGGCCTGCCGCCGCGAAGTGTTGGAAGAAGCAGGCATTACTGTCGGTGAGGTTAAATACATAAAAAGTCAGCCTTGGCCATTTCCATCTTCACTTATGATCGGGGTGATCGGTGAAGCACTTAGCGATCAGATTAATATAGAAAATGATGAACTTGAAGATGCGCAGTGGTTCACTAAAGCAGAGATTGCTGCAGTTATAAAATCAGGCGGCGATGAAAATTTTTGTGTACCGGAAAAGCTCGCCATCGCAAGACATATTCTGGATCATTGGCTTAGTCGTTAGCCACGTTTGTCAATACGGTATTGTGACTGGGCATAACTTCCAAGGATGCGGTATTCGTTAGTATAAAAGGCCAATTCTTCGAAGGCGCGTTTCACATTAACATCATCTTGGTGTCCTTCGATATCCGCGTAAAATTGTGTAGCGCTAATTTCACCGTCCAACTGATAACTTTCCAGCTTGGTCATGTTAATGCCATTTGTGGCAAATCCGCCCATGACTTTATAAAGAGCGGCAGGGGTGTTGCGCACCTGAAAGATAAATGATGTCATAGTCGGCACATCTTTTGGCAGGTCGTTAAGAGGTTCGCGGGAAAAAACAACAAAGCGGGTCGTGTTATGGCTCGCGTCTTCGATATCTTTTTTAATGCTTTCAAGACCATAAATTTCACCGGCAAGCGATGAGGCAACCGCGCCGACCGTTGGATCGCCGAGTTCTGAAACATGTTTAGCTGCCGCCGCCGTATCAGCGAAAACTTCACGCTTAATGCCAAGTGCATCCATGGTGCGGCGAACCTGACCGAGCGCCTGTTCATGACTACGAACAACTTTTAAATCTTCAAGTTTGGTGCCGGGAAGAACCAAAAGGTGGTGATTAATACGCAGGAAATGTTCGCCAATTATGTGCAGATTAGAATGGGGAATAAGATAGTGAATATCGGCAACACGGCCCGCTACGCTATTTTCAATGGGAATAGCGGCATATTTGACGGCGCCTTCATCAACGGCGGCAAGAGCGTCTTCAAAAGTGCGGCACGGCAAAACATCCATATCCGGAAACATTTGCTTTGCTGCCAGATTAGAATATGCGCCTAGGTCCCCTTGGAAAGAAACCAGATTATCACTATTTTTATTCGCCATTTTTTCCACTCTCTAATTCTGAGGCAGTATTCATTTTTAGTGTAATTCTGTCAATGAAAGACCAAATAAATTTTTTTTCCTGTCAATATTAAGGATATTTAATGATTTTATGCTTAAATGACCCTTGTCTCGGCAGAAAAAAATCTGTAAATAAGAGGCATAGTAAAGGGTGGCGATTCTGGATTTTTTCAGGGACAATAAAACTCTTTTAAATTTAACCGTTAACAATTACTGGGATTTACCGTGAATTCACATGATTTTAATAAAGCAGCAATGGGCGTTTTAATGTTCCTTCTGCTTGCTATTGGCCTTCATAATTTAACTGAAGCTGTTTTCCATCAGGAAGCAATGGCTGCAAACGCTTTTCCTATTGATGTTTCTGCTGTTGCTTCTGCAAGTGTTGCAGATGTCGCTATGGAAGTGGGCCCAACTATTGAAGAGCTGATGCAAACTGCCAATATTGATAAAGGCATGACAGTCTTTAAGAAATGTGCAGCATGTCATACACCAGAAAGCGGTGGCAGAGCAAAAATTGGTCCTAACCTTTGGAATGTGCTCGGTGGTGATATCGCTACTAACGGTGACTTTGGTTATTCTAATGCAATGCTTGCTCAGGAAGGTAACTGGACTTATGAGTTCCTGAACACATATCTTACTAAGCCAAAAGATGCGATCCCGAAAAACAAAATGGTTTTTGCCGGTCTTAAAAAAGGTTCTGACCGTGCGTCAGTTATTCTGTATTTACGGTCGCTTTCAGATGCACCGATTGATCTTCCGGTTGTAGCTACTGTTGAAGCAGTTGAAGCAGTAGTAGAAGCAATGCCAGATACAATGTAAATTGTAACGAAACTAACATTAAAGCCGCTTATTTATTGAGCGGCTTTTTTTGTGTCTAAAGCGTTAATGAAATCCGTTTTATGCAGCTAAGCGGTGGTTTATCCGTCTGAAAGCTGACGATGTCTATAACGTCCTTGAGCGGGTCAATGCTTACGCGCATATGATGGGCATTCGCATGAAGCAGGTGCATATCATCAAGCATTATGCCAACGTGACCCGGAAAAAAGGCAAGATCGCCGTGGCCGGGAAATTGATCTTCCTCAAGAGTTGTGCCGATCATTTTTTTCTGTAAATCTGCATCACGCGGTATAGCGATGCCAATGGAAGCGTAAGCGTTTTGAATAAGCCCACTGCAATCAATGCCCGCATTACTGCGCCCACCCCAAAGATAAGGCGTATAGAGAAATTTAAGGGCTTCTGAAACAGGGTCTGTGCCGTAATCTTTGGAAATATGGGTTGCATAAATCCAGTTGCCGTCGGCGAGTTGAACAAAGCCATCCTGTTGTTTTTCATCAACGACTGATACATCCGACATCATATGAATAATATCAACCGGGCTAGATTTAAGGTTCGGTTTAGGAAAAATATGGCTGCTAAGCGCGCTGACATGATGAGTTGTTTTAAGAAGGTCAGGGGTTAAATCGCTTAAAGCGCAGTAACCCACATAGCCGTCTTTTAATGACTGGCCCCAGGCCCAGTTTCCATTTAGTTCAAAGACATTAAAATATTCGCCGTAAAGAAGCTGGCTTATTTGCGGGCTTGTTTCATCAGCTTTGCCGTAAAGGGATGTTAGTCCTCTGGCAGCTTGATATTTTTCAGGTTCGACAAATTCCTTGGATTGAATTTTATCTTTTAGCCCGATATCCGCTATGTCGTCACGATAAGCGTTTATACGCTTATCCAGTAGTTTCTTAGTCATACCCCAATCCATTTCTAGTTTTGTGTGTAAAAATTACTCTTTTGCTTCTTCGTTTGATTTTTCAATCATCTCTGCAAAATCAGTAAGAAAAACCGCGCCCTTAACGGTTCGTTGAATAAAAACGCTGCGTCGGTCTTTTTCATCACGGACTCTTTTGACGAGCCCTAATATACTTAAACTATCAACACATCTGGTAATAACCGGTTTGGATACATCAATATAAGCGGCGAGGCCGCGTACTGTATGTTCCCCTGTTTCAAGATAGACAGCAAGCAATACGCTTATCTGCCGCGTTGTCAGGTCAGGGCCCTTGTTTAAAACAATATTCTTTAAGGTTTGTTTCCAAAGACGTAAGCCTGCATGACCGCTTAATTCTAATTTCATGATTTACCCTTTACTATTATTTTTACTAGATACTGCCAAGTAATGAGGAATTTTTCAAGATTTTATTTCGCACCCGTTACTATTTTCCGTATTTACCTGACAAATAATCAAAAGAGGCTCTTAGTCCCATGGCTTCGCCTCCCTTGGGGCGGCCGGGACGCGCACTGACATTCCAAGCATATACATCAAGGTGTACCCACGGGATATCCGGACCTACAAAATCTTTTAAAAATAGTGCAGCGGTTATGGCGCCGCCGAAACCGGTGCTTCCCACATTATTGATATCGGCAATAGGGCTAGCCAGCAGTTTCTTATATGGTGCGTAGAGCGGCATGGGCCAAAGGGGGTCATGTTCAAGTGTTGAATGTTTCATAAGCCCATCGCTTAGATTTTTATCATCTGTAAAATAGGGCGGAACGTCCGTGCCCATAGCAACACGCGCCGCACCGGTAAGGGTGGCAAAATCCATCATTAGATCAGGGTTTTCTTCGCTGGCAAGGGCAAGGGCATCACAAAGAACCAATCGCCCTTCGGCGTCGGTATTGCCAACTTCGATGGTTGTGCCTTTATAACTTTTAATTATATCACCCGGCCTAAAAGCATTGCCGGCAATATTATTTTCCACAGCCGGTATTAAAATGCGCAGCCTGATATCAAGGCCGCTTTCCATTATCATCTGACCGAGCCCCAGAACATGCGCCGCTCCGCCCATATCTTTTTTCATGATAAGCATGCTACCCGATGGCTTTATATCAAGGCCGCCTGTATCAAAACATACTCCCTTTCCAACAAGGGTAACCTTTGGTGATTTTTCATTTCCCCAGATCATATCAATCAGACGCGGTTCTTTTTCTGCGGCACGCCCGACTGTGTGAATTGTATTATATCCTTTTTTAAGAAGCTCCTGCCCCTTTGTAATTTTTATTTTTGCTTTAAAATGTTTGGCAAGTTTTTTAGCGACATCAGCTAGTTCATCCGGGCCCATATCGCAGGTAGGTGTATTGACAAGGTCCCTTGCAAGGGCCGTGCCTCTAACCAAGCTTCCAACAGATTTCAAGTCGCATTTTTTAGAAACGTAAAGGACGGCTTTTTTGACTTTTTTATCTTTTAAATAATGATCATATTTATAGTGGGCCATGGCCCAACCGAAAGCGGCCAGTTTTAGCACGTTACCTTCTAGTTCACTTTCAATATGGTATGAGCCATCAGGGACGGACTGGGCAATTGTTGAAAAAAGCCATGGATCATTTTCTTCTAACGCGCATCCCGCAGCTACAGCACTAACAGCCCCTTTGTCGTTTGAAAATACTAAAACCTGACCGTGCGAGCCAGTAAAGTCATGTGCATTGACCCAAGTTTGTTCGGATTTAGAAAGCTTCTTCTTCCATACTTTGAAACCGTCAGTACCGATAAGCCATATGGGAACGGTATTCTTTGCCTTGCCGGACTTAAGGCAATTGACCTCTTTGATGTTGATGTGATTGAGCACTTGAAATCCTTCTGTTCTGAGTTATCTTAGCCACTGTAATATGAGACTTTAAAAAATGTTAGGATTAATTGATGTCTGAGTTCACTTTAATTATTGGCAATAAAAATAACTCTACCTGGTCGCTACGCGGTTATCTTGCTTTAAAGCATGCCGGGGTGGATTTTGAAGAAATTCTTGTCTCTTTAAGACCGATACTAGACCGGGAAAAGCTCGATAGACTTACGCCAGCGGGGAAAGTTCCGACACTGCTTCACGGTGATCATTATATATGGGATAGTCTGGCAATTGGTGAGTATTTAAATGATCTTTATCCTGAGAAACTATTTTGGCCTGATGATATAAATATCAGAGCCCATGCAAGATGCGTTTCAGCAGAAATGCATTCTGGATTTGCTGCTCTTCGCTCAAGTATGCCGATGGCGTGCCTAAGTATTTTTGAAAAACCGCAAATTGAAGGTGAATTGAAAAAGGATATTGACCGTATCACCCAGATATGGAGCGAATGCAGAAATAAATACGCCGCACAGGGGCCCTACTTGTTTGGCACATATTCTATAGCAGATATGATGTTTTCACCAATTGTTTTCAGGTTTTTGAGTTATCAAATAGAACTGCCGGAAATTTTAAAGAACTACTCTAAGGTTATGGTAGATCATCCAGGTGTAAAAGCTTGGCTCGATGGGGCAGACCCTAATGATGCTGCCGAGCCGGATGCCAGAATTTAAATCGCTTATAAATCACCTATAAGTCACATTGCATAACACTGGCATCAACAAAGCTTGTTCGGCCCGCCGTAATGCTGAAGCGGTATTCAGAGCCGCCAGTGATTACACTATGATAAAGCGGTAATGTTCCTGATATATCCTGTTGATCGCCGCCAGGGAGCATAAAGCTAACGGTTATTTCTTTCGTGGTATCAAACCATGCTTCCGGGCTGCCATTTTCGTTTACGGCTGAACTGCCGATTCCGGCAAGGGTAATTAGCCCACGGTAATAACTTGCTGTTGAGGACTGTTCAGTTGAAACGGGGGTCAGCACAATGAAGCGTTTGGTGTCCGTTTCACCGCTACACTGCGCATCCTTGGTGATGCCGCCTATAATGGTTTGCATGCGCGCAATATCAACGCCTGAATTTGCCTTTTCAGTGACAACACCTATTAGCGAGCGGATTTCTTCGTTTGGAAGCAGCTGGGAAAGCTGATCAACGGTCGCTTTATCTTTACCGAGTTCTATTTTCAGCTGATCATTTTCGGCCACTTGTGCTTCGTGGCGTGATTTCCACAGCAGGACTTCTTCCTGGGCAACAGATATACCGATTTCATAGGCATAGTAGCCAACACCGCCACCAATGCCGCAGACGAAGATAATTTTCATCAGCCCCCAAAGTCTTCTATTGCGACGTTTTTGTAATTCTTTTCTGTAGACCATTCCGAGGGACATTTATTTTCTCATTCCGTTGTCTAATAATTAGTCTCTATATTATGTATAAATATCTAAAGTTAAAGTTAAAATATTTTTTGTTATATTTATGGCAGATTTTTCACTATGGTTTGTGGTGGGAATAATAAAAAAATATATAAAATATAGGGAAATTAATGAGTAATGAAATTAATATTGAGGAAAATGAAGCTAAACTAAAACGTGATATAGGATTATTTGCTGCCGGCTTTCTGGTCTTAAACGGCGTGATCGGGGCTGGCATATTCGGACTTCCCGGGAAACTCGTGGAACAGGCCGGCATGTTCGGTCCGTGGCTTATTATCATTTTCGGCGCTTTTATCATTACTGTTGCTTGGACGTTTGCATCAATTGCCAGTTATTTTAATACCACCGGTGGCCCCGTGGCTTATGCTAACCGTGCCTTTGGACCGCTGATAGGGTTTCAAACGGGCTGGCTGCTTTATATTGGCCGTGTATCGGCAATTGCGGCAAATATCAATGTGCTGTTTAATTATGTCGCCTTTTTATGGGACGGCGCATCTGGTGAGCTGACCAGAGGCGTGATGTTCTTTATCATCATTGGCGGGCTTACAGCCATTAATGTTATGGGCGTTAAAAAGACCGTAAAGGCACTAAACGTCATCACGCTTATTAAAATTCTGCCGGTTTTTTTATTAATACTGCTTTCTATTCCCCATTTAACGCCTGAAGGTATTTTGCCGGGTAATTTACCCAGCTTTGATGATATGAGCGGTCTTGTTCTTCTTATCCTTTATGCATTCGTCGGTTTTGAAGGCGCGCTTGTTACAGCGGGCGAGACGAAAGACCCAAAGAAAACTATCCCGCGCGCTTTGATTAGCGGCGTACTTGTTATTACGGCAATTTATTTTGCCATCTCACTGACCTATGCAAATGTTGTTCAGGATGGGGGAGGCGATACGCCATTGATTGATATGGCCGATATTTTGATCGGCCCGGTTGGTGTCACAATGATCATTATTGCAGCCATTTTTTCAATTCTTGGAAATGCCACGGCCATTGTGGTCGCTGCTCCGCGCATGACTTTTGCTATGGCAGAAGAGGGAACCCTCCCAGGATGGTTCGGTAAAGTTCATGAAGAATACCACACACCGGCAAATTCAATAATATTCCTTGGCGTGCTTTCATTCTTTTTAGCCATATCGGGAACGTTTGTATATTTGGCTATCGCGAGCACTCTTGCGCGTATGATTGCCTATGCGATTTGTATGGTGTCGCTACCAAATATCCGTAAAAAAGCTGATGCAGAGACACTCGAAAATGCAACAAAACTTCCGGGTGGTTATATAATCCCGGGCATTGCATTTGTTGTTTGTCTTTTTGCGATAAGTCAGTCCACGCAGCAATCCTGGATGTACATGGCCGGATTTGTCGTTCTTGGTAGTGCGCTTTATTTTGCCAATAGATTATTATCAAAAAACAATTAATTCATTTTATTTATCGGAAGAAAACGTGACTACAGAAAATAGTGATGCAAGATTAAAACGTGAAATTGGAACGCTGGCCGCGGGCTTTCTGGTTCTTAACGGGATTATTGGTGCCGGTATATTTGGTCTGCCCGGCAGGCTTGCGGAAGTTGCCGGTGACTTTAGCCCTTGGCTGTTTATAATTTTTGGCATTTTAATCATTACTGTTGTTTGGTCATTTGCCGCTATTTCCAGTTATTTTAGCTCCACCGGCGGTCCCATTGTCTATGTTACAAATGCATTTGGGCCACTGATTGGCTTTCAAACCGGTTGGCTATTTTATGTTGGCCGTCTGGCGGCATTTGCCGCTAATGTTAATCTTTTATTTGATTATGCTTCCTATATTTGGGACGGAGCATCTGTCTGGGCTATTCGCAGTGTGATGATCTTTATTGTTGTTGGCGGCCTTACAATAATTAATATACTCGGTATTAAAAAAGCCGTTCAGGCAATTAATGTACTGACATTTTTAAAGCTTGTTCCGATCTTTCTGGTGATCCTTCTAGGACTTCAGTATCTTGCGCCGGAAAATATGTTGCCGCCTGATCTTCCACAGTTTGATGATGCGGGCGCGGTTATATTGCTTATTTTCTTTGCTTTTACCGGGTTTGAAAGCGTGCTGGCTTCTGCGGGGGAGACAAAAAATCCTCAGAAAACTATACCGCGTGCGTTAATATCAGTGTTTATTATTGTGACAATAATTTATTTTCTGCTGCAACTAGTTTATGTGACCGTCGCACCGCCTATTGACGGTGACGCACCGCTTATTGGACTTGGCCGTAGTCTCATTGGGCCGGTTGGCGGAACTATTATTATTTTTACGGCTATCTTTTCGATACTCGGCAATGTAGCAGGGATAACTATTTTTGGTTCCCGTTCATCCTTTGCCATGGCCCATTACGGCGCGCTGCCAATGTGGTTTGGCAAGGTGCATGAAAAATATAGCACGCCTTCTAATTCACTTATTTTTCAGGCGGTGTTTGTTTATATATTGGCGGTTTCAGGCACCTTTGTTTATTTGGCGATTGCCGGGACGCTGGCAAGAATGATTGCATATTCTATCTGCATACTTGCGCTGCCAAAGGTTATGAAGAATGCTGATCAGGAAACACGCGAAAACGCGACCAAAATACCCGGCGGATTTATAATTCCGTTTATTGGTCTGCTTGTTTGCATATTTGCCATGACCCAGTCGGAACTGCTCAACTGGCAATATCTGCTTGGCTTTGTTGCTGTGGGAAGCGTGCTTTATTTTATCAATATTAATCTTAAGAAAAAACAATGAGTGCAGTTACACCAAAGCTAAAACGAGATATAGGTTATCTGGTTGCGAGCTTTCTGGTTCTTAACGGTATTATTGGGGCGGGTATTTTCGCCCTTCCCGGCGAGCTAGCGGACCAAGCAGGACTTTACGGGCCATGGCTGATATTGCTCTGTGGGGTTCTGATTATTTCGGTGGCTTGGACATTTGCAGCGATTGCCAGTTATTTTAAAACGTCTGGCGGACCAGTTACATATGCGTCTGCGGCATTTGGGCCCGCTGCCGGATTTCAAGTTGGATGGTTTCTTTATGTGGGTCGGGCGACTTCGCTGGCGGCTAATACCAATGTGCTGTTTAATTATATTGCTTATTTCTGGGACGGCGTGGATAGCGATATATCCAAAGTGGTATTATTTATTATCATTATTGGCGGGCTTACGGTTGTTAATATAATGGGCCTTAAAGGCGCGATGAAGGCAATTAGTTTATTTTCACTAATGAAGGCCATTCCGATATTGGTTTTGATTTTAATAGGCCTTCCTTATGTTTCACCGGCTGGAATTTTACCGGGGGATTTCCCTGTCATTGACGATATGGGAACGCTTGTTCTGCTAATTTTATATGCATTTGTTGGCTTTGAATGTGTTTTATTTACCAGCGGGGAAACCAAAGAGCCGAAGAAAACGTTGCCACGGGCATTGTTCACAACGGTGGTCGCCATCACTGTGGTTTATTTTTTAATTCAACTTATTTATGTAAATACCGTGACAGAGGTGAGTAAAGATACGCCGCTTATTGAACTTGGTCGCATTTTATTTGGTGAGTACGGTGCAACGATCATTATTGTTACGGCCCTATGTTCCATTATGGGAACGGCGACAAGCATTTTACTGACGGCGCCGCGTCTAACTTTTTCTATGGCCGAACAAGGTATGCTGCCAAGCTGGTTTTCAGTGGTTCATGAAAAATATAATACACCGGCAAACTCGGTACTCTTTTTAGGGGCGATCGGACTCTTTTTAGGGATAACGGGTACATTCGTTTATCTGGCGCTGGCAAGCGCGCTTGCAAGAATTATCGCCTATATCATTTGTATTTGTTCGCTGCCCGCTATTAGGCGTCAGGCGGACCCGGAAACACTGAAAGATGCCCTTAAATTACCGGGTGGATATTTAATTCCTGCACTGGGACTTTTGGTATGTGCGGTGGCCGTGGTCATTTCGCCCTTGCAATCATGGCTTTATTTATCAGGCTTTATAATTCTGGGCGGGGGCTTATATTTCATAAATAGCAGATTAAAAAAAGGGCAGTCCTAAAACCGCCCTTTATATATTATTCTTCTGGATATATTATTCTTCCGGTAAAGTTGGATAGGTTATGCCGAGCTGTTCCATATAGGTGTCATATTTACCCGCGTCATAATAAAGTTCTTTAAGCTGTGGTTTAAACTTGGCCATGATATCGACATTTTTTTCTATCGCCGGTTTTTCAGTGGCGCTGATAAAGGGCACATAGGTGGTGTCTTTTAGCTGCACTTCATTGAAATATTTTTTGGCATCACGGATCAGCTCCGGTTTCATCAATAGATCAACCATAGTGCGGGCCATAACCTTGGCACCGGCCTGTGTTCCCTTATGGGCAACTGGCGTCGCCATAGCGATGGTGTTGCGCCAGTTATGACCGCCAAGATCAGCAATATTAGCCGGATAGAGCAAAGTAATCGTTGGCACTAACCATGAAATATCACCTATATCATCGGAACCACCACTGACCGGATTTTCGGACGGTGTTTTAATCTCATTTACTTCAGTTAAAAGGCCGGTTTGTTCATTGCCGGCAAGCTTTTGAACGGCCCTCGCAAAAATCTGATCTTTCTCGTCCCAGTCAGGCATGCCGACCGCTTCAATATTAACCTGGGTCGCTTCGGCAATTGGCCTGTTATAATGGCGCGGCCATGCACCGCCGACTACACGGTGGCTAACGGTGGTGTTGGTCATAAGCGCGGCACCCTCAGCCGTTTTATTTAGCTTGTCATAATTCTCTAATATATTTTCAGCGGTCATTTCGCGGATATAATACCAGACCGATGCGGTTTGTGGCACCACATTTGGCTGATCACCACCGTCGGTGATTACATAATGGGACCTTTGCAGTGGGTGAAGATGTTCGCGCCGCGCGTTCCAGCCCGCATTCATCAGCTCAACGCCGTCAAGGGCACTTTTACCGCGCCACGGTGCACCGGCACTATGGGAGCTTTCCCCTTTAAAAGTATATTCAACGGATATCAGCCCGGTGCCATCCGTTATGCCCCAATTAACTTCAAGATTGCTAGATACGTGGGTGAAAAGGGTAACATCAACGTCATCAAAATATCCTTCGCGGGTGAGGAACGCTTTGCCGGCGACCAGCTCTTCGGCGATGCCCGGCCAGATAACGATGGTGCCGGAAATATTGTCCCGTTTCATGACTTCTTGCAAGGCAAGCGCCGCTGTGATCTGAAGCGCCATGCCGGAATTATGTCCTTCACCGTGACCCGGCGCGCCTTCTATAAGCGGATCTTTATAAGCAACGCCCGGTTTTTGTGACGATTTTGGAATACCGTCAACGTCGGTGCCAAGCGCAATTACCGGATGACCGGAACCCCATGTGGCCCACCAGCCGGACGGCAGCCCCGCCACATCTTTTTTCACATCAAAGTCATTTTTTTCCAGAATTTCACTTATATAACGCTGGGTTTCATATTCCTGAAAAGCAAGTTCGGAAAAACTAAACAGGCTATCAATAATTTCCTGTGAAAGTTTACTGTTTTGCTCAACCAGTTTACTAACCTCGTCCTTCATTGCAGAAATATTTGCATCATCCTGTGCGACCGCCGCAAACCCAACCGGGCTTAACAGCAGTAGTAATGCGATAATTATACGCATGGTCGTTTCCCCCTTTTATTCCGGTAGTGTCGGATAAGTAATGCCGAGCTGCTCAAGATAGGTGTCATATTTGTCCGCGTCATAATATAGCTCTTTAAGCTGTGGTTTAAACTTGGCCATGATATCGACATTCTTTTCGATCGCCGGTTTTTCCGTTGCACTTATGAAAGGCACGTAAGTTGTGTCAACCAGCTGAACGTCATTAAAATATTCATGGGCTTCATCCATAAGCTCAGGATTTAAGAATAAATCAACCATGGTCTGGGCTATTACTTTTGCGCCAACCAGTGAACCTTTATGGGCAACCGGTGTGGCCATGGCGATGGTGTTACGCCAGTTGTGACCGCCCAGATTTCCGACATTTGCTGGATAATTTAGTGTGATGGTCGGTACCAGCCATGAAATATCACCAATGTCGTCAGAACCGCCGCTAACCGGAAATTCAGACGGGGCTCTTACACCAGCGATTTCCGTATCAAGACCTTTTTGTTCCGTATCGGCCAGCACCTGAACGGCTTTTGCAAATACTTGGTCTTTCTCGTCCCAGTCAGGCATGCCGACAGCGTTCATATTTTCATTAACGGCTTCGGCCATTGGTTTGTTATAATGACGTGGCCATGCACCACCTACCACGCGGTGGGAAACCGTCGTATTGGTCATAAGGGCGGCACCATCAGCCGTTTTATTAAGCTTTTCGTAATTCTCTAAGATATTTTCTGCGGTCATTTCGCGGATGTAGTACCACACGGATGCGGTTTGTGGCACCACATTGGGCTGATCACCACCGTCAGAAATTATATAATGTGATCTTTGTAGTGGATGAAGATGCTCACGGCGCGCATTCCAGCCCGCATTCATCAGCTCAACACCGTCAAGAGCGCTTTTGCCGCGCCACGGTGCACCGGCACTATGGGAGCTTTCCCCTTTAAATGTATATTCAACGGAAATAAGACCAGTACCGCGGGCTTTGCCCCATGATACGGCAAGCGAGCTTCCCACATGAACAAACAGAACCGCATCGACGTCATTAAATAATCCTTCGCGGGTAAAAAAGGCTTTACCGGCCAGTAGTTCTTCGGCAATGCCGGGCCAGATAACGATGGTGCCCGGAATATTATCCCGTTCCATCACTTCCTGAAGGGCGAGCGCGGCAGTGATCAGTACCGCCATGCCGGAATTATGACCTTCGCCGTGACCGGGCGCGCCTTCGATGAGCGGGTCTTTATAAGCAACGCCGGGTTTTTGTGAGGCTTTTGGGATGCCGTCGACATCAGTACCAAGGGCGATCACCGGACCACCATTGCCCCATGTTGCCCACCAGCCGGAGGGAAGTCCTGCGACATCTTTTGTTACTTCAAAGTCATTTTTTTCAAGCAGATCGCCAACATAACGTTGGGTTTCATATTCCTGAAAGCCAAGCTCGGAAAAACTGAACAGGCTATCAACAATTTCCTGAACCATTTTTTTGTTATCGTCAACTTTTTGAGTAACTTCGGCCTTTAATGCCGCTATTTTTTCACTATCCTGCGCGGAAGCGGTAAAGCCGAAAGGCATAAGTATCAGTGTCAGTGCGATGAGAATTCGCATTTTTTCTCTCCCATATTTTTTGGTTATTTTAAATTAACGAGTTTATCTGGATCAATCCGAACGACCATATAATCTATTGCTTCTGTTATTTCACTAAAGCCGTGGGCGATGCCCGCCGGGATAATGACGATATCGCCTGTGGTTACGTGTTGGCTGTTTTCCACATCGACTATTTTGCCAAAATCACTTGGCCCTACGAGATTTTGAACCACATGGCCATCGGCGGGAAGCTCTATTACATCGATCATTTTTGATCCTATAGCAAGCGTGCCGGAACCGGTCATGATGCGGTATACTTCCGATTGATTGTGGTGGAGAATCGCGACTACTGGTCCGTCAGATTTCATTATCGGTCTGTGGAGAACACCTACGCCCAAATTACCGTCAGCTGTTTCAACGTGTCTTACCGCGATATCAATGGTTTTTTCCCGTTCGGCTTTACGGGCTGTTTCTTCAAGTGTGGCGGCTTTTATTACAGTAATTTCCTGTGCCGATACAGACATAAAGCATGGCAGCAATACAAGCATTAATGCGGTGAATAAACGCATAATAGTTCCTCCCTTATTATAATTTCTTCACAGTATGAGCCAAGAATATAATTAAGTCAAAGAGAGGCCACAAAAAAGGCCGGATCAGAAAGTGCTGACCCGGCCTAAAAATTTTCACAAGGAAATTTTAGATATTAGAATGAACCTTGAAGTGAAAGTTTGAACACGCGTGCGTTTGAAGCGGCGCGTAGTTCATTATAATTCACAGCAGCCAGTGAGATATTACCTGTGTATTTGGTCAGATCATATCCGGTTTTGGCTTTAAGGATGTTTTTAGCGTCAAAGCGAAGTTTCATGTTTCCAAATACTTTTTGTTCAACATAAAATGTCGCTTTTGGTTTGTTTGTTTTTTCCCAATGCTCAATAACATCGGTTCTGAAACCTGTTCCGCCACCGAAACCGCCGCCTGCGCCTTTGTTGGTAATGTTAACACCGTATGATGTTCCAATGTCAGTAAGGTCATGTTGGAACGTAATAAGCCATTCATGTTTTTGTTTGTACTGAATAGGGCGATTAACCAGTAGGAACGGATCCATTACTTCGGTTTCACGAAGGATATATTTACCGCTGATAATCGCGTTTGGTAGTTGTAGCGCTTTTAGGCGCCAGCTGCCGTTTGCTTCAATACCATATTCTTTTGCATCACCAATATTGCCTGGTACTGATTTAGTAACAACCTGATCAATGTTGGCTGGAACTGGAGCCGCACCCGTATAAACACCGATTTTGGCAATATGGTCACGGATTTTATTATAAAACCCTTTAATGGATAAGGAGCCCTGATCATCCGCGAAACGGTTTTCATAAGCTATGGAAAACTCTAGACGATCTTCTGGACGAAGTTCACCGTTACCGCCATCTGTTTCACCGTCTTCAGCATCAAAGCTGCTGCCGAACGCGCCAAAATCTAATTGGCTAATCTTACGTTCTGCTGTGAAGCGGAGTTGGTTTTGTCCATCAACATCATAGCGAAGATTGACACGAGGCTTCAGGTAAGAAAAGTTCCTGCTGAAATTTGGGATGTCATTTATGTTGTCTGTTTGCGTGATCTTAGAAAATTCGGCATTCAATGAACTTTGTAATGAAATGTTAGAGGCGATTGCATAGTTATGACTGATAAAAGCTTCAAACCTTTTTTCACGAACATCAATGTCATTGGCTGAAGATGGGATGTCTACGCCAGCACCAGTGGAGCTTATGGTTGAAACGCCTGTATCATTAATGGCAATTTCGCCGCCCGCTTCGATTGTGTGCACGCTGGCAAAAGTATTTGTCAGTGATGAACGGAGAATTTTTTCACCGTGGGTACGCGTTGCGAAGTTACCAAAGGCTGGTGCAAGATCGGCATCATTCAAGGCGCCCTGGAAAGCTGTATCAAAATCATGCCTGCCTTTGTTAATAACGAATAATGTTTTAAGTAGACCGGCATTTTCAAAACGATGCTGATAATCGCCGCCAAATTCCCAGTGGAGTGGACGGTGAGTGACGCCTTTGGTCACTTGATATTCATCACCCGCTGAGAAATCAGTATTTACACCATATAATTTAACAGTGTTATCAAGCAAATGCATCTGATCATCTGTTTCAACGCTATCGGATTGATCAAATTCAATCTGACCGTTAAGACGAAGGACATCTCCGTTCTCGGCATTATATTCTAAACCACCGTTAACAAATGCTTTTTTTCTGGTCGAATTACTGGTGAGGGTGTTATTTTGATATTGTGCCCCGGCGGCAGTAAAGAAACTGTCGTTATAATTTTTAAGTGTATCATTAATAGAGGCATCAATACCGAGCGAGTATTTAACTCTGTCTACTTCACCGGTATGTGTTAATTTAGCAAGTGGATTGACGGAGGCGCCATCTGTATATTCGCCGCCCAATGTCCATACCGTGTTTGATTTGGACGCCGTTTCTTTCATCACCACGTTAATGATCAAGCCTTCACTTTGAACATCAAGGCCCGCTTTTGTGCCGCGAATGAGTTCAATTTGGCTTACGGATGTCGCTTGAATTCTTTTAAGCTGAAGTCCAAGTGAGTTTGTTTTACCGGCAATTCTTTTGCCATCGATAAGAATTTGGTCACCGGCAGAGCCAAAACCACGTACACGGCGGCCAGAGAGTTGTTCATCTGCACTAGAAAGAAGAGCTGCCGTGCCCGGTACGCTACGAAGCATGTCATGAAGTGTCACAGGTTTAAACTCTGTGAAATAATTTTCTTCATATGTAATAGTGGAAGAATTTCCGTCTGTGGTTGATTGTTGTGCCATTGCCGTTGTCGTCAGTAGCGTCGCCATTGTCAGGCCGATTATTGCTTTTTTTGAAAGAACCACGGGGGTCTCCTTACTCTTCATTGATTATACAGTTACTAAAAAAATGTAATCTCCAGCAATGTTAGCGGTGATCACATATTTCGAATTTTGTGATGTAATATCATAACGTTTATTGTCTGTCTAGTGAATTGTCATAAAAAAGATTGAATTTGTTTTGGAAAAGAACATAATGCATAATATAATATTATAATATAGTAATAACCTCTTTAGGGATAATATATCAGGCTGTTTAATTTATGAGTAATGAGCAAAATATATCAATAAAAACAACAACTTGCTATATGTGCGCTTGTCGTTGTGGAATTAATGTCCACCTTAAAGATGGTCGGATTAAATATATTGAAGGCAATCCGGATCATCCGGTAAACAAGGGTGTTTTATGTGCAAAAGGCTCAGCGGGCATTATGCAACATTATTCGCCAGCCAGATTAACATCACCTTTAAAAAGAGTTGGTCCACGCGGTAGTGGGGAGTTTGAGGAAATTTCATGGGACGAAGCCATGGACATTGCTACAGAAAAACTACGGACCGTTCGTGAAAAAGATCCAAAACGACTGGCGTTTTTCACTGGCCGTGATCAAAGTCAGGCCCTGACAGGATGGTTTTCGGCAAAGTTCGGCACTCATAACTATGCGGCCCACGGCGGTTTTTGCTCCGTTAATATGGCGGCAGCCGGGCTTTATACTATCGGTGGATCGTTTTGGGAATTTGGCGAGCCAGACTGGCACGCGACAAAATATTTCATGATGTTTGGCGTCGCTGAAGATCACGATAGTAATCCGATTAAAAAAGGCATAGGCACCATTAAATCTCGCAAGGGAACTAAATATGTCTCCGTTAATCCAGTGCAGTCGGGTTATGCGGCCATTGCTGATGAATGGCTTGGCATCAGGCCGGGAACGGATGGGCTTTTTATTGGTGCCCTCATTGCAGAGCTTCTAAAGGCAGAAAAAATCGATTGGGATTTTCTCATTCGCTATACCAATAGTCCGTGGCTTGTTATTGATAGCCCGGGAACGCCTTATCATGGTCTTTTTGTTCGAAATGGCTCTGGCGAGCCAATGTGTTATAACAGTGAAAAGAAAACAATTGAAAAAATGCAAGTCGGCAAATCAAAACCGGCCATGGTCGGGGAATATGATCTTGGTGACGGCACTATTGCGGTTCCTGCTTTCCAGCATATTGTTAAAGAGTTCCTCAGTGATAAATATGAGCTTTCCAATGTGGAAAAAGAAACGGGCATTAAAGCCCGCGACATTGAACGCATTGCTGCCGAAATGGCAGAGGTTGCCTTTGAAGAAGAAATTGTCATTGATCAGGAATGGATAGACAGCTACGGCAACAAACATGATAAAGTAGTTGGTCGCCCGGTTTCTTTCCATGCCATGCGCGGTATCGCTGCCCATAAAAACGGCTTCGAAACCTGCCGCATGCTTCATATGCTTCAAATGGTTCTTGGTGCCATCGATGGCCCGGGATCGTTCCGTTATAAACCACCATTTCCGCGCCCAACGCCGCCCCATAAGAAAAATGCCAAGGCAGCCGCTGCACCGGGTGAGGTCTGCACAGCCGAACCACTTGGTTTTCCTGCAGGTCCGGAAGATCTGGCCGTTGACGAAAATGGTGAACCAACAAGGCTAGATAAGGCCTTTTCATGGGAATACCCGCTTGCCATTCATGGCATGATGCATATGGCACTTCATAATGCCTGGGCGGGCGATCCCTATAAAGTTGACGTGCTGATGATGTATATGGCTAACATGGCGTGGAATTCTTCTATGAATGTGGAAAATGCCATTAAATATATGACCGATAAAGACCCTGAGACGGACGACTATAAAATACCCTATATTATTTATTCCGATGCCTTTTATTCAGAAACCGTTCCCTATGCGGATTTGATATTGCCGGACACCACCTATCTTGAACGCTGGGACGCTATATCAATGCTGGACCGGCCTATTGGCACGGCGGAAGCTGCCGCCGATTCAATTCGTCAGCCGGTTATTGAACCTGACCGGGACGTGAGACCTTTTCAGGATGTAGTTCTGGATCTTGGCGCGCGACTTGGGTTGCCGGGTATGGTTGATGATAATGGAAAACCGCTTTATCCAGACGGCTATAGTGATTACCTGACTAACCATGAACGTGCGCCGGGCGTTGGGCCGCTTTCTGGCTGGCGCGGTGAGGACGGTAAATCCCACGGCAAAGGCGCACCCAACAAAGATCAGCTTAAGAAATATATAGATAATGGGTGTTACTGGGAATTTGAGCTTCCAGAAGAGCAGCAATATAACCGTTTCGCCAACAAAGCATATCTGGAAACTGCTACTAAAATGGGCTGGATGGGTAGTCCTGAGCCAATTGTACTT
>Ga0233449_1001333_pt1 | contig 22946 bp, 24 predicted proteins | sample SI_124_October20_FD_183012 | JGI IMG/M metagenome (GOLD analysis project Ga0233449, IMG submission 183012) | Seawater microbial communities from Saanich Inlet, British Columbia, Canada - SI_124_October2016_200_MG | ecosystem: Environmental > Aquatic > Marine > Inlet | place: Canada: British... | reverse complement strand
AACGGTCGTTGCCGCGGCTGCAATAATTGAAATAACCAAAGCACTAATAAGCCAGGGCGGAAAGAATGTCATCGCCACATCAAGCACAGGTGTCGTCATGCCCTGAAATCCACCTTCGGTTTTAATACCACTTAAAATCAAAGAAACACCGCCATACGACACCAGAACAATGAGAAAACTTATCCCAAGTCCCAACGGAATATTAACGGTCGGCTTTTTAATTTCCCCGCCAAATTCAAGTAACGATATAAATCCGGCAAATGAAAAGTATCCTAAAACCGCCGCATTAAATACCGCCCCGACACCGTTAGGCATAAAAGGCGTTAGGTTTCGGACTTCAAAATGCGGAAGCCCCGTAATGATAAAAATGCTCAGCATGATCAGAAAAAATATAACCAAAGCAGTTTGAAATTTCACCACCAAAGTTGAGCCATAAATATTGACCAAACCAAAAAACATCACCACCGAAGCCGCCGCCAATGTTTTATTAAGGCCGGGAAAGAAGTAAACGATATAATCAGCAAAGCCATAACCAACAAAGGCATTAACAAGCACCACCGCACACAGCAGTACCCAAACGGCAAGAAAACCGTAAAAGGGTGACAAGAGACGCGAAATGGCAACAAAAGTCCCCCCTTCCGCTGGCATTAGGGTGCCGATTTGTGCTGTAGCAAAGCAGGTGATAATCGCCATTGCCCCTGAAATAGCATAAGCAAGCAACACAGAAGGCCCGGTAATATCGATCAGCTCAGCCGGTAAAATAAAAATAGAAACCCCAACCACAAAGCCGGTGATGGTAAAAACGATCCCCCATAGGCCAATTGTTTTATCATCCGATATATTCTGTGACATTTGATACCCTCATTATTTTCTAAATGGAGCCTACTGTTTTAAAAGAGCTTGGTCAAACATGAACCTAACATAACAAAGAAATTCAGAAACCATTCAGGCAGGAAGGCGTAAATATAAAAATAAGAAGGGGTTCATTAAGATCAAATGTAAATTTAAAAGGAGACCGAAAATGAACAAGAATATTAAAATAGCAACATGGATAGCCGCACTCGCTATCAGTATAGCAACCATCGTGCCTTCTCAGGCACAGGACCGCGGCAACAGAAATTATAATCAGCGACAAAATCAGGAAGTCGTTATCGCTGGCCCTGGTTACGGTAACCCTGAATATAGGTACCAGCAACCCAGAGGACGAAATAATACTGTCATTTATCAGCGAAACAGAGGCAATCAATACGCTTACGGCAGACCATTTTTCGCCAAACAAAATTTTAGAAAAATGAAAAACCGTAAGAAAATGAAAAGAATGCGTCGTATGAACCGGGTCTATAACCAACCACAATATAATCGCCCGGTAATAGTCATTCCTTTCCCTAATATATTTAGATAAATTCTATCCTATACCGCACGTCTCATAAAAATTATGGCGTGCGGTATTTTAATTAAAATCTATTTTTCACTAGTCCAGATATTAGCATCCCCCGGCATATGCCCACCAAGATCAACACCGACTTCTCTTTCAATTAAATTATTGAGCCGCACATTTAGTGTCATGATAAGTTCTCGCTCAGTTTCTGGATTAAAGGCAAGGTTATGTAGCTCAAGCGGGTCGCTCTCAAGATCATAAAGTTCAAGATCATTTCGGCCCGTTAGTGCTTGCCACGTTTCCGGTTTATGATGATCCCCTGGGGCAAACCAGCGTGAAAACTTATAGCGTTTGGTGATAATTCCACGGCCCATGGTTCTGGTATCAAATTGAATAAAATCAGCAGGATAAGTGAACTGGACCGGGTCAGCGCCCCTTTTTTCTGCTTCTTTTTGTAACATTCTGATTTTTTCAAGACGCGAATTTCCTTGCGTCGTATTAGTGAAATTAATCAGAAGCTCTTCTCTCTCTTCGCTTTGTTCACCGTTCATAACGGATGCTGAATAATCATATCCAACAAGGCCATTTGATACATCATTATAATCTTCCCCAACCAATTTAATCAGTGTAGGCGCTAAATCGACGGAGCTGAACAAAGCGTTTGAGCTGCTGCCAACTTTCCCGTCCGGATGCCTGATAACCAGCGGCACATTAAGATTTTCCTTATACATAAAGGGCCCCTTGTGACGCAGCCCGTGCGAGCCGGCCATTTCCCCGTGATCGGATGTAAAGACAATAATGGTATCATCCGTTAGGCCCATATCTTCAAGTGATTGCAAAAGATCGCCGATTATTTTATCTGAATCGACCAAACAAGCCGCATAATAATTCATCACATTTCTATAGGCTACTTCGTCCGTCACTTCCTGTTCGCCGTAAAAATATTGCCCCAGTTTAACAAATTCCATCTGCGCTTCTGGTTTGGTGTTTAGATCATCCTTGAAATTTGCCGGAACGTTAAAACCGAAATCATAATTATAAGGATATTTATCCTGCGCTGGCCTCATATCACTAACAAGGCCGGGCCGTAATCTGGTTTCTGCCTGCTTGCCGTTAGCATCAAGCCACATAATATCATGGGGATTAACAAAATTTACCGCAAGAAACCACGGATCATCACTGTCTTTTTGTCGCGTAATATAATCTTTTGCATTGGCAAGTATCTGCTTGTCTTTCTCTGCACCTTCATAAACGAGGCCGCCGGTATCTTTTTCTTTATGCCATTCATCAAACCCATAAGGCGCAAGCGCATCAGTATTATCATCATCAAATCCTACCGAAAGATGCCATTTCCCTTTATAGGCCGTTTTATAGCCAATTTTTTTAAACATCTGCCCGATGGTTGGTGAAGCATCAGGATCAAGCACAGGGTCCCAATCACCATCGCCGGGATTTGCAAATATAGTCGTCTGTTGAACATGCTGCCCTGTATAAATCACCGAACGTGACGGTGCACAGGAAAGGGTGGCAATATGATATTGATTAAAAGAAAAACCCTGCTCGGCTATTTTATCGCGGTTAGGAAGATTAAGCCCAGCGGGAAGCGTATCCCATGAGCGCTCCTGATCCATAACGATCATCAATACATTTTTGTGATCAGGGTTATTGCTGCTCTGTTGCGCATGCCCCGTATATGGCGCTATGACCATAATTATAAAAACGGCTATTACTGAAAAAAATTTAAACCTATCCAATGACATTTAATCAACCCTTATTTTGTTAAAACCTGCCGCAATCCACTTTCATTTTATCGCCTGTAACGGCGCTTGAAGCATCGGACGCATAAAATAGTGCAGCCTTTGCTACTTCTTCTGGTGCAACCCATCTTTTTAAGGCCGCAGGATCGCTGTAATTTTCTTTTATAATATCTTCTACCGGTCTTCCTTCTACTTTTGCTCGTCGCTCAAGTATTCTATCCATATTCTTGCCAGAAACCGCCCCCGGTAGCAAACTATTTACCCGCACGTTATCAGGACCTACCTCTCTAGCCACCGCTTCGGTCATGCCAACCATGGCGAATTTCGTAGCACAATATGCCGAACGCATGGGATAGCCTTCAATACCCATAAGGGATGACATATTAATGATCGAGCCTGATTTTTGATCGCACATAATTCTTGCCGCTTCGCGCATACAGTACATTGCGCCAAACAGATTTATTTCAGCGCAGTTACGCCACTGATCAACATTTACTTCTGCTATAGTCGCGACCGGCCCCGGCACACCGGCGTTATTAACCAAAATATCAACAGAGCCTGTAATTAACTGCGCTTTGTTAAATAGAGCCTGAACTTGATCAAAATTTGAAACATCACATACAATTGCCGTGCCGTTATTTCGCATCGCCACTTCGCTAATTGTTTCAAGGCTTCTTCCCGACACCACAACATGGGCTCCTTCATCCGCAAACATATCTGCAATTGCTGCCCCAATACCCGTACCACCACCGGTGATGACCGCGACTTTATTTTCCAGTATTTTGCTCATATCATAATTCCTTATTTAAAATCTCTTGAGGGATCAAAAAGCGGCATTTCCGGCTGACGTCCCAATATATAATCACCCATCAGTTTTGAAATATAGGGGCCAATGGTGTATCCCCCTCTTACACAGCCAAGCACAAAAACATTTTCTTTATTGGCAAGCCTACCCGCAAGGGGGTAAAAATCCGGCACATTTGCTTCAAAACCTGTCCATGACCTGACGATGCGTATTTTTGATAATTTTGGTAAGGCAAATTTAGCAAGCTGTAAATTTGGTATCAGTGTTTCAAGTGAAACATTGCCGCGCCCTTGTTCAGGCGTTCCTTTGCCTTGCCAACCGCCACCAATTAAAACAGTGCCATTTTCTTTTTGTTTCATAGTCAGTAAGCCTGTTGCATGGCCAATAATCGAATTTAACAATCTTGGGGCCCGTTCGGTGACAGAGACCGTATTAATACGCGCATTTATCGGTAGATCAGCACCAATCATGGCCGCGATATCCTTCATCCATCCACCGCACGCAAGCAACAACCTCTTGGCAACAACCGTTTGTCCGCCAGATGAAATTTCAAAACCATCCGAATTTTCACGAATTTGAATGACTTTAAATTTTTCAAGAAAGCTTATCCCGCTTTGTTTTATTTTTTTACGGTAATATTGCCCACTTAGAAGTGAATTGGCGTAACCATCATCGCCGCAGTAACTTGCTGCAACAACTTTTCTGGCCAGCGCTGGTTCTTTTTCAATAAGTTCCTTATCACTTACAAAAGATATATTGGCACCCGCTTCTTTTTTTAAGGTCATCCGCTCATAAAGCAGTTCCGCTTCCCGGTCATTAAAAGCAAGAGTGTAGCCGCCGGTTTTATGAAACCCAACCTCAGCACCCATATTTTGCCATTCTTCATGGCCTTTTATGGCATAAGGCATCAACTTCACACGCTTGATTTGCAAAGATAAAGTGCCGGCATTAACGCCCGATGCGCCCTGTCCAATATCTCCCTGCTCAAGTATAATGGTTCTCATACCACCTTCAGCAAGCCTGATCGCAGCGCCACATCCCATATTCCCGCCGCCTATAACAGCGATATCAAAAATAACATTCATAGCGGTGATACCCCCGGTATGGGGAGTTTATCATAATCAATTTCATTTGATATATCATCAAGCGCGACCGGGCGGAGCGGCGAACGAGCGGTGGATAGGCCAATTTCAGATCTTGTTTTCTTACTTATATGCTGGGTGATTAAAGCAAGACTTTCAGAACAGTACCGGCCACCGCAAGGTCCCATGCCGCAGCGTGTTCCTGATTTAACGGCATTTGGCGAAAGAGCTCCCGTTTTTATTTCATGTTCAATTTCACGGCGCGAAATACATTCGCAGCGGCATACTTCTGTGTCTTTTGTGATAAAACTCTGCAAGCCAGAACGGGGAATACTAAGCGCTGTTGCTGCCAGGCCAATTTTTTTTGCCTTATCAAATATTTTAAGATCTTTTTTGTTATGTTTTTTGCCCGTTAAATCTTCGAGCACGGCAAGTGCCGCCATGCGTCCTCTCATCGGTGCAACAGAAACGCCAAGAATTCCAGCATTATCACCGCAGGCATATAAATTTGAAACAGATGTCCGGCCATATTTATCAATTGTCGGAACCCACCCGCCAAGCAGCTCATCATAATGATGATCAGCACCGGCAAGACGGGTCGCTTCAATGGCTGGCATTAATCCATGACCATAACATACACTCTCGGCAGGAATATACTGCTCTGCCTGATCACTCTTATGCCAATTGTGATCTACTTTAATAACCGTGACACCTTCTACTTTTTCTTTACCTTCAATTTTATTTATGCCGTGTTGCCAGAACACTGGCACGCGCATTTTATAAAGTTTAAAAATCCATTTAAATCCCTGCCATGCAAGCGAAGGGTTTGAAAGCATTGAAGGTAGCGCCTTTAACCAATCGATCCGGTTATTTAATGAAACGACTGCGGCTACCGTCCCTTTAAGCCTAATAATTTCGCTGGCAACTAAAAACACGAGCGGCCCATTTCCTGCCACCACGGTTCGCCGTCCCGGCACCATCATATGTTCTTTAAAAAGTACCGTTGCGCCGCCAAGGCCAATAACACCGGGGAGTGTCCAGCCCTGTGTCGGGATAATACGTTCCTGTGAACCTGTTGCGATGATCAATGCTTTTGCGGTCAATTGCTCGGCGTCCGACGCCATCAACCACGTATCATCATCCTGTTTTTCGATATGCCAGACGCGACTATTAAATTTTACTTCAATAGCGCTCTGATTTATTTTTGTGCGAAGTTCATCACCTTTTTCAGAAGCCTCCGTGCTAGGTGCTTTTAAAATAGATTTTGATTTGGCGCGCCAAACCTGTCCCCCTGCGACTTTTTGTTCATCAAGCAATAGTGTTTTTAAACCATTATCCGCCGCTTCAAGTGCGGCGTTTGCCCCTGCTGGCCCTGCCCCTAAGACAATAACATCATACATCGTGCGCTCTTTTAATAATAAGTCCATCAGCAACAGATGTCCGGCAGGCCTCGACTTTTATCCCGTCAATTTCAACCACGCATTCCTGACAGGCACCCATCACACAAAAAATTCCCCTTGGCGATCCAGATGGTGCGTTTCTGATATTTAAAACGTTTGAACGAAGAAGTGCGGCAGCGATAGTTTCGCCGTCAAATGCCGGATAATTTTTACCGTCAAATTCAAATGATATTTCGACACTGCGCTCTATCATGGCAAATATGAAATTCCTAGTTCATCAAAAGTTTTTCTAATGTCATCAAACACTTCCGGCGTCGCGGCATAAACCGGGTCACGCGGCACACCGGCTGGCTGTCCAATTAAATTAAGCGCGGCTTTAAACGCTGCTGGCCAAGTGGAATGGCCCATTAATAGCTCATATATCACCGTAAGCTTATGATGAATTTCCGCTTGTTTTCCTGATGGTTTTTCCTTGGCCAGTGCGGCAATATTTCGCGTATCGTCGCCTAAAAACTCAGGCCCCGTTGCGATATAACCTTGTGCGCCAAGAGCGATGCCTGGCATAATATAATGGCACGGCCCAACCATAATCGCCATCTTGTCTGCGAAGCGGTTAATAAGATGGCTATGATGAAAATAATCGCGGTTGCTTTCTTTGATGCCGATAATAGGCGCTACATCCATAATGGCACCAATATCATCTAGCGATAAATTAAGCCCGGCGCGCCTCGGTGAATTATAAGCAATGATAGGCATATCAATAGCGGCGTTTAGTTTTTCAAACCTACCCAGAAGTTCATCGCGGGTGGTTTTAAGCACATATGTCTGCGGCATGGAAAGAACGGCCGACGCGCCATTTTCCTTGGCTTGAAGGGCAAATTCAACACTGCTTTTAAGCATTGTCGCCGAGCATCCCGTAATCACCGGCACTGCCCCGGCTGAAGCATCAACCGCAAGCCTAGTCAGACGTCCTTTTTCGGCCGCCGATAAGGCCCAGCTTTCACCGTTATCACCCGACACACAAATGGCCGTTGCTCCTTGACCAATCAGCCATTTGACGAGTGATTGAAACTCGTCTTCCATAATATCGCCCGCAGCGTTAAAGGGGGTCGGAGCGGCGGGCACAAACCCGTGTAGATCTTCTTTTTTCATAATGTACCTATAATTTCTGCTGTGTAAATTGAACCCGTTTGAGCTTCAATAATATAAAGTTTGTTTTGTTGATAAATCACATCGGTGCTCCACACACCTTCGGGTAAATATACAGTTGCAATAAGATCACCGATAATGCTGTAAACATAAGCGCGCCCTGCCTGCGCCTGAGCCACGGCAAGATTTCCGTTATCCTGTGCCGCTAGGCCGTCCGGACCAAGCCCGCCTGACAATTGAATATAAGTGCCAACCATCGGCCATACGGGATCAGGATAATCAGCCAGAAAGCGCCATACAGCATTGGCGCGCGTTGCTGATAAATAAACCAGTGAGCCATCCGGACTAAGAGCGATACCATTGGGATAAGGAACATTATTCAGGACATGATGGAGACTTCCATCGGTTTTATAACGAAACACATTTCCTGTCGGGTCACTTAGGCTAGTACGCCCGCTATCGGTAAACCAGATATCACCGTTAGGGGCTATTGTTAAATCTGACAGCCCTTTAAAATTTTCACCTTTATAATCTGAAGCCAAGATTTTAAATTCATCTTCGCCATCATATTCCAATAGGCCATTCTTATGATCTGTCAGAATGAAATTGCCATCGCTTTTCTGCTTAATCGAATGCGGTTCTCCGACATAGTTTTTATGTAACGTCCATTCACCGTCTGGGGAAATTTTAAAAATCCGTCCGTAAGGCACGTCAACAAGCCACATATTACCGTGATTATCAAAACAGGGCCCTTCCAAAAATGAATGCAGGTTCTGTCCCGGTCTTGTCATCTGTACCCACGGCGTTGGCTCACCCGTATAATAAAATTCTTGCGGTAATTTTGACCATAATGTTGCGATAATGCGCTGTGTCATGCAATTACCCCCTCTTCTCTTAGTTGTTCGATTTCTTCGTCTGAATATCCTAGTGAGGATAAAATTTCTTCACTATGTTCTGAGAAACCCGGTGGAGCGGATATGATCTCAGGTCCATCTTCAAATTGATAAGCGGCGCTTGGTAAAGTCACACCATCAACATCCTTAAAATAATTTTCAAGTTGTGGGTCGGTGACAGCCTCATCAAGCGTTCTTTGACGTTCAGCAGGTAATCCATAATTATGAAATATATCCTGCCAGTTGGCCGCCGTATCTGATTTGAATATTTCAGCAAGTGTTGCTTTAATTTCTTTTGATTGATGCCACAGGCTTTCCCAATCAGCCGTATCTTTTAAGTCTTCAACGTCATTATAGCCTTCACATTCAAGCATTTCCCACATGCGGCGGTTTTGATCAGGTGTAAAAGCACCGATCATTAATATGCCGCTCGACGTTTCATATGAACTAATTCCGGCTTCTTTGTCGCGTTTTATTTTTACGGGATGCTTCGCCGCTGCGGCTTCCGGCGCCATTAAGGTCATCGCCACTTCTAGCATTGATGAACTGATATAAGTTCCCTGACCAGTTTTTTCTCGCCTGTGAAGGGCGGCTGATATAGCAAAGGCCGCATTATAACCAGCCGCATAATCAACGAATGAAACACCCGGTTTATGACCGCCTGATTGTTCAATAATGCCGCTAGTTGCCTGTATGACATTATCATAGGCGTTAACCTCTGCTCGGTCGCCATAATTGCCAAACCCACTTAGCGAGCAATAAATTAACTTGGGATTTGCGGCTTTTAAATCATCATAACCAAGGCCGAGTTCATCTAGTGCGCCGCTACGGTAATTTTCAACTAATATATCTGCACTTTGCACTAGTTTAAGTAAAATTTTCCGGCCGGCAGTTTGTTTAAGATCAAGAGTTATCGCCTTTTTATTGGATGCCTGAACCTGATAATTCAAACCCTTAAGCGCATCATTTTGCGCTTTATCCGGTCCACGGCCACGGGCCGGATCCGGCATTGTTGGTGGTTCAATTTTGATCACGTCTGCCCCTAAAAGTGCAAATTGATAGGTCGCAAAAGGCCCCGCAAGAATATGGGTTAAATCTAGGATTTTTATGTTTTCATATGGTCGCGTCATAAGTATCTTTATATTCTCTATTGTCTTTTATTGCAATATTGTTTTATAATTAAACACATGTTTTGTATATAAAACTTTAAAGGTTAAATTTGTAAAATGTCACATGTTCTTCATAGAAATATAAGCAAACCTGTCCCCACTGTCAAAAGTGCAGAGGGACATTACCTTATTGATGAAACAGGAAAAAAATATCTCGATGCAAGTGGCGGTGCTGCTGTGTCGTGTCTTGGTCATTCGGAGAGCCGCGTTATTGATGCCATAAAGGATCAGCTTGATAAAGTCGCGTTTGCTCATACTGGCGTCTTTTCTAACACTGCCGCCGAAAAACTCGCCACTTATTTAATTGAAAATGCACCTGAAGGTTTCGGCAACGGCCGGGCTATGTTTCTTGGTTCCGGTTCAGAAGCTATGGAAGCGGCCTTAAAGCTTGCCCGTCAATATCATCTTGAGAGAGGTGATGAAAAACGCGCTAAAATAATTGCCCGCGATAAATCATATCACGGCAATACCCTTGGTGCACTGGCCACCGGTGGTCATAAGCAGCGCCAAATTCCCTTTGCACCGCTACTAATTGATGTGGCCCACATTCCGCCCTGCTATGCTTACCGTTATAAAAGGGCTGAAGAAACATTAGAAGAATTTGGCTACCGCATGGCAAGCTATTTGGAAGTTGAAATATTAGAGCAAGGCCCGGAAAATGTCGCCGCCTTTGTCGTTGAACCCGTATCTGGTGCGTCGCTTGGCGCGGAACCTGCCGCGCCGGGATATTTCAAACGCATCCGCGAAATATGTGATCAGTACGGCGTGTTATTCATTGCCGACGAAGTGATGTGCGGCATTGGTCGCACTGGGCACCTTTTTGCCATGGAAGCAGAAGGCGTTACCCCAGATATATTCACAATAGCCAAGGGTCTTGGCGCGGGTTATCAGCCGATAGCATCAGTGATGGCATCAGAAAAAGTCATTGATGCCATAAAGCAAGGCAGCGGCAACCTGTGGAATGGTCATACCTATATGAGCCACGCCATCGCCTGCGCCGGGGCGCTTGCGGTACTTAAAGTCATTGAAGAAGATCAACTGCTCGGAAATGTCCGCTCACAAGGCGCAAAATTAAAACAGATGCTAGAGGATAATTTTGCCGATCACCTAAACATTGGTGATATTCGTGGTCGTGGTCTTTTTTGGGGCCTTGAAATTGTTGCTGATAAAGACACCAAAGAACCCTTCCCAGCTGAATATAATCTCGCTGGCAAAATAAAAGCGGATATCCTCGAAAATGGAATGCTCTCTTACCCGTCCCAAGGATGCGTTGATGGAATTCGCGGCGATCATATCCTGCTCGCTCCGCCCTATACCATCACTGATGATGAGCTTGTCATTATTATCGAAACAGTAAAAAAATGCCTTAACAATCAATTGGATCAGCTAAAATCATGACTAAAACAATCCTCACATGCGCCGTAACCGGCAATTTAACCAATCCAGAAATGCACCCGGGACTTCCTATAACGCCAGAACAAATTGCAAAGGCCGCCCTTGATGCGGCAAGTGCGGGGGCATCAATTGTCCATCTTCATGTGCGTGATCCTGAAACAGCAAAAGGATCAATGGAATTTGCGCTATATGATGAAATGGTTACAAGGATCCGTGAAAAAAATACTGATGTGATCCTCAATCTTACCACTGGCGAAGGTGGACGTTTTGTTCCCGGCAAAGAAGATCCGAAAATCGCCGCCGAAAATTCAACACTTTGCCGTCCCGAACTTCGTGTTTCCCACATTGAAAAACTAAAACCTGAATTATGTACCCTTGATCTTAACACCATGTGGTCCGGCCAAGCGACTGTGATCAACAGCCCCGAAAATCTAAAAATCATGGCTGAACGCATTTACGCCGCTGGTGTTAAGCCGGAAATTGAAGTCTTTAACAGCAGTGATCTTCATCTGCTAAATCATTTTGTTGCTGAGGGCGTGATCAAAAACCCTGTTATGGTTCAAATGGTTATGGGCGTCAGGTTTGGCGCACCGGCCAATTCCGAAACTATGGTTTATTTAAAATCCCAGTTACCTGAAAATGCCGTATGGGCTGCTTTTGGTATTGGCAGAATGGAATACCCGATGCTGGCGCAAAGCTATGTGCTAGGCGGGCATGTTCGGGTTGGTATGGAAGATAATCTCTATATTAAAAAGGGCGAACTGTGCCGCGACAATGCTCAGCTGGTGGAAAAAGCGGTTCATATTGTTGAGGAACTTGGTGGTCAAATCGCAAGCACGGACGAAGCACGTCAGATACTAGGGCTTTAAAATATGTTAATCTCTAAAACCCAGACTTTTAGATATTTCGCGAGCTGTTTCAACAACTGCCGGCACATAAAAGCTATTCATATTTTCAAAATTAAACCCGCTGTCCGGGCCAGAAATGTCAATAGCCGCCAAAACTTTACCCGTTTCATCAAAAATGGGTGCAGTAATTGTCGATCCACCGCGCTGCACGTAACCTCGCGAGACTACAAACCCGTCTTTTTTGGCCTTCTCAATTCGCGTTATAAGCTGATCAATATTTGTCGGCGTATGTTCTGTCAGACTAATAAATTCTTTATTTTCAAGAAGTTCTCTGATATCAGCATCACTCAAATTCCCCAAAAGCATCCAACCGAGCGGACTTGCGTAAACGGGACGTCGCTCACCAGTGGAAATATTACTAACAAAAGAAGATTTCGAAACAATGTTATCAAGATAAAGAACTTCCTGACTTTCCAGGATTGCAAGATGACTGGAAATTTCAGTTTTATCTCTAAGTTTTTCAAGATATGGCTTGGCCGTTTTGATAATATCCTGACTGTTAAGGTAAGAAAAGCCAAGACCAAGTATGCGCGGACCAAGATCAAAAAGTTTATCGCCCTTATCGGTACTAAGAAAACCCATATGGCGCAGGGTATAAGTTATACGAAAAGCAGAAGAGCGGGAAACGCCAAGCTTTTTGCCAATTTCAGCAATCGTCATCGGCTCTCCGGCCTCGGCGATTATTTCAAGAACACGAAGTCCTCTGGACAAGCCGGGTACAAAATATCTATCATGATTTTTATGCAAGGTTTCAGACATTATTTGCTCGAATTTTTAGGGTCAAAATGTTTTATATACAAAACTTAAGGACAAGAGATGGCACAACCCGAAACAAAAAGCAACCTTCTCACGGCAACAAACGAAGATACTTTGGGCCCATATTACCCCATATCACTGTGTGATAATGACAGTATGGACCTTACTGTTATCCGAAGCGGCATCATCCATAAGCCCGTCGGTGAAAAAATAACGATCACTGGCTGCGTGAAGGATATCAACGGGCAACTTGCCAATGGTTGCCTGCTGGAATTTTGGCAGGCCAATGCAAATGGCATATACCGCACCCCGGATAATGAAACACATGAGCTTCTTGATCCGTGGTTTAATGGTTATGCCCGCCACCGCACCAAAGATGGTAATTTCACCCTCACCACTATAAAACCCGGTGCCTGCGGTGAACGCGCCCCCAATATCACCCTGACATTATTTTCAGACGGTATCATGCGCGTGGTAACCCAGCTTTTCTTTGAAGATGAGCCGTCAAATGAAACGGACGCTCTACTCCTTTCAATTCCGGAAGAATTACGTGAGCGGTTGATGATTAAAAAAACCGGCTCAGGTGACTATAATATAGAAATTATAATGGCCGGTGATAACGAAACGCCATTTTTTGATGATTTACTGAGTTAGGAACGAACATGAGCAACATGGGAAGACAAATAGAAATCGGCCCGACCGATAATACATCAAACGAACGTACACCGAGAAGCAGGCTCCATCTTATTCCTGAAGCGGCACGGGCATCATTCGCGCCTTATGCCCCTTATAATTACGGCATAGCGCCATCTGAATCAGATATGACCCGTATAGCCGCAGGCAGACCACGGGCGCAAGGTGATCCAATAAAAGTCACTGGAAAGCTAATGGACCAATTCGGCAGACCGATCAGAAATTCACTGATTGAAATGTGGAATGCCAATAAACATGGCCGCTACACCCATATTGAGGATCATTCGGGGCTTCCGCTTGATCCCAATTTCCTCGGTATTGGCAGAACGCTTAGTGATGATGAGGGAAATTATGAGTTCTGGACCATCCGCCCCGGCGAATACCTCGCCCGACCAGATATTGGTCGCTACCGGCCAAAACATATTCACATGTCAATTCGCGGCGGATCATCGCGCATGATCACCCAAATGTATTTCGCAGGCGATCCCCATAATGATACCGATCCCATGCGTATATTAATGGGCGATAATTTTGATAAAAATATCGGTCAGGAATTTGCAACTCCTGATGAAGGTTTCGATTGCGGATACAAGTTTGACATTGTCATAGGCGGAAAGAACCCGACCTTTTTTGAAACCACATAATTGCACTTAAATTAATAAATTGCGTATGAGTAAATTTTGAATTATAACAAATCTATAAAGATTCTAAATTAATTCGAGGTTTACTCATATGGTCTATGCCGACGCGAAATCTGTTGATGCGGGTACTATTCCTGTCATAGATATTACGCCGTTACGCGATGGTTCGGATCCACAGTCTGTTGCTAAAAAACTGCATGATGCTAATACGGGCCTTGGTTTTATCTATATTAAAGGACACGGAATACCGCAATATGTCATAGAAAAGGCGCGCGAAGCCGCCTACAAATTTTTCCGCGCCTCGCCTGATGAAAAAGAAATCGTCAAAATATCCACGAAACACCGTGGTTGGATCGGTACTGGCGGCGCTAAAATGGAAGATGACCTTAAACCTGACCTAAAAGAAAGCTTCCTTTGGGGCTATGAGGATGAAAAGGGTGATACGCCAGAAGATCATGAACTTCGCGGCGCAAACCAATGGCCAGCGTCCCTTCCCAATTTGCAAACATACGCCAACGAATATTTCAAACATGCTCATGATGTAGCTCATACCCTTATGCGCGGCTTTGCGCTTGGCCTTAATCTGGATGAAAATTTCTTTTTAAAAACCTCTGATAAACCCCTTAGCCGTGGATCATTTGTTTATTACCCAGCCCAAGACGCGGATATGGGCGAAGATCAATTTGGTGTCGGCCCGCATACTGACTTCGGCCTTCTCACCGTTCTTTGTCAAGATAATGTTGGTGGCTTACAAGTTGAAACGGCAAAGGGCGAATGGATTAAAGCACCGCCAATAGAAGGAACGCTGATCGTTAATGTTGCTGATCTTCTTCACCGCTGGACGGACGGGGCCTATAAATCAACGACGCACCGTGTGGTCAATAGCTCGGGCCGGGAAAGGCTTTCGCTTGTGATGGCGTTTGACCCTAATCCGGAAACCATGATTGATGCCAATGACATTTTTGGCAAAAGCTCAGAGCCACCCATTAGCTGCGGTGATTATCTTAACTGGCGTTTTAACAAGGCCTTTAGTTACCGCAAGGAAGCCTCATGACCGATAATCAAATGGATATTGCCATTGGTGCTTCACTTAAAGATTTACGGGAAAGCCGCGGCCTTAATGCAAAAGAGCTAGCGATTAGTGCCGACGTATCCGCCGCAATGATCAGCCGCATTGAAAATGGGCAGGTGTCCCCTTCCATTTCCACATTAGCAGCCCTTAGTGAAGCCCTTGAGGTTCCCATGGTCAGTTTCTTCCGTGAAACAGCCACCGATCATGTTGACTTTACCCATGTAAAAAGTGGCCAGGGCATTCATTCAACCCGCATCATTGATAAACATAGCCATGATTACATCAACCTCGCGTCCCATATGCGCCGCGATCTTGGTTTTGAAGCCCATATCGTCACCATGGAAAAGCAGGATGCTGCCGCCCCGACCTATATCGGCCACGGTGTGGTGTTCATGCATGTAAAAGAAGGCGAGGCCAAATTTAATTACGGTCAAAAAGAAATCCACTTAAAACAAGGCGACAGCCTGACACTGGACAGTGAACTTAGCCACGGTGTTGGCGAAGTCCTGACCGATCAATTTACATTTTTAACCATCAAGGCAGTAAGGCGTTAATGACAATTCAAGAAAATTTAGTTTTGGGGGCCAAAAACCTACTGATCAATTGTGCAGAACTTAAAAAAGATGACAGTCTGCTGATAATTTCCGAACGTGCTGACCTTGGATGGTATGACGGAAAAACCGCGCGCTTCATCGCGGAGGAAGCCGAAAAGATGGGCATTAATCCAACGCTTGTCTTGGTTGGTCGCCCGGAGAATGTCCGCTGCCCAAAATTAATGACGCAAATTGAAAATCATACGGTGACAATTTTCTTTAGCCGCATTGGTGATCAGGACCGATTTTCTCATCCTAAAGAGGGCACCCGCAGTGTCATGAGTTATATACGTGATCTTGATATGCTTGCCTCTTCTTTTGGCACTGCTCCTTATCAAGCCGTTCGCGACTTAAAAAATGCCGTTGATGAAGTGCTTTTGAGTGCAGATAATATTGAAATAAGCTGCCCGCTTGGTACTAACTTTTCAGGCGCGCTAACAACAACATTAAAAGAACAGCAAGTTGACGTTGGTATTTTGCGTTTCCCGCTTGGCGTTCCCTCGCCAACCTCAGCACAGACATTTTCTGGTCGTGTTGTTATGGACCGCTACCTTGCGCCAACTGGAACAAGTGTCTATGAGCCGCCCTTTGTAAAAATTGATCAGCCAGTATTTGCAGAAATTGAAATGGGCCACATAATTGATTTCACGGGTCCGGCTGACCAAGTAGATAAAATCAAACAACATTACAGCCATGTCGCCGCAAAATTTAATATTGATCCTACCATCGTTCATTCATGGCACGCCGGGATTCATCCGGGCTGTGATTATAATGTCCCGGAAAGTGATGATCCTGACCGTTGGTCAAATACTGTTTTTTGTAATCCTAAATATGTTCATTTTCACACATGTGGCGATTATGCCCCGGGTGAGATCAGCTGCACCCTTCCCGATCACTCTATTAAAGTAAACGGTATCACGCTATGGCAAGACGGCAAATTGCTGCCCCATGTTTTTAACGAAACAAAAGAGTGTATAAAAAAATGGCCCGAACTTAGTGAACTATTTGACTATTCCGCCGTCTGAGCGACTGGCTTAGAGACGAACTCTCGAAACACCGCAATGCCAAGATAGGTCATGATAAGTGATATGACCGGGTTAAGCAGATTCAGAAACGCATAGGGTAGATAATCCAACACCGGAATACCCATCGCCCCAAAATAAAATGCACCGGCCGTTGACCACGGCACGAGCGGCGATGACATAGTAGTGCTTTCTTCAACACTACGGGAAAGCATAAACGGTTTTAAATTCATTTCCCGGTATTTTTTCTTAAATAATTGTGACGTGACAATGATGGCAATATAGCTTTCCCCCATGCTGGCACAGCAAAGCATCCCAGTACACATAGTGGCGAACATTAATGAGAGGACCGATTTAATCCGCTCAAGAAGTCCGGTAAGCAGTGCCGTTAAAAAGCCAACCCTTTCAAGTAGTCCACCAAGGGCAAGCGCGAATAGTGTCATCGATAATGTCCACATCATGCTTTGAATGCCACCGCGATTAACAAGCGTATCAAGCCCTTCATGGCCCGTACTGGCAGAATATCCATCCTGCAGACTTTTTAAAATATCCAAAATTCCGCGGTCCTGTTGTACCATTGCCAAAATAACAGCAACCAGAGCACTTCCAAGCATTGCCCCTTCGGCTGGCATTTTTTTAAAACTTAAGATAAAGAGCACAATTATAGGCAGGAAGCTCCAGATACTAACCACAAAATTAGCCTCAATCGCTGCCTGAAAAGCGACGATGCCTTCGCGGGAAACCGTATCTGATGAATATTGAAGACCGAGCAAAGAAAATAAAATTAAGCAAATAATGTATGTAGGGATCGTTGTGTAAAGCATTGAATTTATATGCTTATAAAGATCGGTTCCCGCTGCTACGGCTGCCAGATTAGTGGTATCAGATATAGGAGAAAGTTTATCGCCAAATGTCGCGCCGGAAACAACTGCGCCCGCAACAATCGGTAGCGGAATTCCCATAGCGGACCCCACACCAATTAATATCACACCGGCCGTACCAACTGTACCCCAGCTAGTACCTACAGCGAGCGACATAAAACTACAAAGTAAAAGCCCGGCTGGCAAAAACACAGCAGGACTGATCAGGTCAAGACTATAATAAACGATACTCGAAATGGTACCGCTTTCAAGAAATGCCGCAATAACCACACCGATAAGGATAAAAATATATATGGCGCTCAGGCCGCGTTCTATACCATGGCTCATAGCTTCTTTAATGGCTTTGAACCTAAACCCTAGGCTATAAGCATGCCCGGACGCCCAGATCATGGCGATCAAGATAATGACGTGAAGCGGTATTTCATAAATAATAAGTCCGGTAACAATCATACCGATGATACCGCCGAAACAAATTAGTGACTGAATGAAAGAAGGCTTCTTCTCAATTTGCAATATTATACCCTTTTACCCTGTTCTAAATTGATTTTTACATGATGTTTCAATATATTACAAGGTGGTAATCAAATAGAGACAGGGCAATATAATGACCGCATGGATTAAAATGATCGAAGATAACGACGCCACCGGCGACGTCAAAGAAATGTATGACATGGCCCGCTCGCCTCATGGCACCGTTGATAATGTCATGCGCTGCCAGTCGCTTCGCCCCCATACCATTGCCGGACATATGGCTATCTATAAATCGGTGCTCCATAATCCCGATAATAAATTGCCGTTCTGGTTTCTTGAAGTTGTTGCCTCCTACACCAGTACCCTTAATCAATGTAAATATAGCCTGACCCATCATTTCATGAATGCAAGGCGCTTGATTAATGATAAGAAAAAATCAGACGCCATCTATGCGGCGCTACAGGATCATGCCCCTGAGCGCGAATTTGATGGAAAGCAGCTCGCACTACTCAATTACACCAAAAAGCTAACGGCAAATGTCGCCAACATGGTAGAAAGCGACATGGAACCATTACGAGCAGCGGGATGCGACGATGGTGAAATACTCGAAGTTAATCAGGTTGTTGCTTATTTTAATTATTCAAACCGCGTATTGAACGGCCTAGGGGTAACGACTAAGGGCGACGTTATTGGTTATTATAACGAAGACGAAGATTAAAATTAATTAGGTGAAATTGACCGGGGTCAATTTTTAAATCCCCTTTTGCAATATTGTAAGCTTATTCAACTAAGAATGAGGAACAGTATGAATATGTCTCCCCTGATATTTTTTGTATCTGGTTTTCTTTCTTTTCTGCTGCCTGTCAATCATACCCCCCTGAGTAGACAGGCAGCAGAATTAGAATGACCAGAAAAAGAATTGCTATAACCGGTGCTTCCGGATTTCTGGGACGACATGTTGTAAAAGCCGTTTACGATGCTGGGCACATTCCTGTTGCTGTTGTCAGAGATACCTTATCCGCAAGAGCCAACCTTGTTCCAAATACTGAAGTTAGAGAAGCCGACATCACCGATCTGGACGCGCTTACAAGTGCATTTGAGAATGTTCATATGGCAATACATTTAGCCGGAATGGTTTCTCTAAATAAATGTGATAAGGATCACCTTTATAATATCAATGTGACGGGTTCTAAAAATTTCATTACAGCCGCCGAAAAAACTAATCTAAGCCGTGCTATTTTCACGTCAACCACATCGGCTGTTGGTGCGCTAAAAGAAAACAATCCTGATAACGCCCTAAATGAAAAGTCACTTTTTAATCTTAATGATCAGGATGTTAGCTATATAAAAACTAAACGAGAAGCGCATGTCTTAGCCCTTAATGCGCAGGAAAATGATCAGCCCATTGTCATTATGAGCCCTAGTCTGGTGCTCGGTCCTGATGATAAAAATTTAAACACAAGCGCCCTAATAGATGCCATTAAAAAACGTACCCTTCCCGTATGTCCAAATGGCGGGATAAACCCGATTGACGTAAGGGATGTGGCAAAAGCATATGTTGAAGTGATTAATCATCCAATGCCATCGCGCCATTATATTCTCGCATCAGAACAAAACATTAGCTTAAAAACATTCACAAAATATGTCGCTGAACTTTGCTGTGTTCCAGCACCTTTATTATCACTACCAAGTCCAATTATTAAAGCGGCCGCAAGCATAACAGAAATGCTTTTTCCTCACGGGATATTAACAACGGACGGCGCAATATTAGGCGAATTTTACTGGTATTTTGATGCCGCCCTCGCTCGCAGAGAGCTATCCCTTAGCTGCCGCCCCCTTGATGAAACCATCCATGCGACCCTGGCATGGTTAAGCCATCAGGTAAAAACAGAAAAACAACAAAATATACTGGAACGAGCATGAAAATATTACTCATTAATCCACCTTGCGGCATCAGAACCATTGGCCTTAAAAACCTTACCAAGATTGAGCCCCTGAACCTCGAACTGCTCGGCGCGACCTTAAAAGGTTATCATGAAGTCCGACTGGTAGATATGGAAGTCGCACCAGAAGATTTAAAAGAAACTTTAAGTGATTTTATCCCTGATATCGTCGGTGTTACATCGGAAGCAGTACATGTTGAAACAGCCTTGGGCGCCCTTAGAATGGGCCGGCTTGCTGCACCAGGCTGCTTGACAGTGGTCGGTGGTCATCAGCCAACCGTCTGGCCGGAAGACTTTAATAATCCCGTAGTTGATATCATTGTTCGCGGCGAAGGGACCGAATCTTTTAAGGAAATATGTGACGTCTGGGCAGGAGGAAGTAATAATTTCCAGCATATTAAAGGCCTAGCATTTTACAAAGAAGGCGAGCTTATTCAAACGCCTCACCGCCCACTGCCGAAAAACCTTGATCATCAACCGATGCCGGACCGTAGCCTGACAAAGAAATACCGATCTGAATATTATTATCTGTGGGAAAAGCGTGTAGCCGCCGTGCGTAGCTCGGTTGGTTGCAGTTTTCCCTGCACTTTCTGCTCACCGCGGATTTATACAAATGGTGCCTTTATTCCCCGATCCCCTGAATTACTACTGGAAGAAATAGAAGGACTTGAAGAAGAATTTATCTATCTTTGTGATGATCACGCCTTCCATGATCCGGACCGTATGCACAAACTGGTTGATATGATCCTCAGCAAAGGCATAAAGAAACGCTATTTCACCTATGCCCGTGTCGACAGTATTGTCGCTAACAAAGAACTGTTCGCGCTGTGGGCAAAAGCCGGACTTCAACTTGTTATGTCAGGGCTTGAATCCCTTGATTATGAAGCCTTGAAGCGAACCGGCAAACGGGTCGAGAAAGGTCAAGACATAGAAGCGCTGAATATTTTAAAAGATGTCGGGATTGGTATGAGTGCCGGGTTCCTCGTTGAAGATAATTTTACCTGTCAGGATTTTCAAAAAATTGATGATTTTGTAAAACAGCATCCGGCGATAATACTGACCGAATATACCCCGCTAACGCCGCTTCCCGGAACCGTGCTCCACCGCAAAGTGGAAAAAGATATCATCACAAATGACCGCCAGTTTTATGATCTTCAGCATTTCCTCCTACCCACGAGAACACCTGCTAAAAAGCTTTATAAATTAATGCGTGATGCATACGGCCGCGTCGTGATTAGAGTATTTTTCCGCGCAGGACTGTGGAAGCCTAAAAACTGGTCTTGGCATTATATTAAAATGTTCAAAGGTCTGATTAAAAACTTCTTTGCTCTTGGTAATGCTCATCTGCAAATTGATCATGTCACGCGTGCCGATCAGGACCTCGCTGAATGATTGAGAACGTGAAAATTGATTATTTAGGATGGTCTGGTTTTCAGATTAAGAAAAACTCAGGACCAAATTTATTCATTGATCCCCCTAAGGGCACTGAATTTCCTGATGACGAAATTATTATATTAATTACCCACGGCCATCCCGAACATCTAGGCGGCACTATTGATCATCTTTCCAAGTCTACTAGCAACCATAAAACCATAATAATTGCCACCAAACCGCTTTGCTATTATTTCAAAAGACGGTGCATTAAATCAAATGTAGAATTTATCTACGCTCGGACACTTGAAACTATATCGCCAAACCCCAATTATCAAATCACTCCATTTATGTGGAAGCATATGCCTTTATTACCGCCCGGCATAAAAAATTCAATCCGCCATGTCTGGCAACTAATCAAAGGTTATAAGCACGCTTTTAAAATTCTAAAAATGACCCTTAAAGGGCCAAATCAAATCGGTGATATGCTGGGCTATATTGTAAAACTGAAAGATAAGAATATCATTATTTATGGTGAAGGACTGCATAGACATTGCAGATCAAAAGATGTCGCTATTATTGGTGCTATTGCCCCAAGATCAACAATTCTTGTTGCCTGCGAACCAGAAGATATTAATGAACTTCCCAATCTTATTTACGCAAGTGAAGCAGATGAGGCAATAATTTATGAACCTCACAGACCATGGCGTGATCAATTCGGACTTCCCCATATAGATTTAATGACGCTGCAAAAAAAAGTAGCCGATATGGGCATTCACGCACGAATTGCCCTATAACATTAACCTATGCCTATATTGACCAGGTTTTACCAACATCTGAAAATGGTATACAGCCGCGGAATTCCCCTGGTATAGGATCATAAGCAAGCTCTTCACTAGCCCCCACCTCAGATGTGTAATAACCGAAAATAGTAAGCTCACGCAATTCACGGTAAATATGCTTAACTCCATTATCATTAGCTAACATCTCTGCCCCGAGCTGATCAAGAACGGCACCGCGATCCGCGAGGTTAAGTTCTGAAAAGCTTGCCCCACGTTCACGCTTAATACGTTCATCAAGGACTGTTAAATCTTTAACGAAAGCCATCCGCTCATCGCCAGACATCCAGTTTGCAGCTAGTTCATCGATTAGGTAATGAACATTAACAGATTTTGCTCCGAGCGTATCAGTATCAGGAATGATGGTACCTACTATATCACCAACCAGATTAAAATTGGCTTCACTCAGTGCTTTGAGAGCGAGGTCTTCAGAGCTCTTTGGCACTGAAACCCCGTTATCACAAGCACTTAAGATGGTCAGTGATACTGCGCCACCCGTAACCATTGCCATCCGTTCTAAAATTTCACGGCGGCTTAAACCGGGTTTGATATCCATTGCTTGCTCCTTAAATTACATCGCTGTTAAATAATTATAGATCAGCCATAAACTTGTCACAAATATCATTAGAAAAGTAGCGAGCACGCCAACAAGACGTAATATCGTTACTTCACCTTTTACTTTTAATCCTAGTGGATGAAGTATGCGGCCGATGACCAGTGACGCGCCT
>Ga0233449_1001332_pt1 | contig 22950 bp, 24 predicted proteins | sample SI_124_October20_FD_183012 | JGI IMG/M metagenome (GOLD analysis project Ga0233449, IMG submission 183012) | Seawater microbial communities from Saanich Inlet, British Columbia, Canada - SI_124_October2016_200_MG | ecosystem: Environmental > Aquatic > Marine > Inlet | place: Canada: British... | reverse complement strand
CTTCAATTAGTGCAAAAGTATTTGCTAATATGTCGGACCATTTGAATAAAATATGGCCATTACTAGCTTATTATTTCAATTAGAGAATGGCATCGGTGATGATGAATTCTCCGCGCCGCCCTTGCCAAATACTTTCACCTTGTACTGAGATATCACCGTTAAAATGTGGTGCTGAAATAACTATTGTCTCATATTCGCCCCCCTCGCCATCAACCGAGAAGCGGAATTTTTTTGCTAAATCATTGAGTGTTGACAGTGATTCCTGAGTCAATAATTGGCCGAGCCATTCTTCGGTCAAACCATCGGATGAAACCGATACGAGCATCATTTTGAATCCACATGAAACTAATTCTTGCATGTGTTGTAATGGGTCGTGATGCCAAAGCGGCGTGAATGAAATAACCCCTAATCGCTCGCACATTAATTCAATTCTGCGGCGCTGGTATTCTGATCTTATTGCGCCGCAGACAATTGCATCAATTGCAGGTCCAGAATCTATATTACGCAATGCAGAAGGTATTTTCCATCCCTCTCCTGCAAGACTAGTTGGGGGAGTCGGGCCAGGCATTCCCGAGATGACGTCTACTAATGACTTCTCTAATTCATTCACTTCTTGATCGGGTTTTCCGCTAACTTTCACCTGCATCCACCCCACATTCATTGCAGCAGATTGGTAGGCTGCCAAATTAGTACTTTGCAATTGGAACATAAAGGAATCATCAGTCTCTACGCTGACTGTTACTAAGCCTGCCACATCCCAACCCTTGCTAATGGCCCACCATGATGCCAATGCCGAATCCTTGCCACCAGATGCTAAAACTAGGACTCGCATAATTGGGCGATAGGTTCCGCATCCATCAATGCACCCCTTCCATCCGGCCGCCTTCTGAAATGAGGTGCAATATTGAAGTGTTTTACCGCATAGATTGATAAGACCCCTTCTCGGGTCGGAGGTTGAGGGTAGCCCATGCAACCGAGCGGAAGAGGATATGACCACAGTATTACAATGTTCAGCCCAGATGGAAGATTATTCCAAGTTGAATATGCTAGGGAATCTGTAAAAAGAGGAACTACGACTGCAGGGTTAAAGTTTCGCGATGGTGTTGTTTTGGTCTGCGACAAGAGAATTGCAAGTCGTTTGATTCTTCCCGAAAGTATTGAGAAGATGTTCAAAATCGACGAACACATTGGTTTTGCCACCTCTGGACTTGTTGCCGATGCCCGGCAATTAGTTGACCGCGCAAGAGTTGAATGCCAAGTTAACAGGATTACTTATGCCGCCCCTGTTCCCGTTGACATGCTCACCAAGAAAATGTGCGACTTCATGCAATCTTTCACTCAATACGGGGGTGCACGCCCATATGGAACTGCCCTATTAATCGGCGGAGTTGATGATAACGGTATTCACTTGTTTGAGACCGACCCTTCCGGCGCATACCAATCCTATCATGCAGGTGCAATCGGCTCAGGTCGAAATACTGTTATTGATTTCTTTGAATCAAATTGGAAGGAAAATCTCACCATGAATGCAGCTATGAAGTTGGGTCTTGAAGCATTGCGAAAGAGCCTTGATGCAGAATTGAACCGCGAGGCTATTGAAGTCGTAGTTATTGATGCTGATGGATACCGCATCCTAAACCGCGAACAGGTAGTAAAGCAAATTGACCGGCTAAAGCCTCTTGAGGAGTGATTTGGTTTCCTGCTTGCGGTTTGCGAGTTGATGGATAAACCATTTGAGGGATTTGAATGGTAAGTTTGGATGCAGCAGTATTGGCTCGACTTGAGAAAGGCGGTAAGCGATACGAGATTCTAGTTGACCCCGAATTAGTAGATCTATACAAGCGCCTTCCTGAGGAGGTTGAATGGGATGACCTCCTTGCAACCGATGAAGTTTGGCATGATGCTAGAGGTGGCGAGAGACCAACGGCGGAAGCTATTGAAGCGACTTTTGCAACCCAAGATATCCATCAAATCGCCGCAATCATTTTGAAAAAAGGTAATATTCAGTTAACTACTGGTCAACGAAAAGGAATGGTTGAGGAAAAGCGACTAAAAATTATCAATTCCATCGTTAAAACAGCAGTTGATCCTAAGACGAAACTACCTCATCCAGCAGTACGAATTGAGAACGCATTGGATGAATCTAGATATTCGGTTGACCCCTTCAAAACAGTTGATACTCAGGTTAAGGAAGTATTAGTAATCCTCAAGCAGTTAATTCCCCTCTCGTTTGAAACTTGTAAATTGGCATTTAGGGTCAGTGGAAGGGCTTATGGTGGAGTTTCACAGTTATTGCGCCCTCACATGAAAAAAGAACAATGGCTTGAGAATGGAGATTGGGCGTGTGTAGTTGTTATCCCTGCTGCACTGAAGGCCGATTTGATTTCTCAAGTTGCTAGTCGAGATTCTAATTTAAGTGTAAAAGAAATGTAATAGAGATTACAATTCCATGCCCTACTCTTAGTGAATGGTTAAAATGGGTGGGCTGGTCGGCGAGTTTGGAGGAAACAAAATGAGTAACCTAGAAGTTGGCGCCGAGCAGCGCCTAGTAATACCAGGAGAGTCCATTGGGGACTGCACTGGAAAAAACCTCGGGAGTGGGGTTGCATCTGCCAATAACGGCACAATTGCAACACGCCTCGGGTATTTGAAAGAAAACAATGGAACGATACATGTCGTTCCTATAAACGCCGCATATATGCCCCGTTCCGGAGATTTGATAGTCGGAATAGTTGAGGCAGTGCAAAATAATCTTTGGTTCTTGGACGTTAATGGTCCATTCAATGCATTATTGCCGATGTCTTTGGCACCATGGAAGGTTGAATTTGGCGATGCCCGCAACCACATGGATGTTGGCGAAGCAGTATTGGCTAGAGTACAGGAAGTCGATGAATGTCATAATTTGGTTTGTACAATGAAGGGCGTTGGACTTCGCAAAATCGCTGAAGGACATATTGCCTCGGTATCTATTCAGCATTTACCTATGGTAAAAGATATTCTCGGCGATTTAAAAATTGCCAGCGATTGCCGGATTATTGTCGGTGATAACGGAAGAGTGTGGGTAGATGGTGATGGAGAAGGAATTCGCCTTGCAGTCAATACTCTAAATTCAATTTCCAAGACAGGTCATATCGATGGTGCAAAGGCACTTATTGAGGCTACGATTGTTGGAGGTGTTGCCTAATGGGCGGATATGGAGATGTAAAATTACTGAATGATGACGGTAGTCGTTTGGACGGCCGTGCTATTGATGAAATGCGACCAGTTGAAATCAGAGCCGGTGTTTTGCCAGTTGCTGATGGTTCAGCATATGTGAAGCATGGGCTCAATGAGGCAATCGTTGCAGTATATGGGCCAATGGAAGCTCACCCACGTCGTATTCAATTACAGGATCAAGCGGTATTGGATGTTCGCTACAACATGGCACCTTTCAGCACAAGCGACCGAATCCGCCCTGGATTTAACCGCCGGAGCCGAGAAATTAGTAAAGTTACAGCCGAAGCCTTGTCTTCAGTAGTATTGGTTGAGCGATACCCTCGTTCAAAAATCCGCGTTGAAATTGAGATACTTTCTGCTGAAGCAGGAACTCGTTGCGTAGGGATTACCGCTGCAGCAGTTGCTCTCGCCGATGCAGGCATTCCAATGCGCGACCTACTAGTTGGTGTCGCCGCTGGTAAAGTGGAAGATACAGTAGTTCTTGACTTGGATAAAGCAGAGGACAACTATGGTCAAGCCGATCTACCAATGGGCATAATGCCAGCAACTGGTGAAATTGCTTTCATGCAAATGGACGGAGATCTTTCAATGGATGAATTAAACACTGCAGTTGAATATTGTTTCAAGGGTGCAGCAGATATTTACGAATTGCAAAAAGCTGCTCTCAAAGATCGATATAATGGTGGTGATTCTCAATGAGTACTCAAACCGTACCGCAATTATTGCGCCAACAATTAGCAATTCTTGCCGAATCAGATCAACGTATCGATGGCCGAGGCCGTTGGGAGATGCGCGAGATAGATCTTGAAGTCGGTTGCCTTTACAATGCTGAAGGTTCAGCAAAAGTTACTTGGGGAGATACCGTGATTTATGCTGGTGTTAAATTTGAAATTCGCACACCATATGATGATCGTCCAGCTCAGGGCTCTCTAATGTGTGGTTCTGAATTACGCCCCGTTGCTCACCGCAAATACGACCCCGGGCCACCGAGCCCAGAGTCCATTGAACTTGGTCGCGTTGTTGACCGTGGAATCCGTGAAAGCGGTTGTATTGACATGGCTAACTTGTGTATTGTTCCAGGAGAAAAGGTTTGGATGGTCGTCATTGACATTCATGTTCTAAGCGATGGAGGAAATTTGTTTGATGCTGCTGGACTAGCAGCAATCGCTGCACTACGCAACGCAACTGTACCTGCCGCAAGATTTGATGTTGGTGAAGATTACCAACTTCCAGTAAGTCTAACTCCAATCATGACCACCTTTACCAGAGTTGGTGGAAGATTAGTGTATGATGCAAACGAAGAGGAAGAACTCGGGGGCGACGAAAGAGTAAGTGTTACCCTAGGCGATACTGGTGCAATGCATTCAATGCAAAAGGGGTTAAAAGGCACTTTCACCCCGCCCGAACTCGCAGAGATTCTTGATGTGGCTGCAGAACACTGTAAAAACCTCAGAGAATTGGTTGATTCAAAGGTGAATTAAAATGGCAAAGCGAACACAAAAAGCAGGACTAGCAGCACGATACGGCGCACGCTACGGTGTTAGTGTACGTCGAAACGCCGCCAAGGTTATTGCGAAGAAATCAAGAAAATATACTTGCCCCGTTTGCCAATATCAAAAGGTAACTCGTAAATCCGTAGGAATTTGGTCTTGCGGAAAATGTAATCATACATTTGCAGGCGGTGCTTGGGAGCCCTACACACGTGCAAGTGACGCAAATAACCGTGTTATTCGTCGTAATGCTGAAGGTGCTTCTGCCGCTGATATGGCATATATAGCCACTCAAGCCGCAGTTGAATACGAGCGAGCTCGTGCTGCCGGTGAAATAAGCGAAGAAGAGGAGTGATCTCCTTGACTTGGCAGGCGGTCCTACGGGTCCGCCATTTGCAGGCTGAAGCATTGTTGTCTTCATTAATTACTGAAGGTGGATATTCCTCACCACAGGAAGAAGGTGGTTCTTTCGAGGTTTCTTTGCAAGAAATTAGTGCAAAAAATCTGCGGGCATTTTGGAATACTAAACTACGTTCTTTAGAGGCGGCCGAGGGTGCCCTCAATGCTCTCGTCTCACTTTCGGCAGTTGAATCATTGTAAGGGTTCTTGAATAACTAACACTTGAGAGGGTTTGGTGGCGACAATGGATAAGCGACAACAATTTTCTGGAATGGTTCAAGAGCATCAAGCAATTACTCAGCAAATCGCTGCACTGCAAAGCCAACTAAGTGAACTCGAGGCTACAGTCGGTTATGTAAAGAGTCAACCTGAAGATCGTGCCATTTACCGAAATGCCGGTGCGGTCTTAGTAGAGGTTGATGACCGAGCCTCTTTGCAAAATGATTTGAAATCTACAATTGAGCGCGTAACATTAGCCTTAGAAAGATATGTTACTCGCGAGAATGAGATAAAGGCCGCTTACGAGACCTTAGCCAAGGAATTAGAGGGTAGTAAATGAAATCCCTCAATGATGACTTGGACTTACTGCACAATTGGCTCATTTCTGCAGCAGAGCAGGGAGCGATTGCAATTATTTGTGGTAGTAACGGCGATATGGATACCATTGGGTCTGCTCTTTCTCTCGCTTCGGCATTTCCTCAAGCAATGGCTTGTGGAGTTGGAATTAGCAAAATTGCAAAGCGCATGATTGCACAAACTAAGGCTCCTTTCCTGCAACTAAGTGATGAGGCTCCAATGTGGCCAAAGAAACTGGTGGCAGTTGTTTGTGTTGATGCCGCAGCACCTAGTCAAATCGGCTTGACGCTGCCTGATGTGCCATTTGCAATCATTGACCATCATGATACTAATTCATGGGAGATTGGAGAAAATGACCTTTTAATAAAAGGGGATGTTTCAGCAACAACTCAAATTATTTTTGCATACCTACAGAAATTCCATCCTAGATGCCTTTCAGAGGAAGTAAGGAAGTTATTACTAGCAGGTCTGATTACTGATTCGGGGAGGTTTAAACATGCAAATGCAGAAACTTTTCGCTGCGCAGGGGAATTGTTAATGGGCTCTAAAATTGACTACCCGAAGTTCCTTGAAACGTTTGAATCGGATAGAATGACTGATTCAGAAAGAGGTGCTATGGCAGCAGGCATGCAAAGAATGGAGTCAAAGAATGCCGGTGAGTGGTACCTCATGCATACTAGAGTGGGTGCGAATGAAGGTAGGATGTGTAATGTTTTACTTGCTGCTGGCGCCGAAGTTGCATTGGCATCGCGCACGCGAGACGGAATCACTCGACTTACCGCCCGAGCACCTAGAGTCTCAACAGCACGTGGAGTCCATTTAGGAAAAATCATGGAATTAATCGCAGAAAAAATTGGTGGCGACGGCGGTGGGCATGCTGGAGCGGCTGGATGGTCTGGCCCTGTCGACCGAATTACCGCTGAATCTGCGTTTATTCATGCCTTGTCTGGGGCGAAAAAAGAAAGGTGAATGATATGAGACAATCTACTGCAAATCTTGTGCAAAGGTGGAAGGATGAGGGACCTGTTGACTTAGCAGTCCTTGTTCAATGGCGAAGTGATGACGAGTGGCCGGAGAATTCTTGGTTACCTCATGCTGAAGAGGCATTTGCCCAAAAGCAAAATGCTCTTCTTGAAATCCTCGTGGCCGAGTTAACCGATGCGCAACTGGCAACACTCAATCTTACAAAACTACGCTTTGAGGGCAAAGCAGATGAGTTGCCCGAGGCTCTTGAAAATGCTTGGGCTGCTGCGAGTAATCCCGAATCACGCGACCTTATTCTTGAGGGGCGCATCCGAATGGAGCGCGGCCTAGTAAAGTTTGAATCAGGAGATCTTGAAACTGCAAGAGATGACCTCACTTGGGCTGAGGTTAGGCTGAAGTCAGTGGCTAAAGCCAGCAGAGAGCATGATTTGTCCCTTCTCAACAAGGCTGCGTTCCACCTAATGATTGGTGAGGAATTGATGGCATTACAAGTCTATGGAGATATTCCAAGAAATGGTGAACATGCACCTGAAACTGTTGCTTTCTCTCGACTTGGAGCCAGCCGGATATTGGCTAATCACGGTGATGTACCTGCTGCAATTCGCCATTCATGGGTTTCCTTCAACCTCTCAAGACAACAAAATATGAATGACATTATGTTGCAGGCAGGCTCCACCTTTCTCATGCTAGCATCTGATTCAATGTATGATAATGCCGTTCCAATGGAGAAGCAAATTGAAGATGCAAAACCAAGAAGTACTGACCAACCCGCTGGAGAGCCAAGAGTTCTTCCAATAGAGGTAAGTGATGTATTCAAAACTTGTATTGAGTCCTGGGATGGTGATGTATCGGGGCAGGACAGAGGTGATTTACTCGGCTTACTTTTTGCCGGCCATATGCTTGGGCGAGTAGGTGAAATTGAAGATATAATGTCGAAACCTGATGATGTTGAAGATATGATGCTCGTTGCGGCAGTGTTGCAAGTAATAGATCCGGAAAAGGTTGAACCTTGGCAAAATAGATTGAATCAACTTGCCAAAATCACTGAGTGATTTCAAAAATATTCGCCACATGATATTACTACTATTTCACGTGGAAAATAGATTATTCGCACCTATTCCTTCGGAGTCCATTCGGCAGCCCATTTAGCCAATACTGTAATTTCGTTTGCATCCCATGTGTACATTTCCGGCGACTCAGTATGCCATTTTGCTTCCACCACTCCTGAATCTGAAACCTTCCAAGATTCAAGTTCTTTTGCCGGAGTATTTTTATCATTTTGCATGTTTTGCGTATTTGGAATATTTGAAAGAGACTTACCGAATAATTCATCCGCAATTACCCAGCCAACCCAACCTTTTGGATAGAATTTCTTATTCCAACAAATGAAACGCCCGCTAATACCAGTTTCCTCAAACAATTCACGGAACAATGTCTGCCTTGGGGTTTCATCGTTTTCTCGAGTTCCACCCGGAAGTTCCCATCCACGAGTCTTATTTCTAACTAATAAAAATCGGCCACCTTCTCCTTCAGGAGTTGCAGCTTCATCGGCTAGAGTAACCCAGGCCAATACAAATTCCGGCTCGGGCATTAAATCTCCTCCAAATCTATATATCAGCGAACTTGTCGATACTATTCATCAATAGCCAGGCCTTGGCGAGCCTTGTCTAGATATTCTTGGGCCCAACTTTCACCCAGTGTCAAGAGGCGGCGAGCGGAGAAGAATGCAGCCGCGAAATCTTTTGCCGCCAACAATTTTTCCAACTCATCAATATCTGGATTAATTCTTTCTTCGACCTTTTCTCCTGCAACAATAGTTGAACCTTGTTGAGCCTGTTGGGCTGCAGTAGTTTTCGCCTCCAAAGTAGAAGCAAGAGATTGCATTCGTTGTAAGAAATTGCTGCGAATATTTGTGCCTGGTTCGGACCATGTTTTGCCCTCAAGCCGTTTTATTAACCTCTCTCTAAAGGCATCACGAGTATCCAAATGAGGCCTAATTTGCTGAACGTGATCATAGCAAAGCCAAGCCTCATCCCACTCCTTTCGCTTCTCATGGAGGAGGCCAAGATCCATCCACAGTTCATGATTGCTTGGGCGTTGAGCAAGTAAATGGTGAACTAATTCAATGAATAATTCTTCCCTTCCTGATTTCAATATGCGCTCAAGCCGTCGTCCAAAAATGATGTTTGCCCTCTGATCGGAAAAATCCAACCTTTTACAACGTATGCCAAACTTTTCAAGTTCTCCCTCAGCACCATTATTTTCGCACAGTTCCCACCATTTATCGGGGTTTAATGGATCTGCGAGGAATGCTGCTGAAAGCAATTCATATCCCATTGTAAGCATATTTATTCCTTCCAACTGAACGAGTTGATCTGGGTCACGACCAAGGATTGTAAATACATCGTCGAGTACAGCGGTAAGTCCTTCATTGTCCTCAAGTAGGACTTTCACATGTGCTAGGCATGCCCAGTTACGCTCGTCGGTAAAATCATGCAATACCGACTGACGAGCGTTCTGCTCAGCCCATTGTAAGTTTTCCAAATTGCGAGAAGGGTCTTTTTTGGCCGACTTAATGAAACGCTCGGCTTGTGAACGACAACGATTTCCAAGATTTCGCCTTGGATGTTGTAATTCACCTCCGCTATCGCCCTGCATATACAATAGGAATTAGTTTCACATTATCCCTATTGCGGTATTTGGTGTGCGAGGATAATGGAGAAATTATCTAACGGCAGTGAATGGTGCCCTGTTAATACCTGGAGGCAATGTCGCATCATAGCCGATTTTTGCAGTAGTTCCATCAGAATTTCTTGAAGGGTCGAGGCTGGAACCCTTCTGATTAGAAGTAATTATTGTGTCTTTATCAGGTTGCCATCTCGTCATCATTGCCCACTCTACTTGGACGCTGTTGCTCACATCTATGTCTGAATCTACAACAATTACCTGCTTCATAGAACGGTGTCCCGCTAATGCGGCTTCTATCGCTTTACGTCCCTCTCCCTCAGCGACTGGATTAATTGAGACAACAGAAGATAGCCAACCACAACCACCTTCAGTTAGGTGTACATCAACGCAATCAACTACCTTGTTTACAGCATTTTTGATAGTTGGGGCTCGTGGAATTCCCATCAATGTTTTGTGCTCAGCTTCTGCGGGAATTAATCCGTGAAAAATGGGGTCCACTCTGTGATGGATTTTATGCACTTCAATTACCGGCTCTTGACGTACATCGTCAAGAGTTCCAGTAATATCTACGTACGGGCCCTCATCATCATCCTGTAGAGTGATTGTTGCCTCCATTAGATATTCTGCATGTGCAGGCGCCAATATCCCGTTGCTCAATCTAACTAATTCAAGGGGTGTACCATTTAGTTCTTGGTGGAGTGTTGCTGCAACGGTCAGTTCATCAATGGGCTCGTCGAAAGACATTGCAGCAGAAAGCAAAACTGTAGGATCTGCTCCATTAACGATAACAATGGGGATAGTGTCTCCATTTGCTCGTGCCTTGTCAACCATTGTTCGTAAATGGCGAGGTACTAAGCGGGCAACGATGTGATTAGCATCGCGAATATATTGGCGATGAAATGAAACATTACGTTGTCCATCATATTCTGCAATAATTATGCTGGCTGACATATAATGTCCACGATCTTCAGGGTAATGCCATGGAATGGGCAACTTAGTTAGGTCAACCTTCTCTTGCCCGGATTTGAGAGCATTGGAATCAGAAATACCCACTTCGGCAGGAGTTTGGCGATTGTTCATTGCATTGGCGAGAATGTCAATCAAGTCAGAGGAATTGATGCCGAATGAATCGGATAAACGCTGGCGAGTAAGTAGGTTCAATGCGACTCTATGGCCGGGTGAACTTGGGATGTTCTGAAAGATCATTTTACAATGATTATTCTGCGACGAAATAGACATGATTTCATGAATACACGAGGTGGAGTTGCTGATAATCATCGCACCGGAGATGTGGTCGCGGAACCCCATATGTAGCCCGAGGAGCACTCATGCCTTCAATATCACCCAATTTCAATTCTCAGAATTAGCGTAGAAGGGGGAGGGGATTTTTTGAGTAGAATTATCATTTTTTGCGGGAAGGAGGTGTAAAAACGAAGATAAAAGAGAGGTGATAGTTGGAGGTTTCCAATCCACTATTTTTTGCATTATTTTCTAACTCAATTGGAGGAGCATTGCCTATTCCAACAGTCTTCGTAAGTGCCAAAGTTGCACCATACAGTCAAATAGGGGAGGTTGGTCGGCGGATTGCTCTTAGGAGGCTTGTATATATGGGCAGAGGACTCTTCGCAGGAAAGAAGATGAAAAATGACCGCCAAAAGTTTAGGTGGTCTGATCGAAGATATAAGAAGCGTATGCTCAAATCTCGGGAGAAACACGACCCTCTAGGTTCCTCAACTCAAGCCAAAGGAATCGTTATTGAAAAGGTCGGAGTAGAGGCTAAGCAGCCTAACTCGGGAATTCGTAAGGCGGTTAAAATTTCTTTGATAAAGAATGGAAACAAACTTACCGCTTTCGCACCTGGCGATGGTGCAATTAACTTCATTGATGAACACGATGAAGTTATGGTAGAAGGTATCGGTGGACGCATGGGACGTTCTTACGGAGATATTCCGGGAGTCCGATACAAGGTTATTCAAGTCAATGGCGTAAGTCTTGATGAAATGGTTCGTGGCAGAAAGGAGAAGCCAGTCCGCTGAGGTGAATTATCATGAGTGAAGAAAATGAAGAAGTTGATGATGAGCGCCCAATTGCCGGCATCGGCACACTTGTTTTTGGCAAGTGGGATGCTACCGAAATTGTCTGTTCAGACCCGGGGCTCGCTCCATACTTAAATCTCAAAACTGTTGGAACCCCTCACTCTGGTGGCCGTCATGCTAATGCATGGTTTGGTAAGGCAAAATTGTCCATTGTTGAGAGATTTATTAACGGCTTAATGCGATCAGGCAAGTACACTGGAAAGAAATTAGGTGCTGCAAAGGCTTTCGAAGAAGCGCTTGACCGTATCGCTGACCGTACAGGCGAGAACCCTCTACAAACTTTCGTTAATGCGATCGGTAACGCCGCACCTATGGAAGAAATTACCCGTATCCGCTACGGAGCAGTTAGCCAGCCAAAGGCGGTTGACTCTTCACCATCTCGTCGTTTAGATGTTGCTCTTCGCCATTTGTGCAAGGGTAGCCAACAGGGCACTCACAAGACAAAGCGTTCACTTACCCAGTGCATCGTTAATGAGTTAACAAAAGCCGCTGCTGGTGATGTTGCTTCATTTGCAATAGCAAAGAAGGAAGAAGTTGAACGTATTGCAGCAAGTGCACGCTGAAGCAAAACAGAGCGCCAAGTTCGCTCATATACGCATCAATATATTATTGATATTCTATTTGACATAATATAGAGAATTTTATCTTCAATCAGGCCTTGGCCGTAAAAGTACTTACACCGAACTTGTGCATTTGGCTACAAAATGGAGTAAGGCTAAAAAGAATAGTCTTTCGGGTGAGTCTATGATGAGTGCTACTAGCGAGGGTGTAAGCCAATCCCTTACTGAAGAAAAAAGGATAAATTGGCTCAATTCTATTTTCTTAATTGGCTCACCAGTTGTGGCGCCCATTGCCGGATATTGGCATGCCACTACATTTGGCATTGGCTGGACCGAGATTATTCTCTTCTTTGTCTGGTACTGGGCATGCGGACTCTCAATTACCGTTGGCTACCATCGCTTGTTTAGCCATAAAAGTCATGAGGCGTCTCCTGTATTGGTGTTTATCTATGCACTTTTCGGCGCAGGTGCTTTTCAGAATTCAATTATTGAATGGAGTAGCGACCATAGAAATCATCACAAATACACTGATCTTCAACAAGATCCCTATAATGCGAAAAAAGGTTTTCTTTGGTCACACATCCAGTGGATATTAGTTGATGATACCAATGAACAGGATTTCACCAATGTCAAGGACTTATTTGCAGACCCCATTATTGCTTGGCAGCATAGGCATATTTTCAAGATTGGCATATTTGTTGGAATGATTGTACCTGGGCTCATAGGGCTTGCATTCGGCGGAATTGGAGGAGGAATTGGTGGTTTTCTATGGGGAGGACTCATTAGAACAATTTTTGTTCATCATGGTACTTTCCTAATCAATTCAGCAGCCCATGTCTGGGGGCGCCAACCATATTCTCAAACCAACACAAGCCGCGACTCTTTTTGGCTGGCCTTTTTCACATTTGGAGAAGGATACCATAACTTTCACCACGCTTTCCAAGCAGATTATCGTAATGGACATCGCTGGTACCACTATGATCCATCAAAATGGTGGATTTCCATATTCAGTTTGTTCAATTTAAACAAAAAATTAAAGCGGACGCCAAATGGTTCAATCGCCGTCGCCAAATTGGATGGAAGATTTGAGAGAATGAAAAAGCTTCTAGCTAGAAATAATACATCTGCTGATTTTTCTGATTTTGAGCACAAAATGGCCGATTGCAGAAAAAATCTCCGCCGAAAAATGCTCGAATTGTCAAAGAAAAATGAAGAATACAAAAAATCAATTGCTGCAAAGAAGGCTGAACTCGGCCGGCAAATTGCTGAAATAAAGGGAGCCTTGGAAGATATCCGCGTCGAAATTTCCATAATATTCAGGGAAATGAAAGTCACTTCAAAAACATCTTTAGGCTAATCTCTACTCTTTTCCGCCTATTTGAAAACGCAATACTGTAAGCACATGCCGAAATAATAGGCGGGTGCGTTTATTTACCCCTTTCCGGTCGCCGCATTTACCGAAGGTGACCTTATGGGACGTAAAGAAGATAACATTAAGCGAGCGACTGAAGTTATGCACATTTTGCCACAGATTCGAAATCTGTGTATTGCTGCCCACATTGATCACGGTAAGACTACTTTATCTGACAATTTGATTGCCGGCGCCGGAATGATGTCTGAGGAATTAGCAGGGAAAAGCCGCGTACTCGATTTCGATGAGCAAGAGAGTGCTCGTGGAATTACAATTAACGCAGCCAGCGCTTCAATGGTTCACACTGTAGATGGTACTGATTACTTGATTAATTTGATTGATACACCAGGTCACGTTGACTTTGGTGGAGACGTAACTCGCGCTATGCGCGCTGTTGACGGTTGTTTCATTCTTGCTTGTGCCGTAGAAGGCCCAATGCCACAAACTGAAACTGTTGTCCGCCAAGCATTGAAGGAGAAGGTAAAGCCAGTTCTATTCATTAACAAGGTTGATCGACTCATCAATGAATTACAAGTCACTCCCGAGGACATGATGGAGCGTTTCAAAGGTACAATCACCAAGGTTAACCGGTTAATTCGCCAATTCGCACCAGAGGAAAAGAAGAAAGAATGGCAAGTCAGTGTTGCTGATGGAACTGTTGCATTTGGTTCTGCTTACCACAACTGGGGTATTACCGTACCATATATGCAGAAATCAGGAATCTCATTCAAGGATATCTTTGAATATTGCCACAAGGAAGAACAAAGAGCACTTTCTAAGAAAGCACCTGTTCACGAAGTTCTATTGGATATGGCAGTATCAAAATTGCCCGGGCCAGTAGAAGCACAAGTTTACCGTATTCCAAATATTTGGAATGGAGATCTCGAAGGCGAACTCGGACAATCAATGATTAACTGTGACCCTAAGGGTGAACTTGCAATGATGATTACCAAGATTTGGATGGATCCGCACGCTGGTGAGGTTGCTGTTGGCCGTATTTACTCAGGCTCAATCAACCACGGTGAATCCGTTTGGGCTATTGGCGCAAACAAGGCAGAACGCGTCCAACAAGTTAGCATGATGGTCGGTGGTGACAGAATCGCTGTACCTTCAGTTGTTGCTGGAAACATCGCAGCAATTACTGGAATCCGTTCCGCCGCAGCAGGTGTAACTGTTACTTCAAATCCCGACATTGAACCATTTGAAGCAATTCGTCACTACTCAGAGCCCGTAGTTACCGTTGCGGTTGAACCAATGTCCATGAAGGACTTACCAAAGTTCATCGACGCTCTCCGTTCTCTGGCAAAGTCTGATGCAAGTTTGCAAGTTACCACAAATCAGGAGACCGGCGAGGCTCTACTCGCTGGAATGGGGGAACTTCACTTGGAAATCACTACCTACCGTATTGAGGAAGAACAGAACATTAAGGTGAAAGTAAGTGAACCAATTGTAGTATACCGCGAATGTATTCAAGGAAACAACAAGGGAAATCCGTTTGAAGGTAAATCTCCTAACCGCCACAACAGATTCTATGTTGAAGTTGAGAAATTGCCTGATGATGTAGTTCTGGCACTTCGAAATGGCGACATCCATAATGGAAAGGTACGACCAAAAGACGCGAAGGGCGTTGGTGATAAATTCGCTGAATATGGGATGGACAAAGACCTAATGCGCAAAATATATGCAATTAATGGCACAAATGTTCTAATCAACGATACCAAGGGTATTCAAGCCCTTCACGAAACTCGTGAATTGATTATTGATGCTTTTGACGCAGTTTGTAAGGCAGGACCTCTAGTAGAAGAGCCAGTGTCCGGAATCATGGTCCGTCTTGTTGATGCAAAACTCCACGAAGATGCTATCCATCGTGGACCAGCACAGACAATACCTGCGGTTCGAAATGCAATAAAGGGTGCAATGATACGCGCCCGCCCTGCAATTCTAGAACCAATGCAGAAATTATTTGTTAGCGTACCAAACCAATGGTTGGGTGGCGTAACTCGTGAAGTTACTCAACGCCGAGGTATTATCGAAGACATGCCTTCAGAAGGGGAAGTAACAACTGTAATCGGAACTGTACCTGTGGCGGAATCTTTCGGTTTCTCCAATGATATTCGTGCTGCAAGTCAAGGACGCGCTATTTGGAACACTGAAAACTCTGGATTCGTTGAGTTACCCCGTGGACTTTACGAGAACGTGGCCGGTGGAATCCGATCTCGCAAGGGATTGAAGCCAGAAATACCTGGTGAAGCATACTATTCAGACTAAGCATTAATACCGCTTTTACTTAATATGTATTGACCAGTTGCCGTCGAGGCAAAATTATTCGTGCTGTAATTAACTTGAGGAATCTCAAGCGAATGTAACTCAAAGATAATTAAGAGAGCCTCATTAGTTGAAAGTCAGTCAACTCACGCAAAGCAGTGAGGTCTCCATCCCCTGGTAATTTGTTGAGGCACGCATGTGCAATAGAATGGTATTCTTCTGCTCGCTCTCTTGCATAAGCAACCGACCCAATTTCGTGCAAACCAGCAAGACCCTTTGCAAGTATTTCGGCATCCACTTCCTCACCCTTCCCTAAGGCAGCCAACACATCCCGCTTGGCAGGGGAATCTGATTGCTCAAGGGCATGGATCACCATCAATGTTCGCTTTCCTTGCGCCAAATCGCTACCCGCTGGTTTACCTAAGGTCTTGGAATCAGATAATACATCAATTAGGTCATCCATCAATTGAAAACATAAGCCGACATTTAGTCCCCATTCGGTCATAATTTCAACGATATCTTCGCTAGCGTTAGATAATAGAGATCCAATCCTTCCGCAAGTCCTAAACATCACCGCAGTTTTGCCCTCAATCATCTCAATGTATTCACTTTCAGTCACAGTTTTTCGGTCCTCAAAACTAATATCTAATTGCTGCCCCTCTGCAACACGACGAACCATATCGCTAATTGTTAACACCACTTCACGCAAATGTGTAGAGGGGATATTGTTGCTTAGTGCTAAAACTTCGAAACCGACGGCGAGCATTGCATCACCGGCATTTATTGCAGTAGGTAAGTCATATGCTATATGCACTGCAGGGCGTCCTCGACGAATTTCATCGTCATCCATAATATCATCATGGACCAAAGTGAAATTATGAATAATTTCAATCGCAGCACCAACGTCATACAGGCTATCGTTAGCGCGCCCAACTGCCTCGGAAACAATTATTGGCAGAGTCGCCCTCATTCTCTTACCTCCACCGTCAATTAGATGCATCATTGCATCTCGTAAGCGCGGTTGCGAGCTTTTTGAGAGCGCAGAAATAATACGAGATTCCACTGCCCCCTTATGGCGCAATATTGCTGAAGAAAGCCCCTCGCCAATATTCTCACTACTAGAAATGGCCGATTGGCTTTGATTCCCGGAAGATGATTCAGGAGTCAACATAGCAGTCACGTCACCTGCTCGGTGGATAGCCGAGTGGTAAATATATTGCTTTGAATCATTAGGCCAGCAGGCAGGTAAGAATTGTTGACAAATGACCTTAAACCAAGGAGCGATGACTTCGCCTCTCTCTTCTGTTTCAGCACACCAAGTGGCAAAATCATCCCTACTTACCCAAGCTACTTCGAAAATCTCATTGGGATTGAGGTTCAATTCTACATCCGCATCAATGCGTATCACATGATCTAATTCATGTTCAACCCATTCGTCATTCATTCGGGCCATGTAATGGAAACGGCCAACAGTTGTAAAATCTGAAACTTTAATTTTGCTAGTATCAATTCCTAATTCCTGATCCAGTTTGCGGATTGCGGCAACATGAGTACCTGTAGAAGCATCCATCTCCTCAGCAAAATGAAGAGGATGAGAGCAACAGGAGTTTGCCCAAATACCTGGAAAGGTAATCTTATCCAAAGCCCTCCTTTGAAGTAATAATTCTCCCTTTGAATTGAATAATAGAACACTGAAAGCACGATGCAATGAGCCCTTGGCTTTGTGAGTGGACAATTTCGATGCAGGCCCAATAATCACATCATCTTCATTGACTAAAATCACTGCCTCGGACATCATTTTGACCTGTTCTGCATCGAGACTAGAGTTCAATAGTTCGACTTCATCTACCCTTAGGTCGATGGTCGGAACTTCAGCATTTCCGTCAGCCATGATATCCCTCAAACTTTGCGATGTGCTAAAGGGTTATCACAATAGCGGCTTTGAAGAGACAATCAAACAGACGGTTTCAAGAAAACACATAGATTCTAGTTAGGTAAAATGAGGGTACCGCGGCAATCCTCGCCTTTCAAGGCAGAATATAGTGTGGAGGCGACCCCTCTGACCATTTTCACCTCGATTCCTTGATTTGCAACTTGCGAACCGCGTTCAGCCTTGAGGAAAATACCACCTGTTACGTCAAAATTTTCACTATGCTCACCGGAAAAACCATCACTTTCACGCCATTCAAACAACAAATCCTGCGGCTCGCCTTCAATCGGCGGTGAACGCAACAAACCATCAACTCCACCTAGTGCAAATACTAATCTGCTGACATTTGGCACTTCAACTGCAATTCTATAGACCAAGTCGTCACCTGATAATATTCCAAATTCCTTAGGGCCCTCACAAGCAACAACATCACCATAAGTTACCTTTACTTCTGAGGGGTGATGATCTGCAAAAATACTTACATCACCTAGGAATTTCTCTCCAGTTCCAATAACCCACTCATGTGGCGGGTACACTTTAGTAGAGATTCCGTGTTTTTCCAATCCCGAAATTACGTGCTTATTGAGATTCAACATGTCTTTTCGCACTGCGATAATAGCCTCATCTTGAGAACTAATATGGCCCTCTGTGGAGATATCACTCTCTGCGCTGCACTCCAATTCTGTTGTATCCAGTCTGCCAAGATGCAGGCTCCACCTTTTGGCTTTTAGGTGGCCAAATGAACCGGCTCCGTGAACCAAGATTACTGAATAGCCCTCTCTGGTAATTTGCGCAATCACACCACACAAACTGTCGATAATGGCAAGTTTGGGTGTACACAATTTTTCCTTATCGGTGATTAGTCCACCACCAAATTTGACGACAACACACCCTTTCGACATAATACCGCCAATTACGCCTAACGGCATTCCTTGATGAAGGTGGCGGAATAGTTGGATTGAAGTTAAGTTGCTGCGTGGGAGAATCATGACCGAACCAACTATTGATGAGTTCATCCGATATTTGCAAGCAAAACTCGACGACCCTGAGTCAAATAACGACAATGAACAATTGAAGCGGACTCAAAGGCAGTTAGATGGAGCGATTAACCTTGCCATCTCATTTAGAGATAGGCACGCTAAATTGCAGGCTGCAGGAGAAAAGGAATTTGAAATTCAGCAGAATGTACGCATTTTGGCCGACAAAGTTCAGAGCGATATGGTTTCTGGCGATGCCTCACTTTCAGATATCTGTGGTTCGTGTTCGGCAATACTTGAAACCGACTTGGATTTCTGCCCAGCATGTGGGGCAAAGAAATAATTGCTCTGTATCACTTGAATCGGATTAAAACAAATGTTCTTAGCGAGATGCAAGAGTCAAATTAGCCCACATATCTTCTGGTACTTCCATGGCCAATCTTAGGCCACCCATGGCGCCAAGATGAATCGGGGCGTCAACGGTGTGTACTTCAACATCCCCGAGGTCTGAGAGGCGGCGCTCAATTAGTGCACCTAATCCATTGATTCCAGAACCGCCACCTGCAAGAATTAGATTGCGACGGAAGGCATCGTGGTATTCAGGGTTTGAGTCGGAAATTAATTTTTTAACATTGTCAACGATTGGGTCAACGATGCTTTCACATGCACGCTGAATACAGTCGGTGATGTCCAAGGTCATTGCCTTCCCTTCAACTGAGAAGTCAACCATAACAGGTGAATCAGGAGTGGAGGCTGAGGTGAAAGAAAATTGTTCCTTCCAGCGACGAGCCATGTCCTTTGTGATTTGCGCACCGGCATATTTGAGTTGAACTTCCCTAATGATTTGCGCATCAATATGATCTCCACCAAAGGAAGTGTGGACTTGGTCCTCCGGTTGTGGGACAGTACCATATACGCGACAAATATCAGTTGTCCCTGCTCCAATATCAATAACTAAAGAATGATCAAGCATATCCAAAGAATAGGCAACAGCGAAAGGTTCAGAAATAATCATGCAGGCATTTACGCTTCCGGCTGCTGCATCAAAAATAGCAGTCTTGTCAACATAACTTGCCTCTGCAGGTGCTCCAATAACTGCGACAACTCTGCCATAATCTTCGGGGTCAGCAAGGCCAATAATATGAGTGATGAAATCCGCAATATACTTTTTATCCTCAGCATTATCCTTAATCACCCCATGCTCAAGAGGGCGGAATAGATTCAATGCAAGGCGATTCTTCAAAGCATCTTCTCCAAAAAGAACATCACGACGCAAGAAATTCCGCGCAATAACATCTTTTGGCGTTCCAATGACTGTCAACACTTCTTCCTCTTGTCCGGCACTGGATACCATTACACTTCTAAAAGTCCCAAGGTCAACTCCAATGTACAATACGTCATCACTCATGCTATCGCCAATCACGCCGAGTATGACGCACCTTATCAAGCATACCACAAAATATTGAATAATAATTTGAGATATTACAATTATTCAGAAGTTTGATTTTGGTGAAGAGTAGAAGATGAATATGTAAAAGAACTTGAGAAAATGAAGAGAGAGCAGTGATTGGGTGCCCTTGGAAGGCGATGGGAAGGGATATCGGATTCTGAAATGTAAAGAAGGTTTGCGAGTGTATGTATTTACTTACAACCACTCTTCACAGGGCTGACAATACCATGCATTATACTCAGGGTAGAGTTGCCCCATTTCACTACAATTAGGACACTCTTTGAGTGCATTCTCACCCATCATACTCATTACCATGTGAACATGTACATGGTCCTCAATTCCAAGATGTTGACGCATCGCCCAAAGCATTTGATCCTCGCTGGGCGAAATTATTCCATCTTCTAACACTATTTCTAATGCCGCGCGATAATCATGAATCATTGTTAAATCTCGTGGGTCAAGGCTGACTCCGCCCTTTTCGTAAACAATATCTCGACCTCCAGGGTCATCGACAAATAAGACCAATGAAGCTGCTTGATATTCATCACTTCGCATTTCAAACGAAATTGTTGTACCCTCAAGATTTGCAAAAACTAATTGTGAATGTCGATTAATCACACTGGCAATACTGCGAGCAGTATCTTCAGCTGAACGACCTCGGCGCCAACCGGTTTCAGATGCCTCGTCGAAGATATAGAATTCAGTACCAACGCCGGGATATTCGAGTCTAATTTCCTCGCCACCATCAAAACCATTTGCAACTAGCGTTAATGAAGCAACGGTGGTGTTGACGAGGTTATCATCCTCATCAAAAGAGATCATTAAGGGCTTACGTTCTTCAGTTGCGACATTGAAATGGCCCTGCATTCCATCCATCCATTTTGATTCCAAACGATGTAAACTTTCCTCTTGAGCAGAATTTAATTTCTTATCTATGCCCAAAACGCCCTTAAGATGCCCACCTTCCATCTCCTGCTTAAACTCACTAATTAGCTCAGCATCACGGCGATGTGTTGGAGGGGGGCCTGCTCTTTTTGCTGAAGCTTCTGGGTCTGGCCATTCATATGAACACTTTACGCATTGCAAATAATCAGGTATTGTTGAAGGCTGGCTATCGCTGCGGCAACGTGGGCAATCTCCCTCTTCGTCAACAGACAAATTTTCCTGCGCTTCTTCCCGTCCTCGGCGAATTCCAAGTCCCATGATGCATGATTGACAGTATGGGTCATATGAAGTTTAACCATGATTCCATGGTGGGCTGGGGCCTCCGAAGGGTAAAATTGCAGTTTGTTCACAACTTGCGCAAAATTGTTGCAATCCCCATACCTCCGCCGATGCACATGGTAGACAAGCCGTATTCCCCACCTGTTCTTTGTAGGAGTGAGGCGGTTTTTCCAGTGATTCGACAACCGCTTGCTCCGAGTGGATGGCCTATTGCTAATGCACCACCGTCAATATTGAGGCGGGTATCTTCAGGTTCAATTTCTAGGTCTTTACAGACGGCAAGTGACTGGCTTGAAAAGGCTTCATTTAACTCAATGACATCCATGTCATCAAGATTAAGTCCTGCGCGCAGGAGGGCTTTTTGTGTTGCTGGGACTGGCCCTATTCCCATTATTTCGGGATCTACACCTGCAATTGCCGTTGAAATTATCTCGGCAAGAGGGTTGAGGTTGTTTTCTGCAGCATATGTATCGCTGGACACCAAAGTAAACGCGGCGCCATCGGTTAGTGGAGAGGATGTTGCCGCAGTTACACTACCAGTTTCCAAAAAGGCCGGTTTCAGAGTAGCCATCTTTTCCAAATTAGGCGGGCGCATACACCCATCAGCTGAAACTTTACCATCAGGGGTATCAATTGAGACGATTTCTGCAGACAAATGTCCGCTATTTTGTGCAGCAATAGCCTTGGTATGACTATTGAAAGCAAACAATTCTTGGTCATCCCGTGAAATGTCATGCGAGGTGGCCAGATTTTCGGCAGTAATGCCCATATTAATGTAGGCTTGAGGAAATGATTCTTCTATTCCAGAGTGAAGGTCTCTAGTCCAACCTCCTCGTTGAACCAAGGACATTGTCTCAACTCCGCCGCAAAGAAACACATCACCGCTTCCCATTGAAATTGAACCTGCTGCGGTATGAATAACTTGCATGGAAGACCCACATAATCGGTTTGTGGTGGCACCAGGTACTGAAGTAGGAAGGCCGGAGAGATAGGTGGTAATTCGTCCGAGATTGAGACCCTGTACTCCTTCGGGATAAGCGCAACCAAGAAGCAAATCTTCGATGTCGGAACTAAGAACTCCGGTTTTTGAGAGAACGGCTTTTGCCGCAGTAGATGCGAGGTCTTCGGGACGGACATCCTTTAGTGCACCCCTGTGAGCGCGATGGAATGAAGTTCTACAATAGCCCGAAATAACCGCCGCCATGAACATGCCAAACATACTTCCTCCATGAGAGTTCCCCAAACCAAATCACTCTCTCTTACAGAACGGGTTATGAAGGGGTGGGCGGTCGGCGGGGTGTTATTCATGCTACGCGAATGCAAGACCCACGGATTTTTTACTGGATTAAACTGTCAGGTTTGTAATGAAGAAGGTAAGTTCATTATGAGCGATAGAGAGCATAATGGCCTTGGTCGTTTGGTTGCAGGAGTGCTTCGTCACTTCCCCGAAAAATTTGAACTGGAGATGGATATTAACGGTTGGGTTAGTACAAGGGACATGACAGACCGTTTCAAGGCACATCGCCGCTATTATCATTGGCTTCGCCCATGGCATTTCAAAGCCATCGCAGAATCCGATGGCAAGGGCAGATACCAAGTTGAGGGCGATATGATGCGCGCCACATATGGTCATAGCGTTGAGATCGAAATTGACTTACCTACTGACGATATCCCTGAAGCATTG
>Ga0233449_1001329_pt1 | contig 22969 bp, 28 predicted proteins | sample SI_124_October20_FD_183012 | JGI IMG/M metagenome (GOLD analysis project Ga0233449, IMG submission 183012) | Seawater microbial communities from Saanich Inlet, British Columbia, Canada - SI_124_October2016_200_MG | ecosystem: Environmental > Aquatic > Marine > Inlet | place: Canada: British... | reverse complement strand
ACCTTGGGCGATCCGTCCTAGCATCTTTTGGGCTTCTCTTCGGGCCTGTTCGGCGGTAAGAACTCCATAAGGGCCTAGGGTAATACGCCGAACTTTTCCGTTGATTCGTTTTTCAATAATGAAAGTTTTTAAACCAGATGGATTAGCCCTAAGAGCAAAACCTTGAAGGGCTGTATCTCTTAAAAAGGTTTGTCCCTTTGAAGGTGAAGGAAAGCGATCTACAACTGTTTTGGTGATCTTGGCTTTTCTATTTTTGGATGTCATGGCGACCTACTGATTACATGTTATAGTAGACGCCCAGTAGACAACAGGCGTCAAATTAGTAACAGCAGTCTAAAACAGTTTCAAAGTGTGATGCAAGGGAAAGGTTGATTTGTAGGCACTTTGCGGGCTTCTTCAAAGAATTTAAAACAGCTTCAAAGCGTCAAAATCCAACTTCGTAATCAGTAGGTCGGCGGTTCAATTCCGCCCGCTGGCTCCACTGCTGGCCTTCGGTCAGCAACCCAGAACCAGGGCCCACCAAAAGGTATTGGTTGTCAGCTATACGTAAATCTCTGATTTATAGATCGCGATTCCTGCCAAAAGTTTTATTTAATCCAAAGAAGGGGGACTGCCTGAAAAAAACATTCCTGAAAAAGGACGGGTTGTTCAGCAGGTTTTGCGCGGCACATAGGCCTCTTTTTGGCTATCAGTCGATTTATTTTTCTGGTATATAATTGTTTCATCTACTTTTTTCGAAATTTATTCTTAAACACCGCTCTTATCAGGGACACTTATGGAAAAGATTAAAAAGACTTCATTTGCCTTAACTATATTTTACTTATTTTCAATTCTGTATTTTGCAACTTCGGTGCAAGCGCAGGCTCAGGGGAAGGCTCAAGGCGCAGGTAAAAATAAAATTTGTCCGCAAGTTGCAAAAGAACTGCAGATGCGCATAACAAGCCTAAAGAAGGTTCATAAAGGCATGTATAACTCCATTTATTCTTCCCTGCCTTCAGATCGCATTGACAGATACAATCGCCACGTCAATATCCTCGTAGGCAACCTTGACCGCGAAGTTAACCTTATGAAAGGGTTACTGGAGAAATTACAGCAACGCGACCAAATGTGTTACGAGAGGGCGAAAGGGTTATCCCCCCATATACAAGCGATGCATGAGGTTCAGGCAGGCATCTACAAGGCAATATTTGATAGCAATACCGGCAACTACAAAAAGCTTGTTGAAAAATTTGGGCGTCAAGTAAAGGATATATCAGGCGAACTCGATAAACACTTCCCTCGCTCCTAGGGAATCTATTGATCCCATTCGTCGCCGCCCCTGTCGGGGCGAATAGGAAAGGCCCCATCTACCACTGATTTTAAATTTATCGTATCAGGTCTTCTTCGGTGGCATCTAGTAATTCCAGATGATAGCTGCAAAACAAATTGGGCTTTATAACCATAAAAAAACCAAGGAGACCTATGAACCAGGTTAAAATCATTACATGATTTTGATAGGCTCCCCCTTGTTCATAAGAAACGTTTAGGGTGAATCCCGCGAGCATCACTAAAATGCCAATAAGATGTAGATTTGAAGCAATTAAGCCAAATTTCGAAATTCCATGGCAGTGAGGACAAATAAAAACCTTTTGGTTGATCCCGTTCAACTTGATTCGAACGTGATTTTTATTTTTTGCCGGGAAAAAATTAACTGTTAAATATAACCAATCCAGGCGGCTTAATTTATGTTCGGCGCATTTAGGACAAATCATTATTTAATTTGGGTTAGTAACCAAAAGTGTTTACAAATTTAGTAGGTAGGGGAAACAATGTCAAACTATTTCAAACAACCTCTGAGTTACAGTTGACGAAAAGATTTTCAGCTTTCATTCCATTATAACACTCCTAATTTATCCCATCTTGTCTATTGCCATCACTTGCAATAGAATAGCCAGTTCTAATATTGTAAATCACCCCAGCCCCTCTTTGTGAAAGAGGGGCCCATTAGATAATTAAATCATGTCTATAACTATTTATCACAATCCGAAATGTTCCAAATCGCGGCAGACTCTTGAGTTGCTGGGAGAACACGGTGTTACGCCGGTTATTATTGAGTATCTTGAATCCCCGCCGAGCGCAGAAAAGTTGCGAGAGATTCTTTCTCTGCTGGGGTTTTCACCGCGTGATCTTCTGCGTAAGAAAGAAGATGAGTATGCTGAGTGTGGGCTCGACAACTCTGCCTTATCTGATGACGAGCTGATCGATTGCATGATCAAGAATCCTATTTTGATAGAACGTCCTATAGTGCTGGCTAATGGTAAAGCGGCGATAGGCCGTCCACCGGAACAGGTGCTGGAAATTCTCCACTAGGCGTGGGGCCAGCGTGCCATCGCTTTTTCTGGCGAGCAAAGAGTTATCTCGGCTTAAAAAGTAATTGCTATATTTACCCCTTCGGGGCACGAAGGTTGGGGGAAAATATAACGCCCTCCCTCGCTAGAGGGTGGGCGGTTAGATTTCTTCGTCGATGCGGGTGATGCGGCCCACGAAGTATTTATGGCGGAAGTCTTTTTCGGAGTCTTCCTTCTTTTTGGATATGACAAGCAGAGATTTCAGCGACCGTTTGGGGCGGCCCTTTTCATCGTGCAGTGGGGTTTCTCTGGGGACTTTTTTGATTTCATCGAGAATTTTCATCTCAAACTCCATCGGTTTTTTTCTATATCCTTTCTTAGCGGCACTAATCCTGATAAATTAACGCTAAACCACCCCAGGGCAGGAAATGTGGGAATATCGGCGGCTCATTTGCGCAAGTTGTTTCTGTGATTACGTTATGGCCTCTGCCGAGGTTTCGGAGTAGCGGGCTCGGATTTCCAGAATTTCCGGCAAAATCGAGATGAACTTGTCTACCAGGTCCGGATCGAAGTGTTTGCCCTTTTCTCGTTTCAGTAATTCGATGGCGTCTTCCACCGTCCACGCTTCCTTGTAGGGACGTACGGATGTTAGCGCGTCGAACACATCGCAAACGGGGACGATGCGTCCGGCAATGGAAATCCCCTCTCCTTTCAATCCATTCGGGTAACCCGTTCCGTCATATTTCTCGTGATGCGTTGCGGCGATCTCTTGTGCCAGCTGGATGATTTGCGAATCGCCGCCAGACAGGATGGACACGCCGATATTGACATGGGTTTTCATGTTTAACCATTCTTCATCATCGAGTTTTCCAGGTTTGAGAAGGATGCTGTCGCGGATACCGATCTTTCCCACATCGTGCATGGGGCTTGCCTGCAGGATGAGGTCGCATTGTTCTTCAGGGAGTTTGGCGGCCCTTGCCAGCGCCGCGCTGTAGTTGGACATGCGTATGACGTGCATTCCGGTTTCGTTGTCGCGGTATTCCGCCGCGCGACCGAGCCGTACAACGATTTCCCGCCGCGCTTTTTCCAGTTCACGGTTGCGTTTTTTAAGCATCTCGATCATCCAGTTGGTGTAGTGTCCCATCACAGAGAATTCGTCTTGACTGCTGATCATCACGTGCTGGTCCAGGTTGCCATTGGAGACCGCTTCCATCGAAGCATTTTGGTTGTGGAAGAACTGTTTCAGATTCCGGCAGAAGGAAACAATGAGGTTGACCATTTCCGCCAGGATGACGGAGCCGACAAACAGCAGTTCCTGTAGAAAGAAGAAGCTCCCCTGGCCGTAATTGTCCTGTCCCAGATCTATGAACCAGTACAAGTCTTTGAGGAAGACGAGGAACATGATGCTGGTCATGAAGATCAAGGAGAACACCGCCACTGCGGTAAGCTTGGCAGTTATGGGGAAGGTCACTTTGGCGGATTCTATGTTCCCGGTGACGAGATCGGGATCTTCGGCGATGAGCTTCTGCCGCTCGAGTGCCATATCGCAGGCGATGAAGAATCCGAACATGGTGCAACCGAGGTACACCTTGGCGTTGTTGCCGAGACTGGCATCATTTTCGAAGCTATTGTACCAGCCCAGTGCCAAGGCACCGACTACAAACAAAGCCAATTCCAATAAGAACTGGAACTGTGATTGTTTTTGCCATACGGTTTTTAAAACGATCGATTTGACCAGGAGCGGTCTTATAAGGAACAGAACCGTGAACACCACGACTAGCCTGAGGGACCACTCAAGTTTGCCGATGGTTTCCAGCAATGGGCAGACCTTTTCGCCATAAAACGCCAGGGCAACGATTGAGAAGATGTAGTGCACGGTAACCCGCATGATTTGTCTCCTCGATTGTTTGGATATGGGTTCTATTTTACATGAAGGTGATTCAGTTGTTATGAAAAGGTAGTCGGAATACGGGCCAGATTCTTACAACGGCGAGCAGACTTCCTTGCAACAGGGGTTTGGATGATTGAATGGTCGCTGACGGTAGGGCTTAGTCGATTTTCCCCAGCTTTTCTTTGAACAAGTCTGGACTGGCGGGTTTAACGATGTAGTCAAGAGCACCTTCATCGATGGCTTCCTGTTGACGTTTTTCATCTTTAGTGGAGGTGACCATGACGAACGGTATGTTCTGGAGGGTGGAGTTTTTTTTGACTTTTCTAAGAAGCTGGATGCCATTCAGTTCCGGCATTTCCCAATCGCAGAGGATCAGGTCAATTTCGCCTTCTTCCAGTTTGGAATAGGCATCGTTGCCGTCTCCGGCGACTTCTATATTTTGGAATCCTGCCTGTTTCAGTTGAGCGACACATATTGCTCGCTGGAACTGAGAATCTTCGACGACTAAAATCTTTTTATTAAAATCCATGACAGCAAACTCTCCCCAGATTTGCCTGTTAGGTATTAAGAACATCTAATTATAGTTCAAATTGTAGTTTAGGTGGGGGATATTTCAACGAATAATTTGGAGGGAGTCCATCAGGCGTGGGGCCAGTGCATGTGATATTTTATTTTAGTTTTTTTGCTCGTTTCGGGCATGAAGGCAAGTGAAAAGGGCATCACATCTGCCCGAAGAGGCACGGCTGGCGAGCCGATCAGGTTGGCACCTGGTGGTTGCCTGGAGAAAATTATCGAATGAATAGAGATGCTTTTTATTCACCCCTCATAGCGGTCCATCAACTGGTTGCGGGTTAATTCCACCATCGCATCGATTTCTCTCTGGCGTTTTATTTCCAGATACTTTTTTTTGCGTGGGCGGACCCTTTTTGCCGGCAAAGGGTTTCTGTCTTGAATATGGATGTTGGGTTGATTCATTCCTTTCATGGTGCCCTCCTTGCGACAAGTTTGTCGGGGAACAGCGGATTTTTGATATAGGAGTTCAAGCAGTCTATAAGCAGAAATGCGGCCTTCAACTCGTTCTGCTTTCTTGCCAGCGGATCAAAGAAATCGCTTGGAATCCGATTGCTTTTGGTAGCAAAGGATTTGTCGAGATCAGCAGGAGCTTTTAAAAGTTTCAAATTAGTGGTTTTCATAGTCCTGATACCTCCTGTCTTATATTCATAAGATGCAGGAGAATGAAAAAAGTTGGCACGATTTAACATGTATCTATAAAATTTCTTCAACCAGGGAACTGATTTTAAACTTGATCATTAACTGAGCCATGATCAGCGCCCCAAGCAGGTTGCCCTCTTTAAGCCGTTGGAGGCAACAGGCTTTTGCCAGTCTGGACCGAACATGGTTTAAATTGATGTAATGATTGGACGACATATTTACCTCCCCATTAAGTTAATAAACCGGGGCATGCTTCTCTATAACAAGAGCAAAGTTCATACCAAAATATTCCATCCTGGGGACATTTCGGTAAGAGCCGATAATGCAATATGTTTCAGGATTTACTCTGTTTTCGTGGCAGGTTCGGGATGACAAGATTCCCGGATTTTTTACAGTGCGGTCCAAAACTATGTTCATTTTGGGACTCGGTCGGGACGGTTTTAAACGTTCTGTGATACGATGTGCGCAAATTTATGGATGAGGCATCTAAGACAGAAAAAATACGCGGACGGGAATTTCTGGAAAAATATTTTTCCGGCAAGGTTCTGGACATTGGTTGTGGCGACAATCTGGTTGTTCCCAACGCTGTTCCATTTGATAAGGAGCAGGGCGATGCTCAGAACATCTTGAATTTCCTCAGTCCTGAGACTTTTGATTGTGTGCATAGCAGTCATTCGCTGGAACATATGGGAGATGTGCCCAAAGCTTTGGAACAATGGTGGCAGCTGGTGAAACCGGGCGGGGTGATGATCATCGTTGTATCCGACGAAGACTTATATGAGCAAGGAGTCTGGCCGAGTTTGTTTAACCGGGAGCACGCAGCTACTTTCAGGTTTGATAAATTCGAATCATGGTCTCCGGCTTCATTTGATCTGGGCGAGTTATGTTCTGCTTTGTCCGGAGCCGAAGTGGTTTCCATCGAGTGCCAGGATCAGGGTTATAACTACTCCCTTAAAAGCCATGGACTGGGTAGGATGGGAAAATTTTTCATGCGCCTGAACCGATCTATTATCAAAAGGCTGAACCGAAATCAGAAAATGTTGAAAAAACTGGGATTGAATCCGCAGGCGCAAAAAGACCGGGTCAACTTGATTTCGGTCAAACTCGGAGCCTTGATCGACCAGACCCTTGAAGAAGCAGTGGCGCAAATTCAAGTGGTTTTGCGAAAAGCGGACGACAAACCCCCACCTTCCTGAAAAAGTATCCCCGGTTTTTCAACCTCACCTTGCTCCGGATAATCCACCTCATAAAAAAATACCCACTGATATTTCATAATATCGAAGAATAGATTAGTATATGGGTGACAACCATCGGGGAAAACCTGCTTTCGGCAAGCGCCGAAGGTCCTGCCCCGGTATACCCTGATTTTCATTTTGGAACCTGTCGCAATGGCTCGTAAAAGTCGAGAAACAGAAAGGCCGGCAAGGCGTAGAAAAAAAAACGCAGACACCCCTGCTCCACGGACTCCTCCTAAAAAGAAAAGTTCGCCGGTAGTCACCATTGTTATGGCGCTGGTGGTGGTGGCCATCACTTGGGCGGTTCTGGTCAAAGATGATGGCAAGATTCCCAGCGGGAAAATCGCTCCTGCTATTGTAGGAGCTCTGGATCAGGTCTATCTGGGTTGTACGGTGTATTGGTTTAACAAGGGGGGGCACCTTCCCTGCGGCCAGGATATTGCCGATAGAATACACGACTCAGAGACTGGGGATATAAAAGTAGCCGTAACCAATGACCTGCGCAAAGATTTTTCCGCAACCGGTAGACATGTTGCGGACTCAATGATTTTTCGTGTTGATAGCGATGGAGAAATTTTTATTAAAGCTAAAGAATGTGAAACCAATATCGATTCACTCGTTGTTTCAAAGATAAATTTCCCAGAGCTCGAAGCTCAATGTAAACCCAAGTGATCCCACCTTCCTAACAGGGTTTTTGTTGAGTTATAAATTTTTTTCTAAAAGAAATCTCGGCAGTAGCAATTTTTTATCCCGCCAAAAAGTTATAAAAAAAAACAATCATTAATAATAAAGGTTAAATTTTTAACCGCTTTTTTGTGGGGGGGGCTGTTGCTCCTCTTTGAGGGAAGTGTTTTTTTAATTTTCAAACCGTTAAAAAATCGTTTATTAACCCTCTGATTTTAAAATATTTAAACCGATTGGTACCGATGGTATTCATTTTGCTCTTTGTTTTGTGTCACCCAAAATATCAGGTGACAGGTTTCTCATTTTCCTGATTGTGGGAAATGGGACAAAACTTTAAGGGGGCTCGTATCATGGGTATTGAAGAGGTTGGTTATTTATTATTATGGGCTCTGGTGTTTCTTTTCTGCTGTGGGTGTTATTGGAAGAACAGGCTCATGCTGGTGACCGGGCTGATGCTTGCAATGCCTTTATATGGATGCGCGGCGGGCCAGGTTATGGTTGCCTCTTATGAAGATGAGAGCGCAAATTGCCTCCAACTGGAAGAGGAATTGGCAGTGGCAGAGACGAGAATGCAAAAACTGGAGGCTACCGATTCCACAGGAAGGGATATCCGAAACTTTTTATTAGGAGTGGGTGGGTTCATCATCCCGCCACTTGGGATCGTAAACGCGGCTTTGTTTTTGACAGACTCTTACGCGGCGGATTACTCAGAGAAAAAGACTTTGAAAAACCGTTATAACAATATGGTGATGATCAGCCAGGGACAGGGATGCGGGTCGAAATACGCATTGATTCCCATAGAAAGGGAAAGCGAAGAACCTAACGCATAGTAAAGCCGGGGTCTGTGTTTTCCCTTCTAGCTTCAGGCAAAGAAGAAGTCGGCGATGATAGCGGGAAAAAATTGCGGTAGTAAATGATAAAAGGCGCCCAGCACGATCAATTGTACGAAACCCAAAACCCAAATCCATTTCAGAACGGTATGCGGGACATATTGTTCATGCCGGGTACATTTTTTAGTGACCGCAAAAAAGCTCCCGACATAGATGCCGGTAAAAACCAGGGCTAAACCGATGGCTCCCCCCCCTCCCCATTTGAACATTGCCCAGAGAATGTATTTCATGGCAAATAAGGTGGCGCAGGAAACAACGGTTAAAAGCAGAAAACAAATCGCGAAACTTTTCATTATCAAAGGGGAAGACAGGGTTACAGTTTGGCGCCATGGCGTTTGAGCAGGTTGGCAATATCCATATTTCCGTTGGCGATAGCAATATGAAGCGGGCTTCGACCATCTGCCCCTTTCGCATTCACGTCAGCTCCGTGAAAAATGAAAAGCCGGGTGATCTTCTGTTGGTCCCACTTTGCGGCTTCATGAAGTGGGGTTTGGCCATCGTTATCCGGATGGTGAACCGGAGCACCATTGCGAATTAAAAACTTGGCAGTGCTCAGGTGGCCCTTTTCTGCCGTCCAATGCAGGACCGAGCGGCCCAATCTGTCTCTGGCACCGATGTCTGCTCCCTCCTTGAGTAAAAGTTTTACGAGATACATATTTCCCTGGGCGGCAGAGGAGTGTAATGGAGTGGCGCCCCAATCTGAACGATTGTTTACGTTTGCCCCTCTTTCAATCAATGCACGGCTAACTTTGGTACTACCCTGATCGGTTGCCAGGTGGAGAGGGGTGTAGCCATAATTATCTTTAGCCTCCAGTTCGGCACCCTGGTCAAGAAGCACAGGTACTAGTCTATCCAGGTCTTCCAGTGCCGACACATGCAGGGGAGTCAGGCCTTCGTGGTCGGGAAGATTGACATTTGCCCCCCGTTTCAGCAAGAGGCGGACAAAACTGAGCCGGTTGTGGAATACAGCCTGGTAAAGTGGTGTGATGCTTCGGTTGTCCTGCGCATTGATATCGAGCCCGATGAGCAATCGTCTGGCCCGGCCCAGGTCTCCACTCTCAATGACGTTGAGTAATTGTTTGTGGGTTGCAGGCGAAGAAGGAACGTCTCTTTGGCCTGCAGAAATTTCTGAGGTCAAATTAAGCGGTTTGGTTTCAGGTGGGGGCATGGAGGCGGGTAAACCGGTAGCGGCAGGGCCAAGGTCCTCAAAGAGGGGGGCCGGGGGACCCGCGATGAGGTTTTTTTTATCGACTCCGGCAAAAGCCAGCCCCGTCCCTAACATTACAAGGGATAAAAAACCGGCAAACCCTATTTTCCATTCATGACCCATAAAACGATCACTCAAAGGTGAGTTTTTTCTTTAACGCGCTATTCAACGCTTTCAATTTTTTATTTTCAGCTTCGAGTTTCTCAGCTCTTTTTTTGCAGTAGGAATAAAGTTCCCGGGCACCATTCCACATTTTGGTCGAGACCATGTAACCGGTCTTCAATTTATCGGTTGTGTTTTTTAACAGCAGTTCGAGGAACCGATCCAGCAGTTCGTGATTCTGTTCGGTAATGCCCCAGTCAATTTCCACCACTTCAGCACTTTTGTCTTTAGGTGCTTCCACCGTAGCGGTCCGCCCCTGAGCATCTACGACCGTTTGTTCGCCAAAACAGGTGACAGGTTTGATATGAGCGAGAATCTTGTCACCGGAGCGGATACGGGCCTCGCCCTTCAATAACCAGAAAACGGTGCTCTCAATATCCCCCTGATTAATAATGATTTCGTTGGGCTCGAAAGTCTTGTAGCGGATATAGGCATTTTCTTCCGGGCCAGCCAATTGAGAGATTTCCTTTAATATTTCTTCATCTTCCGAAAAAATTTCCGTAAAAAACGGAATTTGCTGAAAAACAGAAATCGCGACAGGAAACTTCGCCGTTTGTTTTTTATTAGCCTTCCTTAGTAAGGTCAGCAAAATTTTATCATTCACCCAGTCTCTCCTGGTTCGTGCGAGGTTAAATAGCGCTCTGCGGGTAGCGATTCCCTTGGCTTGAGAAATCGCTCTGGGTTCTCTTTGTTATAAGTTAAGTTTTTTCCTTAGCGCAAAATTCATCGCCTTCATTTTTTTATTGTCAGTTTCGAGTTCCTCAATTCTTTTTCTGTAGGCAGAATTTTGGTCGCGGGCTCCTTCCATCATTCTGCCTGAGACCATGTAAGCGGTTTTCAATTTATCGGCGGTACTTTTCAAGAGCAGTTCGAGGAACCTGCTTCGCAGTCCATCGTCCTGTTCAGTAATGCTCCAGTCAATTTCCACCACATCAGCATCGCTACCCTCAGCCACTTCTACCGTAGCAGTCCGCCCCTGAGCATCCACGACCGTTTGTTCGCCAAAACAGGTGATAGGTTTGACCTGGGCGAGAACCCTATTGCCGGAGCGAATGAGGGCCTCGCCTTTTAATAACCAGAAAACGGTGGTCTCAACACCCCCCTGTTGGACAATGATTTCTCCAGGTTTGAAGGTTTTGTAGCGGATGTAGGGGGTGTTATCCGAGTCGGCTAGGTGGGAGATTTCTTTTAATATTTCCTCATCGTTAGAAAAAAATTCAGTAAAAAAAGGAACTTGCCGCAAAACAGAAGTTGAAACAGGGAATTTCGCAGTTCTCTTCTTGTTGAATTTTTTTAGAACGTCCATCAAACTTTTATCGTCCACCTCGTCTCTCCTGATCCGTGTGAGTTCATTTTAAAACATTTTAGAGATGCCCATCAGTTATTTTTTTGTTTTCAGGAAAAGGGCATAAAAGATGAAACTGCCCAAGCTCAATTTGAATACCAGGCTTCCCCAGAATTGCAGGGGCTGGGTTTCCATGAATATTTTCACTTCCCCCTCTTGAATATTAAACGATCTCATCTCTCCTGTATAAAGCATTTTAAAACTGGAAAAGATCAATAGCGCGGCAAACGCGAAAAACACATAATTGATTGCGCTTTTCTGGTGATCGGGAAAGTGAAGATAGTTCGCCAGAAAGCTTAGAAGGATGAGAATAACGATGCCTACGGTGATGAAGGTGGTTGTGTCCATTTTTCAGCGATTAAGAATGTTTTTGTCGCATAGCCGGTCAAAACTCAAGACAGGCCGGGAAGAAGAACTTTTAATGCTTCGGCGATGATTCCTATCGCCAGACTGCCCAGGAGCAGACCCATGACCTGAGTGATAAATTTGATTCCTGCCTTGCCCAGGATTTTTAAGATCCTGTTTGCGAGTTTTAAAGAGACCCAAATTAGAATGCCTATCAGAACAAATTCTACAATAGATATTAGTTTAGCCGACCATAGGGTGAATTCGCTGGATTGAATGATCACGGAGCTTATGGCGGCGGGTCCAATGAAAAGGGGGAAAGTCATGGGCATAAAAGCAATATCCCCTTTAATATCCTCTTCCTCGGAAAATAAGTTAGAGATTTTGTTGTTTGTAAGCATGGTGAAGGCGATATAGACCAGGAAAATTCCGCCTATCAGTTTGAAAGCCGGAATTTGAATGCCGAAAAAAACCACAATATTTTTTCCGAATAAAAAAGACAGGGTCAGTAAAGCTACTGAAGCACAACAGGTTTTGAAAATTATCGTATTGTGCTCTTCATCGGTTTTGTTGGCGGTCAGGGAAATGTAAACAGGAAGGTTGCCAATGGGGTCAATAATGGCCAATAAAATCACAAAAGTTTTTATAAGTTCTGTGATGTCGGTCATTTTTTACACACCTCCACATTACTTTTTTTCTGCAATTTTTTTTATTTTACTTTGTTAATGATAAGCTTGATTTTGTGCATTGACAAAATTATATTTTGGTCTAGATTGTATCCGGTCAATGTGTTTGTCCTCGTAATTTTCCTGCAGAATTTTTTATGCCCTCATTTGTTTATGGTTGCGAAGAATGTGCTACCGAACTGCGGTTCCTGGTTTCCTTTGCTTTGGATGAGAATATAGGTATTCATTGTCCCAAATGTAATGACGTGAAGAAGTTTAAACTGGAACGAGAAGGAAATGTGGGTGAGGACTGGTATTCAAATATTTTGATTAAAAACAAGAAACGGCGGGATGAAGATGGCCTTTACAAAAAATCCCCTGAGAGAGAGCAGATCCTTGCCAGTTGAGAAAAGCCCTCAGTCGGCATTGGTGGTGGGATCATAGCTTTCCAGCCCAAACAGGTTCATGTAATAAGCGAATGTGTTTTTGACCGTAATAATACCCACCACCTTGCCTTGATCCGTGACGGTGATATGTCGCGTATTGTGGTCCGTCATAAATTCCGCAGCTTCAAGAATATGATTATTATGGTCCAGGGTGTAAAGAGGTTGGCTCATGATCTCGGATACGAGAGTCGATAACGGGAGCCCGGCCCCTACCACCTTGCGTGTGAAATCCCTTTCCGTAATGATACCAACGTGATTTTCATTTTCAGTTATGAGAATGGCACTGGCATTTTCCGTATCCATTAAATGTGCGGCTTCCTGAATGGTGGTTTTCGCATCTACGCTGATGACGGGGGTGGTCATGAAATCCCCTAGTTTTTCTTTTGGGTGTTCAGATTGCGGAAATCCTGTCATGGCAGTCTCCTGTGGTTTTTTTCAGAGGTTCCCTCAGAGGTTCCCCTTGTTGTCAAGATTTTCAAGTCCATTTTATCCCTTTTTGTGAGTGGCTTGCCAACTTTTATATAGCCAGGCCCATGTCAGGAAAATTCCCGCCCAGCCCAGGTAAAACATTATTTTTGATAGGCCTTGGTCAGCGCCCCATAAATCAAAGCGGTTGAATAGATTGCGCCAGTCGTGTGCCTCCAGATCCAATCCCCCGATCAGAGGAAGTTTTAAGAAGCGACCATCTGCCATGTAAATACTCACATCAATAAAATTGCCGAAGAACCAAAGCAGGGCGAAGGCGGTTCCCGTTCGGTCTCTTTGATGAAAAAAGGATGCAAAGACGACAAAAGGAATCAGGCATTGATTCAGGCTTCCTCCAAGAATAGCCAGGGTATCGTTGCCGAAAACCGCAAAGAGGGCGTGCCCCGCTTCATGGAACACGAGGTTTACATTATGTACCATGCCGGTAAATACAGACCAGCCTTCAATCAACGTTGTTTTGGGGAAAAAGATAATGTGCAGTAAAAATAAAAGCGAAAGAAAAATGAATGCAGGAGTCGTAACCGGTTTCCAGGGTCGGGTTAAAAAAGGAAACCATGTTTTTTCAGTCGGGCTTTTTTCTTCGATTTCAATATTGTTCTTATTGCTGATTGTGTCCTGTCGATCCAAAGAGGCCTGGTATTTGGCAAAGATCAGCCCACAATGAGCACAGCTTTTTGCGTCGGGTTGCTCAAACTGGCATTTAGGGCAAATCATTGTGAGCCTGGAGGAAAAGGTAAAAGTATAATACCAAGGATGACACCCTTTCACCGGTCCGGTTGAAAAAGAACTGGCTTTTAATAAGTACCTGTTATATAATGGCAAATACTGTAAGTGATTTAGCCGTCTAGAGAATGACAGGTGTATTGCCAAAACTACTGATTTTTGGTTGAGTAGCTCCCGGATCCTCGGTTGTCTGATTTATCTCCCCCGTTTTCTCATTTAAGCTCAAATCCTATTTTTATCAATTATAGCGTTCTCAAGCTTAGGTTTTGAGCTCGATCTATCGGACTGGCCCACGTTCTGAGTCAGCCAAACAACCAAAAGGAAAAATATGTTAATGCAATCACCAACCGTGGGCTTTGATGCCCTCAACCTTATCGACCCTATTTGCCGCGCTGTTCGTGATGAGGAGTATACCTCCCCCACACCGATTCAGCAGAAGGCTATTCCGCATCTTTTAGAAGGCCGGGATCTTTTAGGATGCGCACAAACCGGAACAGGAAAAACGGCGGCCTTTGCCTTGCCTATATTACATCTCTTGTCAGAGGGAGATCAGGCTTCCGGATCCAAGAGCCCGCGCGCGCTGGTGCTCACACCCACCCGTGAACTGGCTTTGCAGATCAGTGACAGTTTTCGTGTTTATGGTCGCCACTTGAATTTAAAGCAGGCATTGGTGTTTGGCGGAGTGAGCCCGAAGCCACAAATTAATGCCTTGAGGCGGGGAGTAGATATTGTGATAGCCACCCCGGGCAGGCTGATCGACTTGTATAATCAGAGATGCCTGCGTCTGGATAAAATAGAGGTGCTTGTGCTCGACGAGGCCGATCGCATGCTGGATATGGGGTTCTTGCCTGACATCAGAAAAATTTACTCGATGACACCCAAAAACCGCCAGTCTATGTTGTTTTCCGCCACGCTTCCTGATGATATCCTGCGCTTGACCAAGGATTTTCTCAGCGATCCGGTGCGGGTTTCTGTGAATCCACCGGCCAGTACTGTGGAAAAAATAGATCAGCGGGTTTTGTTTGTGGATCGCGAGAACAAAGGAGCTTTGCTGGAATCTGTTCTTCAGGACGAGGATATCGACAAAGTGCTGGTGTTCGCCCGTACCAAGCATGGCGCGAACCGAATTGTCAAGAACCTGGGAAAGGCCCGGATCAAGGCGGATGCGATACATGGTAATAAATCCCAGGCGGCGCGTATGGAAGCGTTGAAAAAGTTTCGTGCCGGAACACTCCAGGTGCTGGTGGCTACCGATATCGCATCGCGGGGTTTGGATGTCGATGGGATCACCCATGTCATCAATTATGAGCTTCCTAATGAGGCTGAAAGTTATGTTCACCGCATAGGAAGAACAGCAAGGGCGGGAGCGGTTGGCGTTGCCCTTTCTTTCTGCGATGCCGGGGAAAAGGGTTATCTGCGCCAGATTGAGAGCACCATCAACAGGACGGTAAGCGTTATAGATGACCATCCCTACCATTCGGAGTCTATTGCCTCCAAACGAGTGAGTGCGAGTGGTGGTAAAGCCGGAGGAAAATTTTCATCCCGGCGTTATGGCAATCACACTACTGGGTCCAGATCTTCCGGAGGCCCGGGGAAAAACCAAAATCGGAAAAAACATTTTTCGTCAAAACCCGGAAAGAGAACCCGGAGCCGTGCTCCCAGAGCAGTAGCGAGCCACTAGCCACTAGGCGTGGGGCCAGAGTGCCATCGCTTTATTTGGCGAGCAAAGAGTTGTCTCGGTTGAAAGAGCCATTGCTATCTGCCCCCCCTGCTAAGGGGCTAGGCACCGGCGAGCCGCCGGTGGCAACGAGCACGTGATATTTTTCCTTAGCCCTCATGCCCCGAAGGGGTACTGAGGGGCCACGGACCTCATGAAGTTTTCTCGCCCCCTGATCAAAGCGTTCCTGATTTTTCCAATGAATGTAATGGGGGTCATCCCTGCGTTTCTGATCTGGTGTTCGCGGCCCGGAGGAGTGCTGGAGCGTTTCCCATATAGTTTCAGTAATGTAAGATCTTTGGTAGCAATGTTGTTGATCGCAGTAGGAGCAGGGTTATGCTGGAAAACGGTTTCCCTGTTCACCGAGTATGGTGAAGGAACCCCGGCCCCGTTTGACCCGCCCAGAAAACTGGTAATCCGGGGGCCTTATGTTTATACGCGTAACCCCATGATGGTTGCAGTTTGCCTGGTGTTATCAGGAGAAGCCCTGCTTTTTGCCTCGGTTCCTTTAGGAATATGGTTCTTGATTTTTCTCGGCTTGTGCCTGATTCTCATTCCGCTTTGGGAGGAGCCGGATCTGGAAAAAAGATTCGGCGAATCTTACCGGCAATACAAACAAAAAGTCCCTCGCTGGCTCCACTAGGCGCCGGCCAGCGTGACGCTGGATTCAATTTGCAATTGTTTTATTTGGCTAGCAAGAGGTATAGACGGCTTGATGAGCTCTTGCCAGTTGCCCCTGCGGCTAGCAGTGGTTTTTTATGAGTGATGATGAAGAAGAAAAATACGGTCTGATGGATTGGGTTGGAACTGCGATAGGTATCGTGGTTGCCGGATTCATCATTTTTATTTTGATCTGGCCTCTGATTGACCCTACGCCTGACAAGTCTTCTACGCTAAAAGAAAATATTCAAAAAATGAAATAAGAGGTTCTCACTCGAATGGCGGCTGGGTTTTGCGCAGATAGTCCTCATCTGTTAGATTCATTCTTCCTTTGATAAAGGCTTTTTTTCTTTCGGCTATGGCAATAGCCTGATCGTCATTTTTTTCTTTTCCCAGTCGTTTGGAGATTTCAATTTCCTTAATAGCATTTTTCCAATCCTTCAGTTCTTCGTATACGCTGATCAAATTCAGATGCGCCTGCATGTGGTTTGGGTTGATCGCGAGTACCTTCTGATAGTATTCGGCGGCTTCCTGATTTTTCTGGTGGTACCAGTATTCCAGAGCGATTTTAAAAAGAATTTCAGTGTCATTTGGTTGCAGAGGCTCGGCCTTTAAGAATTCTGCCACGGCCAGATCGTTGCGGGTCATTTTAGAATAGACATTCCCCAACCCCACTCGGGCCTGTAAATTTTTGGGTTCCATCGCCAGGACCTTGTTGAAAGATTCGATCGCCTCTTGTCTTTGGTCCGCTTCATCGTAGACCAATCCCATCCGGATATAAGCGGGAACAAATTGAGTATCCAACTCCAGTGCCTGGCGCAAAATATCAATGGCCTCGTCATAGGCTCCGATTCTTTGTTTATCAATAGCCATTTGAATCATGGTGTTGGGGTCGGAAGACTCAATCGGTGTCTTAGTACTATCATCAGTTTCTCCGCAACCTGCTAACAAGAGACAGAGAAATATTGTTTTAAGGTTTAATGGCATACGCAAATAATACGAATCCTTTCCTTGGGAAAAATATCGAATAACAGAGATACTCTTTAATAATATCTCAAGGTCTAATATAATTATAGGACTTTATATGGGGTATAGCCCTCGACCAAAATAGTAACAGGAAAAAACAATGTCGTATGAACTTCCATATACAGAGAATGCAGAGGGGAAATTTGCGGTTCCCTGCCAGATTAAACTTGCTCAAGATTGCGTGCAGTTGGGAGAATTTTGTGAAAGCAAGGCAGACGCACGTCACTGGGTTGAAGAAGAATGCTGGATTTTTTCCGGTGAGGGTTATTTGTGCGAACGCTGCCATGAGCAAGTTATGCGTAACATCGCAAAACTATCAACAAAAAAAATGAACTAACCGCTAGGCGCGGGGCCAGCGTGCCATCGCTTTCTCTGGCGAGCAAAGAGTTGTCTCGGTTTGACGAGGTCTTGCCCTCTGCCTCCCTCGCTAGAGGGTGGCTAGTAACAAGCTATCTCGGCTTAATGAGTTCTTGCAACATTTCCTCCCACGAGAGTGGGTATAATGGAATTCTATGAAACTGATTGAAGTGATCACGGATGCTCAGAACCTCAAGCCGGTTACCAGCATCGCTGAACAGCACAACTCCGAGATCAACTGGGTAGGTTCTGCGGATGAGCAGGGCCGACAGTTGATCCGTATCCTTGTCAGTGACGAGGATCGACAGTCGGTGCTGGATGCTCTGCAGGGTTTGTTGGGGGAGACTTCAAAGATTCTCGTTTTATCGCTGGAAGCCGTGCTTCCGAGAAAAGAGCCCGACCCTTCTGATAAGGAAACAAATGAAGCGGTGACTACCACCCGTGAAGAGCTCTATAGCGAAATAGAAAAAAACGCGAGACTCGACTCCACCTATCTGTTATTGGTATTTTTATCTACCATAGTGGTGGCAATTGGTTTGATTGAGGACAATGTCGCAGTGGTGATTGGTGCCATGGTCATCGCTCCTCTTCTGGGTCCCAATATTGCGCTTGCCCTGGGTGCCGCATTGGGCGATATGCCGCTGATGTGGAAAGCGATCAAAACCACCCTGGCGGGAATTGCATTGGCATTATTTCTTTCAGTGATCCTCGGAATTTTTTATCCCCTCAATTTAGACAGCCATGAATTAATGGCTCGTACCGATGTGGGCTTGGACTCAGTTGTTTTGGCGCTGGCTTCCGGAGCCGCCGCTGTGATTTCGCTGACAACGGGCCTTGCGAGTGTGCTGGTCGGGGTGATGGTCGCTGTGGCCTTATTGCCTCCTACTGCTACCCTTGGAATCATGTTGGGTTCGGGGCAGGTAAAACTTGCTGTAGGGGCCGCTTTGTTACTGGCTGTGAATATTGTGTGCGTAAACCTGGCGGCAAAGATTGTGTTCTGGATCCGTGGTGTTAAACCACGTAGTTGGCTGGAAAAACAAAAAGCCAACCAGTCCATGGTGACTTATCTGGTCATCTGGGTTCTTTCCCTTACGTTTCTTTTAGTGGTGATTTTTATTCGCAAAGGATTACTGAAAGGTTTCTGAGAAAGCAGAAAAAGAGCAGGCAATGATTTGCATGGAATATTTTGAACCACACCAACTCTTATAGATAGACAGCAAATTTTTTTGCCGATGGTGGGCTCCGCAAATCCAGTCAAATAAGAGGGAGATCCCTTGGAACCAATCTGGTTACCCGTATTAGGGCTTAGCGGCTTGTTAGGGCTGGCTGTTCTAATGTATCCAGCCTCGCATCGCCTTAGTATTCCGTACACAGTTTTGTTGGCGATCACTGGTTGCCTTCTCGGTTACTTCGCAGAATGGGGAGTTGACCTGCGGCACCTTGGAATCATCGGTGATTTTCTCGGTAGTCTGAACTCCTTCAGTATTTCCTCGGATGCAGTCCTTTTTATCTTCCTTCCTGTTCTGGTTTTTGAGGCCGCGTTGGGAATTGATGCGCATCGATTAATAGATGACATTGCCCCAATCCTTTTGCTTGCAGTTATCGGGCTTATAATTTCGGCCTTCATGGTGGGTTATACGCTTCACTGGGTATCCGGTGTTTCACTTATTGCCTGCCTGCTATTAGGTGCCATAGTGTCTGCGACGGATCCTGTAGCGGTAATGGCAATATTCAAAGAACTACAGGCTCCAAAAAGATTGACGGTTTTGGTAGAAGGTGAAAGCCTGTTTAACGATGCTACCGCAATAGTTCTGTTTGGAATTTTGTCCGCCGTGCTATTGGGGAATTCCGATGGAGATATTTTTTCCGGGGTTCAATCTTTTTTTAAAGTTTTTCTGTTAGGGCTTCTGGTCGGCGTAGCCATCGGTTACGGTTTCTGTTCCGTTTTATCTGCAATGGGGAAATACCCTCTCGTCCAAATTACTCTCACCTTATCGCTGGCCTATTTTTCTTTCATTCTTGCCGAGCATTACCTGCATGTTTCAGGAGTCATGGCTGTGGTGGGTTCTGCTTTAGTAGTAGGTTCTTTTGGTCATGCGACCCTTTCTCACGAAACCTGGGAAAAACTGCATGAAACATGGGACCATTTTGCCTTTTGGGCTAATTCGATCATATTTGTTCTGGTAGGAATGATCGTTCCAAGAATCATGGGAAGTATCAGCCTGAATGAATGGTTTCTGCTTGGAGTATTGGTGCTGATCGCATTCGGAGCACGGGCTTTGGTCCTCTTTGGCGTGCTCCCCCTATTCGAAAGAAAACATTCAGCGGCAAAAATTAGTCTGGCCTATAAAGGGGTCATGCTTTGGGGTGGTCTTCGGGGAGCTGTTTCGTTGGCCCTGGCATTATCCATTATGGAAAACGTATTATTCGCTCCAGAAACACAAAGGTTTATTGGAGTGATGGTTACGGGGTTTGTCTTTTTTACCCTGCTGGTCAATGCAACAACCACTGGGGCGGCGCTGAAGTTATTTGGATTAGATCAGCTTGATCCCGTTGACCAGATAATCCGCAGTCGGGCTCTCAAACATTCATTGACTCAATTTCAAAATGCTCTGAAAAACAAAGCCAAAGAGCACAATATAAAGTCTGAGTTATCCGATAGCATTCTCAAACAATACCGGGAGGATGAAGAAGCGGTTAATAAATCACTGGCCGGGTCCAGGGAGCTTTCTGAAAATGATTGGATTCGGGTAGGCCTTTTTGATTTATGCGCTCTTGAAAAAGCAGGCTACCTTAAACAGTTTGAGGAAGGTTTTATCTCCACCTATATCGTCCGTCGAATTTTAGCGCAAGCGGAAGATATGCTGGATGGTTTGCAAACTGGAGATGCCCGGGAGGGGTATAAAAAATCCTCAACAAAAATTTTAGCATTCAATTGGAGATTTCATTTGGCACTTACCCTTCACCGTAGGTTTGGATATAGCAAAGGACTTTCAACGCATCTTGCTGACCGCTTTGAAATTCTGCTCTCCAGTCAAACAGTGATGAAAGAAAACTTATTAACCGCACTCCCAAAAATGGAACCTCTGATTGGGAAAAAATCCAGAGAAACTTTGCAGGCTTTAATCGAAAGCCGTCTCCAAAAAACAGAGCAGGCCTTACATATGCTCCAACTGCAGTACCCGGATTATTTTCTGATGTTGCAAAAACGTTATTTAAGTTATTTGGCGATAAGGCTTCAGGAAGCGGATTACGAGCAACTACGCGAGGAAGCGGTTATCAGTGGAGAGGTATTTAAAAATCTGGAAGCGGGTCTGGAGGCTCGGATTCGGAAAATTCGATCGCGCCCGGCTTTGGACCTTCATCTGGAACCTGAAAAACTGGTGCGGTGCGTTTCCTTGTTTTCGGATTTTCCCCCTGACCGGTTAAATCATATATCCCGGCTTCTGAAACCCATGCTGGCAGTTCCTGATGAAATAATTTTTAAAGAGGGAGAAATCGGGCATGCTATGTACTTTATTTCCTCCGGTTGTGTTGAGGTGGAAGTTCAACCAGAACCCGTTCGTTTGGGGAGCGGAGAGTTTTTTGGTGAAATTGCGTTGATCAAAAATAATCCCAGAACTTCTACAGTAAAAGCCCTGGGGTTCTGCGATCTGCTTGTCCTCAGTGACTCTGATTTCAAGTTATTTTTAGATGATAATCCTGAAATTCGACAAACCCTGTCCGAAACTGCTGATAGGAGAATTGAAATGGACCACTAGGCGTGGGGCCAGTACTGCATTGCCCGTCAAGCAGGCTAAGCCCTCAAGCGCAATACTTTTATATCCCCTCCCTTCATAGGGAGGGGCCTGGGGAGGGTTGGCTGACTTCTGCTTTTTGCTACTTCGTGCCCCGAAGGGGTAGTGCTTTAATAGTTCCCCCTGATAAGGGGGATTGAGGGGGTTTGAACAAATCAGTAGTTTTGTTGGCGAGTAGCGAGTTGTCTCGGCGCAACGAGCCCTTGCTATCTGCCTCCGGTGGCTCACTGGAGAAAAAAAGACGCATTGTATGGAATATTCTGAATCGTGCCAACTCTTATAAATACAGGGACTAAAATTTTTTTCAACTGATTCGGGTAGGTTAAATGGCTCATAAAATCCGGTTTGGAGACTTCGTAAGAGAGGTCAGTCTCAAGCAAAACTCTCTTTCTTATAATTCGTTAACCCCTGCGCCTGTTGTTGATGAAAGTGGGGAGGAAATTCCCTATCGTCCCACAAAGCTACAACTCCGCGGTATTGACATGTACCGGCTGCTCGGTCCTTATGTGGGCCTGCGTCTTTTAAATCAGGTGAAGGCCGTTGTTCCCCTTGCGCTCTATCTTTTCCTGTTTCAGGTTTTCATTCTCCGCCAAAATGTATTGGAGCACGGAGTCATCACAGCAGGGTTGCTGGCGGTTATCCTGGGCCTGATGATTTTTCTGGAAGGTCTGAAACTGGGTCTCATGCCTTTTGGGGAAGTGATCGGCAACACCTTGCCTAAAAAATCCAGACTTGAGGTTGTTTTATTCATCGCGTTTTTACTGGGCATCGGAGTCACCTTTGCCGAGCCGGCGATCGGGGCACTCCAGGCAGTGGGGTCCATTGTTGATGTACGCAAAGCGCCCTATCTTTATACCTTGCTTAATAATTGGAGCGGTTCCCTGGTTCTGGTGGTTGGCATCGGTGTTGGGCTGGCGGCGGTTTTGGGCACCATGCGTTTTCTCAACGGCTGGAGTCTCAAGCCTATGATTTATGGCGCCCTGATTCCTACGCTGGGATTGACGGTGTTTTGCATGATGGACCCGGAACTGAACAAGATTCTGGGCTTGGCCTGGGATTGCGGGGCCGTGACCACGGGCCCGGTCACTGTTCCTCTGGTTTTGTCTCTGGGCATTGGAATCGCCGCCGCGGCAGGAAAGGGTAATTCTTCTTTATCCGGTTTTGGCATTGTGACCCTGGCATCGCTCTTTCCCATCATCGGTGTGATGGGACTGGCGATTTATGTATCGATGATTGTCAGCCCGGAAGCCATCATCGCGGCGAGTCAGGTTGTGGTAGAGCAGGCAGGCACAAGTTGGTTGCAGGAGACTCCCTATGTTGAGATCCTTTCCGGTGCCCGCTCTATTGTTCCCTTGGTTCTCTTTTTATTCCTGGTTCTCAAACTACTGTTGCGGGAAAAAGTCCATGAACCGGGAATCCTTATTTATGGCCTTTTCCTTGCCCTGATTGGAATGATCGTGTTCAACGTTGGTTTGACTTATGGTCTCGCCAAATTGGGTAGCCAATCTGGAAGTTTTGTGCCTGCGGCTTTTGCCCAGTTGGAAAACGTAGCGGGTTCCCCTTTATACACATACTCGTTGGGAGTTTTCATTGCCCTGTTTTTCGCGTGGATACTGGGCTTCGGAGCTACCCTGGCAGAACCGGCATTAAATGCTCTGGGTCAGACGGTAGAAAATCTCACCAACGGGGTTTTCCGGAAAAGCATGCTCATGATGGCGGTTTCAACGGGTGTTGGTTTTGGCATAAGCCTGGGAGTGCTGAAAATTATTTTTGAAATTCCGATTTCTTACTTTT
>Ga0233449_1001328_pt1 | contig 22974 bp, 20 predicted proteins | sample SI_124_October20_FD_183012 | JGI IMG/M metagenome (GOLD analysis project Ga0233449, IMG submission 183012) | Seawater microbial communities from Saanich Inlet, British Columbia, Canada - SI_124_October2016_200_MG | ecosystem: Environmental > Aquatic > Marine > Inlet | place: Canada: British... | reverse complement strand
CATAGCAGCGGCGTATCCCAGCTTAGTAACCTTAATATGTTTTACGGCGAAGATATCGGTGAAACATGGGCCTTGATGGCAAATATTGGCCAACAAGACAGTTTTAGGGGAAGCTGGGACTATAATAATACCACCTTCGCCCTTGGCGGGCGTGTTGTCGAGCGGGTGAGCGGCAAAAAACTTCATAAATTTATTGAAGAACGCATCCTGGATCCGCTAGGCATGGATGATACTCATCTTCTTGATCATCAGGTTCGCTCCGATGAAAACCGTGCTGAAGCTCATCAATATTTTGAAGGTAAAAGCCATCAAATCCCTTATCCCTACATTGAATATACCCAAGCGGCAGGCATGATTAACTCCACGCCCGTTGATATGGCAAAATGGATGGAATTATTGTTGGCAGAAGGTCAGTGGGACGGTGTGGGGTTGGTGTCGCCGGAGCGGATCAAAGAAATGATGAAGCCACATATACTTCTTGAGCCCGGCGATGTATATCCGGCAGCGGCCACTTATAATCAGAACTATTATTCTTACGGCATGGCCTGGTTTGTTCATGATTATAAGGGCCACAAAATTGCCATGCATACGGGTAGCATCGACGGCATGATCGCGATTGTCGCCGTGGTGCCAGAACAAAAAATGGGCGTCTATGTCTTTATCAATAGCGATCATATCGAATATCGCCACGCGCTGATGAATACGGTTATGGATATTGTGTTGGACCTGCCAAGGACCAACTGGTCAGAAAAACTATATCCAATTTTCCATCCGCAGGAAGATACTTCGAATGAAGAGGCAGAAACATTTCCTGAAATAGCCTCGCAGGATCTTATTGGTACTTATGATCTTGAAGGATCTTATCCGCTGATGATTTCAGAAAATAATGGCATTCTTCAGGGCCGTTTCGGCACTCAGAATATTGAAATCACTCAGGCAGAAAATAACAGTTATTTATATATAAACCCTGCCGCCCGTAATTTTTCAAAGGTGAGAAAACTTAATATAAAAATTGATGATAACGGACATGTGAAAAACATAATATTTAATGGATACGCCTATGATAAACAATAGACTATCTCTCATTGCTTTATTGATCAGTCTAGTAGGCTGTTCTGCCCCACAAGAGCCTAGTGACATGATCTTTATTGAAGGAGCTAGTTTTAAAATGGGCACCGATGCGGCGGATCTTGAAAAGTCCGCAATAGCGGCCGGCCTTGAAACAACCAGAGCATTGATGGAAGAAGTGCCCGGTCATATGGTCACGCTTGATGATTTCTATCTGGATAAATATGACGTGACAAATGATCAGTTCGCTCAGTTTATTCAGGCTAATCAGGCATGGGCAAAGGGAAATGTTGATCCGAAAGACAAGTATCTAGAATATTGGCTGGACGCCGCGCCACCTGAAGCGCTTATGCAGCATCCTGTGACTTTTATCACTTGGCCGTCTGCCGTGGCATATTGTAACTGGATGGATAAGAGACTACCCACAGAAATAGAATATGAATGGGCGGCCGGGGACGGAAAGACCAGATCAGAATTTCCTTGGGGCGATGCGTTTCCAACAAATGATCTTGTTAATTGGAGCGGTAATGATATTGAAACAACCACTGCTGTCGGCAGCTATCCACCGAACGAACGCGGCCTCTATGATATGGCTGGAAATATCTGGCATTTTACCGCTGATCCTTGGCTTGGTTCATATGAACAGATGCTAAATGCGGCCGAAGTGGAAAATCCGGATAACCGTTACGTAATAAGAGGCGGGAGCTTCGGCGCCAGCGCCGCTAATTTACGTGTTCGCTACCGTGATAGCCATAGAGCACTAGATGCAAGAGAAATGGTCGGCTTTCGTTGCGCCAAATAATGTCCTAACCGACACAGCCATAAAAAGTCATGCTGGCGCTCTGCGATATGGCGACGTTTGGCTCGGAATTATAGGCAAGTACCACTAGCATTCTGGTGCGGTCACCGATGGTTGGTGTGACGCGGTGGATGGCGTTACGGCCTCTAAATAGTGCTAATGTTCCTTCGGGCATGTTCATGGTTTTTACGGGTGTTTTGCCGTCCAAAACCTGACCGACCGCATCAAAACTCATTTCGCCCTTATCAGCGTCACGGACATTTTCTACATATTCAAATACACCGCCCGCTTCCGGCTTTTGAATAAGCAGTGTTGTGGCGAAAGATGAATTGTCAAAATGCCAGCCCAGTTCTTTTCCCTCAGCCGCATAATGAAGGTTTACTGAAGACAGACTATCCGCATAATCATAAAGCCCCGCTTCACCAAGCACATCGCATAGAAAACTTCTAAAATTGGGCGCGTCATATACCGTATGAAGCGGTGATGAAGGCGGTATCTGATCATCTGTAATACATCCCTTTGAAGAAACGATAGAACGGTTTCTCGGGTGATCATCCGGATAATCAGGATCAGGGTACGTTAGATAAACATTGTGGTCTTCGGTGCAGTAATAGGCCAGGTGCTGATTATCGAGCCCTTCCTCGCGCACCTGTTCAAGGGCGTCAGGCAACATGAAGCCTTCCAAAATGAGCGCGCCATTTTTATCCAGAGTGTTTTTACAATCTTCCCGAAAAGCAGCATCATCAATAGGATAATCGCTAAGATTAATAATATCTGAAAGCTGCATTAATTTACTTTTTTAAGTCCAACCGTGGCCATACATTCAATTTCAGCCGTACCTGTGCCAGCCAGTATTAAATTACCTACACCGCTTCTGGCAGGGGGGTTTTCACCAAAATAACTACGGTAAACGCGATTTAAGACCGCCCGGTCTTCAGGGTTTTTCATAAAGACCGTGCATTTAACAACTTCATCCAGTGATGAGCCATAATTTTCCAGTGTTGCTTTGATGTTTTTCATGATCTGATGGGTTTCTGCTTCAACGCCTTCAGCCAGTTCTCTTGTTTCAGGGTCTCTTCCCATCATACCGGAAAGATAAAGCATATTGCCGACTCTGACCGCTGACGATAAAAGCGTTGTCGGGCTGCTGGTGTAATATTCGACAGTGTCCGCATCTTGTGCAAAGCTTATTTGGCTATAAGTCACGGCGATAAGTGTTGCTAGAATTAAGCTAATTTTTTTCATAGTGTTTCTCTTTCTTTTATTCAACAATGGCCTGATAAATCAGCGCGCGTAATTTTTTTTGGTCATCAAGACCGCCTGCGGGGATCAGTTGGGTCATGTAAACCACAACCATGTTTTCTGTTGGGTCAATCCAATATACAGAATGATAAGCACCGCCCCAGCCATAAGCGCCTTTTGATCCGGGTACGCCGTATTCACCAAGGTCGGTGACAATTTCAAACCCGAGGCCAAATCCTAAGCCCGGTCTAAAATCAATCCCATCCAGATGGTTTTGGGTCATATGCTCAACTGTTTTTGGGCTTAATATCCGTGTGCCGTTAAGCGTTCCGCCATTAGCAACCATTTGCAGGAACGTACCGTAGTTACTAGCCGTTGATACAAGGCCCGCCCCACCGGCAAATCCTTTGCGGGGACCATTTATATAATGGCCTTGACCCACATGGCTGCCACCTTCTAACTGGCCAGGATTACCCGCGAGCGATATCTTATCGCCTTTTAAGGAATAAACGGTTGCGACCCTATCTGCTTTATCTTCGGGCACATAAAAATAGGTATCATGCATATGAAGCGGATTGAAAATATTTTCCGTTAGAAACTCATCAAGCGGTTTTCCAGAAACCACTTCAATCAGTGCTCCTAAAATATCGGTATTATAGCCATAAACAAACTTTGTGCCGGGCTGCGCTGCGTTGGGCAGGTCTGCTATGCGTCTGACCGTTTCTCTAATCGGTTCATCGCGGTCACCGAAATACCAGCCTTGTATTCCCGCCTCTTTCCACGCGTCTGCACCAGTACCAAGCCCGTAATCAATCCCTGCCGTATGGGTCAGTAAATCACGAATGGTGATAGACCTGCTCGCTGGAACCACAGTGTAACCACCGTTTCCATCGTCCTGCGCAACAGTGGTTTCCATAAACTCTGGAAGATATTTACCAACCTTATCACCGATCAGTAGCTTGCCTTGTTCCTGGAGGATCATAATGCCAACGCTGGTGATCGCTTTGGTTTGCGATGCAATTCTGAACATGGCATTGCGATTCATCGGCGCATCGGCTTCCACATCACGCTTACCAAAGGCTTTATAATAAACCGGCTTACCGTTTCGCTGGATATAGATCACATTACCGGAAAGTTTTTCATCATCAATATAACCCTGCATGACGCCGTCAATGCGTGATAGCCGCTCAAGTGACATGCCCTGATTGGTCTGGGCGTTCGCTAGACTGATAAAGCTAAATGATAGTAATATGAAGGTGATAGATTTTATTTTAATTCTGGAAAGTGCAGTCATAATATTAGTCCCTCTTTTTTCTGTATTCACAGTGGCTGATTCTTACCGCCATTGCAAATCATTCAAAGTAAAATTAAACCGGCGATTAGCAGCACCGGAAAAGAAATAACTGTGCGCAAAATGAAAATTATGACCAAATGCCCGAAATTAAGAGGAAGGCTCGAGCGTATAATTATAAGACCCACTTCTGACATATATATAAGTTGGGTTACGCCAAGCCCGGCCAGAACAAATTTAACGAGTTCATTTTCTATATTTGAAGCGACAAGGGCAGGCATAAACTGGTCAAGAAATCCGATTATCATGCCTGGCGCCGCGGCCTTGGCATCCGGAAACTGGATCAGTTCAAGAAAAGAAAAAATCGGGTAACTTAAAATATCAAATATTGGCGTATGGGTAAGCAGTATAATGGTTGTTGTGCCGATGGCCATAGAGGGGCCAAGCACCCCAAAGACGACACCAATCGCGCCGTACCAGCCATTTATTATGAATTTTTTTGGCCCCGGCGACGTTTTTGCCCTGACCATTGCATTTTCAATGCTGGCTCTGAACGGATTACTATATTTACTTTGACGCTCGGAAATTTGTTTGCCAACGGGCGGATAATAGGTGTCTTTTAAATTAGAAAGGGGCGGCAGCCGCACGGTTATTACCGCGCAAAGCATGCAAGCAAAAACCACCGATAAATACCAATTGAAAAACATATGTTCAATGCCGGATACTGTGGCAATTAAAAGACTGAATGAAACAGAAACCACTGAAAAATTGACGGCCACAGCTGCAGCTTGGCGGGCCGTATAATAACCTTTTTCATATTGGCTGATCGTAATTAACAGCCCTACATTTGATGCGGTTAAAAAAGAAGCCATCGCATCAATGGCTGAACGGCCCGGTAGTGTGAATAAAAGACCAAATGGCTTGCTGAGGAGTGTGCCGATAAATTCCATAAAACCAAATTCAGTGAGAAATGACATCAAAAAGCACGCTACAGTGACGATGAAGAAAATTGTCGCGCCAATTTCCGTAAAAACGGTAAGCCCCGTATCCTGCCCCCAGATAATTTGAGGTCCGAGTTGAAAATAAACCATAATGCCAAATATTGCCCCCACTGTTCGAATAGCAAACCAGAGCGGCGTGGTGTGACAAATGATATAAAGTGATGGGTAAGAGGATTTCCAGTCCGGCTTGAAGGCGACATAATAACCACTACCAATCGCGGATATTAAAACTACAGAGACAATAATCTCAAGCATGTAATCCTCAAACGGTGCCCTGACGATGTTGGTAATTACAGCCAGCAGTATGGTTTCATTTCCGCCGTAAGAAACCGGGAACAAAAAAAACAGAACCCCGATTATGGATGGTAGTAGAAACTTTAGAAATAATTTTAAATTCAACCTTTATCCTCACCCTTTTTAAGTACACTAGCAAAAAAAAGGGGCCCGTTAAAGGCCCCTTGTGAGTTTTTAGATATGAAGTTTAGAATTAGTTTAGAACCATCACGTCGCTGGTTAGTTCGCGAATGATACTTTCACTTTTATTGCCTTTCATAGCGGCCATGACGCCGCGGCGGGCAAGTGTGCCGATGACAACTACATCGGCATTTATTTCAGTGGCAACTTCGGAAATTATAGATTTCGGAGCACCCTGTTTTAAGTGAAGATTTTCTTGTTTTGTGTCAGTTTCACGTAGCAGTCTGGCACGGTCAGGATATTCCATTCCGTCGCCATAACCATTTACCACATGTTTTTCCGCACCGTATTTTGTTGCAAGCAGGTTGCTGTAACTTAGTATTTTCTCATTAAGTTCAGCATATCTTGGATTATCGGTTTGCATATTAACCGCGGCTAAAACTGTTTTACGGCCAAGTGGGGATTCTGGATGAACAATCAACACCGGACAGGAGGATACTCTTAGCAGTGCCCATTTAGAAGCTGATAGTTCTGTGCGGCCTTGTTGAGTGGCATAATCTGACATAATAACGAGATCAGCATTATATTTAGTAGTTGCCGCCATCATGGAGCGGTGCCACTGGTCAGTCCATAGTATTTCAGATGTGTAATCTATACCCGCATCGACCATCGGCTTAACGAGTTCGTTATACCATCCGCCGTCACAGGCAAATTCAAATGTGTCATGTTCTTTGCGAAGATCGTCCATATCTGTTGTAATAAACAGATGAATATTAACACCGCCATCAAGCACCTTATTCATCATAAGGGCCCTTTCCAAGGCATAATGCTCATCTTGAGCAGGGTTAACGGCAACGATTATGTTTTTTAAAGTTAGATTGTCCTCAGTCATTTCAATTTTCCTTTCCTGAGTATTATTACGTTATGTGCATAATATTACCCAAGAAGGCTAAATTAAATTTGACCTAGGTTAATTATTGACCGATTCTATGTATAAGGATTTTAATTACTGGTCGAAGTGGCTAATTTTAAAGCAAATCCGGCAAATATAGTGCCGGCCACCCTGTTGAGAATGGTTTGTGCTTTATCTGAATTTCTTAAAAATTCGCCAACGGTGCCTGCAAGATAGGCGATGGCAATAAAAACAATTAAAAAAGCCAGAATGAAAGAAGCGGCAAGCTCGACCGTCTGGCGTGCTACAGAACCAAGGGACGGATCAACGAACTGGGGAAAAAAGGCGAGAAAGAACACGGCAATTTTCGGATTGCTGATATTCATGAAAATACCACGTCTATAGAGCTTTAATTTTCCCACTGGTTTATTTTTACTGACCGGTATTTTTGACCCGGCAGCACGAAAAGCGCCCCATGCCAGATAAAGCAGATAACAAACGCCAAAAATTTTAAGAATAGTAAAGGCCAGTACAGAAGATGTTATGATCACACTAACGCCAAATATTACGGCTGCCGTGTGGCATAATATTCCGGTAAGTAGGCCAAGCATAAGACAAATCCCCGCGAGCGGCCCTTCGAGCGCCGATTGGCTCAGTAAAAACAGATTATCTGGCCCGGGCACGAGCGCCAGAATAAATGAAGTTGAAAAAATTGCTAAAAGCACTTCCGTGGAAACCAATGATACCCTCCTTGTTATTTTTTAATAGAATAGAAGAATAATGACAGAGATCAACAATTCTCTTTCTTGCAGTTTTAAAATTGGTGTGCCATTGTCATGTTATGAAACAGGGAGAATTCACGTGACGACATTTTTAAAAACAACCGCTCTATTATTAATCAGCTTTTATTTCCTAGTGGCAAATGCAACGGCTCAGGAACTGGATATTGAAGCTATGGGTCCAGGCTTTCATAAACTCGAAGTAACCCATCCGGACGGCACATTACAGCGCTATATTATTGATATACCAGAAGGCTATGATGGGAGTAAGGCAGTACCAATGATCCTTGGCCTTCATTACGGTTTTGGCGGCATGGGCAGTGATAACAGACCAGAGCCTTATTGGACGGAAGGGTTTTTCAATAAAATTTACCAGCAAGCTTTTAAACCATTAAACGCAATTTTCCTTGCGGCGGATTCAGTCAGTGGAAATTGGCAAAGCCCGGAAAACGAAGTCGCACTAAACAGATTATGGGACAGTGTCCTGGCCACATATAATATCGATGAGCGAAAAACCATTGTAACCGGTTACAGCATGGGCGCCTTTGGAACATGGCACTGGGCGTCAAAATATCAGGACCGCTTTGCGGGAGCTATTCCCATTGCCGGAATGCCAGCAGATATGAACACTTTCCGTGAAGACCGTAAAATGCTTGATACGGACTGGAAAATCCCGCTTTATATTATGCATTCTCATGTGGACGGACTGATTGATATCAATCCTACTATCGAGTATGTAAAAAAACTAAAAGCGGACGGCAAAGATGTCACATTTCATGAACTTTTTGTAATTACTCACCATCAGGAAAATTTATTGCCTGAATCTGTAGGACATGCGGTGCCGTGGATTAAGCGTATCTGGGAAAATATTGATTAAAGGCCCGGCTTAACCATGGAACTCGCACTTCTTTTACTGGCGACTTTTATCGCTTCTTCGGTTCAGTCGGCGACTGGTTTTGGCTTTGCGTTGATTGTAGTGCCGGCTTTTTTAATTCTTTTAAATTCAGCGGACGCCATTCAAATTGTCATCATTATTTCTGTAATAATGTCGGTGGTTCATTTTCTGAAGTTAAGGTCTATGGCCCCTTACGGAAAACTTAAATGGCTGATACTAGGCGGTATAGCAGGGTTTCCAGCAGGCGTATTTATTTATAAAAACCTTGATCTTCAGTCGATAAAAATGACAGTGGCAATTTTTATAATTCTGATTAGTTTACAAAATGGCTGGACACTCATCCGAAAAAATGTCGGACAAAAAACACAGGGTGATAATAAAGCGATGCTTACGGGTATTGGCGTAATATCAGGGATGTTCGGGGTAGCGATGGCTATGCCTGGGCCGATACTGATGCTATATTTATCAAGGACCACGCTTGGCAAAAATGAAATTCGCGCCTGTATGATTTCATTTTTTGTATTTGCTTATATTGGTGCGCTATTGCTTCAGGTTTTCGTGGTTGGTGTGGAAAGTAAGACATGGACCACGAGCGCAATTATAACGCCGGCGGCACTAGCGGGTGTTTATGCAGGGCACCAGATATCGAAAAAAATAGATGAAAAACTTTTTAAAGGCCTCGTGCTTATCATTCTCATTTTGACCGGCATTTTTATGCTGATAAATTTATGATTTATAAGGAATAAAAATCATGCTCACAGATAAATTTCCCAGAGCAGTTTTGGCCCATACACCAACACCGGTCGAGCGGCTTGATAATTTAAGTGATGAGCTGGGTGGTCCGAAAATATGGATCAAACGCGATGATTGCACCGGGCTTGCTTTTGGTGGCAATAAAGCACGCCAGCTTGAATATTATTTTGGTGAAGCGGTACAGGATAATGCGGACACTATATTAATCACCAGCGCCGTACAGTCAAATTATTCACGCACCGCCGTTGCTGCAGCGCGCAAATACGGTATGGACGCCGTCGTACAGCAGGAAGAACGCGTGCCAGACCGGCCCGAGGAATATTATAAAAGCGGCAATCCATATTTATCAAAATTAATGGGAGCGCATATTCTAAGTTACCCCGAAGGCGAAGACGAAGAGGGCGCTGATAAGGCGGTATTTGAGCAAGCCGAAAAATTACGAGCGCAAGGAAAAACTCCCTATGTGATCCCCCTTGCCGGAACCCATATTCCGCTTGGCTCACTTGGTTATGTTGACTGTGCAGAGGAGATTTTGGGGCAAATAAAGGCGATGGATATAAATATTGATGCCATTATCTGTGCATCAGGTAGCGGCACCACTCACGCCGGATTAGTGGCTGGGCTTCGCGCCATGGCAAGTGATATCCCGGTTTACGGTATTTGTGTGCGGCGCGATAAAATTTCGCAAATTTCGAGAGTTTTTGAAAAAACTGGCAAAGTCGCTGACATGATTGGCCATAAGGGTATTATCAAACAGGATGATATTTGGCTTGATGATAGTGTTTTAAGCCCCGGCTACGGTCAATTAAACGATCAAGTTACCGAAGCTATTGATTTGGCCGCAAAATGCGAAGGACTTCTTGTTGATCCGGTCTATACCGGAAAAGCACTGGCGGGCCTGATTGAACTCGTCAGAAAGGGCCAGTTTAAAAAAGATCAGAATATCATGTTCATCCATACGGGCGGCGCACCGGCGCTATTTGGTTATCCTGAACTGGTTGAATAGTTAGCGCTTTGACTTGCGGGAAAGCCACGGTGTCACATAACGTCTATAGGCCAGTGATAGACCTGTCCAAACCATAATTGTTGCAAATATTGACACCAGTCCGGCAATGGTTTGCCCTAAGATACCAAAAAATTCACCGGTATGGCCATACCTTAAGAAATTTGTCATTTTCCGTTCGGCAGCATAATTTTCAAAAGGATGCCAAACGTCTATTTGTCCGCTTTGTCGATTAAGAGTGAGTTCGCCAATTTGCAGTGGTTGGCCACCTTTTGATTTATCAATGATAAATTTTACTCCCGTATCCTCAGCTTTTGGTGCGTTCATTGAAATGATATGCCAGCCTGGCTGCTGGGCCACTGCGCTATCAAACATAGTATCAAGATTTACCGGGCCAGTGGTGGCTTCACTTACGGCAGGTGCGCCGTTAATAGCCGGGGCATCACCGGCGATATAATCACCTAACCGGTCGGCCCAATCAAAATAAAACCAAGACCCGGATGCGATAATTAAAAGGAGCGGCAGCGCTGACCAAATACCCATCACATGATGCCAGTTGAAATCTCTGGCGTGGGAATTTGTTGTTTTCTGGAAAAATAGAAACTTTTTAAAATTTGCCCATTTATACACTTTCGGCAGCCATAAATACATTCCCGAAAGAACAATAAAAAAGAATACCAGATTAGCGCCAGCTGTAATGATCCTTGCCGTGCCACGATTTTCGCCTTCCAGTAAAAACCAACGATGAAAGAGCATGGCACTATAAAAGAAATCGCGTATTTCTTGTGGGCCGTTGCCTAAAACTTCACCGCTATAACGATTGATATAATAATATTTATCGCCCCTGACGACAATTGGCGCTGCGGGATCATTCTCTATATTTATGGATCTTATTTCAGCTTCGTTCATTTGTGAGCGGGCAATGCCTGCGATTTGTTCCATTGAAAGCGATGTGGCATTGGAGGTGGGTTCTGAATAATATGTACGTTCCCCCCATGCAATAATCTGACGCTCGTATGTTAGCAGCGCACCGGAAGCGGATAAAATAAATATGACAATTCCTGCCAGCACGCCGCAAATAAGGTGTGGCCAATAAATTAATTTACGAAATGTCATTAATGTTCCCAATGTTATTAATAAATATGATTAGTACTAGATATCATAGCTACCTTAATTAAAGCTGAAAAGTCAATGATGAGCAGAAAATGCTATATAGCAATAGCAATAGAGATATTTTTAGTATATTAATGAGGGGTAATCTGTTCAGATTTTACATGGGGGGGAATTTTTTAGCCAAATATTAGAGTAAGGTTTAATTTAAGAATGTGTCCAGCTAATGTGGAAGAAGGACATCAAAGGGGTTTCATTATACCCATTGGTGGTGCAGAAGATAAAGAAGCCAATCCTTCAATATTAAGAAAATTCACCGAATTATCCGGTGGCAAGAATGCAACGATCGTAATCATTCCAACCGCATCACGTCTTGATGATACTGGGGATCGATACGAAGAGATTTTCAAACAACTTGGTGCGGGAAGTGTCAGTCATATTGATATCAAAAGCCGTGAAGATTGCAATAACCCAGAATTTGCCAGTCGCTGCGAAGAAGCGACGGGTATCTTTATCACGGGCGGAAATCAGTTAAGACTAGCAACTATTTTAGGCGGCACTGCTGTGGCTCAGGTGATCCGCTCAGCAAATGCCCGCGGCGTTCATATTGCAGGTACCTCGGCCGGTGCATCAATAATGTCAGAACATATGATTGCTGGCGGTTCTTCCAACGAATCTCCAAAAGAAGGTGGTGCCATACTTGCTCCCGGGCTTGGACTGACGAATACCATGATCATTGATCAACATTTTTCTGAACGAAACAGGCTGGGAAGGTTACTTTCTGCCGTTTCATTTAACCCGTTTCTAATGGGGATGGGTATTGATGAAGATACGGGCGCCTTTATCGGCCCTGATGATGTTTGTGAGGTTATTGGCAGCGGAACCGTTACTATTGTTGATGGTGGTGAGTTAACTTATTCATCGGCATATGGTACGGATAATGATAAAGCGCTTGGCCTTCTCGGTTTAAAGCTGGATATCCTTCACGCGGGCTGTCATTATGATTTTAATATAAGGGAAGCATTCCCGCCGATAGAAGATCGGCAAAATATCTGCAAGATATAAGAAAATAAAAATAGAGAGAGAGGGACTTAAATGAAAATATTAAAAACCAACGTATATTTGGGACCCAACCAGTTTGCCAAATTCCGCGTCATTCGCCATGTCCTTGATATTGGCGCTCTCGAAGACTGGCCATCGGTTAAGCTTGGATCAAAATTTATTGATGGGCTAATTGAAGCCCTTCCTAGATTACAGGAACATGGCTGTTCCTACCGCGAACCCGGTGGATTTATCAGACGACTTAAAGAAGACGAGGGCACATGGATCGCCCATATTACAGAACATGTCGCCCTTGAGCTTCAATGTGTTGCCGGTAACGAAGTTAGCTATGGCCGCACCCGCGGCACTGGCGAGCTTGGCCATTATAATATGGTTTATGCCTATATTCATAAGGATGTTGGCCTTGCAGCGTGTGAGCTTGCTATAAAACTTCTAATTCATTTAATGCCAGCTGAGGTACAGGCTCAGACCGGACACGAAATAGAAGAAGACTTTAACTGGGAAGATGAGCTTACTCATTTTATTAAAAAAGCCCAGCGCCATGCCTTTGGCCCGAGTACAGCGTCACTTGTATATGCCGCAGAGGAAAGAGACATTCCCTGGCTTCGCCTTAATAAATATAGTCTGGTGCAATTTGGCCACGGAAAATATCAAAAAAGAATTCAGGCGACGATCACATCGGAAACAAATCACATCGCCGTGGAAATTTCATGCGATAAGGAAGATACCCATAACCTGCTTAATGATCTTGGCCTTCCCGTTCCACAGCAACGTATGGTTTATAGTCCCCGCGAAGCCATAAGGGGAGCACATAGTATTGGTTATCCGGTCGTGCTAAAACCTCTTAATGCCAATCATGGGCGCGGTGTATCAATTAATTTAACTACGGACGATGAAGTGGAAACGGCCTTCGCTTTCGCGCGCGAGCAAGGAACGAGCCGTTCCGTGCTTGTTGAAAGCTATATGACCGGTTTTGATCATAGGATGCTTGTGGTCAATAATGAACTTGTGGCGGTGGCAAAGCGTGTGCCCGGTCATGTGGTTGGTGACGCCAAACATACCATTTCTGAACTTATTGATACGGTTAATGAAGATCCGCGCCGCGGTGTCGGTCATGAAAAAGTGCTGACCAATCTTGAAATTGATAAGCAGGCAATGAGGCTTCTTGAAAATGATGGCTATACACCTGAAACCGTCCTTAAAAAGGGTGATATTTTCTATCTTCGTGATACGGCGAACCTTTCAACGGGCGGTACGGCCATTGACTTAACCGATGTTGTTCATCCGGATAACCGGGAAATGGCCATTAGGTCGATTATGGCAATAGGACTTGATATTGGCGGGGTGGATTTCCTTACCGATGATATCAGCCAGTCTTATAAAGAAATTGGCGGCGGTATTGTTGAAGTGAACGCCGCTCCCGGGTTTCGCATGCATGTAGCCCCAAGTGAAGGGGAACCACGCGACGTTTCCGGTAAAGTAATGGAAATGCTCTTCCCGCCAGCGATCCCAACCCGAATTCCTATTGCGGCCATTACCGGCACCAACGGTAAAACAACAACATCAAGAATGCTGGCTCATATTATTAAAACATGCGGCCATACGGTGGGACTTACCACCACGGACGGTATTTATGTTGATGGTAAACTCAGCGTAAAAGGCGATACAACAGGACCGCGTTCAGCACAAATGGTGCTGCGTGATCCTACGGTTGATTTTGCCGTGCTTGAAACGGCGCGCGGCGGCTTGGTCAGAAACGGCCTTGGTTACGCCAGCACTGATGTATCGGCATGCCTGAATGTGGATAGCGATCATTTGGGACTTGGCGGCGTTGATACGGTCGAAGAACTGGCAAAAATCAAACGTGTGGTCATCGAAGCGGCAACAGGCACGGTTGTGCTTAATGCTGATGATAAAAACTGTCTTCTGATGGCTGATTACGCCGATGCGGAGCATATTATGTATGTGACTATGCATCATGACCATGCGTTGGTAAAACAGCATATTGATGCTGGCGGAAAGGCCTGCGTGCTTGAAAAAGGCATGAACGGCGATCTAATAACTATTTATGATAATGAAACCCATATTCCGGTTCTTTGGTCCCATCTTATTCCGGCGACCATCGAAGGAAAAGCGCTTCATAATGTACAAAACGCCATGTTCGCCACGGCAATTGCCTATAGTTTTGAACAGGATCTTGATCAGATACGTCTTGGCCTTAAAACCTTTAATACCACATTCTCACAGGCACCGGGTCGTATGAATGTATTTGATGAGCACCCATTCCGGGTAATCCTTGATTACGCTCATAATCCGGCTGCCTTTAAGGTCCTTACCGACCTTGTCGATAAACTGGATAATCATAAACGTAAAATGATTGTTGTATCCAGCCCGGGCGACCGAAGGGACGAAGATGTTGCGGACGGAGCAGCTGTTCTTGCGGGTCATTATGATCATTATTTCCTTAAAGCGGATGATAATCGTCGCGGCAGAGCCAATGATGAAATTCCAGAACTTCTGAGGGCAGGCCTTCTGAAAAATGGCGTGTCCGAAGATGCCATTACAGTAATCCCTGACGAAGTAACAGCCATTGATAAGGCACTAAGTTCTGCAAAGGACAAAGATTTGTTGGTTGTTATCGGTGATAATGTCAGCCGTTCATGGAAACAGATTATCAATTTTGGTGGTAGTGATGATGAGGCGCAGGACAGCGCTTCTGATGAGCCGCAAATGGCGACGCCTTATGAAGACCTCGTGGATGATAGTCAGCAGATTATTAGCGATGAGCGCGGCGTGCGCTTGGCACGGGATGATGATGAGGACGGCGATTAAGACGGGACTTCCCCATGACAATAAATATTGAAGAAATTGAAGATTATCTCGAAATCCCAATACCGTCTTCTGGAAAGCTTATTCTTGAGAGTAGCAGGCGCGTTACCGGGCCGGGGCTGCTTTGGGAAAAGCCTGGCGCGATTTTGGATGTATTTACCGACCATTTTGAAAAGCAAGAAGTGGTTCGCGTCTGGAGCAGTGAAATTCAGAGAGTTCTTGATGCCATCGGTTGGTCAGACAGCCTGATCAAAACGCGCATCTTTGATAGCGGCGTCAACCTCGCAATATCAGCTTCCATTGATTTATTATATTCAGCGGTTTTTGTTGTGGAAACCAGTTGGCATCTTACGGCCAGTAAATTACTTGAAGAAACACCGATCCCCTTTGATACGCTGATTGCAGATTTAAATACTGTGATCAAAATGGAGCAAAACCCGCCAGTATTATTATTGCAGCAGGCCGCAAAAGTAAAAGATATTGATGTGCTGTGGGATGATGATTATGTCTCACTTGGCCACGGTAAAGGCTCAGAAAAATGGAGTATAAATGAAATCCCTGCGCCAGCTGATGTGAACTGGGACGCGCTTCATAATGTTCCCGTGGCATTGATTACCGGCACGAACGGTAAATCGACAAGCGTCCGTCTTTCCACGGCAATTGCTGAAGCGGCAGGACTTGTTGGCGGCTCAACATCTACTGATTATGTGAAACTTGGCGACGACGTACTTGATTACGGTGATTATTCAGGACCGGGCGGCGCGAGAATGTTGCTTCGGGACAAGCGGCTTGAAATTGCCTTTCTTGAAGTGGCCCGCGGCGGGATTTTAAGGCGCGGCCTTCCGCTTACAGAAGCTAGCGGAGCAATGGTTACCAATATTGCTGCCGATCATTTGGGTGAATACGGTGTAAATACGGTCGAACATCTGGCCGATGCCAAATTCGCCGTTGCCGGAACATTATCCAAAGACGGGGTGCTGGTCCTTAACGCGGATGATGAGCTTGTTGTTAGAAACGGCCTTAAATCAGGGAGTAGGATATGCTGGTTTTCGCTGGATCATAATAATGACCAGATCAAAAGTGCTAAAAGTGCCGGAAATTTATGCTGCTGGTGCGAAGACGGTCTGATAAATTATTTTGACGGCACGTCAGTTACATTAGTGGTAAAAATTGCAGATATTCCTATCGCCATGGGCGGCGCGGCGCGCTTTAATGTGCAAAACGCCATGGGCGCGACCTGTCTTGCCAAAGCGATGAATATTGCAGATCAGGCGATCATAAAAGGACTTACCACTTTTACCAGTACGCCGGATGATAACCCCGGTCGCTGTAATGAATTTATTGTTAAGGGTGCCCGCGTATTTGTTGATTTTGCCCATAATCCTCACTCCATTAATGCTATATCAGATATGCTGAGTAATCTTCCCGCTAAGCATAAATACTTGTTGATTGGTCAGGCCGGTGACCGCTCAAATCAGGATATTATTGAACTAACCAGAGGTGCCCTCAGGTTTAAACCGGATATTGTTGCTACCATGGATATGGCCGAATATTTGAGAGGGCGAGAGTTTGGTGAAACGGCGGCTATTATTAAAGATGAATGTCTAAAAAGTGGAATTACGGAAGGCTCAATCACCCATTTTCCCTCACCACCCGAAGGGGCGCAGTTCATCATAGATCAACTTGAAGAAGGCGACCTGGTGTTACTGCTCGCCCTGGCCGAACGGGATAAAATTTTCGAAATGCTTGAGAATGCCGAAGATTAATCGCTTTTTGCAAAAGTGGTTGATATAAGATCACTGCCACTTGAAACACTGGCCCGCTTCATTCCGTCAGAATTATAGGCCATGGCAATTTCACCGTCTTTGCTTACTGCAATTAACCCACCGTCACCACCAAGTCGTTTCACTTCATCAAGCATACGCCATAAAGCTTTGCTCAAAGTATCACCAGCAAGTTTATAGCCGTTTGCAACTGAAAGAGCGCCCCCAGCGCGGATGAAAAACTCGCCTGTTCCGGTGCAGGATATGGCAATGTCCTGATCGGCCCATGTACCAACACCAATAATCGGTGTATCACCAACCCGGCCAGCGGGTTTGCCGAATACACCGCCCGTTGATGTTGCGGCGGCAAGGTTGCCTTGGCCATCAAGCGCAACCGCACCAACGGTGCCGTGCATCATTTCATATTGTTCGATGTCGGCCTGGGTTACGCCAACGGGAAGCACATAATAATTCTTGGGATCAGAAACCGCTTCAAAACCTTGCTCATCGGCGAATTTATTGGCCCCTTCGCCCGTAATCATCACGCAAGGTGAATTTTCCAGTACAGCTTTTGCAACACCGACCGGATTTTTTACATCCTGAATGGCGGATACGGAACCAGCTTGTCTGGTGTGGCCTTCCATTATACTGGCGTCTAGTTCAACTTGACCCGCCACATTGGGGGCAGATCCTTTTCCGGCAACATAAAGCCCAGAACTTTCCAGATTACTGACCATTATTTCAACAACATCAAGCGCGCTTTCGCCGGATTTCAGTAATTCTTCACCCATTGAGGCTAGTTCAGCAAGGTGTGCTTCAACAATTGTATAATCTTCGCCCGCTTTTGGTCCGGCGCCACCGTGAAGGGCAAGGGCATATTTTTCAGACATATTTCTTTATCCTGATTTATTTCTTAAAAGCGCTATATGACAAAATTTACCGCTCAAGTATAGCGCTAATTTGCAGGGCAGGTATTTTCACCAGCTGCCCTGGCATCCAAAAATGTAAGCGTAGCGTATGTGGCAATCCCGGGAACGCCTTGATGGCGCATAACATCGGCTGTCGCCTGCTCGACAATCAGCTGGTAAGAAACGCCTTGCTTAAGGTTTTCAGCTGCAATTGTGTAGCTTGTATCTTTATAGCTTAGGTATGGCTTTTCGTTATAAGGGCGGCCACTATGGGCAATGTTGTTTCCGAAACAATCAAAGGCAAGCACGAAAATTAGATCATCAAGCTCGCTTGCCTCTGATTTCATATTGCCGCGCATTTGAGTCCAGCTAATGGTTAGGTCCTGTTCATGGTCGATCATATCTGGCGCAACAACACTTCCATTTTGTGAAAGGCTAAGGGTTGCCGGAAGCGGCATTATATCTGTCGTCTCCCTTTTTCTAAGGGTAAGCGGCTGCCCGGTCATTTCGCCGTTTCGGGTTTGGTAATTAAAAATATAGGTGCCGTCCGGATGAGCATCGTGAAGCTCCTCTGCCACCATAACTCTTTTGCCGTGAGCAAGAAACTGCGGGCCTTCGGGATTAAAAGGAAGACTGAACGCGGGATCATCCTGACTGGTCAGCGTCCCGCCAAGTATTTGCCCAGTTTCCTTCGGCATTATTTCAGCAACAAAATGATGATCACGCAGCGTATGTTCACCGTCAGGTGACTGAATATAAATCGACATTTTGCCAAGAACTAGAAAAAGCACATCGTCCGCAACAGGACTTATATTATCATTGGTTTCACATGCCGAAATAAGAATTGCTGAAAGGATGACGAGGATATTTTTCATCGATTGCTTTCTGGTTTATATTAGATATTTTTTAATCTAACAGAACCTTTCCATCCAGACCAGTTGGAAATTTTATACCTGCAATTGCCGCGAGTGTCGGGGCGACATCTATGGTGCGGGCAGACTTTTCAATATTACCAAGCCCGCTTCCGTAAAATACTATCGGGACAGCACGGTCATATGAATAAGGGGAGCCGTGCACGACAGGTGCCGCATGAAAAATAGTATTTTCATGAAAAAGAACGACAATACCGTACCTTGCGGGATGGTGGTCACGTTGACCTGTTCCCCAAAGCGGGAAATCAGGGATGCGCCCCTTGACCCAATTTCTTCTAAAGGCTTCCATATAAGGGTTCTGGGACAATTTTACGCCGTCAATTTCCTGTTCAGTAATGGCGTCATAGACAAAATCATAACTTTCAATAATTGCCTCTAATGATGATATAAGCTCATTACCTGTTTTTGTTGTCGTTGAGGCTTCGGCCTCTACAGCGTCTAACAGCTCATCTATTTGCGCCTGACTAATGCGCCTTCCCTGACCAAATTTTTGCTGTTGATATTCGATCACATCAGGACTGCCATGATCGCCACTTATGGCTATTACATAGGCGTCTTCGCCAATTGTATCATCAAGGAAAGTTAAAAAGGAGCCAAGGGCAAGGTCAATCCTTATCAGGGTATCGAGTATTTCCTGACTTCGCCCGCCATAAGCGTGGCCAACATTATCGGTGGAATTTATTATGACAGCTAAATAATCAACGCTATCATCCTGACCCAGTTCTTCATTTATCATAGTGGCTTTTGCCATTGCGAATAACGCTTCATCCGCGAGCGGGGTATCATAAAACCAGCGATTAAGTTTTTCTTGATCACTCATGTCCAAATTTTCGCCCTTTTCATCTTCAAAATTATGAGGGAAGGTGAAATTTACGCCAAAATTCTCATATTCTGAGCGATCCGGCTCGGCGAGGGAGCGATATTTAATTGGAATCTGATTTTGCCAGATATTCATTTTGAAATCATTAAGCTCTCCTGCATTAAAGTCATCCAACCAACGGGGATTATGTTCTGCATAATAACTTGATGTGACAAACTGGCCCGTAGCACCATCGAGCCAATAAATTGCATCTGCTTTTTTCCCGCCGTAAGCCAGTGAAATTGCCGTGCCTGAGGATAATGCGATTGCTTTTGCTCCGTTATCGTTTGATTTAACCCAGTCGGCAATAGTTGGAACCAATATATTATTTGGTGATACACTTGTGCGTTCTTTGTCTCCTGCAATCCATGTTGTCTTATCTGATATACCGTCACTAAAGCCCCAGCCATCTTCTGTTTCTATTATCCATTCATTGGCCGGGAAGCCGTGTTGGGCAGGATACATTCCGCTGCTGAGGCTTAAGTGGCCCGGAAATGAATTTGTCAGGGCGTGATCAACCAGCCCTTCAGAAATTACCGTACCGTTTTCGAGAACTCGTTTAAGACCACCGCTAAAAGCAGGCCGATACCATTTTAAGTAATCTGCCTTGAACTGATCGAGGGTGATTTGAATAATTATCTTCTTGTCATTATCAGCGGCAAAAATTGGAGCGCAATAAAGGTTTAACAAAGTTAAACTCAGAAAAAACACTGTGCATTTTTTTATGTTCATAATCATATCTCATTTATTGAATGTAAATATGATTGAAGATCTAATAATCATTGATTTCAAGTGGTTTGCAGTGAACAAGCGCTATTATGCAGTAAGGGGCATTAGCTATTAAGTAATCCACATAGTTTAACCACGGATTTAAGGTTTCGGGTTGTTGCAGTGATGGCGAGTTTCTTTTCAATTAACATATTTGATAATTTTGTTTTGCCGTAGCCGCCCGGGCAATGAAGATAGAGCGACTTAATTCCGAAAATAAGCGCCTCGGGCGGCTTAACATAAGCCATTAAAGCTTCAATATTTTCCTCACCGGGATTTTCTGATAAAAAAGTAACTAGAATTTTTGTGCCGTCCTGCTCAAGATCGACATTTTTAAATGGTAGCCCTGCATAAACTTTTTCAAACACTTCCTTAGTGCGAACATCAACAGGCACACTAAATTTATATTTCTTTTCTATCGTGGCTTCGAGGGTGTTTTTAATTTCGGAAATATCATCTGAACCATGCTCGAAAATAACATTGCCGCTTTGGATATAGGGTATGACATTTGAATAGCCCAGACTTTCATAAAGTGCTTTTAGGTCTGCCATTAAAATCTTTTTCTGGCCCGAAACATTAATGCCGCGAAGCAATGAAATATATTTAATCATGGTCTATTTTTTCATTGTCGGGTTAAGAGTGATCACTTTACCGTTGCTTTTCATCAGTCTGACGGATGGATGTTTGGCGCAACTTTTTAGTGCAGAAGAAAGAAGCTTTTTAATCTCGGGTAAATTACGGCCCTCAATAGCGGGCATTAGCTTCTCATTGAGCAGCACCATTCTTGAGACAAATTTAGGCTTCCCGAACGAGAGAAAACAAGGAAAACCCTGCACAATATATCCGCCAACAACTTCAATAAAATCCATATCATGGATTACGGACTTATTACCGATAATTTCAAAAGCGAGCGCTATTTTCCCCTCATAGCCAGCGGGTATATTATCGAACACTCGTTTGACCAAAACCCCTTTAATGTCTGGCCGCCAACTATCATCAAGCAGTGGCATAAAACGCCACATACAGTACCAATTTTTGCATGTCTGCGGCCTTGTTTCATAAATACTGCAGCCGCCCTTTTTCAGTAGATGCTCGCATGGCACACCCGGTAGCTTGACAAGATCAGGATCTTCAATGGTTAGCTCAATGCAGCAAACCACACAATCCCCACAGTCTCTGTTCTCGACCAGTAATTTATTAGTCATTTCTCAAGTCTCTTCAATAACAGCGGTGGTTTCAATTTCGATCTTGGCCCGGTCCTCCATTAATGCGGATACTTCGACGCATGCCATAGCAGGATAGTTTTTCCCCATTACGTCGCGGTAAATGGCGCCCATTTCCTTTAAATTGGCTAGATATTCGCCCTTGTCGGTAATATACCATGTCATGCGGACCATATGCTGCGGTCCCGCACCATCCTGCGCCAGTACAGCGATAATATTTTCCAGCGTTGCTCTAAACTGATCGGTGAGGTTATCACTTTCAAATTCTTCGTGCGCGTTCCAGCCAATAAGCCCGGCCACATAAATAGTGCGGCCATTTTTGACGCTGATGCCGTTTGAATATCCTTTTGGCCTTTGCCATCCTTTGGGGAGAAGATGTTTCATTTATTCTAATCCTTATGATCATTAAGAAGCTGTTTGGCGATGATAACTTTCTGCACTTCCGTCGCCCCTTCATAAATACGCAGCGCGCGAATTTCACGGTAAAGTTCTTCCACTTTTACGCCCGATACAACACCCATGCCGCCAAAAATCTGCACCGCTTTATCAATCACAACTTGGGCACATTCCGTCGCGTGCATTTTGGCCATGGCCGCTTCACGGGTTATGCGCCGACCGGTGGTGTCACGGGTCCAGGCCGCGCGGTAAATAAGCAGTGCGCTACTATCCACATCAGTAGCACTTTCCGCTAACATGCCCTGCACCAGTTGCAGATTATGAAGCGGCGCACCAAATAAGTGACGTTCATTTGTACGGTTAACCGCTTCCGAGAGCGCGCGCCGCGCAAATCCAAGTGCTGCCGCACCAACGGTGGAACGGAAAATATCCAGCGTTGCCATCGACGCTTTAAATCCCGCGCCCGCCTCACCAAGACGTTTTTCTTTGGGGATTTTACAGTCATTAAACGTTAAAGTGGCCAGTGGATGGGGGGCTATTACTTCAATCCGTTCGGTAATTTCAAGACCCGCGCAATCCGCGTCCAAAATCATCGCAGAGAGACCCTTTGCACCGGGCGCTTCACCTGTGCGCACGAATAACACATAATAATCAGCGATGCCGCCGTTAGAAATATATGTCTTGGCCCCGTTCACACTATAATGATCACCACAGTCTTCAGCCGAAGTGGTCATATTGGCAACGTCCGAGCCACTATCGAGTTCAGTGAGTGCAAAGGCGGCCATTTTTTTACCTGTCGCCACGCCCGGCAGATATTCGGCCTTCGTTGCTTCGCTGCCAAATAGGGTAATGGTACCGCTACCTAGTCCCTGCATTGCAAAGACAAAATCGGCTAGACCGTCATGACGGGCGAGGGTTTCTCTAATCAGGCAAAGCGAGCGCACATCAAATTCTTCAAAAATACCGCCGTAAGCTTTTGGCACAACA
>Ga0233449_1001327_pt1 | contig 22979 bp, 23 predicted proteins | sample SI_124_October20_FD_183012 | JGI IMG/M metagenome (GOLD analysis project Ga0233449, IMG submission 183012) | Seawater microbial communities from Saanich Inlet, British Columbia, Canada - SI_124_October2016_200_MG | ecosystem: Environmental > Aquatic > Marine > Inlet | place: Canada: British... | reverse complement strand
GTCACAAGTTAGGCGGTGGCTTCGAAGATGCCCATCATGCCTTGATCTTCATGGTCCAAGATGTGGCAGTGGTACACCGCCTTTCCAGGGAAGTCAGTGATGTGCAATACGAACTTGACCCATCCGCTGACTGGCGCAACCACTGTGTCTTTTAGTCCGGGGGAAACAAGGCCTTGGTCGCTGGCTTCAGTTACTTGGAATTGCCATACATGGATGTGAAAGGGGTGATCCATCATGGAGGGGTTGGTGATGATCCACTCTTCAATGTCGCCCATAGTGAGGTGTTGGTCAACTCGCTCATGGTCAAAGGTTTTGCCGTCAATGGTGAACGACATGCCAGACATATTTAGTTCCAGCGTCTTTATGGGTTTCGTAGCGAGCGAAGACCGGGGGGTAAAAATGGTGGGCGTGGGTTTAGCCACTGCCGTCATTATTGACGCCACCATCGTGCGCATGGTTTTGGTCCCCTCAACCATGGCGCTCATGGGGGATCCCAATTGGTGGATTCCTAAATGGCTTGATCGCTTACTCCCCCATCTTGACTTAGAGGGTGAAGACTAAAACCCACTAGCTCTCCCTTTGGCGTCCTCCAGAGCGCCCCTCCCTAAACCTCCCACGTGAGGTCTGACCCTACGTGGGAGGTTTGCTGTTGATTGGCCTCCAGTACTTGTTTTGGTTTACTGTTGAGCAACCCTCGAATTAGGAGCATTTATGAGCCTTGATGATTTTCGCCGCCAGTCATTGCTGTTTGGCCCCTCGCCGGTTCACCCGCTGCCACGTTTGAGCGAGGCCTTAGGTGGCCAAGTTGAGATTTGGGCTAAGCGGGAGGACTGTAATTCGGGCATTGCTTTTGGCGGCAACAAGGTCCGCAAGTTGGAGTACCTGGTGGCCGAGGCGCTAGACACAGGGTGCGATACTTTGGTTTCTATTGGTGGCATTCAATCCAACCACACTCGACAGGTCACTGGGGTGGCTCGCCACCTGGGTTTAGGAGCGGTCACCGTGCAAGAGGGGTGGGTGGATTGGCCAGACATGAACTATGACAAGGTAGGCAACATCCAGCTGACGCGCATCTTGGGGGGCGACATTCGAGTTGATTCAGCGGGTTTTGATATCGGTATTCGTGATTCTTGGAAGCAGGCCTTGGCTTCGGTGGAAGAGGCGGGGGGCAAGCCTTACCCCATACCGGCCGGGGCTTCTGACCACCCTCTGGGAGGTTTGGGTTTTGCCAACTGGGCCCGAGAGGTGGCGGTGCAAGAAGCAGATCTGGGGGTCTTTTTCGACACGGTGATTGTCTGCACGGTGACTGGGTCGAGCCATGCCGGGATGATTGCCGGGTTTGCTTTAGAGGATCGTGATGACCGGAGGGTTCTTGGCATTGATGCTTCGGGGACTTTGGCTCAGGCGGTGGATCAGGTCACGCGCATTGCCAATAATACGGCCGAAAAAATAGGAGTGGACCGAGCTTTGCGCTCGGAAGAAATAACCGTGGTGGCAGGTTACGAAGGCCCGGCTTATGGGGTGCCCGATCAGCAAACCATTGAGGCTATTCATTTAACGGCCCGCACCGAAGGCATGTTGACTGACCCGGTTTATGAGGGGAAGTCCATGGCCGGGTTAATAGGGATGATTCGTTCGGGGGAAATCCCGGCAGGGTCCCGGGTTCTTTACTGCCACCTGGGTGGCCAACCCGCTCTCCCGGCCTACGCCGGCGCCCCCGGTTTGGGCTAACGCGGCAAGCGAAGCCACCAACGAAATATTTTAAAGATCACCAGCCCTACCTCCCGTTTATATTCTGCAACACGGGGACAGTCCCCGCATTTCCGTAGGTACTGGTAATCACCGTTGCTGCGGCAACTTCAAAACTTGCTTTAACGTTCACCGCATCAAATTACCTCAAGTCCATGACAAACCACTCACCACCAACTTTGACCACCACCTACACTGCAATGGTGGCTGGCATTCCGGTAGTTGACCTTCAAAGCGGCGAAACAATTTCTTCATTAGATCGCGCTTGGCGCGAGGTTGGGTTTGTGGCCATCGTCGGGCACTGCATTGACCAAGACCTTTTTATGACCATGCGTTCACTGACTAAGAGACTCTTCTCGCTAAAGGCCCGCGACAAACAGGCCTATCAAATAACGTCGGAAAATTATCGAGGCTTTGTGCCTCTTGGGTTTTTTAACCCAAACCGTGGCGATATCTCTGGCCATAAAGCCGATGCCTACGAGGCCTTTAAACTTCATTGGGAGTGCCCTCCTGATCATCCAGTTCGCCGAGAATGCGCCCTCTACGGGGGCAACCGTTGGCTCCCCATGATCAAAGATATGGAAAAAACCATCTTGGCCTACTGGTCGGCCTGCGATAGCCTCGCTCAACACTTGCTGTCTTTAAGTGCTTCCGCATTGGGTCTTGACCATTCGCCACAAGAGCGTTGGTTTACCACGCCCCTTACCAACATGACGCTGTTGTACTACCCGCCCCAACCCGCAGGCGCTGACTTTGGCATTCACCCACACAAAGACACCAATGTTTTTACCTTGTTACACCCTGACCCGGTGGGCGGGCTCGAAGTGCTTGACCCTGATGGCTCGTGGCTTTCGGTGGACTGCCCGCCAGAAGCGCTAATCGTCAACACCGGCGAAATGATGGAGGTTTGGTCGGGCGGCCGTTACCCCGCTACCCCTCACCGGGTAATAAACCAGGGACCCGATCGTTACTCGTTTCCCTACTTCATGGTGCCCAACCATGATGTGGTGGTTGAGCCGTTGATCCCAGTTAAACCCGGTTTTTCTTATGCTCCTCTGCCGGTGGGGGCGCTATCTGCCGAGGTATGGCGCACTAACTGGCCAGATAAAACACCCCAGACCACAACTTTTGCCCTGGGGTCTTTAGACAACTAACTGTGCCTTCACCAGCCAAGAGTCGCCGGAGCATCGTCGGGAACCATCGGCGCTTGAGGCGACACCGGGCTCACCGAAACGTAGTGATCACCTAACGCCGGGCGCTGGTCGGGGTCGCCTTTGTTGGGCCAAAAAGCCATAGCTCGTTCGGCTTGGGCGGTGATGGTCAGCGATGGGTTGACGCCCAGGTTGGCGCTAATGGTGGACCCGTCGGCGATATGTAGCCCGGGGTGGCCGTACACCCGCTGGTAGGGGTCGATCACTCCGTGGTCAGCATCAGCGCCGATGACGCACCCACCTAAAATATGAGCAGTAACCGGTGTGTTTAAAAGTGCTTCGTTGAGGGCCCCTGAGGGGTCTCCGCCCATGATTTCGGCGGCTTGGCGGGCTGCTTCGTTGGCGAGGGGGATATAGGTGGGGTTAGGTTGGCCGGCACCTTGTTCGGAGCGCAGTTTTACTCCCCGGCCTTTGCGGCGCCAACGCAGGTTGATGCTGTTGTTGTGGCTTTGCATAACCAACAAGATCACCGTGCGCTCTGACCAGCGGCGCACCGAAAAACTACGCAAGAAGTGCCTCGGGTGACGCACCATTTGACCCAGAAAACGTAGCGGGCGGGGCAAGCGGCCGCCGCCATCTACCAAAATGGTGGAGAGCAGGCTCATGGCGTTGGACCCGGCCGGGTAACGCACTCCCTCAATGTGGGTGTGTTCGTCGGGGTAGATCGAAGAGCTGATAGCGATACCGGTGGAGTAGTCAACGTCAGAGGATTTTGCTGCTCCGGCCCCGTTGATGGACTCTGAGTTGGTGCGGGTGAGTTCGCCGAGCCGGGGAGAGATGTGCGGTAGATGGCCATTTTCTTTCATGGCGGCCAGTAGGCGCACTGTGCCGAGGACCCCGGCGGAGAAAACCACTTGTTCAACACGGTGTTGTTGTACTTTTCTGTTTCGTCGGAGGCCGGGCCGTTCAGAGGTCACCAAGTAGCCGCCTTCACTGAGTGGCTGCACTTCGGTTACCTGGCGTTCGGGCAGCACCACCGCTCCGGCTTGTTCGGCCAAGAACAAATAGTTGAGGTCCAAGGTATTTTTGGCGTTGTGTTGACACCCCACCATGCAACCGCCGCATTCAATGCACCCGGTGCGGTCGGGCCCCACACCGCCAAAGAACGGGTCACTTACCGTTTGGCCCGCCTCACCAAAATAAACCCCAACTTCGGTGGGCCGGTAGGTGTCGGCCACCCCAAGTCGTTGGCCAAGTGCTTTTATTACCGCATCGTTGGGTGAGGTAGCGGGGGCAGTCACTACCCCCAGCATGCGGGTGGCTTGTTCGTAAAAGGGCGCCAATTCATTACGCCAGTCGGTGATGGCTGCCCACTGCGGATCAGCGTAGAAAGCATCAAGGGGTTGGTACAAGGTGTTGGCATAAACCAGTGATCCGCCCCCCACTCCCGCTCCGGAGAGTACCAGAGCGTCGTTGAGCAAATTGATGCGTTGAATGCCCCGCAGTCCCAAACGGGGAAAGTAAAGAAACTTGCGGAGGTTCCAATTAGTTTTTGGAAAGTCTTGGGCGCCAAACCGTTTACCGGCTTCTAACACCCCGACCCGGTAGCCTTTTTCGGTAAGGCGCAGGGCCGACACGCTGCCGCCGAAGCCGCTGCCGATAACCAGCACGTCGTAGTCAAAAGCTTCAGAATTATTGGTCATCTGCGGTACTCCTCGGTGAGGTTCACTCTATTAAACCACTGCGGCCGGAGCGTAAGGTAGCGGATGCCCAATTATCTCTTTTCTTTGATAACTCCCAGTTGCCTGTCTTAATTTATTAAATTTCGCCTTAATTGGGGTAGCCCCTGTTGAAGTAACCTCCCATTTCTCTCTAATCCCGATAAGATTGGTCGGGTATAGAATCTACCCACTTAAAGAGGCTGTAATCATGACCAAAATCTTTATAATCCACGAAAATTCTGACTGGCTGCCCCCTTTTGCAGAAGCGCTTCACGCCGAAGGAGTGGAGTGGGAAGAATGGCCGCTCATCGAAGGGGCTCTTAACCTAGACGCCCCACCCCCGGCGGGCATTTTTTACTCACGCATGAGTGCTTCTTCGCACACCCGAGGTCATACCGCATCGAAGGACTACACCCGGTCGGTGCTCAGTTGGCTTGAAAGCCACGGCCGCACTGTCGTCAACGGGCGACGGGTTGTAGAAATGGAAATGAGCAAGATTGACCAGCACACGGCACTACGGGCAGCGGGGTTTGAGGTTCCGGCGACCATTGCGGTGTTTGGCCGCCACGATCTAAAAGACCAGGCACGCAGTATGAAACTCCCATTTATCACCAAACATAACCAGGGAGGTAAGGGGCTGGGAGTCCGAAGGTTCGATGACTTTAAAAGTTTCGACGAATACGTTGACGGCCCCGACTATGAGCACCCGGTTGACGAAATAACGCTCTTGCAAGAGTACCTTCATCCGGCCGGAGGGTTCATCACCCGAGTTGAAATCATCGGGGGCGAATTCCTTTACGCACTCACCGCCGACACCAGCGCGGGGTTCCAACTGTGTCCCGCCGACGAGTGCGCTGATCCCGGTACAAGTTTGGAATTGTGCCCCGTTAGTGCGTTGCCAACAGAAAGCCTCTTTCATTGGCGAGAGGGTTTCGAAGATCCGATCATCAACCGCTATTTAGATTTCTGCCAATCATGGGGTATCGGTATCGCTGGTTTTGAATTCATTGAAACTGAAGATGGACGACTCGTCACCTATGACATCAACACCAACACCAACTACAACCCCGTTGTTGAAAAAGAGGCTGGCCGCTCTGGTCCAGTTCTTGTCGCCCGTTATCTGGCCGCCCTAGCCCGAGAACTCAAGACTGATCGGGTCCTTGTTCCAACGGGATAAAAATATTTGAGGCTTCATTATCGTTGCTCTTCACCGGTCTCTCGCCGGTCAAGGTGGCGGGCACTTTTATTGCAACAGTTGACCGGTAGGTGTCGGCCACCCCAAGGCGTTGGCCAAGTGCTTTTATTACCGCATCGTTGGGTGAGGTAGCGGGAGCAGTCACTACCCCCAGCATGCGGGTGGCTTGTTCATAAAAGGGCGCCAATCCATTACGCCAGTCGGTGATGGCTGCCCACTGCGCCAGAAAGCACCAGGGCATCGCTTAGAAGATTGATGCGTTGTATGCCTCACAGCCCTAAGCCAGGGAAATACAAAAACTTGCGTAGGTTCCAGTTTGTTTTCGGAGAGTCCTTAGCCCCAAAACGTTTACCTGCCTCAAGTACTCCAACTCGGTAGCCCTTTTCGGTTAGACGAAGAGCAGTAACGCTGCCCCCAAAGCCGCTACCAACCACCAGAACATCGAAGTCATAATCAATATTTTTTTCGTTCATAAAGAAGACTCCTTAGCCTTTAAGGTAGCGGTGATTTTACGGTGTGACGAGTGACCAACTGAATAGGGACCAAGGTCCCTAGGGAGGTCCTTTTCTTATTTCTACTGTTGTGGCATGGGTTGCTATGAGGTGGCCCTCGTCAACAATTGGAGCAAGGTCATGTTTTCCAAACACCGAACAATTCACCGGCTGGTGGCGATCGCTGCATTAACAGCTTTTGTTGTCTCTGCCTGTGGAACCGATACCGAAACTCCCCCTTCTGTCACGGGTGAAGTTTTGTCGCCCTTTGCCACGAATGATTCAAGCACTCGGGAATCAATATTGCCCATCCTTAGCCCCGCTGCTGGTCTTAAAGCAGCCGATGCTAGCGAAGTACATGTGGCCTATGCCCCGGAAGTTCCGGCTCCTATAACCCGTACTGATCAGCGCACTTTCAGCATTGAACTTGAAGCCATTGAAGGAATGTGTGACCTTGACCCGGCCAACGGAGTCACCACCGAAATGTGGGGCTTTCGTGTAGCGGGCGACACCAACACGATTTGTGGCTCGCCAGGCCCGGTCTTGCGTGGCCGGGTGGGTGACATGGCAGTCATCACGCTGACCAACTTGGCCAGCAACGAGCACCCGCACAACATTGACTTCCATGCGGTAACCGGCCAAGGCGGCGGGGCGGCTGGATTGGTGGTTGCTCCTGGAGAGTCAGCCACTATTTCGGTGCGTTTGTTGTTCCCTGGGGCCTTCATGTATCACTGTGCTTTCGGTGATGTGCCCAAGCACATTGCTCACGGTATGTACGGAATGTTCATCGTCGACCCAGAAACTCCTTTGCCAGAAGTTGATCATGAGTGGGCCGTTATGCAGTCTGAGTGGTACGTCAGCGAAGCTGCTGCCGATGGCGTAGCCACCTATGACCCAGATTCTTTGTGGACTGAAACCCCTCGCTACGTGACCTTTAACGGTCGTACCGATGCGCTGACCGGCGACAACGCTCTGGAAATGCAGGTCGGTGAGCGTTCGCGGATTTACATGGTGAACGAAGGCCTCAACCTGGACTCCAACTGGCACCCCATCGGGTCGCAGTGGGATGTGGTTTATCCCGAAGCAGCAACTCACCCGCTTAATTCGGTCATCCGAGGTTCGCAAAGCACTTTGGTGGTAGCGGGCGGCGGCACGGTGACCGAGCTAATTGGTTTGGTACCTAGCACCGTGATTTTGGTGGACCATGCATTGATTCGCACCTTCGCTAAGGGTGCTATTGGCCTGGTCCATATCACCGGTGACGCCAACCCAGAGATTTATGCGGATGGCCAAACGGTTGACCCCACGCCAACTGAGCCAGCGGCAGACGAGCCGGGGGCTATTTCTATCCCGGATGGAGCATGGGATCCAGGGGCCTCTGACTCCTTTTTACCTGGGTCTCCCACCATTGCTGTGGGCACCACAGTGACTTGGACCAATAACGATGCGGTGGTGCACACCGTTACTTCGGGTTCTTCCACAGGCACTGTGGCAAGCCCTGACGGGTTGTTTGATTCGGGTGACATTGCGCCCGGGGAAACATTTTCGTACACCTTTACCGAGGCCGGAACGTTTGATTACTTCTGCACCCCTCATCCTTGGATGATGGGCACGGTGATCGTGAGTTAGCCGACTTGCGGCGCAGAGGCCCGGGCTTCGGTCCGGGCCTCTTTTGCGTTTCTTAACATGGTTCTAACTTCGTGCCGCTTTAATGGTTCTATGAGAAATACTTTGCTGAGCCTTTTGGTACTGGCCGCGGGGTGTGGCAGTAGCCCGTTGGCGACGCCGCTTACTACGAGCACCACCGCTACCCCGGGGTCCAGCACTTTTGTTTTGACCACTACCTCAGCGATACCTCAAACAACTACAACATATGGCCACGGGTTAGTTGGCGACCATGACATTACCGAGGCAATTTTGACCAATACCAGCCCTGATTGTGCTGACTACAACGTTACTTTGCGAGCTACGGTAATCGATCTGACCCGCCAAGTCATGTTCAATTCGGGGGTTTCACTAGAAACTGGCGGCACCACCTGCACGCTGACCTCTAACAACATTCCCAACCATGACTTCAATGATGCGTCGGCACATTTTGCTACTGATGTTTCGGAGCAGTCACAGGTTTTTGAACTAATTCGCGACCCGCAGCGTTCAAGCCAACTCAACGCCTTGACTCAGGCAACCTACGACGGGGTACTGCTTAACGGTGTACCCATTGATTTGCTTTCGGCGGGCTGTTATCGGCCAGATGATCCGATGGCTAATCATGAGGGCATTGTGCCTATCGGGTGCGCTGCCACCGAACCGTGGCTCGCTAACCCTTTGGGTACCGAAGATTCCTTTGGGGCCGATACCCATAATGCTCATACCCAACCCGATGGCACCTACCACTATCACGGCAATCCGGAAGCTTTGTTTGATGATCAGCCGGGCCCTGATGGTTCGCCAGTGATTGGTTTTGCTGCTGATGGTTTTCCTATTTATGGGTCGTATTTTTTAGACTCCGCTACCGGGCAGGTGCGTAAGGCACTGTCGAGTTACGTTTTGAAATCTGGGCAGCGGCCGGGCGGGTCGGAGAATCCTTCGGGTATTTACGACGGCACTTATTACGACGACTACCAGTTCAGCGATCAGGCCGGCGATTTAGACCAGTGCAACGGCATGGTGGTCAATGGGCAGTACGGCTATTACGTGACCGATGCTTTCCCTTATCTGATGTTTTGTTTGTGGGGCACGGTTGATGCTTCGTTTGACAAAAACCAGGGCGGGGGTGTTCCCGGCGGGGAAGTTGAGGAGCCTGCTGGTTTTGCCGAGGCGGCAGCAACTTTAGGGGTCACCCTTGCTGAACTTCAAGCGGCTTTGGGCCCTCCCCCACCAAACCTAGAAGCGGCGGCCTCCACCTTGGGGGTCACGGTCGCTGAACTTCAAGCGGCTTTGCCTCCCCCGCCGTAGCCGGTGGCTTGGTAGCGAAGCCCAGCGTGCATACCTCACCATTGCCAGCCGGTGTGTTTTCGAATTGACCTGAGGATTTTTTCTCTCTAGCATCATTATTGAACAGCGCCTTTAGAGAGTTGAGATATTGTGGCCCGTTCTCTTACTCGGTTTCAAGGTTCTCTGGTCATCTTGGCTTGTGGGGTCATGTTTAGTTTCGGTCCGCTTACTTTTCGGGCTTTGCAAGAGGCCGACACTTGGCAGTATCTGTTTTTTCGCAATGTTTCGGCCGCCGGGGTGTCAGCGTTAATCATTTTGTTGGCCCGCCGTAACCTCTGGCGGGCGGTCGTAGCGGCCGGACGGCAGCAGTGGTTGGCGGGTTTTTTGATGGCCGCCATGTTTACTCTTTATGTGGTGGCCCTTAGCCGGGTAACGGCGGCCTTTGTTTTGCTTATGCAATGCGCCAGCCCGTTTTATGCGGCGTTGTTTGCCCGTATTTTTTTGAAGGAGCCGGTGGGGCGCCCCACTCTGGTGGCCATGGTGGTTTCGGCGGTTGGGGTGACGGTCATGGTGGGAGGCAACTTGGCCGCCGGCGATGGGTTAGGTATTGCGCTTTCGGTGGGGCTCTCAGTTGCCTTAGGGGCTTATAGCGTGTTGATTCGTAGTTCTCCGGCGCAAGACCCGGGGGTGCCGACGCTTATTGGGGGCAGCGTGGCGGCGATAATTGCCTTGGTGGTGACGGGGGCGGGCCCTGGGGTGGTGGTCCCGGCGAGCGACATGTTGATGGGTTTCGTGGGCGGCGGTTTGCTTATTGGTTTGGCTACTCCCTTTTGGAACTACGCCCACCGTTTTGTGCCTCCGGCTGATGTGAGTTTGCTGTTGATTTCTGAAATAGTGGCCGCCCCGTTGTGGTTGTGGCTATGGATGAACGAAACGCCTTCGTCGAGCACCCTGGCTGGTGGGGCCATTAGTTTGGGGGCGGTGTTGTGGCTCACCGCTTCGACGGCTCGTGGGGGCCGGCAAGACTTTCCCCCTGTTTCACGGCGTCGCCGGGGTTTACACGTGGGGGTGGCTCCGCTGTTTCGTCGTACGAAAAATGGTTCCTAACCAAGGGCCATCACTAGCCGCCCACTTGGTCTACTTCTTCCACTTCGTCTCGGTCGGCCAGGCGGCTGAGTGCTTTTGCTAAGTCAACTTCGGCAATGCCTCGTATTTCCACCGTGGTTTGGCGCAGTCGTTGGCCTTCCACTTCTTCTTTGGTGGTCCAAACCCCCATGATGCGTCCGCCGCTTTCTTCGAGGCTAGAGAACAATGATTCAAGAGTTCCCCGACCGGCGTGGTAGCGGACCATAAAGCGGCGTTTGGAGCGGCGAAACATGACGTAGGGCTTTAACGGGCCGAAGGTGATTACCACCAGCAAGGTCATGGCTCCAGAAACGATGGCCACCGTGTAGAGGCCCATGGCGGCGGCCACCCCGAAAGCGGCGGCCATCCACAAGGTGGCCGCCGTGGTGATACCAGTGACGTTGACCCCGCTGCGCATCACCGCACCAGCGCCAATGAAGCCAATGCCGGTTACCACTTGGGCAGCTACCCGTGAGGGGTCATTTTGGTCGCCGATAACTGCATAGGCCCCAGCGATGGTAAACAAGGCTGCGCCGAGCGCCACCAAAGTGTGGGTGCGCAGTCCAGCCGTTTTGTAACGAGCTTCTCGTTCGAGGCCCAGCACGGCGCCTAAGGCCAAGGCCAAGGCCAAACGGCCAATGAGTTCAAGGGAACTTGGGGTATCCATAGAGCCAGTCTGCCAGAAAAGCAGATGGTCGGTGCTTTGGTCTAAAGTTCTCGGCCCACCAAGGCTTTGACATTGTCGGGGAGTTCAATGCCCTCAGTTAACTTTGGGTCGGCAATGGGTTCGCCAATGGTGGTAGTTACTGGCAGCACCCCGGCCCACATGGGGTAGGCGTAGTCGTCATCTTCGTCAACTGGTGGGCCGGTACGGACTTTTGCTGAGGCTTGAGCCAGTGAGAGGCGAAGCACTTCGGTGGAGCGGTTTTCTTTTTCGGTGGTAGCTCGCAGATCGGCTTGGCGAGTAGGCACCAATCTTTCCAAGATGGTGATTAATGCTTCTTCTTTTTCGGCGGGGTCAGCAATGGCCACGGCGGTACCGATTACCACGACGGAGCGGTAGTTAATCGAGTGGTGCAGGCTGGAGCGGGCCAGCACTAGCCCATCAACGAGCGTCATGGTGACGCAGACCTCCGTGCCTTTACCGCGTCGCAGGGTGCCAGCGGCCGGAGCCCCGTGGAGTAGGAGGTGGTCGCCGTCGCGCACCACGAACATGGGGATGACCACCGGAAGTCCGTCTCGTACCGTGCCTACGTGGGCTACCAGCGAAGCGTCCACAATGGCATTTACTGCCTCAGTTTCGTAACTGGCTCGTTCAGCAGCTCGGCGAACTCGAATGGTTTCCGAGATTCTTGTTTCTGGGGGGCTTTGTTCTGATGGGTGATCTTCCATGACCGTGTGTTTAACAGCACGGCCAGGCTTTTTGCAACGGTGCACAGACCAACCACATCAGCCAAGTATTATTTTCCCTCCATTAACCTCACAACATGGCGACCTCCTGGAATTCTGTTCTCACCGATCAGCAGCGGCAAACCTATGCCAGCGACGGTGTGGTGCACCTACCTCAGGTAGTTGCCCCCCATTATCTTGAAGAAATATCTACCTTGGTGGATCGCCAACTCGAAGAACCCGGGCCGTGGGTGACCGATACCGGCGCCGAGGCGACTACCGGGCGCTTGTTTACTTCTCGTTATATGTGGCGCACCGAACCGATTATTAACCGTTTTGTTTTTAACTCGGGAGTTGGGGAGTTAGCGGCAGCACTGATGGGTTCTTCTTCGGCCCGCTTTTACTTTGATCATTTGTTGGTCAAAGAAGCAGGTACCGAATCGGCCACCCCTTGGCACCAAGACATTCCTTATTGGCCTTTTCTGGGTTCGCAGATTTGTTCGGTGTGGGTGGCTTGTACCGAAACCAGCGTGAACGAAAGCTCTTTAGAGTTTGTTCGGGGGTCACACCGGTGGGACAGATACTTCGCTCCCGAGTCGTTCACCGGCGAGAGTTCTTGGACCGCCGATTTTGAGGGTGAGCGATGCCCAGACATTGAGGCGGCTCGTCCGGACTACGACATCATTGGTTTCGATGTGCAGCCCGGCGATGCCATCGTTTTTTCGGCTTGGACAGTTCATGGAGCCCCCGGTAATGCTGGCCCTAACCGTCGGGTGGCCTTGTCGACGCGCTGGTTGGGCGACGATGCGCTTTGGTCACCTCATCCGGGCAGCGACCCCAGCGTGACCCAAGCCGACACCATTGCCGTAGCGGGCCAATACCCTGCCGACGATGATCGTTTCCCGTTGGTTTGGGCGCGTTAATCGAGGCCCGGTTGTTAAGCCAAAGCCGGCCGAGGGCCGCAAAACACTTCTTTAGTTGGGGTGCCCATGACCACTGATCAAGACCGCTGGAACGCCCGCTGGAAGGTGAGAGGCCTTGCCTCTTCTGGCTCGTCGTCGCTGCTTGAGTTGGTGGGGCCTTGGTTGCCGGCGGCGGGCTCAGCACTTGATGTAGCGGGCGGTGGTTCTGGTGATGCGGTGGCTTTGGCAGTCGCTGGTTTGACAGTAACGGTGGCCGACGTTAGTGATGCTGGCTTGGCCTTAAACCGCAAGCGGGCCGCTCAATCGGGGGTTGCGATAACCACCGTGCAAGTTGATTTAGAGAATGATGCCCTTCCGCCTGGGCCTTGGGCGGTCATTACTTTGGCCAATTTTTCTCATGGCCCGCTGTTTGGCTGCTTGGCCAGCGCTTTGGCTCCCGGGGGGATTCTGGCCGTGGTTATTGCCACCACCACCAACCTGGATCGCCATGCAAAGCCTCCCTTGTCTTTTTTGTTGGAGTCCGAAGAGATTCTTGGTTTGGTGGGCAATCTCGAGGTTCTTCATCACAGCGAAAGTTGGCGAGTCAACGGCCGCCATGAGGCGTGGCTGGTGGCTCGCCGCTCGGTCTATTCTTGATTTTATGAGCGTGGACTAATCAGGTCGAACTGTGCTTAACTAGAGACATGAGCACAACGCTGATTAAACCTGAAACGGCTACTGCTTTTGCTGCTGACGGGGCAGTGCACCTACCTGGTTTGTTTGCCGACTGGGTTGAGGTTTTAAGAGCCGGGGTGGCTCGTAATGAAGCCGACCCCAGCGAGTTTTTTGACGACAATGGAACTACCGATGATGCCGGACGTTTTTGGGATGATTACTGCAATTGGCAACGCATCCCAGAGTTTGAGCGTTTTGCTTTTGAATCGGGCATCGGTCAATTGGCTGCAGCGGTGATGCGGTCGAAAACAGCACAACTGTTCCATGAACACGTACTGGTAAAAGAACCTGGAGCATCTCGCCCTACCCCTTGGCATAGCGATGCACCGTACTATTTTGTGGAGGGCCCTCAGACAGTGAGTTTTTGGATTCCCCTTGACCCGGTGCCGGTGGAGTCAACCTTGCGACTTATTCGCGGCTCGCACTTATGGGATTCTTCGGTACATCCAGTGAGCTGGACTACCGGTGATGGTTTTTACGGAGATGATGCATCAACCCACAGTGCCGGGTTTCGCCCGGCCCCTGACCCGGACGCTTCATCAGAAGAGTTCGAGATTTTAGAGTGGGCCATGCAACCCGGCGATGCGGTGGCCTTCAATTTTGGCACGGTGCACGGGGCGCATGGGTCGGCTAATTTGCGGCGAGCTTTTTCTTTACGCATGGTGGGCGACGACTCCCGCTACGTGCAACGTAAGGGCCGTACTTCTCCCCCGTTTGATGGCCACAACATGACCGACGGCCAACGCTTGCGTGAAGATTGGTTTCCGTTGTTGCCGGTTTAGTTCTGCCCTTTGGCTTGAGGGTGAGCGATGTAGGTGACTTCACGTAGAAACGGGCTGTCATCGGGGTTGATAGTTTCACCGAGGTCTTCGGCATAGCGGCGGCCATCCCATACGGCGGCGGCAATGGTGGAGGGGGCCAGCGCATCGGCGAGGGCAGTAACCGATTGCAGCCCGGCGTCGGCCCATTCATTTTGTCGAGCCCAAAGGTCTTGGGCTACCTGGTCGTTGGGGAGGCGAGCAGTCACAGAAACCAGCGTGTCGGTTTCCACAAGGTGTTGGCGGCCAGTGTGCATGCAGGCCGTAGTAACGACCCCATTTTGGGCGCTGAGCACCGACTCGGAGAGGCGCAAGGTGAGGTCTATTTCGCGCATGCGGGTTTGGATGCGATCTATTTCGAGGGTGTTGACCGTCCAAGAAGAAACCAGCGGGCTGGGGGTCACCAAGGTGACGTCGTAGCCTTCAGAAACCAAGAGTTCAGCTAATACCCCACCCAAGTAATAGTGGTCGTCGTCAAACAGCGTCACCCTTTGCCCGGTGGGTCGTAGGCCGGCCATGAGGTCATCGGGGGTAAGTACTTCAATATCCAAAGGTGCTTCCGTGGTGTGCCAACGCCCCACTCCGTCGTTGCGCCAGGTGGCGCCGGTGGCTACGGCCACGTGGTCAAAACCATAGGTGAGTATTTCTTCAGCGGTCATTTCGCTTTCGCGAAACACTTCGACGTTGGGCAGTTTGTCTAACTGGGTGAGGCGCCAGTCCACCACGCGTATCCATGCGGCGAGGCCGGGGAGTTGTGATTCTTTGCTGACTCGGCCACCTAAGTCTCTGGTGGCTTCGGCCAGCACAACCTGGTAGCCGCGTTTGCCTAAGGCTTGGGCGGCTTCTAGCCCGGCTGGTCCGGCGCCCAGTACTAATATTTTTTGGTCAGTGTGTTTGGGGCGCAGGGTTTCGGGGTGCCAACCGCGGCGCCATTCTTCGCCCATGGAGGGGTTTTGGGTGCAACGGATAGGGCTCATGGTGAAGTCGCCCGAGACGCAAATGTTGCAGCCGATGCATTCGCGTATTTCGTCCATTTGGCCGGCTTCTATTTTGGACGGCAAAAAAGGGTCGGCGATAGAGGGCCGGGCAGCACCAATGAAGTCGAGCACTCCTTCACGCACCATGCGTAACATGGTTTCTGGTGAGGTAAAGCGCCCTACCCCGACTACCGGTTTTGTGGTCAATGCTTTGAGGCCGCGTACGTATTGTTCTTGAGGGGCTTCGGGGCCGAAGCGTGAGGTCACACTGTCGTCTTCCCATGACCCCAAGACGAAGTCCCACAGGTCGGGTATTTCACCCAACATTTTGATGACCTCAACAATGTCGTGGCGTTGTAGACCTTCATCGCCGATGAGTTCATCCACGCTAATGCGACATCCAATGGCTGCTTGGCCGTCGGCTTCTTCAACAGCGTCTTCTAGTAACTCTCGCAACAACCGGGCACGGTTTTCGATACTCCCGCCGTAGGCATCGCTGCGTTGGTTGTAGCGAGGAGACAAGAAGTGGTGAATGCCACCTAGGGCATGCCCGGCGTAGACGTAAACGATGTCAAAGCCTGCGTCGATAGAGCGGCGAACTGCTTGTCGATGCCAGCGGCGCAGGTCGGCGATGTCGTCGAGGGTCATTTCTCGAGCTTGGACCGGGTCGTAAGTAAAGGCCGCCACTGGCAGGTGGGCTGGGCCCATGGGAGCTACCCGGCTAAAAAAGTTGGGGCCATTCATGCCGTTGTAGCAGAGTTCTATGGCTGCTAATGACCCGTGGTCGTGTACCCGGTCTACGGTTAACTGCAGGGCAGGGATGTCAATGTCGTCCCAGATTCGTTGTTCAATAAATGGCGTGATTTCGGAACTGTGGTGTATTTCTGCTTGTTCGGTTGACACCACGGCCCAGCCGCCTTGGGCTTTCATGGCCCGCATTTCGGCGTGAGAAGACACATCTCGGTAGCCCATGCCGCTGCATTGTGGTACTTGAAAGAACCGGTTGCGGGCCACTACTGGCCCGATGGCCATTGGCTCAAAGAGTACGTCGAAGCGGGGTTCGCGTTGGGGGGTTTCGCTCATGGGTTAGTTTCCCATGCAGTGGCGCCACCGATAATGGTTTTTTCGAGCATTTCGTCGGCGAGGCCCATAAATATTTCTTCGGGGTGATCTGCGTTGAGAATTAACACGTCGCCGGCTTTGCCTACGTCAAGTGATCCGCATTCTGTTGCTCGGTCAAGGCTGTAAGCGGCGTTGAGGGTGCAGGCCACAATGGCTTCAGCGGGAGTTATTTGGTACCAGGGGGCGGCCATGGTCATGGTGGAAAGCAGCGAGGTGGCGTGGATAGATGAGCAGTAGTCGGTGGCGATGGCCAGTGGTACTTCGGTGTTGATGAGCAGACGGGCATTGGCTCGCTTATCGGTCATGTAGATGAGTTCGGCCACCGGGAGCAGCACGGCCACCGTGTCGGTTGGCCCGGTATCGGTTATTTCTTGGTCGGGCGTGTAGGTGAGGTGTTCGGCCGAGGTGGCTCCTCCAGCCACTGCGGTTTGCCATCCTTGCGAGGAGTTGTTGCAATCGGCATGGACTCGAATGGGCAGGCCCACTTGATGGCTGCGGTGCATAACCCGTAGGGCTTGTTGGGGGGTGAAGTCGCCGACTTCTACAGTCACGTCTTGAAAGTCAGCTATGCCTTGGGCAAGTACTGCATCAAGCATGGGGCCGGCCACCAGGTCGGTGTAATAGTCGGTGGGTGTCACCCCTTCGGGTACCTCAAGGTCGCGGGGCACCACATGGGCGCCCAAAAAAGTAATCACTGTGCGTAGCGGGGTGTCTTGTGCGGCACTGTTGAGGAGTTCCAGGTGGTGGAGTTCGTGTTCAATGGTGAGGCCGTAGCCAGATTTAACTTCCACGGTAGTGACCCCGCCTTTGGTCATGCGAGCCAAAGCTTCTTTTACTCCGGTGAGTAGTTCGGCGTTGGAAGTAGCGCGGGTGGTTTGCACGCTGGTCCAAATGCCCCCGCCGCGAGCTACTACTTCGGCCATGGTGGCTCCGCTAAGGCGTTCGGCGTATTCGCGGTGACGACTGCCGCCGTAAAGTGGGTGCGAATGACTTTCCACTAAGCCAGGGAGCACGGTTTTGCCGGTGGCGTCGAGGGTGGTGATCGTTGGGTCGCTCCAGTCGGCTAATACTTCGTCGGTGGTGCCTACGGCCACGATTTTTCCTTGGCGTATGGCCAGCGCTCCATCAGCAATAATTTCTAAATCGTTTTGGGTGGCCCCGCGTCGGGCGGTGCCGGCATCACTTACCGGCACTAGGGCGGCGGCGTGCACAATGTTGAGGTCTTGGGTGGGCAACGTTTCGGTCATGTTTGCACGCTAGGCCAGTTGGTGAAGCCGGCGCTTATTAGGCCCCTTCGGTGTTGGTTTACTCATTCGGGTATCACCGCGGTGGCTTCTATTTCCACCAGCCATTCGGGGCGGGCCAGGGCAGAGATCACTAGACCGGTAGAAACCGGGTGTACTCCTTGGAGCCATTTGCCCATTTCTTGGTAAACCGCCTCACGGTCGTTGATGTTGATGAGGTAAACCACGATGCGGCAGATGTGGCTAAGTTCAGAGCCTGCTTCGGCCAGCAACATTTTGATGTTGGCCATAGTTTTTTCGGTCTGTTTGGTGGCGTCACCGGGGTGAAGAGACTCTCGAGTGTCAAGGTCTTGAGACACTTGACCTCGCAGAAACACCAGGGCGCCACGAGCTACCACCGCTTGGCTGAGGTCGTTGTTGAGATTTTGTTCGGGGTAGGTGTCTTTGGTGTTGAAGGGCCGTATGCGTTGGTGGGTCATGTTTATCCTCCGGCGTGGGCTTGGGCGGTTTCAAATTGGTCGTCCGAAAAGGGGGTCGAACCGCCTCGTCCGTGTTTAGCGCTAAACCCTTTGCCTAAAGATATGTCAGCTATGCGGGCGGCGTAAAGGTCATCGCGAAAATGCAGGGTGAAGGTTCGGGCATCACGCATCATTTGGCCGAGTGGGTAACGCTCATGGGCGGCACGGGCGCCCACGATGTCGAACCCTTCGTAGGGAATGCGCAGCACTACTTCTTTGGCTAGGTGCATGGTGCGTACGGCATCGGCTTCTACTTCGTCGGGGTCGTCGCCGCGGTCAAGGCGGGCGGCGGTGGCAAATAAAGCGGTGCGGGCGGCGAACAGTTCGGAGTCCATGTGGCCCAGTTTTACTTGCACTACTTCAGAGTTGCGGAGGTCGTCGCGTTCTTTGACGTAATCAACAATGAACTCAAAGGCACCGCGAGCCGAACCGATGTGGTTAGCGGCGTAAGCCAGTGAGAAGGTGCGGGGGTCTTTGTTTACCCAGTCGCCTTGTTCACCGATGATGTGGTCGTCGGGCACAAAAACGTTGGTGAACTTAACTCCACAAGAAACGGTGGAGCGCATGCCCAGCATTTGCCAGTCGTCAAGGAGTTCGACTCCTGGTGCGTCGGTGGGCACGAGGGCGAAAACCATGCGGCTGGCGTAGGGGGCGTCGCCTTCGATGGCGCACCACACAGTGAGGTAGCGGGCGCCGGCCGCTACGGAAGCGAAGCCTTTGCGGGCGGTCAGGGTGTAGCCGCCTTCGGTGGGTTGAAGTTCCGATTCCAAGCGTTCTTGGCCGTTTTCGTAGAGGTGGGCTTCAGAGCCCAGCGAGGCTAAGAGGGCACCGTCTACGATTTCGGGAAGGAACTTGGCTCGTTGTTCTTGGTTGGCGTGCCAACTAACGATGCCACTGGCATGGCTGGTAATTTGCAGTAATTGGGCGGTGTTGGCTTCCCAAAAAGCGAGTTCTTCGAGGATTTGGTAGAAGCCGCGGTAGTTGCCGGGTTGCCAGTAGCCGTAGCCGCCGTATTCGGTGGGCACGCAAAGTTTGTGCAGGCCGGCTTGGGTGGCTTCGGCCAAAGATTCAAAGGGGAAGGCCGAGTCTTCGTCTTGTTGGCGCATGCGTTGGCGAAAGCCGGGGCCAAGTTCGGCCACTTTGGCTAACAGTTGGGTGGTGGTTTGGTCGATGTCGTTGATCATGGGGCGATCATAATGGGCAGTTGTTCATCGCTCAACAGCAATTATTAGTGCTTGCTCATCTATTTATTCAATGATCTTATTGGCCTAATGTGCGTTGAGCGGCAGCAGTAAACTCGTCTATTGCAGAAGGCAGGCGCCGACCTTTGAGGGTGGCTACCCCTAACCAAATAGAGGGGTGGCGGGTTTTCAGCGGCACATAAGCCAACGAAGTTCCGTCGGGTGCCAAGTTGGTGGACGGCACCATGTTGACCAGCGACCAACCCAACCCGTTACCCACTGCGCTGCGCACCAGTTCGAGGTCGGTGAGCAAAAGGTCAGGGGTTCGGTCAATCCCCTCGGCCATAAAGAGTGAGAAGAAATACTCTCTACTCAAAGGCAGATCAAGAGCCAAATAGGGTTCGGCGGCAAGGTCTCCTAAGGAAACAGATTTTTTTGTGGCCAGGCCATGGCCCGCGGGGAGCAGTACGTGGGGTCGGGCCTCCAATAAAGCCATGAAATCAATACTGGGTGGCAGGTCAATATCGTAGGTCACGGCAAGGTGAATGACCCCGGTGGACAGTTGTTCAATTAGCACGTCTTGAGCACCGGTACGTAACGAGATCTCATTGCCACCGCCCGCTACTCGATATTCAGCTACCAACCGAGGTACCACCAGTGGAGCGACGGTGACCAGTGACCCGACCTCTATGGTTACGCCCCCTTTGGTGGGCAATGACTCAGAAAATTCGGTGGCTTGGTCAAGTAGTTCTCGGGCCTTGACTACTACCGATGCGCCTTCCGGGGTCATGGTTATACCTTGGCCCGGCTTGCGAATAAATAAGGTGACGTTCAACGAGATCTCAAGTTTTTTTAACGACAACGACAAGGTGGAGGCAGAAATCTCTAACTGGTCTGCTGCTTCGGTTATTGACCCGTAGTCGGCAACGGTCACCAGTTGGTTGAGGCGGCGTAAGTTCAAGATCTCCATAGTCAGAGCATAAACGAAGGCCGCTTGCCCGTTGGTCACTAGTATCGCCTCATGATGGAATCTCTTTTAGCTGAGTTGGTAGCTTTTGAAACGGTGAGCGAGACCTCCAACTTGGCTTTGCAACAGTGGTTGGCCGAGCAGTTAGCGGGTCGCGGTGCTGAGGTCAAGATTGTGGAGGGGGCTACCGGTCGAGCCAATTTGGTGGCCTATTTTGGCCCTAATAAACCCGGGGGGGTGCTTTTTAGTGGCCACACCGATGTGGTGCCGCCGGGCCAAGGGTGGGCCACCGACCCGTGGGTGTTGACCAAACACGGTGACCGGCTTTACGGGCGGGGTACCGCCGACATGAAGGGCTTTTTTGCCGCTTTGTTGGTAGGCCTCGACCAGGTGGACTTAGCCTCGCTTTCGGCGCCGGTACGGGTGTTGGCGAGTTACGACGAGGAGGTGGGTTGTGCGGGGGTGCGTCAGGTATTGCCGGCTTTGGCAGAGGACGGCCCTCTTGACCCGGCAATAATCATTATTGGAGAACCCACCGGTATGCGTCCTGGGCGAAGCCATCCGGGGAAGCGGGTGGTGCGTCTCGAGGTAACGGCCGCCGAGGCGCATTCCAGTAAGGCAGCCGACTATCCGAGCGCTATTTCTGGGACGGCGGTTTTGGTGCGGGCTTTGGACCAAATTCAGGCTGCTTGCCCACCGGCTTTGCCGGGTGAGGGCCCAGTCTATTCACTGAACGTAGGCACTATTTCTGGAGGCAGCCAAGCCAATTTGATTGCCGGGTCTTGTGCGTTGGTTTATGAGATTCGTTTTGCTCTTGATCAAAACCCAGAGCAAATTTTGGCGCCTTTACATGAGGCAATGGTTGAGGTGGGTCAGCGTTTGGCGCCCCTCGGCGGGGTGGCAGCAACCGAATTGTTCAACTATCCGGCGTTACACACCGACGACACACAGCCGGCCTTTGCGCAGGTCGTGCGTTTGGCCGACAACGGCCCTGCTACTGGGGTGGGGTTCGGTACTGAGGGCGGGTTGTTGGCGGGCGTGTTTTCGGCACCCATCACGATTTGTGGTCCGGGCCATATTGCTGATGCCCATCAGCCCAACGAGTACGTGTCGCTGGAGCAACTCAACCGGTGCGCACAGTTTGTGTCATCGGTTGCTCAACAACTTTAGCGGGGAACAATTTTGTGGACTTCGCCGGCCAGGTTAAAGGTGTAAAGTTCACCGTCTTCATCTTGGGCAAACGAGGTAAGTTGGCCTGCAGAAATACCGAGTGATCGTTTCGCCTCTACTTCACCATCTACTTGGGTCAGTGCACGGATTGTTCCATCGCAAAAGTCGCCGTAAATATATGTGCCCACCAGTTCAGGGATAGCGGCACCTCGGTAGACGAACCCACCCACTACTGCGCACCGGCCGTCGTCGTGGTTATAAAACGAAAGGGCCGGCGAGTGGTCTGCCGGGTCCGGCCCCCGGTTTATGGGTCCTTCCCAGCGGGCCCAACCAAAATTAGCGCCGTTGGTTTGGCCATCAATCCAGTTGATTTCTTCTACTACGTATTGGCCTACGTCGCCTAGCCAAAAATCATCGTTGGCCCGATCAAAGGAGAACCGCCATGGGTTGCGAAGCCCGTAAGCCCAAATTTCTTCTTTAGCCCCCTCTACCCCAACAAAGGGGTTGTCCTCGGGGGTGGTGTAGGCGGGTTGGCTTCCGGGTTGTGGGTTGATTCTTAAAATCTTGCCGAAAAGCGTGTCGAGTCGTTGCGCTCGGTCTTCTGGGTCGTTAGCCGGGCCACCGTCTCCCAACGCCACATAGAGGTACTCATCGAAACCAAAACGTATGTGGCCGCCATTGTGGATGTTTTCGGGTTGGTCAAGAGAAAAAATGATTTCAGGCTCTTGTGTAGTGGGCAAACCATTTTGGTCTACGGCATACGCCGTGATACGCGTGTCATTGTCTGCATTTATGTAGCTGACGTAAAGGTAGGTGCCAGATGGGTCATAGGTAATAGAGAGCAGGCCGCTTTCACCAACCATTGAGAGGTCGGGCCGCAAATCAATAACAACCTGCCCGACAGTGTCCCCGGTGAAGTTGATCACGGTGCCGATGCGTTGGGCCAATAATGCGGTTGTGCTGCCGGGATGAAAAGCCAAGTCAACTGCTTGTTCTGCCGTACCCACCAACATTGTTGACACGGAGATATTTTTAAAGGTCTCTCGGTCTGGGCCGGGCGTGTTGGGGGGCCGAGGTGGGGCGGTAACTACTGGTTCAAGAACGGTTGTTGAAGAAGGTTCAAGGGTGGCTTCGGCGACGGTTGAGGTTGTTTGTTTTATTTGGGCAGATGTTGTGGTGATCGTTGGGGCTAGCGAAACGGTCGTTGAAGTAGCCGCCGTGGAAGCAGTCGCCAGCCCCTCGGGGACAGATTCCGTTTTGGCACAACCGGCAACCAATAGCCAACTAATGCAAAAAAACCAAATAAAGCGCATCTCAAAATCTTAGTCGGTTCACTAACATGCGACGAGAGAGTTCCCTTTAGTTACGTCGTGCGAAGGCCTCTCGCTTTTTGTTCTCTGACCAAAGACCTCGCATCAAGTAGCCTTGCCCCAACCAAGGAGTCCTACTTGTCTCTTCCCGCACAAAACCCCGAACCTTCAGATGCCCATGAGCGGCGCTCCGTTGAGCCGGCAGTTGTTTACGCAGTTGATGCCGTCCCGGCTTACGACCAAGATTTCTACGACTTGGTGCGCAGCGGCCTGACCCTCG
>Ga0233449_1001323_pt1 | contig 23012 bp, 25 predicted proteins | sample SI_124_October20_FD_183012 | JGI IMG/M metagenome (GOLD analysis project Ga0233449, IMG submission 183012) | Seawater microbial communities from Saanich Inlet, British Columbia, Canada - SI_124_October2016_200_MG | ecosystem: Environmental > Aquatic > Marine > Inlet | place: Canada: British... | reverse complement strand
TCAAATGTGCGGCGGTATAAATCTTCAAATGTGTATAATAATTACAAATAAGGAAGAAGTCCAAAAAATAAAAGATTATTTAAACCCTTGAAGAATTACACCCTTGAAGATTAAAAACGCCGTCTTCGCAGAGAGAGTAATCTCACAAATATATTTACAATGTCCAATATAAATTTCAAACTGGATTCAGGATAATTTGCATATTTCCTACATTGTTCCGCTTCTTCAAACATGAGTTGTGTATCATATGAAATAAATAATGAAAATAAAGTAATAACAAAATAGCCAATATAACGATGGATATTAGCAGGATATCCTTGTTTGATAAAAATAAAATATAACTCAATTAAGATGACCATAATAAGTGCTACAAGTAAGCCTGGAAACATAAAGTGCCTGGTTTTTTGAAAAAAGGTAGGAAACAAGTAAACAAGAGCAGACATAATGACAAATATTGAAAATGTAAAGTATAAAGCCATATGAATCATAGAATCACTACTCATAGATGTAATAGGTATTATCATGAAGGATAAAGCTGTTAAGAATACAAACCATACAATATGATTGATAGCTATACCACTCTGTGTTTTTGGTTTATTCATAGTAATATATAGGATTGCCGCAATACTTACCAAGAATGGTATAAATACATGAAGGCGGTATGAGCTAAACTTATTGATATTAAAATAGATGTAACACATACTTAATCCTAAATATAAATACGTATTAGTGACATAATTTTCACAAGTGGGAAATCCATTTTTAAACGCATAGATGTTAATTGCATACATAATTAACAAGAAAAAGAGAAAGATTGAATAATGAATTTTGTAGGTTTCACTCATAATATAATATAACAAAATCTTTTGTTATACCATTTTTGATTATGTAAAAAAAGTGTATTTAGTTATAAATTACAAGGAAAGGGCTATCTAAAGAAAGACATCGTATTGGCGTTCAGATCTGGTTCGTAATACCCAACGTTTACATTGATATGTGATACTATGTTCGCGAAGTAGATTATTGGAGTATTCTGAAAGAGCTTGAATTTCTTTAAACAATGCGTTAATAGCATGAACAGCTGAAAGAAATATAGGGTGAATGACGTGAATGACTTCATCAATGTTGAGTGTAGAGGTGTTAATGTTATTGATAGGGCTAAGGGCTTCAATCATACGGAAAATGATGTCAGTTACGCCTTGATGTTGAAGTTGAATAACATTAAAGATGTCTTGTTTTTTAGCAGTGGCTTTATTATTTTTATGAATGATAGAAGCAAATTTTTTGTCATCGTATTCTTTCGTGATAAATTTAACTCTGGCATCTTGATTAACATCTTGATTATTGACCAGAAATCGTGGACCACAAACTTCATGTAAATGAATAGTATTGCGTATAATTTTTAAAACACCATCTTTGGTGATAAGGAGGGGCATAGAATCATCTGTGGATAAAGTATTGCTATAGGTTCTAAGTTTATTAAAGCCTATGGTAATATTACGGGCAGTGTTATAGTCTGCAATATCACGTCCACATTCAAAATCCCCCACATTACGAGGAGCTCTACCGCCGCCATTTTGACGCTGCCATTCATAATAGTGTGGGTTATGTACACGGTTTTCAATAGTTCCCCTCTTCCAACTGAAGCCCGTGTGGCATTGAGTACACCACATTTGGTCGCATCCCTCAATCTTGTGAATAGGAGTAGAGCATTTGGGGCAAGGTTTGGTATCCTTTGAAAGAAGTTGGGCTGTGGCTAAAGTATCGGGGTCGCAAGTGTGTTCTGCGTCACGCGTATCTCCTTTGATAACATGGCATTCGTGGCAAGCCCATTTTTCGCAAAGCCCACATTTCCACTGGGTGCTTAGATAACCGCGGCATTCGGGGTCGGGACATCTACGTCCATTAGAAACGGATTTTTCAGCAACGATACCTCCATTAATTAGTTGGCCCTGAAGACGCCATTTTTGTGAATTCAGAGTGTCTACTTGTTGTTGAAGTTGTGCAATTTCGGCTCTAACCGCGTCTTTTGCTTTTAGGTCGGCAATGACCCCCATAGTAGCGGGGAACAAAGCTTTTTCTTTCTCAACCCCCACTTTGGCGTTCATGTCTTTCCAACTGTTGCTGACCCAAGTTTTAGAGAATGTATTGACCACAAATTTGCGAGTCCATTCCTTTTGGCAATCAATGTTCATGCAGATAGACGATTCTTGGTCAAGGACATAGCGTTGACAACATGTAGAACATGCAATAAATTCACAAAATTCACAAGTAATAGGGACTCGTTTAGAGCCGTTGAAATCTTCGGCACAAATGAGGCAAGTGTTTTCCATATTGAATAAAGTAGTTGTATATATACCCCTTAGATTATAGGTCTTTCTTTATCAATTTTTTACAAACAGGTTGTCTAATCTTGTATATTTGTTGCTTTTCATAAAAACCCAAATAGATAGTGCAATTGTAAATATTCAAACCAATATAAAGATTTGTATACAGTAAAATATATTAATATATTAATGGATTCTTATGGAGAACCCGAACTATTAGATATGACTGAATACGATAAATACGATATTTACATGCATTTAACCGAAAAGGCCACCACCTATTTGCGTGAAAAACTGTCAACCTTAGATAAAGAAACATGGAATAATGAATGTGCAGGTGGGGTATATATAGATAAAAAAATAGTTGTGTTTGAAATACCGAATAAACAAATGACGCATTGCCAACAAATAATATTGAAGGAAGCAGATGGAGATTTTCGTATTTTTTATGCGAAAGAAGATATAACATTTGATCTGGATGTGCTATTTATGAAAATAAGGGTCGGGGGAATAAAAATGGAGGATTGTCCAAGTGCATTTCTAAAAAAAGAGGTAAGGTTGTTTAGTTACGATGACGACATTGGAATTGATTTTGGGTGAAATACTTATTCATATGAGAGTGAAACAGACTTGGGCTTGATTGAATCACATTTGATATAAATGAACCAATTCTGCTCGTCCCATAGAGTTTTGTCTGGCAGTGTTCATGCTATTAGAATAATCTAGTTGTTGAAACCGTGAAATAAGTACATCTGTATCAATATTAGATGAAAACCAATGCCAACTTTTAGGTCTAAGACCTGATAATCCCGTTATTTTAATTTCTCCAATTTTTCCACCATAGGCTCTCATAGCAAAATCAGCATCATTCGGTGGTGTTGGTTGTCCATTATCATCAATGGGTCCAAATGATAAAAATGTCCAATCATCGTGTTTGGTAGGTAATTCTACAAATAGACGTTGTTCAGAACGCCTTTCCCATATTTGAAAACAACATTTAACAGCCATCGGTGGAGAAAAACAACAAGGTTTATTTGGTATTTCATTGTCGTGTACCAAATGAAACGATTTATCCAGTTTGTTTTGAACACTAACTTTTCTAAAAGTTCTTGGAATAATAAATGCAATAATGTCTGCCCACTGTGCAGCATGATTAAAGAATTTGATAGCCAATGAGGAATTTTTACCGAATGGAGGATTACCAATAACAGCTATGTGTGTTTTACCAGATGGAGGATAATAATCAAAGAAATCTTGTTGAATAATAGCAGGGTGTTGAGGAGCAAGGTCAATACCGACTTTACTTGTATGTATAATTTGATTAAAGAAACTGCCGTTACCTGCACTTGGTTCAACTACAATGTCGTAATTATTGAGATTATATGTTTGGTTCATTGTATCAATACATTGTTTGGCACAATCTGGTAATGTATAAAACTGGTCTAACCCTGTTTCACGAACAATATTTACATCAGTATGTACAATACTATTTTGTAGTGGTTTACTATTCATATAATTAATAGTTTCGTTTGTCTATTAATTATATAATAATAATTTTAAATCAATTTTATTATCTAATTGCGTATTCTTAAGAACGAATTATCATCTAAACCAGTGTTTTATACCGCCGCACATTTGAAATGGAACGCCCTTCGGGCGTTATTACAAATTGCTGGGTGGTATCTGGTTGTTGAACACACAAATTGTTCCATTTTGAATATTCAACGGTCTAAATGATAAATGTAAAAAATTGAGAATTTTGGAATACTTATTCCCCGATACCAACTACACAACTACAAATTGAAGAATTTACAGTATGATTACCCCCGAAACAAACACTGACCACTTGATGGAAAACACGAATAATTTCTTGCCGGAATTAGAAGAAGCAAATAAGAAATTAGAAGAAGAAAAAATAAAAAATGAATACTTATCCGCTCAAATAAACATTCATACGAATAGCCATAATATAGGCGAAAAAGATGAAGTATTATCAATATTAAAATTATTCTATTATAATAAGTCAAACCAATATGATAAATTAATTGAAATATTCGGCGATGAAGCATGTGAAGGTATATCCATTATAGACGAAACCGGATGTGTAATAACAGATATAAATAAAATTAACAAAGCAAAGGGTTGTTTAAAGGCTGATGTTATTATAAAAATGAACAAAACAACTAAAATATATACCGCATCTATAAAATCTAAAAATGGTGCAAATCCAACAATACTTAATCATACACCCCGAAGTGCAAAAATATTTATTACAGGATGTTTAAATAAATGTATCCCATCAATCGATATATTGATGCAAGAATATATAGATAAACGAACCCAAAAAATTATTGGAGAAGATATACAATTAAATACGTTAGAATGTATGAAGGATAGTTCAATTATAAGTGATGTAACAGAATTATTATCATACTTTGTATTTGATGGAACCGGTAAAGGAGATAGTAGTTGTAAGGCTAATTCAATATTATATTATGAAAAAAACAATATTAGTTTTATCAAATGTTGTGAGGTAGAAGAAAAAATGAAGTATATTGAGTCAATTATAAATAGTTGTATTATATCATTGAGAGACAAAGGGATGCCTAAGACAATCACGGATAATTGTAATCCTTGGGTATTTAAAGATTGTCAAGAGAATGATAATATTAAGTATAAAGGAAGCTTACACATTAGATTGAAATGATGTATGTTTAATAAGTTGTTTGCCAATTATTTCAGTAAATATAGTAGGAATTGTATTTCCTAACAACTTCCATTTTTCATTTTTATTTCCAATTAAATTATAATTATGAAAACCTTGTAGTTTTAGTCCATCGTCAAACGTAAGTCTATATTCTTTATCATCAACCCAATAACCGTCCCAATTATGTCTGTCATCAATAGGAGAATGTTTACCACCGCATCTTAATGTATAAGCAATATCTTTCTTAAAGTTTTGTCCAAGATACTCGGTAAGTGTAGTGTTTTTCTTATACTCATGTAAATTAAAGAAATCGTCCAAATTATGAACCTCTATATTTTTAAATCCAATTATAAATAATCTTTTTCTCATTTGTGGTATTCCATAATCACTACATTTTAATACATTATGTACTACATTATATCCTTCATTTTCTAATGCAGTTTTAATGGTTGTAAAACTATTTCCATTATCGTGATTTAATAGGGCTTGAACATTTTCCAGAATTACAATTTTTGGAATATTATGTTTAACAAATCGCATCACTTGTGAAAACATGGTACCTCTACTATCCTCAAACCCTTTATGTTGACCTGCCTGTGAGAAGGGTTGGCAAGGAAATCCCGCACATAGTATATCATAAGGTTCAATAGTAGATGGATCTATTTCACATATATCATCTAAAACGTCCATACCATAATTTTCTTTATACGTATTCTTTGCAGATTCACAAATATCTGATGCCATAACACATTTAAATCCTAATTTTTCAAATGAATAATGGAAAGAACCAATACCACAGAACAAATCTATAAATTTCACTTGTTGTATTTGTTGTTCTGTTTTAAATTCATTTATAATATTCAATTTAACCATATTAGATTGTTGTTTACTATATATATAATTTTGATTTTAAATCAATTTTATTATCTAATTGCGTATTCTTGAGAACGTTTTAACGTCTAAAACGTCGTATTTTAGATGATAAAAATGTAAAAAATTGATAAAATCCTACGGTCGTACTCATTATCAACTATTCAACAAACTATTAAAGTACAGTATGATATCCCCCGAATTCTTTGAAGTAATCAGGACAAGGTTATGCCCTGAACTAAAGCGGTATATATTTCAGTATATTGACATTGAAACTCGTATCCAAATGCTATTAGAAAAACGCCCGTATTTCATAACTGGTTCAACCCGTCTACTAATTGCAAACCAAAAAAATCCCCTATACTCTCTATTAAATAGTTATCAATTAGCAACAATCTATAAAGAGGGTTGGCTTAAACAACTGTTTGATCTTAAAAGCACCAAATGGTATGCTAAACCCGAATTGACAAGAGTATGTCCAAGTGATCTGATTATTACGCCATTGTTTGGAAATGGAGCAATAAATCTTGGAGTAGTGCGTGAAAAAGATTACTTACACCCAGTTATAACAACGTTAACACAATTTCGTAGAAATATTAAAATGAACGCTAATGCATTTAGTCGTGGGTGGTCTGCAAATAATGAGAAATCTATACCAACGGCAGCCTTATCATTATTATTGAATATCAATGCATTTGATATTGATATTAACTATTACTTGAGAAAGAAAGGATTTAGATTATTGATAGCAATGATAAAACTCATCGATAGAACCCAATACAAGAATGACAAACAAAATAAAAAGTGGCAAGAGATTCAAAACAGAGAATGTATGGAACGTGAAGATCAATTATCTAAAGCCGTAGCGAAAAAACAAGCAGTTATCGCAGCAAAGCAAGAGAAAGCCGTAGCGAAAGCAACGAAAAAACAAGCAGTTATCGCAGCAAAGCAAGAGAAAGCCGTAGCGAAAGCAACGAAAAAACAAGCAGTTATCGCAGCAAAGCAAGAGAAAGCCGTAGCGAAAGCAGCGAAAGCAGCGAAAAAACAAGCAGTTACTCTCGAAAAACAAGATAAAGCAGAAAAAGAACGAGTAATTCAACAGCGTAGATATAAGTTAAATATAATAGCATAGATGTAAGGTAATAACAAGAGTTTTTTTACTCATGTGTTCCCCCCATTAAAATGCATGTTAAACTGAATATCCCATTGTTCCAAGAGTTCCAATGAAATATCAGGAAGAAGAGGGTGTGCTTCCCAAAAATATCGGCAAAATGCCCAACAGAATTCAAAAGAGTCACTATACAATGATTTATAATGTTGTGTCAAGAAAGTATTAATATTTAATGGTAAATTATGCAAAGATGACGATGGTAATACATAAGATAATTGTACATATGGACTAAACGGTTGATGTGGTTTATTGGACGAAGTAGTTTTATCATGAATAAATTCAGTGTTAAAATGTGGTATATATTTCCGCAAATCAGCAAAAAGTGGTGGATAATGATAATTATATTTCCATTTCCAATGTGGGCAACCATTTGAATAATATTTAAAAACCCATTCAAGTCCCTCCATATAATTTGTACAAATGTCTCGTATATTCGTAGTGGATTGTGGTCCTCCAAATAAAACTTTATAATATCGTTCATTCCAATTGGCATCACTTGGGCATATATATAATTCATCACCCCTATAAATAACAGGAATATTCTGTAAACAATCGTCAGGTGTAAGGTTAAGTTGTGTATTTTTTTTCTTAAAATCGCGTTTAGACCGTGTGCTATATTCAATAGTTAACAATTCGTGTTCTTTTTTAGCAATTTCACTAACTAATTTATTAACATATTTCCACTGAATAGTATTTTGTTTATCAATAATGAATGTGTCTGGACGGTTTCCAATATGAGTACGATATACATCTAATATAAGTTGAATACCATGAGTGCGTATATTCATAGCTGGAAAATGTGGTAAAAAATCATTACCTAAAAAGAAGCATAAAAATATATAATCATAAATACGTTGTTGTGATGAATACATACAATTCATCTCGGTTAAAACCGATAAAGAGAGAGATCTCATATCTAAAAAGTAGGGCATATTAGTAGATGTTGTTTTATCAATAGGGAAATAATGTTTTAAAAACTCAGGTGCTTCTCTAAAAATATAGATATTATTACAATGTTGCAAATTAAAAATAGATAACATAATTAAGTCGGAGTCCAATCCATATAATGCAATATTTTCATTTAAACAGTGTTGTTCTCGTAGGTAATCAAATAATTTATGTTCTCCTTCCCCAGGTGAACCAGAGCCAGATACAATAATTTTAGAAACTTTATATTTCTGTTCCATATTTTCAAAAGCGTGTTGTACCCGTTTTGATAAATTTGTCATAAAGTTGGTACCAGGAGTAATAACAGATGTATCCCATTGTCTATCCTCAGTTTGTGATAAAATTTTTTTAGTAATTGCGGTTCTATTACGCCGGGTTCGTTGTTGTTCCATTTTAGCGAATGGGGCAACGCCATCAAATGCAATAAAAATAGTATTAGTAGGTTTAATAATAGATAAATAATTACTGATAGATTTGATAACACTATCTATAATTTGAGATTCATAATCATCAGGTACATTATGGTTGTAAGGTATTGTATGAACAGCATCATAAATAATAGAATTACAATCCATAAATAATGTTCCAAATTGTGTGCATGACAATTCTTTAAAACTACGTATAATATTAGAATAAGTTCTAATAATATGCGAGAAATAACTAGGAATTCCCATGATAGTACGCTATATACATACAACCAATGATTTTATATGGTTTACATGATGTAATAAAATAAATGTGAACAATACTGAAAAAAAAGTATATTCTATTATCATTATATATAATGAGCACCTTTAAAAAAGTAAATAGTTTTAATGTATTAAAAATGGATATGAATGATGTGTCTGCTGCACAAAGTGTGATACAATTTATAACAACAAAAATCGATTATATTAGAGAAATTATTCAAAACACGATATTATCAATAAAAAGCAACCATTTATTGGAAATATTTAGTGATAACGATGCAAAACTATCAATTCAAGTGTTAACAGAATTATTTTCTAAGAATGAAAAGTTGTTCCAAGATGTTCATAAACCGCATACATTAATGACATCAGATGAAATGATAACAACATTGCAGCAAATAATAGATAAATTGTCAGTAATAATATGTGGATTTGGTACAACCAATATAATAGATTTATTATTTATAAGTTTTGGTACAAAATTCAAAAGTATAACCCCAACCCGTGAATTAGTAAAAGCAAAATATGATTTAATTATAAAACATGTACGTCCAATTGGTTATAAATTGATTCATTGGAAACCAGGATATAATTATAATAATACCGACACAACAATATGTGATAATAAAAAGACCGATGAAATCGTAGATATATGTTCAGCATTATCATATGAATGTTTTGATATCGATTACGACCCTAAAACCTTATTTCAAAAAACAAACAGTATTCGTGTAATAATTCAGCACGAGCGTGGTAACAAAACGTTGGTAATCAATGGAATATTAGATGATATCCATTTAGAATGTATAAGTAATAAATATGTAGAACATAGATTATCATCATTATTTCAAATAGTAGAAACAACAACCGAATCTCACCATGATATACTAAAAAATATAATAGAAAATTTAACGTTAAAAGATATAATGGTATATGGAAACAATGATATAATAAAATGCGTGAATGATACAAACACTGCTGTTGCGAAATTAACACATACAAATATGGATATGGTAACCCAACAATTTCTTGAAATGGATATTTATGACCAACGCCATATGATATTAAATTTGTTATACTATAAAAACGACACAGACGTAGAGTATATGTGTTATTTATTATACGATTTATTAAATAGTGCATCAGGATATGGTTCAAATTATCAAGAAATGATATATAATAGTTTTCCATGGAAAATACGAAATCAAATGAAAGACATCGTAAAATACAATATAAATCATACACAAGAAATATTAAATAAATACGAAGGAAAAAAAATATCATTAGAACAACAAATATGTCTATTAAAAACATCAGATTCTGTAAAAGAGAAAGCAATAACAAAGTTGAAAGAATTAAAAGGGCGACCAGATGAGCTTGGTATAAAAATCAAACAATTTCTGGAAGGATTGGTGCGTATTCCATTTGGAATAAACAAAGAAGAACCCATATTATCTGTAATAAAAACATTGAATATAGAATTCAAACAAATTCAACAAAATGATTCAACCATCAATGAAGACTCCATAATGTGTAAAAAACAAATATATACTCTATTAGAAATATCAAAAATGTTAACAAATATAAAAATTCAAACAAAAAATCGTTTATTTCGGTTATTAAAAGAGAAAATCAGTCATATATCTGTTCAGGTTCTCAACTTGTTTATAAAAATGTTGTATTCAAATCCAGAAAAACAAAAGAGGTTATTAAAACAAAACAAATCAACAAAGGTTTCTACATTAATAGAATTATTTAACGACGAAAATATAATGACAGATGTAATAATAACGAAGTTGACGACAGAAATTTCTGTATATACTGAGCAACAACCTATATACCAGCAATGGAACAGTATTTGTAAATTAAATCAAGATATAACAAATTTCCACACAGACAGTGATAAGATAGAAGATGCATTAGAACATTCCATATATGGTCATAATCATGCAAAAAAGCAGATAATGAAAATAATAGGGCAATGGATGAACGGAAAACAGTCGGGTTACTGTTTTGGGTTTGAAGGTTCTCCAGGTATAGGCAAATGTTTCAAAAAAGACACACCAATTATGTTATCAAATGGAAAAATAAAAATGGTTCAAGATATTACCACAGAAGATAAATTAATGGGCGATGACAGTACACAACGGAATGTGTTAGCATTAGGTCGTGGTCGTGAGAAGATGTACCATATTAAACAGGTAAAGGGCGAAGATTATGTAGTGAATGAAAGTCATATACTTAGTCTTAAAATGACAAAACCACGGTCAAAGGGTGGGAAATACCAAACTATAATTGGTAAGCGATATTATAAAAATGATATTGTTGATATATGTATTAAAGATTATTTATCATTGCCCAAATACTTGAAAGGGTGTTTAAAAGGTTACAAAGTTGGGTTATATTTTAGAGAACAAGACGTTAGTTTGGAACCATATGCACTTGGTTATTGGTTGGGGGATGGAGATAAAACAACATTTAGACTAACTACAATCGAGAAGGAAGTAATTGAATATTTTACAGAATATGCGTGTAAATATAATCTACAATTAACTAAGAATGACATATCATATCATATTACAACCGGTAAAATGGGTGGTCGCGATTACAACAGAAATCCATTATTGAACATGCTAAAACAATATAATCTTATACATAACAAACACATACCAGAAGAATATAAAATAAACTCAAGAGAGAAGCGATTAGAATTATTAGCTGGATTAATTGACAGCGATGGTTATTATAGTCCAATAACGAATGCCCTTGAAATAACACAAAAGAATAAGACATTAGCAGATGATATATTATTTTTAGTTCGTTCTCTTGGAATGCGTGGAATGATGAAGGAATGTGAGAAATATTGTGTATACAAAGGTGAAAAGATATATGGGATATATCATAGAATAATAATAACGGGTAGTGGATTAGATGAAATCCCAGTAAAATGTCCACGAAAAAAGGCGAGAGAACATAAACAACTAAAGAATTGTTTAAATACAGGAATAAGTGTAATACCCATGGAAGAAGATGATTATTATGGGTTTCAGATAGACGGGAATTCCAGATTTGTATTAGGTGATTTAACTGTTACTCATAATACATCCCTCGCTAAGAAAGGATTAACAAACTGTTTAATAGATGTAAATGGTGAATCCCGTCCATTTGCATTTATAGCAATGGGCGGTTCAAGTAGTGGGTCAACATTAGAAGGACATGGATATACGTATGTAAATTCCACATGGGGACGAATAGTAGATATTTTGATGGATACCAAATGTATGAATCCAATAATATACATAGATGAATTGGATAAGGTAAGTAATACGGAAAATGGAAAAGAAATAATAGGAATTTTAACACATCTAATAGATCCAACCCAAAATGAATCATTTCAAGATAAATATTTCACTGGAATAGACATAGACATTTCCAACGTTCTGTTTATATTTTCATATAATGATGCAGACCTGATAGATAGAATTTTATTGGATCGTATACATCGTATCAAGTTTGAAAATTTAACATTAGATGATAAAATGGTAATTGTACGAAAATATATATTACCTGATATAAACAATAAAATGGGTTTTGATGAAACAGTTATAATGAGCGATGAAATAATAGAACATATAATAAACTATTATACGTCTGAACCAGGTGTACGTAAATTAAAAGAAATAATATTTGATTTATTTGGGGAAATTAACTTGGAATTATTAAAAACGAAATATACAACAGAAATTACTATACCAATAATGGTTACAGTTGATAATATCGAGAATAAGTATTTAACAAAATATAAAACAATAACCGAAAAAAAAATATACCAAGAGCCGAGAATAGGTATAATAAATGGTCTTTGGGCAAATATACTTGGAATGGGTGGTATAATTCCAATTCAAACATCTTTTTATCCATCTTCGGTATTTTTAGATTTACAATTAACTGGGCTACAGGGAGATGTAATGAAAGAAAGTATGAGTGTAGCAAAAACACTTGCATGGAGTTTGTCAGACGATACTATAAAACATGAGTTGTTAAAATATTTTGAATTAACAAAATGTCAAGGACTCCATATTCATTGTCCAGACGGAAGCATTTCAAAGGACGGACCATCAGCAGGAGCGGCAATAACAACAGCAATCTACAGTTTATTAAACAAAAAACATGTGAAAAATGATATAGCAATCACAGGAGAAATCAACTTAAGTGGTGAAATTACAGCGATAGGTGGTTTAGATATAAAAATAAGTAATGGAATACGAGCAGGTATAAAAACATTTTTATATCCCAAAGAAAATAATCGTGAATTTACAAAATGGCAAACTACAAATAAGAAGGAATATCCTGACATAACATTTATAGAGATATCAACAATTTCGCAAATATTCAACCATGTTTTCACAGATGATAATATCACAGTATAATATAAAATTTAGCAGAAATGAATTTAGATATTAATAATTTACGAGAACTTATATACATATTTGCCCCATTCATAATTGTTTGTTATTTTATACTATTATCAATAATAAATACTGACATGAAAGGTATTATTTATTTAATTGGATTAATAGCGTCAACAATGTTAACTATATTTATAGGAAACGGAATTGTAGGAAAACCAAATAGTACCAATAAAGATGTTTTATGCGACATAGTAACAATAAACCATATTGCAGGGATTTCAAATATACCAATAAGTTTAACAATATATTGTTTTACTCTTTCTTATCTTTTATTTACCATAATTTCGGTAAACATAACATATATATTCCGTTCAGTTGTTCCCGTCTTTGCACTTAGTGTATTAATTATACTGGATATCTTATGGATAACATCAAAGAATTGTTTTCAACAAAATCATATAATGGCGGCAGGTATGATATCAATACTATTAGGAATAGGGTGGGGGTTTGTCATAAACAAAATAAATAATAAATCTCTACAATATTTCACTGCCGACGATAGTGTATGTACTATGCCAAAAAACAGCACATTTAAAGTAAGTAACATTAGAAACACAAAATAGTTTTGGAACAAATATAATTACCAATATATAATTGTAATCTTAATCTATACAATTATATATAAGAATCAACATGGAAATGAATATTGCAACGTTTATGTATATTTTTTTACATTTGTGTCCATTAATCTTAGTCTGTTTTTTTACAATTTCCTCAATATTTGCCAACGATTTGAAAGGTATGGTATATTTAGTCGGGCTAATATTTAGTATAGCTGTTATTAGATTATTGAAAACTCCAATAGAATGGTTTTTAGATAAATTAGGATTGATGAATAACCACCCGAGGGAGGCAATATGTGACATTTTGCGATTTGGAAATATCGATTTATCAAGTTTATCAATTGGACAAATGATAATTGGATTTTCCTTTTTTTATTTACTTACAACAATGTTAACAGGAGAAGACTATCTGGTCTCAAGGAATTGGCCAACGATTACATTCTTTTCATTATTAATAGTCACAGAATTACTTGTAAATACAAATATTACCGAATTAAAAGAAAGAATTATAAATTGGTTGTCCGGTAAGGAATTTTTTACAAATAATGAACCATCTAAGTATTGTTATCATTGGATAACCAGTTTAATTACATATATTTTAGCGGGTAGCTTGGGTGTAGGTTATGCATTAATAATTTCTTCTTTTAACACCCCAGATTTACAATATTTCCCGAAATATAAAAATAACGAAAAATGTGAAAAAGTATCCAATAAAACATTTGCATGTAAGGTATTTAAAAAGGGAAGTCATGATTCAGATGCAATTCATAATCCTACTGCAAATAATTCTTCCGTCAGCACATGAAAATTCCGCCTATCATAGCAACAACCCATGAAACCGCCTTACACTGATAAAACTTTGAGTTGACGCTATTTCAAATGACCTCATTTTACATTTCAAAAATATGTATATTTGCATGTAACCAGTCCATAATATTTTTAGATGACCGCTTACGATGCATATCATCAGCTATCATTCGTACTGCGTGGTGTTCCATTCTATAATAATACAAAAAAAGGTTAGTAATGTTAATAATATTTGCTTTCGCATATTTTTCACGAAGCTCATCATATGAAAATTCCGGCTTATGTTTCCGTTTATTCACCATGGTATGAAAATTATAAAAAAACATAATTAAATCTTCTTTGCAAGTAATAGAGGTTGTATTCATTTTTTCAATATATTGTGTAGCATGTTGAGTACAAGATGGACAGGGTAAATTCTTACAAATATCTGTTGTTATCTTTAATACTTGTACTTTATTATCTGCAAAAAATTCAGGTTTTATTTTTTCTGCAAGTGTATGCAAAAAATACCAAGTGGGCGCTCCCCATAACATTTCATCTTTTGGTGGAGGTTTTGTAACGACAGTTTGTTGTATTTTTTGTTTATTTTGTGTATGTGAAATCGGTCGGTGAATAATATTCATCATTATATTCGGTATAGCCGTAGTTTTAGTAGGAATAGTTGTAGGTTTAACTATACTGCGAGGATTAGTAAAATGCATTTAAGTATTATAATAGATAAACATAAAAAATAAATCTCAATATACCGTATATGTCATCAAAAGAGGTTCTTATAAATACAATAAAATCTTGGGTAAAACTGGATAATGAAACCCGTTCATTAAAAAAAGAACAAAATATACGAAATACAGAAAAAAAGGAATTAACAAAAATTCTCATAGAGGTTATGAAATCCAATGAAATAGAATGTGTAGAAATTAAAGACGGACAATTGTGTTATTTACAGCAAAATGTAAAAAAACCGATAAATAAAAAAAATCTTCTTACAATATTATCTAAATATTATAAAGGAGATGTTGAAAAGGCTACCGAGATGACAGAATATATTTCAACAAATCGCGAAGAAGTAACAAAAGAAACGATTTCTCGTAAAATCATACCATAAATATGATTAGTTTATTTATCCTAATCCAAATGCAGGTATTGCAAAAACTCCGTCAGTATTTGTATATTTCGCAATAATCTTTGGGTTTTCAACTGCATTCATAATATCCTCGGTATTATATACATTTTTGTTGTTATCAATATAATAGACAATACCCATAATCTCCTTCGCAAATACATCAACATTTTTTGTAGAATCTGGTCTATTTACACCATTGCCTACATGAACAACTCCATGTGGAGTTCCCTTTGAATGTGTTCCACAATATTCACACCCGTCTTTACGTCTACGGGTACATTGTTCAGTATTAGCACGGAGTGCATTACATCTATTTGTTACAGGAATAGCATTTTTAATTCTTTTCCTTTTAATAAAATCGTCTTTAACCAATAATAATCGTTCAAAATCATATACATATTGCAATATATCATTTCTGTCTTCGTTTGCAAGACCTGTTGTTTTCTCGTTAATTTTATTACATATTTTTGTTTTTAAATCTCCAATGTATGTTTCAATCTTACTGTTAATTCGTCGCTCCATGATATATAATAATATATTATGAGGTTTTTATAAATCAATTTTTTAATATAATTAAACTAGTTACATGGCTCCGCTGTAACATACACCTTCTCACTTCTTGCATTTTTTGGTTCCCAATAAAAAACTGTAAAACAACATCCAAGGCAACATACAGCAGCAACATCATTGGGGTTATCCCAACCTTGATGTAGACACACTGTACACCCCGGTAATAGGAATTTCATAAAAAAGTTAGGTTCTGTATATTGTTGTTCAGTCCCCTTAATATATGCATTATAATAATAACCACTTCCTATCATACCAAGTATATCAACTAAAATAATCGGGATTTCTATTGCAGACATAAATCACAATGGTGTTAATATAACTAATCACAATAATCTTATATTCTTTACTTACATATATAAAAGTGATTGATACAAATTATACAACATTTGCAGCAACTGTGCTGGACGCACTATCTACATCACTAAATTCAACAACTTTATCTGCGTCAACATCATCAGACTTAACTGCTTTATCAGGGTCTACATCACTAAATTCAACAACTTTATCTGCGTCACCCCCATCATACCTAACTGCTTTATCAGGGTCTACATCATTATATTGAATACGTCTTGTCAAATATGCGGACAAGAAAATGTTCTTATCAGTTGCCGTGGTTGTTTGTGTATCATTTAATTTTAAAGCCATAAACAATCCATTTGTAATGAAAACAGTCAATGTTTTATCATCCAAGTAATTATTAAATACTACAGCTCCACTTAATATCATATTGATTAAATATCCAACCATAGCGATTTGTCCACTTCTTGCATAATACTTATCCCAAAACCAAATACTGTTTCTTTTTTCTTCAGGTAAACGAACCAATGCTTCACCAACTGCATCATTATCTCTTGGTAATTCAGGATTTATATGCAAATAATCAATCATTTTTGTTTCACGCATTATTTCTGCAAAATACATATGTAAAAAAAAGACAAAAACAATAATATTAAATGAAAATGCACTATTTTTTAATCCATCTTCTGTGTTAATATTATCACTAATCCCACAAATATGGTCTCCACATTTTTGTGGTACAAATAGAACCAAGAAAGAACCCATTAACGCTCTATAAAATTCTGTTATGAATGCAATATACATACCAACTTTTTGTTTGAAATCTTGGTCACTCATTGTTTCCGTAAGAGATTCCAAACATGTAAGTTTCTTTACTTCTTCGGTTATTTCTTTAGGTGCATCAATCATTTTAGAGACCTCAGTACTTTCTGTATTCATTACAGTTATATATTCAAATTATATTTTTATTTTAAGTATATACGAAAAATCACTAAATAGAACTTTTTTTTATCTTTGTATATAAATGTCAGCACGAAAATCCCCCCCCAAATCCAAATCTATTATTTCACGAACTCGAACTCCTTCAGCCGGAGTAGCCACCTTATCCGCTTTAACATATAAAACTTATGAACCATTAGAAACCGAAGAAAAAATTCAAAAACAACTTGATTTACAACGAAGAATAGAATGTAATAAAAAATATGAAGACGAAAAACAAGAAGAAAACAAAAATAAAGCCACTTGGACAGATGTTAACCCAATGAAACGAGTCTTAACTGTAAGAAAGTCTTTAAATAAATTAAACGGTGGACGAAAACGAAAGGGTACTAAGAAAAAAAGACATAATAAAACAAAAAAACAACGTAAGTGATAATATAAACATGGTTTCTAATAAAAATATTTAAATTTTTTATTAGAATTTGTAATTATACCGTTGGGATTTGAACTGTTCCATTTCAAGTTGCCAAGGGTTTAAAACATTTTATGTAATTTTGTAAAAATTTCAGCAGCAACGATACAGACCTCACGTAAATTTTGTGCAACCAGATTTTTATCAGTAGTTTGTGCATAGGCTACACGTATAATACTATCCGTATCATGAGGGTGGAATTTTTTAAATCCGCAAAAGGTCAATAATTTCTGGTCTATAAAATATTTCTCATACAAAATATATTCAAGAACCTTGCCAATTGTGTAATCTTCATTTTCAAGAACAATATCATACGAAAAATCCATGCTTGTTTCACTTAACTTAATCAATACCATATCGGAATCAATAGAATGAACCAAATCAGTTAATTTCTTATGCAATACTTCACACCCTTTCTTAACAATGTCTTTGTTCTCAAATACACCGACAGATTGGATAATAAAATCAAAACAGTCTTGTTTAAAATATCTATGTGCGTCTAACAAATAAAAGTTTTGTTTTTGTATATTCAATTCTTCTGTCGTTAAGCCATCTGCCCTAATTTTATTCTCATGGTCTTCCCATATAGTTTTTGCCTTTACAGAATCAAGTGTATTACCATAGGAGCATGTTGATACGACATTAAACATACTATTACTATTTGCAGCATGTAGTGAAAACTCTGCATTTAACTTAAGTTTTTCACCAGGAATAGTATTTCCAATTTTTGGTCGCAATCTGGCGAAATCAATATACATATTTGTACGTGAACATGGTGGGAAAATTTTCATTGTTTCATTTTTGGTTAAATAATTATCAGTATTCTTATTACGAATACGAAAGTCCTCTGTAGTAACATATTTCATTGTATCTGTATCATTTTCGGCATCAACCTCTAATACATAATTATCTGGCAAAATATCCAAATCTGTCATATGAACTGGAATGCAACTTAGTCTATGTTTTAAAATTTCATTATGTAATCTTGTTGTATTTGTATGAATAATACACTGTTTATCTTCGTATACTTCCGTATGAAACACTATCGTGGGAATATCATTGATGATAGTACGGCGTAATGCATTTGCTAAACTTACATTTATATTACTAAGTGTAAATTTAAATGTAGATTCATCGTTTATTATATTAGAAAGTGAAGGCTCCATTATCTATACAAAAGATATTATGTTTATATAACTTATATACATATATTCTCAATCAATTTTTCATAAATAGTTTACCGAACTAAAATATACATCTCAATAAATTCTGTTCTTTCTTCGACAGTTAATAAACCGAAAATAAATTTTATTTTTCGTGAAACAACCGCCTGCATTTCAGCCTGAGATGAATACCCTGTTAAAAACCCAACCAGTTGTTTATACAAATCTATATTATTATTATACTTATTAGAATAATGCCGTTTCCATATTTCAAAACAATTGGGTAATTCATTTATATCAATATTATTGATTTCTTCATAAACCAATAATGTATTGTATGAATGTATTAATTGAAATTCGCAAAACCTCATTAAATCGTATAATAATATTGAATCCGTGTATTGAACCCCATATGTGTTATCTAACAAATTCAAGTCAGTCTGGTATGTGCGAATATCTCGTAATAATTCTTTATTTTGCAATTGATATGTATATGGAATAATGCACCATAAACGTAAATCCAATGGTAATCTATGTATTCGCTGGGTTAATGTATTCATCTATATAATATTTACTGAAAACTTTATTTACATTTACATAATATAACGTTTTATGTTTTTTAGATACAGATTTAACACGCATATATAGTATCTGCAGATTTGTAAAGACTTATTGCACAAACATCAAGGCAACTAAACTAAAAAATAATATAATAGGAAACAATAAAACCAACCAAGCAATACTGGAGGCTCCTGCTCTACACATCAAATTCAATATCCATGTCCAGAATAGAATATAAATAAAATTAATGATAAAAACTGCAGTAACACTAGTCACGTCGCATTCATATGCGCCTAAACAAAAAACATTCACGTTGTTCAAGTTTTGAAGATACATTACGATTAATAGTATCATAGAAATCACCAAATACACATAAGATGGTGTACATAAATTTCTCAATCCAGCAATGGTCATTCTGTATAGATAATATAAAGAAAAAAATGTCTTTATAATAAATAATTGTCATTTGTGGGAAATACGTTTTCGTGTACAATTTCTTTTTCACCATTCTATATATTTACTAAATATTTTAATTTTAAGTTATTTTACAAATAAAACTTATTCCTAAATATTCTCGGTATTTTGTTTTTCTTTTCTTCGTAAATATGTTTTCCTGTTATATTCTTTTCTCTTTTCGGCTGGTGTTGGATTTACTTTCATTTTTTCTAATATATGTTCTTTGTTATTTTCATAATATATTTTTCTACTTGCTGGTGCTGTGTATTTTTTGAGATGCTCTTTGGTTGCTTGTAGTTCCCCTTTTAGTTTAGCATTCTCTTCTGCTAATTCCTTTATTATTTCATCTTTATCCATTATGATACTATATATAATAAAAAATATTTATATCTTTTTATTATATTTTGTTCCGTTTTAAATCTTCAATGGTGTAAAATTCCTTTTTCGGGTTGTTTTCTGGACTTCGCCATGATATATAATATTACAGAACAAATTATTCAATATCTACATGAGTTAACATATGACGTCTACAACAAACCTTAGCTAATCCTAAATCATCAAGAATAGTTCCCTCAATTGTTTTTTCCGTATTTCCCTTTGTCAAATAAATAACATTTTCGGTGGACTTACCTTGCAACAATTTAATGCGACGAACCTCATTTTGGTAGTATCTATATTTATCGGCTAATACCATACCACATGTAAAACACTTTACTGGAATAATCATGATTGATTGTGAATCTATATTATAAGAATATATTGTATTTTATAAATCAATTTTTCATAAATGTATGAATCAAAATAAGACGCATATTTATCAAAAGGCGTAAACAAAATATAGATATAATATAAATGAAACCCGTAATATTATTAATCGTACTATTTGTAAGTATCGTAATATTAAACGCATACACCGTCCACGAAACGTTTGAAACAATAAAAGAAATAAAAAAGAAAGAAGCAGCAGAAGATGAATTTTATGAAACAGGCGCTACCGTTACTCCAGTTGAAAATGAAAAAACCGACTATACAAAATCATTAAATGATTATGATGTAGAATATCATAACACCCCTGAACAAATAGCCATAGATAGCAGAATAAATTTAGACACAAACATAACCTGGGTTTTTGACCCCATTAAAAAAGAAAAAATAGCTATACAAACACCTGCTGTTCAACAAGGTTATATATATTATGAACTTGGTTCACCTGGATATAAGTATGGAGGAGCCACATACGTACCAAACTATGAGGAAAGTGTGTTGTTAAGCAAAACGAACAGATTTTTTTACAAAGTTGAATAGAATACAATCATTCATTTTACACCCTTGAATATTTAATACAAACCTTCTCTAATGAAAATGAAATTGTATTAGATAATTGTATGGGTTCTGGAACAACGGCAGTAGCTTGTATCGGTGTCAATAGAAAATATATAGGGTTTGAAAAAGACCCTACATATTTTCAAGTTTGTACAGAAAGAATACAGGAAATAATATAATTATCGTAAATCTATAAAACGCCCATTCATATCAAGTGCGAATAACACAGGGTATTCTAAATTTTCATATTTACTAATATTATCAATATTATCAATTGTTATACATAATCCTTTTTTTATAGTATGAGAAGGGTAATTTTTGTTTAAAATTTCTACGAACCCTTTCAGGTGTTCTTCGGTTAACTGTTTGACTCCTTTTGTTAATTCTTTCTCAAGTTTCCCTTCAATTATAAGTATTTCTTTTTTACATTCATCTTCAAATACAATGTCTGGTCTTGGCATTTTTCGTCCAACACTCTCTTCACAGTTAGTTCCCTTAATACAAGTTAAAGCACACCCCCCGTGATTTGAAAATATAGTTCGTGTGGTTGATATCATATCGCATAAAATAGTACATAATTTTTCTGTCATTTCATTTTCTAAATCAAAATATCTATTTGGTAATTCAGGTAAAGTTTTTATAGTACATTCGTTAAATACTATATTCATTTTATTTAATGAATACCATAATTTTGATGATGGTGATTTATCAAAATATTTTTGTTGTATACCATGATTTTCAATAATATATATAGAACCAGGTTCTATTTTTTCGATACAATTCAATACAGCACTTAAAAATCCTACATTCGGGTCATGTGATATAACACCTGCATATTGACCATCACCCTTGTCCAATTTTAATGATATGTAAAAGATTGAATCATCACGACGCAACCGGATACTTTGATTGCCTTTTTTCTGTGGAATATTATTTTTACATTGAATTAAACTGTCAGTAGTTGTAAACGGCATTATTTGATATTTATCTTTAATATCACATAATTGGCTACCAATTGTTGCAAATAATTTAATATTTAACGTATCCATCATACGGAAACCTAATATAGCTGTTTGTGTAAGTGTTTCACTCCAATTACTGTCAATCCAAAACATGATCTGTATTGCTTTTGATTCTGGATACATTTTATTATAAGTCATAAACTTTGATATACGTTGATATACAGCTGTATTTCTTGATACATTATCTGATGTTTTTGTAGACTCAAGAATACATAATGCATCACCAGCATATCCATTATATAATTCAGAATCTCCGGAAAATAACATGTAATCTACTGACGATGTTTTTCCTTTAAATAGTTTAATATTAATAATACCCTCTGGTATAGTTAATATCCATTCCCCCGCAAATACATTATCGATAATATTTGGAATAATATTTTCATTTGTATATGACGATGGTATTATGTAGTTATTAAATTCCAACATAATACGTATTTCATCAATATTGGGAGTTTCCTCCGTTAAAACCTGAAACAATGTCGTTTGCATGTTCTTAATTGTAAAATTAATACTAAAATACTTTTACAAA
>Ga0233449_1001321_pt1 | contig 23043 bp, 19 predicted proteins | sample SI_124_October20_FD_183012 | JGI IMG/M metagenome (GOLD analysis project Ga0233449, IMG submission 183012) | Seawater microbial communities from Saanich Inlet, British Columbia, Canada - SI_124_October2016_200_MG | ecosystem: Environmental > Aquatic > Marine > Inlet | place: Canada: British... | reverse complement strand
CAAGAAAGTTGTTTTCTAAAAAAAAAGGCAGGTATTTACACCTGCCTTTTAAAATAAAATATCAATTGATGAATTAGTTAACGTTTAATCTTCTCTGCATAATCCTCAACCATCGACTTAACCTCTTTACGCATCATAAACATACAAATTACGTTTGGTATGGTCATCAGGGCCACAGTGATAAGCGCTATGGTCCAGATAATAGCCGTATCGGAAATAGCGGCAACAAAGAAGCCAATAACATAAACGCAGCGATATGGTAGCACCGCCTTAGCACCTAAGAGATACGTAATGGCGCGGTCACCATAATATGACCAGGCCACTGCCGTTGAGAAGGCAAATAAGGTTAGCGCGATAGCGACAATATATTTACCGTTTTCACCTAAGAAGCTTTTGGTAAAGGCCATACTGGTCAGCGTAGCAGAATGAACAAGTGACTTACCTGCCACCACCACATCTGAATCGTCGAGATTTCCATCAACCACCAAAAGCTTTCCGCTATATGGCTGTAGTTCACCATTTGCATCGTCCTTGGAGAATACGACTTCCTCTGCAACTGAACGGGCGTTCGTAACAGTTGAGCCAGTTGAAACCAATTTACCGGCGACAATATCAATCTCCGCATTCAGGGTTTGAATATTGGATCCTGCAATACCGTTTATATGCTTAAAGAGAGCTTCTTTCTCTACAGGGTCCGTATCTGAATATTCACCTTGCAGAATGCTAAAATCAGCGGCCTGGAAAGTATTTTGATATTTTTCGGTCCAGGCTCCTGATGATAAAATCACAAGCCCTGTCAGGGTACAAATCATAATCGTATCAATGAACGGCTCAAGCAAGGCTACCGTTCCTTCTGATACTGGTTCTTCTGTAATGGCAGACGCATGGGCAATAGCCGATGAACCCTGTCCAGCTTCGTTAGAGAATAGACCACGTTCAACACCGATGCCAAAGGCCTGTGCGAATGCACCGCCGATAAAACCGCCAAGTGCCGCTGAACCGGTAAAGGCATCAGCAAATATTGAGATGAACGACGGTATAATTTGTTCATAGTTTGATGCAATTACACAAAGTGAACCTACCAGATAAAGCGCCGCCATTGCTGGAACAACACGGGCTGCGAAACTGGCTATACGGGTAATCCCGCCAATAATCACAAAAGCGAGCAGCGCGGAAAGTACCAAACCACTGATCCAGCTTTCGATACCAAATGTGCTGGTCATTACCTGAGCGATATTATTGACCTGTGGCATGCTGCCAGAACCAAAAGAACTTAGGACAACTGCGATGGCAAATACCACTGCTAGCGGCTTCCAGCCAAGCCCCCTATCCATAACATACATCGGTCCACCGGCGACCGTACCGTCATCAGTGGTTATTCTGTATTTATGAGAAAGGGATACTTCGACGAATTTGGTCGTCATCCCCATGGCTGCTGTCATAAGCATCCAGAAAATAGCCGCCGGTCCGCCTAAATAAATTGCAAGGGCAACGCCGCCCATGTTCCCTGTACCAATGGTTCCTGAAAGGGCCATAGACATGGCTTGGAAATGCGATGTTTCACCGCTGGCTTTATGGTCTTCAAATTCTTTGTCTTTACCTAATAGAACGCGCCAGGCATGTTTGAAAAACCTGATTTGTGGAAACTTTAGATAGACCGTAAAAAATAATCCAATTCCCAAAAGGTAATATGGAAACCAAAATGCACCTCCAAGAAAACTATTTAACCAAATTAAAAAATCATTTATTGCTAACATTTAATCCCTCTTATTTTATGACTTATTATTATTTTTAAGAAATAACATTATAGAGAATAAGGCCATAGGTATAGAAATTTATATTTTTTTTTGAAAAGGACAAAAAAACCCGGCTTAAGAGCCGGGTTTTTTCAATAAAATTTATTCAAGAATGTTTCTTAGACACCACTAACCGGTGCTGTAAACCAGTCAAAGAATATCCAGAAAATAATACTTGAAAGGATCAGTGTCAGGAACATGGCCGGAAGACCTTTTCTCATCCATAAGACAGGCGTAATAGCCATAGCAGGATTTCCTGTTTCACGAGCAAGACGCTCTGAAATTGTCACGATATAAACGTTGGCTGTTGAACCAATATGTGTACCGTTACCGCCCATACCAACACCGATAGCAAGCGACCACCAAAGTGGCGCAACGTTAATACCCTGTGTTTCAAGACCAAGAATAATCGGGATCATCGCAGCCGTGAACGGAATATTATCAATCGCCGCTGACAGAACAGCTGCAACCCACATCAATACAATTGCTGCAAGCTTCAAATCACTTGTCACGAGTGGTAAGATTTGCTGTCCTAGATATTCAAGGAATTGACTATGTTCAACACCACCGATAAGCATAAACAGCGCGGTAAAGAACAGGAGAAGCGACATTTCAACTTCTTCCAGTGTATGGTCCATTTCAACATGACGACTTACAAATAGTAAAGCCGTAAGACCGGCAGCACTCACAACCCAAGCATCCCAGCCAAGAGAAGTATGATTGATAAACAGAACAACCATTATGCCTAAGATCGCTAATGACCAGTACCAAAGCTTTTTATTAGTAATTGGAATTTCTTCAATTTCTTCCCAAGGACGCGGTGTCTCTGCAAGTTCTTCTTTAAAGAGGAACTTAAGAATTACAAGCACTGCAACCCAAGCCACAAGTACCGGAGGGCCCATGTGAATGAAGAATGTGTTAAAAGAAATATCAGCAGCAGAGCCGATCATAAGGTTAGGTGGATCACCAACAAGCGTTGCCACACCACCCGTATCAGAAAGCAGCGCAGCCGCCATTAGATAAGGAATAGGAGAAATAGCAAGTGTACGGGCAATCATAATAATAAGTGGGCCAAAGATAACAACGGTTGTCACGTTATCAAGCAACAAGCTGATAACCGTAACCGCAGTACCAATAAGCGCAAGCATCATGTAAAGTCGCCCTTTACTGGCGCGTGCAAGCACTACAGCTAGGTTCTGAAAACCACCTGTAGGGATCATGATAGCCACAATGGTCATCATACAACCAAGTAGGAAAATCACGTTCCAGTCGATTACTTCAATCGCCATTTCATAGTCATAAAAACCATACCACTGACCAACCAAGGCCATTGCACCGGCACCAAGCATAGCAAATTTTGCACGGTGAAAACCGTGAACATGCTCACTAAAGATACCTGCGAAGGTAAGCACGAGAATCGCGGCAGAAACCTTCATATCAAAGTCAAAAATTAATTCTTCCATTTAAAAAACTCTTTTTAAAAATTGTTAATGTGAAAAATTTAGAAAAATCAAAGAGTTAAGAATATCAAAATGGAATTCATTACTAAAATCATTTCATTGTAGTTTCTTATTTAGTTCCCTAGCCTACCCTAAATTTTCTTGATTTTTACCATTATTTCCTAGAAAAGCAACCAAAATCGGACAGGCAATGTTCGATTTTGCCACATGTGTATTCACATTATACTTAGAACACTGGACAGAGGTAGTAATATATATTAGTCGTAAGTCATGATTGATAAGCTTTACCAAAAAACTATTTTAAAACATGCTGCAAATGCGACAGCCCACGGCATCCTTGAAGATGCCGACCACAGCGTCATGGTCCATAACCCAATGTGCGGCGACCGGATTAAAGTTTTTATAAAGATGGACGGCGATAAACTTGTCAGTTTTACGCATGAAGCCAAAGCCTGCGCCCTTTGTCAGGCTAGTGCATCCGTTCTTGGTGAGCATTACCATGGACTTGATAAAACAACACTCACTGAACTTGTTGATAAAATTATGCATTCCCTGAGTGATGCCAATGGCCCTGATTTAAACAGTTGGCCAGATGATCAGTGGAGCGATCTTGACGTTTTTAATGTGGTTAGGGATCATAAAAGTAGGCAGACCTGCGTGACGCTTCCCTTCGACGCTCTTCTTCAAGCTATGAATGAATGCAAATAAAATTATTGCACCATTATCAATAAAGCCCTACTTTTAATATTCAACACATTGAAGAAAAGAGAGAATCATGGAAGACAGCATCACTGAGTATAAAGATATGATTATAGAGCTGGGGACTAATTACGGCCTTAACATCCTTTTCGCCATTATAATTCTTATCATTGGCTTAACCATTGCAGGCTCAGCACAAAGAATGGTGCTTGGTCTTTGCAGTAAAAGCAAAAAAATTGATCACACCCTTGGCGCTTTTTTCTCTAGCCTGGCACGTTATGTCATAATAATTTTCACCATTCTTGCGGTTCTTGATCGCTTCGGTGTAGAAACGGCCAGCCTGATTGCCATACTCGGTGCGGCGTCACTGGCAATTGGTCTTGCACTGCAAGGTACATTAAGCAACGTGGCGGCTGGTGTGATGCTGCTTATTTTCCGTCCTTTCAAAGTTGGCGATTTTATTGATGCAGCGGGTCACGCAGGAACTATTAAGCATCTCGGACTATTTGTTACCGAAATGGCAACGGGCGATAATGTAAAAATTATAATCCCCAATAGCCAAATTTGGGGATCATCGATTAAAAACTTTTCCGCCAACAGCACACGCCGTGTCGATATGGTCATTGGCATTGGTTATGATGATGATATTGATAAGGCCATTACCGAAATCGGTAGTGTCATTGATGGTGATGACCGGGCACATAAAACACCGGAACCGGCGATGTTTGTCGGTGAGCTTGGCGCTAGTTCCGTTGATATTGTTGTACGCGTTTGGACTGATGCTGGAAATTACTGGCCCCTTAAAGCGGCACTTACAAAAAATATAAAACACCGGTTTGATGAAAAAGGGATCAGCTTCCCCTACCCTCAACAGGATGTTCATATTGTCTCCAATGTAAATTAAGGGCTCTATTGGCAAATTTTATAGAAAAACAATATAAGAATAAAAACAGTCTTTTCTGGAAACTTCAAATCGCCGGGTGGGTTGCCTTTGGTGCAACGCGGGCGCTCAGTTCGTTTGCTGATGGCGAACAATCATTTTTTCTGGTCACAGTGGCCACATCAGTCATAAGCGGCTTTATCATCACCGTTTTTTTAAGGCTTATCTACCGTAAACTGCGTCAAAGTGATTTTCCGCCAACGACAATGATTTTATCAATCGCCACTCTTATTGTTATTTCAGCCTTAATCCTCAGCGCCATTGATACTTGGATAGTGCTTCAAACTATATTCATTGATATCCAGCTTTATGAATTTGTCGCTGGACGGGCACTTTATGATCTATTCGTGTTACTGATTTGGACCGGCGCCTATTTCATTATCAATTATCATTTCCTTCTTCTTGAACAAAAAGAAATGTATCTGCAAGCGGTCGCACAGGCCCACCACGCACAGCTACAAATGCTTAGATATCAGATTAATCCACATTTCCTGTTTAACACCCTGAACGCTATATCGACGCTGGTTCTTGATAAACAATCAAAAGAAGCAAACGGTATGCTTACTAAACTGAGCGCCTTTTTACGCTTCAGCCTTGTTAATCAGCCCGAACAAAAAATATCGATCGATGAGGAAGTATATGCACTTTGGCTTTATCTTGATATTGAAAAGGTACGTTTTGAAGAACGGCTCGTGCTCGACTTTCAGATTTCCGATGAAGCAAAAAGTGCGCTAGTGCCTAGCCTTCTTCTTCAGCCACTTGTGGAAAATGCCGTAAAATATGCCATCGCCCCCATGGAAGATGGCGGTAAAATATCACTAGATATAAAACGTAATGGCGAGCGACTTGAAATCGAGCTTCGTGATACGGGGCCCGGATTATCCGATCAGCCAACCGAGCATAAATATAATGAAAGCTCGAGCGGTGTCGGGCTTGAAAACACTAAAAACAGATTAAGACAGCTTTATCCTGGCGATCATACTATAGAGCTTAATAACCGTGATGAAGGTGGACTTCAGATCAATATTAATATCCCGTTTGAAACAAATAAGGGGCAGATAGATGCAGAATAAAACCATACGTACTCTACTCGTTGATGATGAACCGCTGGCGCTTAAAGGCTTAAACCTGCGCCTTGAAGGTTTTGATGATATAGAAATTGTCGGCACAGCAGCCAATGGCCGCGAAGCGATAAAAAAAGTGCGGGCCGAAAAGCCCGATCTGGTATTTCTTGATATTCAAATGCCCGGCCTTGACGGTTTTGATGTGGTAAAGGCGCTTGCTAATGAAGTATTGCCAATAATCATTTTTGCCACCGCCTTTGATAAATACGCGATACAGGCCTTTGAAACACACGCTTCTGATTATCTGCTTAAGCCCATTGATGAAGACAGGCTGGGGCAGGCTATTTTAAAAGTACGTGAACAAATTGCCGAACATGTCGCCATTGAACAAAATGCTAAGCTGATCGATCTGATCCGATCACTTGATAGTCCACCGGCCATTGAGCTATCAGAAATTCTCACTGCCGATGACATCACAAGCAAAAAACAATTTGAAACGCACTTTAACATCAAAGACTGCGGTGAGATTACCCTCGTCGATGTCAGCACCATCGAATGGATTGACGCTGCTGGTGATTATATGTGCCTGCATACATCTGACAAAACCCACATATTACGCGAAACCATGAAGAATATGGATAAGCGGCTTGATCCTGAAATATTCAAACGCATCCACCGCTCAACCATCGTCAATACCAATATGGTAGAGAAGCTCCAACCAACAACAGGCGGAAAATACCTGCTTACTCTGAAAAATGGTTCAGAAGTTCAGGCAAGTAGAAATTACAGAGAAGCGCTTACTCGGTTTCTGTGAACCAATATGGTATTTGCATTAAAAAGGATAAATAAAATGGTCAAAATTTTCTCCTCTATCGTCACAGGCTTCATAATAATTCTGATAAGCCTGACGACCAACGTCACCGCGCAGGAAGCTGAAGCAAATGCAGTATCACCTTCGCAGGAAATTCGCATAAAGGAAGAAGTCAAACTCATAGTCGAAAAATATTACCGTTATTTTTCAGCTAATGAAATGGATAAAATCCCCGTTGAGACCCACACAATTCCGTGGACTATTCTGGGCACTGGCCGCACTTATTCTTCGGCGGAAGCGTCAAACGAAAATTATTATACGTCCTACGCCAATATTAAAAAGGACAACCCCAATTACGCCCGTTCCGTCTTCACGATCCAGAATATCTGCGTTTCATCACCAACATCCGCCATCGTAAGCGGCTTTAACACCAGAAAGCGCACCGATAACAGCAACATATCCATAAGCGGAACAGTCTATATTCTCGAACTGACCGAGGCCGGATGGCGCATAAACAGCTTTGTTGGGAAGGCGCTTGATAAGATTATAAGCTGCTAAAAGATATTTTAGGCACAAAAAAGGAGCGAACCGTTAAGTTCGCCCCTTTCTCAAATCGTATATATAAAACCTAGTAACCTATCGCTGCAGCATCAAGGCTTCTGATATCGGCGGAGCCATATAGGATGCCATCTTTAAGCATAATGGTGCTTAACGAGCCGATGGTAAATTGCATGGGGGCGATGGTATGACCCATGCCAATCAGGATATCTTTTGTATCCTTGCTAATGCCTTCTTCCATCATGACGGAATCTGGAAGCCATTGATGATGAATTCTTGGTGCTGCAAGCGCATGCATGGCGTTCATTTCGAACTCAAGCACATTGAATACGCTTTGAAGTACCACAGTGATAATCGTGCTTCCGCCGGGGCTACCGGTTACGAAGAACGGTTTATCATCTTTCAGAACAATCGTTGGTGTCATGGATGATAGTGGACGTTTTCTTGGTTGAACACTGTTCGCTTCGCCGCCAATAAGGCCGTAACCATTAGGTGTGCCGGGTTTAGCGGAAAAGTCATCCATTTCATTATTAAGCATAATACCAGTACCCGCCGCCATGGCACCGTTACCGTAACTAAAGTTAAGGGTATAGGTGTTACTAACCGCATTACCGTACTTATCCATTACGGAATAATGTGTGGTATCAGGGCTTTCAGCAACCAGATTAAGAGCCGGCGCTATATCGGTGGAGCGGCGTGATCTATCCGCTGGAATTTGATCGCGGATAAGTTTCGCATATTTCTTACTGGTTAGTTCTTCTACAGGAACTACAGCAAAATCAGGATCACCAAGATATTTACTACGGTCGGCATAGGCCTGACGCATGCTTTCAATATAAAGATGCAGCGTTGCTGCACTATTATGACCTTTTGCTTTAAGATCATCATTTTCCAGCATATTCATAATCTGCACCAGATGAACACCGCCCGATGATGGTGGCGGCATGGTGACTACTTTATGACCTTTATATTCACCGACAATAGCGGGACGCTCTAAGGCAACATAATTTGCCATGTCTTCCATAGTGATCAGACCTTCGTGTGCTTCCATATCAGCGACAATGCGTTTTGCAATTTCGCCTTTATAAAAGGCATCTTTACCACCGTCCATTATTTGCTTTAAGGACCAGGCAAGGTCTTTCTGTTTTAATGTTTCGCCGTATTTATAGGACGTGCCGTCAGCTTTATAGAATACTTTCGACGCAGCAGGGCTTTGCAACATGCGTTCTTTTCGGGCATTAAGAGAACCTTCAAGATATGTGTAAAGCGGAAAGCCGTCATTAGCCAGATCATAAGCCGGCTTCATTACTTCAGCCAGTGACATGGTGCCGTAATTTTCCAGCGCATGAACCATTCCGGCAACCGTTCCCGGTACGCCTGTTGCTTTATAAGTGTATTTTGACGCGGCATTATCCACTGAACCGTCATCGTTTAAATACATATCACGGCTGGCCGCTGCCGGCGCCATTTCACGGTAATCAATAGCAATTGATTTATTTTCTTCCGCTAGGTGAATAACCATAAAGCCACCACCGCCAATATTACCGGCTTGCGGGTATGTCACTGCCATTGCAAAACCAACGGCGACCGCTGCATCAACGGCGTTACCCCCTGCTTTAAGGATATCAACACCAACTTGTGATGCCATTTTTTCACGCGATGAGACCATGCCATTACGGCCGATCACCGGAACAAAACGGTCTTTGGTATCAAGACGCGGTGTTTGCTCCTGTGCGAAAGCAGCAGGAACTGATATATTCACCAGACACGCCACTAAAACTAATAACTTTAATTTCATTTTTTTCTCTTTCGATGTGATCATTGAAAACACCCTACACATCTATAAAAAATTTGCAAAAGAAAAAGGCGGGCCACCAGGACCCGCCTTTTAAAAGCTGTATATTATAGCGTTTAGTTTATGCCAATAGTCGCCGCATTCATACTCCTGGGGTCATGGGCACCGTAAAAATATCCGTCGCGGTAAACGATAGAATTTGTACTACCAAGCGTTCTTCGTCCAGCGTTATAAATATGGCCCATTTCGGTTAGGATATTTAGCGTATCCTGACTGACACCACTTTCAATAGTCGTCATATTAGGCATCCATTGATGATTGATACGTGGTTTGCTTGAAGCGGCCGCCACATTCATTTCAAACTCAACAACATTCATCACGGTTTGGAACACTGTATTAATGATCGTTCCGCCGCCCGGGCTACCGGTCGCTAAAAACGGTCTGCCGTCTTTAAATATAATAGTTGGCGTCATGGAAGAACGAGGTCTTTTGTGACCTTCCTGGGCATTAGCCTTGCCACTGATATTTCCGTTAGCATCCGGCTCATAAGGAAGATGATCAAAGTCATCAAGTTCATTATTAAGAAGAAATCCTGTACCAGCAGCCATTTTGCCATTACCAAAACCAAAGTTAAGGGTGTAAGTATTACTCACAGCATTTCCTTCAGCATCCATTACTGAATAATGAGTAGTTTCCATGCTTTCAGCATTAAGGCCTTTCGTCGGTGCAACTTCTGATGATAGACGCGCGCGGTCCATTGGAATACGCGAACGAATTTCTGCGGCATATTCTTTATCAATTAATTTTTCCACCGGCACATCAAAGAAAGCCGGATCACCTGCATAAAGACTACGGTCCGCATAAGCCTGACGCATGCTTTCAATATAAAGGTGAAGCGTTGCCGCACTATTATGACCTTTTGATTTAAGATCATCATTTTCCAGCATATTCATCATTTGAATCATATGAACACCACCTGATGATGGTGGTGGCATAGTCGCAATGGTATAGCCTTTATAGCTTCCCATGACAGGCTCGCGTTCATATACTTTATAGGCAGCCATATCTTCCATGGTAATCAGTCCACCATTTGCGGCCATATCAGCGGCTACTTTTTCAGCAATTGATCCGGTATAAAAAGCACTCGGCCCATCATCCATTATTAATTTTAATGATTTTGCAAGATCTTCCTGCTTGAAATTTTCACCTGTTTTATAAGTACTGCCATCCGCTTTGTAGAATGCTTTTTTCGCAGCAGGATCAGCCCCAAGGCGCTCTTGGCTACGGGCGAGAGAGAGTTCAAGATGCGTATACATTTCAAAACCTTCGTGAGCGAGCTTATATGCAGGAGCAATTACTTGCGCTAAAGTCATAGTTCCGTATTTTTCAACTGCTAACGCCATACCGGCAACAGTTCCCGGCACACCCGTTGAAAGGCGGCTTCGTCTGGCAAGCTCCTGATCAATTTCGCCCTCATCATTAATATATATATCGTGAGTGGCTGCACCAGCCGACATTTCGCGGTAGTCAATAGCAACCGTTTTATCTTCACTCGCTTTATGAATGACCATAAAGCCACCTCCGCCGATATTTCCTGCACCAGGATACGTTACAGCAAGTGCAAAACCGATGGCCGCACCTGCGTCAATGGCGTTACCGCCCTGTTCCAGAATTTCGGCGCCAACTTTAGCTGCAATGGTTTCTCGTACGCTGACCATGCCTCCTCTGCCGACCACTGGTACGAAGCCGTCACGTGAACTATATGAGGGTAGAGTATAATCTTCCTGCGCTTTTACAGGTAATATTGTAAATGCCACCACGTTAACCGTGATTAACATCAATTTAAATAGAGCTTTCATGATTTTTCCTTTTTTTCCCTATAGAATGATGAAAGCGAGCTTAATATGATTAAGTCTCGCTTGCAATGGGAATCAATTAGGAAATGTTATTTTACCGGAGTTGCCATTATACGGCGACGGGTATTACGGCGTGCGCGTCGCGGCTGCTGAACCTGATAGGCTTCAATACAGTGATTAGCGCAGTATGGAAATGCCGGTTGCGATGGTTTACCGCAAAAATGGAAATTTTCTTCACCCGGATGACCGATTGGCCATTTGCACATGCTTTCAGTCAGATCAAGTATTGATATCTTGCCGCTTGTGGGTGGCACTTTCATTGATGCTTTTTTGGGGGCAATTTTTTTCTTGGCAGCCGCCGCTGCAATTTTTGCCGGATCAGATTTCACAGGAGACGGACGTGACGCCAGCCCCATTCTGTGCGCTTTACCGATAACAGCGTTACGGGTGACACCTTCGGCAAGTTCTTTGGCTATTTGGCTCGCGCTTAATCCTTTATCCCATAATTCACGGAGTTTTTCTACGCGGTCATCAGTCCAAGCCATTCTTAATCCTCATATCTATTACACTAAGCGCACACATATAGCATAAATTCATTATATTGCCACGCTTTAATCCCGGCTATTTAATAGCCTATTGAAAAAACGTCAAGTTGAGATTGCTTCTATACCCTATTTTATTTTATAAGTTATATATTCAAAATAATTAATCAGGTTTTAATAATGCCCGGCAGTGAAAAAGCAATAAACGAATTTAAAAAGAAAAGAATGGGTTCCTTCAACTGGTCCGGCTTTCGCACGCTTTATGAAAAAGAAGTCAGACGGTATTGCAAAGTATTCGGCCAAACGGTCGGGGCACCAGTTATTACCACATTAATGTTCATGATGATTTTCACATTAGCGCTCGGTGGAAATGACCGTTATATTGGTGATATTCCTTATTCTGTGTTTCTTGCGCCAGGCCTTATTATAATGTCGATCCTTCAAAATAGCTTTGCCAATACGGCATCGTCAATTATCGGCTCAAAAATGCAGGGCAATATAGTTGATATCCTGCTCGCGCCACTCGGGGCCAAGGAAATATCACTCGCTTATGCGCTTGGTGGTATCACCCGCGGTGTAATGGTTGGATTTTTTGTGCTTATATCCATGAGCATTATGACAGATTTATCCTTTACCCATATCTGGGCGATATTATATTTTAGCGTATCCGGGGCGATGATGCTTTCTCTCTTGGGTATTATGACCGGCATCTGGGGGCAGCGTTTTGATCAAACATCGGCGATTAGTAATTTTGTCATTATGCCGCTTTCTTTTTTATCAGGGACTTTTTATTCAATCGAACGCTTAAGTGGCATATGGTATAATATCAGTCAGGTAAACCCGTTCTTTTATCTTATTGATGGCTTTCGGTACGGCTTTACCGGCCGGGCAGAAGCCGACCCGATGATTGGCGTTTGCTATATACTGGCTATAAATATCGTGCTTTGGATTAGCTGTTATAAGATGTTTAAAAGTGGATATAAATTGCGCGCGTAGCGAAATCCACGCATTTTTTACTTGAAAACCAAGCCATAATGGGCCAAAAGACCTCTTTCTATACAAAAGATTGTACGAAATAATGACCGAAAAACAAAATAATATATCGCCAATACTGCCGACATATGCACGGATGAATGTCACTTTCGAGTACGGAACCGGATCGCGTCTTTATGATACTGATGGTAACGAATATCTTGATTTTGGTAGCGGGATTGCCGTGAACTGTCTTGGTCATTGTCACCCGGCACTGGTTAAGGCAGTGAAGGATCAGGCGGAAAAGCTTTGGCATACATCAAATATTTATCATATTGCCGGACAGGAAAAACTCGCGAACCGATTACGTGAGCTTACATTTGCCGACAGTATGTTTTTCACCAATTCCGGCGCAGAAGCCGTTGAGTGCGCCATTAAAATGGCCAGACGTTATCATGATGCGAACGAGCAACCAGAGCGCTACCGTGTCATCACATTTGAAGGTAGCTTCCACGGCAGGACGCTTGCAACCATTGCAGCTGGCGGTTCAGAAAAACTGACCAAAGGCTTTGGTCCTAAAGTTGACGGCTTTGATGTTATTAGGTTTCACCGCGACATGAGAAATGTGGAAGAAGCCATCACCCATGAAACAGCTGCCATAATGATTGAACCTATTCAGGGTGAAGGCGGAATTCGGCAAGTTTCAGATGATAATCTACAAATCCTGCGTGATATTGCCGATGAACACGGCATATTGCTTATATATGATGAAATTCAGTGTGGCATGGGCCGTACGGGTAAGCTTTTCTATCACCAATATAGCGGTGTAACACCTGACATCATGTCCGTTGCCAAAGGTATTGGCGGCGGCTATCCGCTTGGTGCCTGCCTTGCCACAGAAAATGTCGCAAAACATATGACAACAGGCACCCATGGTTCCACTTACGGCGGCAATCCGATGGCTATGGCTATGGGGAATGCGGTACTTGATGTTTTTGAAGCGGAAAATACCTTGGGGAACGTGCAAAAAATGTCCGATAAGTTAAAACTTGACCTGATGAAATTACGCAAAAAATACCCTGAAATAATTGAAATGGTTCGTGGTTACGGCCTTATGATTGGCTTAAAGCTGCATGTTGAGCCAAGGGATTTTGTTATTGCGGCGTTCGAAAATAAAATGCTGATCGTCGCTGCCGCTGAGAATACCGTGCGTATTTTACCTCCCCTTAATATTACTGAAGGTGATATTCATGAAGCGATAAAGCTACTTGATAAAACATGTTCAGATATGTTGAAGATAAATGACACATTATAAATTAAAAAAAGACCATAAGCATTTTCTTGATCTCGCATCGTTAAGTAAAACTGAAGCGCGGGAAATTATTGAAAAAGCAAAAGAGCTAAAAAAAGCCGCCCACGCACTAAACCAGAGCAAAGGTTTCGTTCATCCTGACGCGCCCCTTAAAAATCAGTCGCTGGCAATGATTTTTGAAAAACCGAGCACACGGACAAGAGTTTCTTTTGAAATGGCTATTCACCAGCTTGGCGGAAAATCGGTTGTCCTTCAAAACCATGATATGCAGCTTGGTCGCGGCGAAAGTGTCTCGGACACGGCGCAGGTTTTATCGGGCTTTGTTGATGCGATAATGCTTCGGGCTAATAGTCATGAAGCACTGCTTGAAATGGTCGAATATTCAAAAGTTCCCATTATTAACGCCCTGACCGATTTTTCTCATCCCTGTCAGATTATGGCTGATATCCTTACCTTTGAAGAACATTCAGGGCCGATCGAAGGCAAGAAAATTGCTTGGTCCGGCGACGGTAATAATGTTGCCGTATCATGGATTCATGCGGCAGTGCTTTTTGACTGTGAACTTGCGCTGGCCTGCCCTAAGGAATATTCACCGCTTGAACAGGAAATTGGCTGGGCGAAAAATAATGGTGGAAAAATTACCCTTACTGAAAACCCGAAAGATGCGGTAATAGACGCTGACTGCGTGATAACGGATACCTTTATTTCAATGGGTGATGAAGATCCTGATAAACGCCTTAAAGATTTAGCGCCCTATATTGTTGACGGCGCGCTTATGGCACAGGCAAAATCATCGGCGCTCTTTATGCACTGCCTTCCGGCCCACCGCGGCGAAGAAGTATCAGCGGACGTAATAGACGGGCCACAATCGGTAATTTGGGATGAGGCAGAAAACCGCCTTCACATTCAAAAAGCCATTTTAATGTGGTGCTTCGGTAAATAGTCTATGGCTGAAAAATCTTTACCACTTCTGGAAGATACCTGCCTGCCTTTTCAAATTGAAGGCCAGGACATTAAGGGACGCATCGTGCGTCTTGGTCCTGCCGTTCATGAAATTCTCACGAAACATAACTACCCGGATCATGTCAGTAAGTTGATGGGGGAAACCCTCGCCTTCACCGCGCTGATTGGTAGCTTAATGAAGTATGATGGCATTCTAACCACCCAGATGAAGGGCGACGGTTCCTTTCGGGTACTCGTAAGTGATTTTCATAAGAACAGTGAAAGCTTAAAGGGCGATATTCGCGGTTATGCTTCATTTGACGAAGATATTGTCGCTGGCGACAGCCTTGAAGAAATATTTGGTGAAAAAGGCTATCTGGCCATTACCATCGATCAGGGAAAATTTATGGAGAGATACCAAGGCATCGTCAAACTCGAAGGTGAGAAACTAACTGACGCCGCCGAAGAATATTTCAGAAGTTCAGAACAGCTGCCGACCAAAGTCATGCTTTCTTGCGAAAAAGATGATGACGGAAAATGGCAGGCGGGCGCCGTCATGATCCAGCATTACGCGAGGAACACCGAAGATGAAATTCTGCGTGATGAAAGTGAAACCAAAGATCACTGGAATACATCATCAATATTACTTGGCAGCTTAAAAGCATCCGAACTACTGGATAATAGCCTGTCCTTGCAAAACCTACTAATGCGCCTTTACCATGAAAGCGGCATCCGCATATTTGATCACACTAATATCGCCGCAGGTTGTCGCTGCAACGAGGATAAAATAAGAACCGCCCTCACTAGCCTCGACCTTCAGGAACTCAAAGACGTCGCTGATGACGGCACCATCACCGTAACCTGTGATTTCTGCACCACCGATCATAAATTTGAGCTTTCAAAGCTTTTGCATTAACTTCTTTGACCTGCGTCAAGGAATGTTTTTGCACCTAGAATAGAGTGATCCTATCAAGGGGGTAATATAATACTTGATAGGACAGTTCAATGAACATTGCAGAAAGCCTGCTCTGCGCACTTAAAGACCATGGTGCCAAAGAAATTTTTGGTATTCCCGGCGATTTTATTCTGCCATTTTTTAAAGTGATGGAGATGAGCAAAATTCTTCCCTTTTACACCCTCAGCCACGAACCTGCGGTTGGATTTGCTGCTGATGCGGCGGGGCGGGAAAATGCATCGCTCGGTGTCGTTGCCGTTACTTACGGTGCTGGCGCGTTTAATGTGCTTAATGCCGCAACAGGTGCTTACGCTGAAAAAAGCCCGCTGGTTATTATTTCCGGTGGCCCTGGTATCCGCGAAGGCCAGCTTAAAGTTCTTCTTCATCATCAAGCAAAAACACTGGATAGCCAGTTAAAAATATTTTCTGAAATTACCTGTGATCAGGCCGTTCTGGATGATCCTAAAACTGCTCATAAAGAAATTGCCCGGGTGTTAAGATCATGCAAGGAGAATTCACGTCCCGTTTATATTGAAATTCCTCGTGATCTTACCTTTGATGAATGTGCTGAAGTAGTTCCAGCTTCCCCTTCTCCTGTCGATCCAGAAGCGGTAGCTGCCTGCGCCGATGAAATTTTCAGCCGGCTTGAAAAAGCGACAAGCCCAACCATCCTTGCTGGAGTTGAAATCCGACGTTTTAATCTGGAAGCGAAACTATCACTGCTGGCGAGAAAACTTGGCATTCCTGTCGCGACAACATTTATGGCTCGCGGACTTTTACTTGAAGATGAAGACCCGTTAATTGGCACCTATATGGGGCTTGCCGGGTATCCAATGATAACGGACGCCGTCGAACAGTCTGATGCGCTACTTATGCTCGGGGTGATTTTTTCCGATACTAATTTCGGCGTTTCACAAGCACGCATTAATTTAAAAAGCAGTATTCTGGCCTCTGACCGCAAAGTATATTTGGGATATCATAGTTACCGGAAAATACCGCTTGAAAGTCTTATCGATGCGCTGCTTGATCGCGCAAAACAGATAGAAGCGCCTGAAATAAGAAAACCATGTGCGCCAAAAAATGGTCTTATTGCTGATGACAGTAAAATAGAACCCCATGATATTGCAAAAGCGGTAAATGATCTGTTTGATAAACATGGTAAAATGAAAATTGCCAGTGATGTGGGTGATTGTCTTTTTACCACACTTAGTATTCAGACGACCTCACTCACAGGGCCGGGATATTATGCCGGAATGGGTTACGGCGTTCCTGCGGGAATGGGACTTCAAGCAACAACTGGCGAAAGACCACTTATTCTAGTCGGCGATGGCGCCTTTCAGATGACCGGATGGGAGCTGGGCAATTGTCGTCGTTATGGCTGGGATCCACTGGTGATCGTCTTTAATAATTGCAGCTGGGAAATGCTCAGGACTTTTCAGCCGGACACGAGTTTTAATGATCTGGATGACTGGGAATTTGCCGAACATGCAAAAATATTTGGTGGCGATGGCTACCGGGTGACAACAAGAGCAGAATTAAAAGATGCGCTTGAAATTGCTTATAATACGCGCGGAAAATTCCAGCTTGTTGAGGTTATGATGGACCGTAAGGCTATTTCTCCTGCTCTCAAACGTTTTACAGACGCCATAAAAGCGAGTAACTAAGCTTATCTCACCCTCTTAACATCACTTTTACGTCATGTGGTTGATCAAAAGGGCATTGATTGTTATAGTCAATGCTAATAATAGCGCGCGGACATAAAAGACTATTAACTTCCAAAATCAATTACAGGGTGAGAAATCATGAAATTAATTTATCTTATTACCAGTTTGTTGCTTATCTCTAGTCCAATTGCAAATGCCCAGAGCCCATTTGAAAATCCAGAAAATCTTCAGATTTTACCAAAAGACATTCCTCCAGAGCGACTACGCGCCATCATGCGCAACTTTTCATTCGCCCTTGACGTTCGTTGCACCCATTGCCACCTGAGGGTAGAGGAAGATGGGGAAGGACGCATGGTTTTTGATTCCGATGAAAAAGAAACCAAGAAAATAGCGCGCGAAATGATGAAAATGTCTGGCGGTATCAACCGTGATATCAGAGCATTAAATCGCGGCGACGATCATCAATATACCCGCGTTCAGTGCACCACATGCCACCGCGGACAGGAAAACCCGTTTCTTATCCAGTCCGTGATGGACGGTGAAATTGCGACAGGCGGCGTCGAAGCTGCCAAAGCAAAATATGCTGAACTTAAAGAAAAATATTACGGCGGTCATACTTATGATTTTTCCGGCTTTACATTAAGCGAATATGCTAATTCACTTATGGAAAAAGGCAATATGGATCAAGCGCTTGATATCGCGCTATATAGCCAGCAGTCAAATCCTAAAACCCCTTATGCTCATACAATGGTTGGCAATATTTATATGGCTCAGGAAGACTATGCTAATGCTGCGAAGGCTTATGAAGCCTCGCTCAAAGTTGACCCGGAACAAGGCTTCATCCAAGACCAGCTCGATAAAGCCAAGGCTGCGATGCAGTAGCCACGACAGTAATGAAAGTTTGAGCGGTAAGCTTATTGAGGGGATGTTTAAGTAAGGACAGCCCTCTTTGACTTCATTTTCTTATTAAATAATGAAAATTTTCCAAATCCTAATTATTTAGTAATTAGAGATTGACTTTAATTTCTAATTACTAAATAGTTAGGACTTAATGTTAATAAATATTGGAAAAGCAATGTTGCAAAGTTATTTAAAGACTGCGGTCCGTAACTTAATTAACCACAAAATGTTCTCGGTCATAAACATCGGCGGATTGGCGCTTGGCTTAGCAGCGGCCATTTTGATCATGCTCTTTGTCCGTTATGAGTTAAGCTTTGATAAATTCTGGACCAATGCTGACCGCTTGCAGCGCGTAGAGCTTACTTTGCACAACCCGGGGGGGAACACTATACCTACTTCTTTTGCACCTGATCCCTTTGCAAAAACGGCGACCATAGCCTTTCCAACTGAGATAGAACAAGCAACACGAATTTTTATGCATGAACGCATCGTAGTAGAAAAAGGGGATACATTGTTTCGTGAGCAAATCGCTTTCGTCGACCATAATTTCTTTTCACTCTTTGACATTGATATTGCTCAAGGCAATCGTGATGCGACATTAGTAAATGCCAACTCCATTATGATCAGCGAAACCACGTCATTAAAGTATTTTGGTGAAAATTCTGCTCTTGACCAAAATATGATCATCAATGACATAGATTACACTGTCACAGCCATCATGAAAGATTTGCCGTCTAATACTCATTTGAGCGATATTCACTTTGTAGGACTTCTGGATGAAACGAGATACGGCCCGAACTTTTTCGACGTATGGGATAATCCAAAATCCTCTAGCTATCTCCTTCTAAATCCTGGCATTTCAGCACGTGAACTTGAAGCCAGACTACCTGATTTTCTAGATCGCAATCTTGATTATGGGCCGGACTTAAACCCTAGTAACCTGCTTGAGTTAAATCTAATTGCAGTGCCAGACAGTCATTTATTTTCTGTGCGTGAAGATGGTGATATTAAAACTGTTTATACTTTCTCACTCATAGCCGGGCTCATCATTCTGATCGCTTGCATCAATTTTGCCAACCTTTCAACCGCCCGTTCAATGCAAAGAGCAAGAGAAGTCAGTCTGCGTAAAGTAATGGGAGCAAGACGAGGACAAGTTATTGCCCAGTTCATAGGAGAATCTATGATAATTACCAGCATTGCGTTCCTCTTAGCGCTGGTGATAGTTGAATTCACCTTACCTTACTATAATAATTTTCTCGGCTTGCAATTAAATTTAAACCTCGTCGCTGATCCGGCGCTAGCAGTAGAACTCCTCGTGATTGGATTATTGGCAGGCTTGCTTGCGGGCTTGTATCCCGCATTCCTGATTTCAGGCTTGAGACCGGTGCGGATATTGCGTTCGGGCAGATCTGGTTCCAGTAAACATGCTATAATCCGTAAAGCGCTGGTAACTTTTCAATTTGCGATCTCTATCGGACTTATTATCGCGACACTTGTCATATCCGGGCAAACAAACTATGCGCGCGATATTTACCCCGGATATGATATTGATAACCGGCTCGTGCTCGCCCGCGTTGGCGAATTAGAACCCATTCAGCGTGATACTTTAAAAGCTGAAATTCTTAATATTCCTGGCGTTGAGGCCGCGAGTTATTCCACCGATAGTGTGCCGAGGGCAGGATTTACAGGTTTTCCATATGCGCCGCCATCAGATGTTAATGATGGCTTTGTCGGGATGGAAACAATGACCATTGATCTGGATTTTTTTCAGACCTGGAACATCCAACCGCTTGCCGGACGGTTATTTTCTTCAGCACGACAAGCTGACGAATATAACCCTGCAGTTGAACCTAATGCTCAAGCCACTCATCCGATTATAATCAATCAGGCCGCAGCACTTGAATTTGGCTTTACAACCCCTGAAGCTGCCATAGGGGCTGTTGCCAGAAGGCTTCCGGGGCCAAATGCTGAAGCACCCATGGTTACCATCGTCGGTGTGATTGCTGATATAAAACTGCGGTCTCTTCGTTCACAAGCAAAACCGTTGATCTTATTGCCGTGGGACTTTCTTTATAACGCCCTTACTATTCATATAAATCCGGAGCAGGAAACTACCATTTTTACAGCTATTGATGCATTATGGACCGAGCTAGTCCCTGATATATCTATTGAACGTTCTTATGCCATAGAAAGATATGATCAAATGTATGGCACCGAACAGCGTCAGGGCAAAATGTTCATCTTTTTCTCTCTGCTTGCCACTTTTATCGCCGGGCTTGGATTATTCGGACTTTCCGCCTTTGCAGCAGAGAAGCGCACCAATGAAATAGGGGTAAGAAAAGTTTTTGGGGCCAGCGTAGCTGATATTGTGAAATTGCTGGTCTGGCAATTTACAATACCGGTATTATTTTCCAATCTACTCGCCTGGCCTGTTGCATTCTACTTCATGAATGAATGGCTAATGGAATTTTCCTACCGTATTAATTTAAATGTATTTCATTTTGTAGGCGCCGGTTTTTTCGTCCTACTACTCGCTTGGATGACTGTATCCGGTCACGCAATTTCTATCGCAAGAATGAGCCCTATCAATGCACTTCGTCATGAGTAAATATATTTACATATTTTGTAAAATCATCTTTACCTTATAACGCAGAAAAGACCTTATCTATTGCGGCAAGGGCCTGATCTGCGTTTTCTTTTGAGAATATGAGCGGCGGTCTGATTTTTAGGATATTATCATAGCGACCCGTTGAGCCCATCATTACCCCTTCGTCTTTAAGAAGGGTCGTGATGTGACGAAGCTTATCATCATGCATAGGCTCTTTTGTGACCCGGTCTTCGACAAGGTCCAGCCCCCAAAATAATCCTGAGCCCTGAATATTACCGATAAAATCATATTTGTCGTTCAGTTTATCCAGACCAACTCTAAGATGCTCGCCAACTTCGGTTACATTTTTCAGCAGTTCATTATTATCAATTTCATCAAGCACCGCCGATGCAACGGCGCAAGAAACAGGGTTGCCGCCAAAGGTATTAAAATAGCTATCAATTTCAGCAAACTTGCTGGCAATTTCACGGGTGGTAACAACAGCAGCTACAGGATGCCCCGCGCCCATCGGCTTACCAAGCGTTACGATGTCTGGCACTATGTCATATTTTTCAAAGCCCCACCAATTATCACCAAGACGGCAATAGCCTGCTTGAACTTCGTCACAAATAACAAGTCCGCCGGCGGCGTGGGTTTTATCCACAACCAACTGGGCGTAGCCTTCCGGGGGGATCAATATACCGTTACTATCAAAAGAAAGATCAAGCATGGTCGCCGCGAGTTCAGTACCTTTATCCGCAAGTCTCTGGATCCCTTTATCAATTTCGGCGGCGAAGGATTCTGCAGTTCCTTCAGGAACACGGTATGTGTTTGGCGGCTCAAATGTTTCAAGCCATTTTTTCTCACCGAAATCTTTGCGGCGCTCGTCCATCGCCCCCATGATTATGGAGTTTCCGTGATAAGCGGCTTCATTAACAAGCACGCCATCATTACCCGTAATCGCCGTTGCCATTTGCAGCGCAAGATCATTGGCTTCTGTACCCGTACAAACGAAAATGCAGGTGTCGAGTTTAGCCGGAAATTTGCTGCTTAATTTTTCTGCAAGTGAGACAATATTTTCATTCAGATAACGGGTATGCGTATTAAGCGTTGCCGCCTGATCGCTAAGCGCTTTAACCACATTGGGATTACAGTGACCAACAGAGACCACGTTATTATAACAATCAAGATACTTGGTCCCTTTTTCATCATAAAGCCAGACGCCCTCACCCTTTACAATGTTAATAGGTTCATCATAAAAATGGGAATAGGTCGGCCCAAGCGCCTGTTTGCGTCTGTTCCATAATGCAGTGTTTGTCATTCATTTATTCCTTAGTATACAGCATAAAACAGACCCTATCCTAATCGTTTTATTTGTCAAAGATTATTGCCTTAATAACGTAATTCGTACATTTTAATATACTTCCCCTTAAAATTGTCATAAGCTCGTAAGCACGCCCATAAGACGAAATTAATCAGGTAAAGGAAAAACTCATGGTACATTATTGTGTAAATAAAAATGCTCAGACAAATGGCGATCACGAAGTCCACAAAGTTGGATGCAGATGGTACCCGCAACAAGAAAACCGCTTATCACTCGGAGACCATCCCAGCTGCAAACCCGCCGTCGTAGAGGCCAAAAAAACCTACCCAAAATCCAACGGCTGCGCGCACTGTAGCCCGGCTTGTAATACAGGATAAAAAAAGCCCCTACTGTTTCAAGTAGAGGCTTTTCAATTTCTTTCTAGAAAAGTGCCTTAAGCTCTAGTTCTTAGACTTATCAACCTTTTGGTTTTCTTTTAGCCATGGCATCATGGAGCGGAGGTTGGCGCCTACTTCTTCTATTTGGTGGGCTTCGCTTTTGGCTCTAGCGGCTTTCAGTTTGATCTGGCCTACTTTGTTATCAAGCATGAAGTCGTTTACGAAACGGCCTTCTTGGATGTCGGCGAGGATACGTTTCATTTCTTTCTTGGTATCTTCGTTGATCACGCGTGGGCCTGACATATAGTCACCGTATTCAGCCGTATTTGAAATTGAGTAACGCATGTTGGCGATACCGCCTTCATACATAAGATCAACAATAAGCTTAAGTTCATGTAGACATTCGAAATAAGCCATTTCAGGGGCATAACCCGCCTCAACAAGCACTTCAAAACCACATTGAACAAGGGCGGATGCACCGCCACAAAG
>Ga0233449_1001317_pt1 | contig 23111 bp, 18 predicted proteins | sample SI_124_October20_FD_183012 | JGI IMG/M metagenome (GOLD analysis project Ga0233449, IMG submission 183012) | Seawater microbial communities from Saanich Inlet, British Columbia, Canada - SI_124_October2016_200_MG | ecosystem: Environmental > Aquatic > Marine > Inlet | place: Canada: British... | reverse complement strand
GAGCAAGTTTTTCCCAATGCAGGGGAAGGCCATGCAGTAGATGGGTTTCTTAGAACAAAATGTCTGCGTTGCCATATTGGATCAGAAAGTCCACACCGCCCCGGAGATTATCGGGCCTCGGGTTGTTCTTCCTGTCATATGATTTATGCAAATGATGGCATCTCTTTATCGCATGATCGAGCTATTCAAAAAGTTCAAAATCAAAATAAAAAACAAAACCGTTTTTCCAGAAAGTTTGCAGAAAACTCCCTGAACAACCCACGGGGTTATCCGCTACTTCATAAGTTCACCGTCGCGGTTCCCAGCGTTCAATGTGAACATTGCCATAGCAATAACGGAGTAGGACAAGAGTTTGAAGGGTTGTTTGCAAAACCATCCCGCCCCATTGAATCACCCGCGCAAATTAATGCAGACAAACCTGTTCTTTACGGGAAGGATCATGAATTTCTTGTTCCTGATATTCATCGTGAAAAAGGAATGCATTGTATCGACTGCCATATCGGCGATGAAATGAAACCAGAATTAGAGCCTGACAAGATTCAATCTGGGGTGCAAATCCGTTGTGTGGATTGTCATGGCACTCAGGAAAAACTTCCTGAAGGGTTTCTTTTAATTGAATCAGACCCAAACACAAAAAAATTGATTAAACGCGCAAACCTAAATCCCAACCTCAAGAAAAAAGTGAAGCCAGGTGATACCGTTTTGGTTAACTCAAGCGATTCTCCCATGCTGCATATCAAACGGATTAAAAAAGAATGGATTTTGTATTCAAAGGTAACCGGCAAAAAACACAGGATCCCATTACTCAAAAATCTAAAACCTTCTATTGCGCACCAGATTCCAAAACATATGCAGGAAATGGAATGCTCAACCTGCCATGCACGATGGGCTGCAACCGATTGGGGGATGCATGTTATTCGGGAAAAAACCTCAATATTTGAAAAATGGAAAAACTGGAATCTATCAGATCCCATAAATCTAAGTAACGGCTCGCACAATGAAAATCCGGGAATGTTGGATTGGTTGACAGCCAAATCTCTACCACAAAAAATTGAAGCAAATATAATTAATGAATACTGGTGGACTGTGTTTGCAGATTCAGGATGGTCAGAAATGGTCATGGGAAAAAACTCACGCGGGAAATACTCTATCTTGAAACCACGCTACCAATACTTTATCACTGACCAGACAGGCCCATTGGGAATGCCTCTAAAAAGGGCTGAGCCTCCTTTAACGCTTGACGATTCTGCTGGATTGATCTGGACGGAATATTCACCACATACAATTCGAAAAACCGTACGCCCCTGTGAAGACTGCCACAAAAACTCTTTATCTGTCGGACTCGGCGACTCATTAAAAAATTCCATTCAAGAAACTGGACAATTTTTCTCTACGCTGAAAACAAATAAGCAGGTTCATCCAGACTTCCAACTCAAACAAGGCATAGACCCGAATGGGCAAGCCATACAAACCACCTTCCCAGAAGATGGTTCACGTTTTCTTAACCAAGATGAGATTTCGGCTATACAAGAACCCTCAGATCGATACCGGGCATTTCGCTCCTTAAATCTACGGGAATTAAATTATTCCAGATTATTGAATCGAAACGAATTCCCTTATGACATGAGGCATAAAGTTCGCGAGCAAACATTAGGGCAACCGCAGCCTCGCGAGGATCTTTTCTATGATGTCGAAAAAAATCAGTTCGTTAAAATTGAAAAACCCAAGGCCCCTCTAGAAACCCCAAAAACTGTAACACCCGAGCAGCCACCAGAAATAAAAACAGAAGAAAATGACAATTCAATAACCGAGCCATTGCCGGATGAAGAAAAGGAAGGAGTCATTGAATTCCTTTACGACATCTTCCAGGAAAAGGAAAAACCCGCTGAGCCTTTACCTTCTCTCAATGATGCTACTCCGCTATGAAAAAATTTCTCTACATTATGATTAGCGGATGGCTTCTTAACATTCCGACACTCGCCAATGCTTCTTTAATCGAAGAAAAAAAATGCTCGGCGTGCCATCGGTTATCCCAGGAAGAAATCGAAAAAAAGGGACCGGATCTTTTCTATGCAGGCAATAAGTTCCAGTCACTCTGGTTGGAGCAATATCTTCAAAATCCTACAACCATAAGAAATGCCGGGACCAGTCACGATATCGACTTCTTAAAAGACGAAAAGGACAACTCTCCAAAGCATCCTATCCTTTCGAAAAAGGATGCAAGCCAGATTACCGGGGAGTTGATGGCAATGGCTCTACCGGGTACTCCAGAAAAGATGGATAGTCTAAAGCCTTTAACGAAAGGTAAGAGAGCAAAAACAAAATATGAATTCGAACGCACGTTCAGTTGTATTTCCTGCCACCAGAGCTTGAATCTGGCTGGAAAAGTTCGTGGCGGAATTTCCGGCCCATCGCTCGTCAATGCGGGAAATCGATTGCAGGCAAACTGGGTGGCGAGTTGGCTCAAAAACCCAAAATCGTTCTCAGAGAAAAGCCGAATGCCGATTTACAAAATGGACGATGAAACTCGTTGGAGGTTCACACAATTCATCATGACACTAATAAATAAAAACTCTCAATAGCTCATGACAAAAAGTTTTCTAATATCTTTTTTGCGGCCTGGAGTTCTGGTGCTCGCAATTTATATAACGGGATGCGGAGAAAAACCAGCCGAAAATTCTTCCGCACCTCCTCCCCCACTCAAGGCAGAATCGCAACGGGTTCCGCCTAAAGAGACCGCGCCCCCCCAACCCGTCGTTGTGTCCGAAAAAACTCGCGAAACTTATCAATGGTATTGCGCACAATGTCATGGCACAAAAGGTAAAGGAGATGGTATTAACGCCAAATTTTTAACCGTTCCACCGAGAAACCACACCAAAGCCGATTATATGGAAACTCGAACGGACGAACAATTTTTCGAAGCCATAAAATTTGGCGGCCTATCTGTGGGACGAGCCCCTTGTATGCCAGCGTGGGGAAATACACTAGAGGATTCTACCATCCACGAACTTGTACGTTATATTCGCGAATTATGCCAATGCGAGGCATTGTAGGAAGTTCTTTTCTATATTTGCTATAATCTTTTTATATAATTTATACCCTGCAATATTCAAAGTGAGATCAAAATATGATCGAAGTTTGTCCCTTTAATGGCCTATTGTACGACACCGATATTACCGGTCCGCTTGATGGCGTTACCGCACCGCCTTACGATGTAATATCCCCAGAACAGCAGGAAGCTTTGTACAATAAAAACCCAAATAATGTAGTCCGGCTCATATTGGGTAAAGAATTCGACCAGGACTCTGACGCCGACAATCGCTACACCCGATCGGCCAAAGTTTTTAAGGATTGGATTAGTAAAGGGGTTCTTAAAAGAGACGGGGAACCGGGGTTCTATCTTTACAGCCAGGAATATGAGTTTGAAGGAGAGCAGTTTTGCCGCATTGGTTTTTTTGCGCGCGTCAAAACGGAGGATTTTAGTGAAGGCAATATCTGCCCTCATGAATTCACATTATCAAAAGCCAAAACCGATCGCACAAAGCTTCTCAATACCTGCCACGCTAATTTCAGCCCCATCTTCGGTTTATACTCAGACCCTGAAGGAGCTATCGATTCTTTCTTAAATCAAGGGTCAGAATCAGAACCCTTGTCTGTTATTGATGATGGCAAAGTCTTACACAAGCTTTGGCGATTAAACGATGCTGAGAATAATCAAAAAATCTGCGATCTAATTCGCGATAAAAAAATATACATTGCCGATGGCCATCACCGATATGAAACAGCCTTGGCCTTCGCGAAAAAAAATGAAGACAAAGTTCCAGACAGTTCTCACGTCATGATGTTTTTAACAAATATGGATTCTGGCTCAATGTCCATTTTCCCTATTCACCGAGTTGTAAAAAGTCCGACTCCATTTGACCGCGATATTTTTTTAAAACGTGCTAGCGTATATTTCGATGTCATCCTCTGGAATACCGAAGTGAACGGAACAGAAATAAAATCTCGTCTACAAGAGTTTGGAAAGAATAGCATCGCCTTTTGCGCTTATATGGGTAAAGGTCATACTTATACATTGATCGCTAATGACCCAAAAAATATCCTTCCTTTACTGGATAAAGATGAACCCAAGGATTTACAAGTTCTAGATGTAATGCAGTTGCATGCTGTAATTTTCAGGGAAATCCTTAAAATTGACACACGTGAAAAATCAAACCAGCAATATGTTTCATACAAAGTAAACTCAGAAGAAGCTATGAAAATGGTGGATGCAGGGGATTACGATATTGCCTTTTTTATGAATCCGACCCAAATAAATGAAGTGAGACGCTTAGCAGGAATGGGAATTCGCCTGCCTCAGAAAGCTACTTTCTTTTACCCCAAACTATTGTCAGGTTTAGTCATAAACAAGTTTGGGAATTAATAGTCTTTAACACATACAACCATGAAAGTAATCAACACGGAGTTCCTAACCGGCGCCGTTTCAGCCAAGCAATACCCCAAAGAACCTTATCCCGAATTTGCTTTTGTGGGGCGGTCCAATGTCGGAAAGTCTTCCCTAATTCGTTCCCTGTTAAACAGGAAAAAACTGGTTCGCATCAGCTCTACACCGGGAAAAACAAGAGAAATTAATTTTTTCAAGATTAATGAAGCCCTGATGTTTGCGGATCTTCCGGGATACGGATTTGCGCGGGTCACCCCTGCCCTTCAAAAAAAATGGAAAACAATGATCGAGGAATATCTTGTCCACCGCGAATCTTTATCGGCAATTATATTCATCGTCGATATCCGCCGCAAACCGACAGAGCTCGACCTGACACTAAAGGAATGGTTGGAAGACTTGGGTCGATATTATATTCTTGCCATTACCAAAGCAGACAAGCTCTCGGGAACCGAACGTAGCAAGCAGACCAAAATAATCAAAAATGCGTTTATGGGAGAAAATGCGCTAGCATCGGTGACCTATTCAAGTAAAAATCATACCGGGAGAAAAGAGCTCTGGAGTCAGATACAAAAAATCTCCTCAGGAAAAGTAGAGGCAGAAATATAAAAAGCTCCCTTCCTAAAAGAGGAAAGGAGCCTTCTACTTATTTAAAAATAATTAAAAACAACTATTTGCTTGATGGGGGTAAATCAATTGACTCTACGCCAAGGAGTTAGCCCCAGAGCTCATCCGGGATTTCGAGTCGATCAATTTTTTTACCCTGACCCACATGTTGATCGAGAATTTCATCAACATCTTCAGGTTGGACTTTTTGATACCAGACCCCGTCTGGGTAAACAATAACCACCGGGCCAACACCGCAAGGACCTATGCAACCGGTGTTGGTGACTGTACATTTACCAAACAACCCTTTTTGCTCGACTCCCATGGACAACTTTTCAAAAACTGTATTTGAACCGTTCTCACCACAAGATCCGCGCGGGTGCCCCGGAGGACGACTGTTGGTACAAACTAAAATATGATAACTTGGTTTCGGCATCTGAAAATCTCCGCTTGGATTTAATAAAAAAAACAGAATGCTACATTAGATGTTTGATAATTGAAATAGATTTTTTTTATACCTATGAAAAATCCCACTGCTAATTTTGGCCGGTTTGACGAAAATTATCTAATTCACGGACTGAGATTAATTTCCCAAGAACCCGTTGCACAAATAAAATGTGCGCTCCTTAAAGGCGACGCCTCTGATAGAAATTATTACAGAGTAAACTATTGTTTGGAATCTTCACCTAAGGCCCCAAGCTCCGTCATCATTATGCAATTGGCCAGCTTGGAAGCAGAACCTGATTTTAACTGCATGCAGAAGTTTCTCCAAAAAATAGATGTGTCTGTGCCAGACATATTGCATTTCGATTCAGAACGTGGATTGCTATTTTTAATGGATTGTGGAGACACTCATCTTGCTGATAAAATTAGTGAAGAGCCGGAAAAGACCCTATACTGGTATCAAAAAGCCATCGAGACCATAGTTGTATTTCATACCCGTGCCACAGAAGAGATAACCCCCGATTGCCCAGCTCATTCACTATTTTTTGACGAAGAAAAATTGATGTGGGAGATGGATTTCATGTTGGAGCACTATGTCCAAGGCATGCTGATGAATTCATTGAAGGCAAACGAGAAAACCCAAATCAGGGAAGCATTGCGCACACTTTGCGCAACATTGTCGGAACAGGATCGAGTTTTCACCCATCGAGACTACCATTCACGAAATATAATGATACACAACGACGAACTAAGGATAATAGATTTTCAGGATGCCCGAATGGGTCCCTGTCAGTATGATCTGGTTTCCCTTCTAAAAGACTCCTATATTGTCCTCGATGAATCTAAAAGAAATGCACTGCTGGAATATTATATCGAGTGTATGGATCAAAGCGGGATACGAATCAAAAGAGATCTATTTTATAAAATTTTTGACTGGATGTCGGTGCAAAGAAATTTAAAAGCCATTGGCACTTTTGCCTATCAATCTAAAGTTTTAAATAATGATCGATATCTTCAATATATTGAACCCACTCTGGAATATATAAGGCAAACTCTTACCAATAACAGGGACCTTGAATTTTTACGCCCGGTCTTAAACTCTGCAATTCCCACACTAAATGCGACTTGAAATTCAAATAAAAATAAAAGTCACCTTATGACACTGCTAAAGAAATATGTTCTATCCCTTTTTGTAAAAGTTTACCTGGTTACTGCCAGTGGTTTGATAGGGATTTTTCTAATCGTCGATTTTTTTGAACGAATTGATGAGTTTTTGGCAAAAGACGCACCTATGATTGATTTGGTCTCGTATTATATCTTCAAAGTTCCCTTCATTTTTTTTTACATGGCTCCTCAGGCCGTTCTGCTGGCAACGGTTATCACCTTGGCCTCGCTTGCAAAAAATAACGAATTCACAGCCATGAAAGCTTGTGGAATTGGCGTTATGGGAATTACGTTTCCCGTCATAGGGGCATCTTTAATTATTGCCTTATTGGTTATTGCCAGTAGCGAATTTGTATCTCCTGTTACCAATCAAAAAATGAATTATATTTTTATGGGGAAAATACAGGCCCGAGCTTCTTACGGAAAAATCCCCACCGAAAACCTTTGGTTTAAATCGGTCAATGGCGATATATGGAATATAGATTATTTTGACCCCTACAAATCAAGATTAGAGGGAGTTGTTATTTTAAAGCCAGGGAAAAACCAATCCATCATACAACGCATCGATGCCCGGGAAGCCGTTTGGTCTATCAATAAATGGGAGTTCATCGATGGCTACGTACGTAAATTTAATAAAGCTGGAATACAATCTACAAAATATTTTGAAAAAAAATTCTTTCCCACACCGGAAACGCCTAAAAATTTATCTAAAGCCAACAAGCGGCCAGAAGAAATGAGCCTTAGCGACTTATACAATGAAATTCAACTTCAGACATTAGAAGGAAAAGACACAACAATGAAATGGATTGAATTTCATCGCAAACTTTCTTATCCATTTATCAGTGTGGTTATGGCTTTATTGGCAATTCCATTGTCCATTCGATCCAGCAGGCACGGAGGCCTATTGTTTTGTATCGGAATCAATATTGCCATGGGATTTGTATTCTCATTTTTATATGCAATGAGTATCTCATTAGGGAAAGGAGGCACATTCGATCCTGTTCTGGCGGCATGGGGTCCGAATCTACTTTTTACCGTATTGGGGTTCTACTTGCTGCTCACCATGGACAGTGAAAAAGCTTTTCCCATCTAGCGACGAACCGCCGCAGGTGTGGTGTTTTTTATTATCCCTCATGCCCCGGCAGGGGGGTGACAGGTCGAACATGTTATGAAAAAGATAGCCTCCATTGATATTGGCTCAAACACGGTTCGCCTGCTTATTCTTGAGTCTACGGGGAACCAGGAGTTTAAGTTGCTCGTTTCCAGAAGAGATATCACTCGCCTGGGTGAAGGTATGGATAGCCAGGGCAAACTCATAAAAAGTAGAATCGATGCCACGCTAAGAGTGTTATCCCAATTTCGGCAGACTTGCCTGGAGAATGGCGATCCCCCTCTTTTTGCAGTGGCGACCAGCGCCGTTCGGGAAGCTTCAAATGGACAGGAGTTCGTTCGTCTCGCAAAAAATGAAACGGGTATAGATATCAAAATTATTCCCTGGGAAGAAGAAGCACGACTCACCTTGCAAGGAGTGTTTTGGAAAATTCCTCATAATAATCGCAAAGCCCTGACCTTTGATATCGGAGGCGGCAGCACCGAGTTCATATTGTCAGAAGGGGAAAACATAGCGGGTTTTTGCAGTACTTCTCTGGGGGTAGTGAGGTTGACAGAAAAGTTCATTTCCAAGCACCCCGTGGACGAAAAAGAGTTTCAAAGCCTGCAAAGTTATTTACGAAATGAACTGCAGGCGGTGAAAAAAAAACTATCTGTCTTTTCTCCAGAAATTTTAATTGGAACCGCAGGCACAGTCACCACTCTTTCGGCTTTGAAGAATAATATTTATCCTTACGATCCTGGAAAAATTCACGGTTCAAAATTTTCCTATCAGGAAGCAAAATCTATTCTCTATGATCTAAAAGGGAAATCGCTTAAACAACGGTTGCAACTAAAACCTCTTGAACCCGGGCGGGAAGACTTAATCATTGTCGGAACCACAATTGTATTGGAAACCATGTTAGCCTTTGATTGTAAAATGCTCACGGTGAGCGAGTACAGCCTGCGCGAAGGGCTCATCTTAAAAGCTATGAATGGGGAGTAAACTCGATCATCCGATGTCGACACCCCTGTTTCCCATAACGTTTTGACAAAAAAGAGCTTTTTAAAGGAATGGATTTGACTTCAAGGGCCAATTCCGCTAAAGTTTTTCTTCGCCATAAGCCTCTGGACACCGGAAAATAGCCATGTGTTGTTAAACCAATAGAAGGCTTGCTAATTAATTTGTAAATCTAGACATTCATTTAACTATCAGCCAATTACCTGCGAAGGTTCATGACTACAAAAAACAAAAATACAGCTAAAAAAAAGACCGCTCCAAAGAAAACTCCGAAAGCTAGCGGACACCCCATGAAGGGCCGCGATATTCTTGTTAAAGCTCTGGAGAATGAAGGAGTCACGGTTATATTTGGCTATCCGGGTGGAGCTTCTATGGAAATCCATCAGGGTCTGACATTGTCCAAAAAAATCCGTATGGTTTTGCCCAGACACGAGCAAGGCGGGTCTTTTGCTGCGGGTGGCTACGCTCGGGCTACCGGTGACGTAGGCGTATGCCTCGCCACATCTGGACCTGGCGCAACCAACCTGATCACAGGCATCATTGATGCGAAAATGGATTCCATTCCTCTGGTTGCAATTACCGGACAGGTTCCCAGTACTGTTTTGGGAACCGATGCTTTCCAGGAAACGGATATCATGGGGTCCACCTTTCCGCTCGTTAAGCACAGCTACATGGTCCAAAATATTGCAGATATACCCCGCGTAATAAATGAAGCATTTCATATTGCACGGACAGGACGACCGGGACCGGTTCTCGTTGATATCCCAAAAAATATCCAACAACAGGAAAGTGTTGTCGACTTCAATGTTAAATTCGACTGCCCAAGTTATAAACCCAACTTAAATCCTTCAGTGCTGCAATGTAAAAAAGCGGCAAATGAAATTCAAGCGTCCAAACGCCCTGTCATATACGCAGGCGGTGGAATAGTTTCCAGTGGTGCCTCGCAAGAGCTACGGGCATTTGCAAAAAAAACCGGGATCCCAGTTACAACGACTGTCATGGGGCTGGGAGCTTTCCCCTCCAATGATCCTTTATCTTTGAGAATGCTCGGAATGCATGGTGCAGTTTATGCCAACATTGCCATGAACCATGCCGACCTGGTCATCGCAATGGGCGTACGTTTTGACGACCGGGTCACAGGCAAACTTGCCGAATTCTGCAAGGGAGCGCGGTTCATTCATATAGATATCGACCCGACAGAAATAAATAAAAATATTACGATCGACGTTCCTATTCAGGGTGATGTCAAGCAAGCTTTAAAAATATTGGACAAATATGTTGAGCCGAAAAAAGATATCAAGCCCTGGATAAAACAAGTCAATGATTGGAAAAAAGAGTTCCCTTTAGCCTATGAAAGCATAAAAGGACAAATTGTTCCGCAATGTGTTGTTTCCCATATAAACAATCTTTCCGATAAAAACGCCATATTCTCAGTCGGCGTGGGGCAACACCAAATGTGGTCCGCACAGTTTCTGGATTTCAATGAACCCAACAACTGGCTATGCTCCTCTGGCTTAGGAGCAATGGGCTATGGTCTGCCCGCAGCGATGGGGGCTCAAGTTGCATTTCCAAAACGGCAGGTTATCAACATCGAAGGCGATGGAAGCTTCTTGATGAACATTCAAGAATTGCAAACTTTGAAAATTGAAAACATCCCAGTAAAAAATATTGTCCTCAATAACGCCCATCTCGGAATGGTGGCGCAATGGGAAGACCGCTTCTACAAATCTCTAAGAGGTCACACCTATATTGGCGATGCCAATTTTGCCGAAGTAGCACACGCTTTTGGAATTAAGTCGGAAAGTATTTCCAAACCCGAAGAGGTTGTTCCAGCATTGAAGCGCATGCTTAAACATAAGGGGCCTTATGTCCTGGATGTAAAATATCCCTACAATGACAAAAGCCATGGCCATGTTATGCCAATGATTCCGGCAAACCATACCTACCTGGACACCTGTCTCGACGCTTCTACATCGCTTCGAGATTATTGGAAGAAAAAAGGCTACTCGGCTTAGGGCCAGCGGCAAACTGCCGCAGGTGTGATATCCTCTCATTTGTCTTCGTGCCACACAGGGTACGATAGTTCAATGCCCATAAAGCCAAATATCATTTCTTTATGCCCTCTCTCAATCAAAATGAAGAGTCATTAAAGCCCTATCTTTTAATGGGTCCTGCTTTATTGGCGGCGTTTCTTTTTTCCTGGTCGATTTTTCATTCCGACCTTTCGAAAAGAGAAGCGCGCGAAGGCGTACCCGTAGTAAATATGATGCAGGGCGGCAACCTCTGGCTACCGCAAATCCACCCGCAACAATTGCGCACAAAGCCTCCCCTGTTTTACTGGTCCGGTCTCTTATCATCGAAGATTATGGGAGAGGTGACTGAAGTTTCATTAAGAATTCCTTCGGTTTTGGCCGGTGCGGGAACAGTATTGCTCACCACCTTTTTGGGAATGCGCCTGTTCTCACCCCTCATCGGTTGCCTTGCAGGATTAATTATCACCACCTGCTGGCGCTTCGCTTATCTGGGAAGTCATGCCCGCATCGATATGCTCTTCGTTTTTTTTATCACCCTTGCATTTGTCGCCCTATGGGAATTTTCCCGCGACCAAAAACAATCCCTCAAGTGGTGGGCAGGAATCGCAATAGGGCTGGCGGTTCTAACCAAAGGACCTTTGGGGTGGGTGTTTCCCCTATTGACCCTTTTCATTTTTTGTAGATCCCATAAAACCTTTAAAGTTCCCTGGCTCCATATTTTATTTCTTCCAATAGGCATGTCTGCACTCTGGCTAGCGTTTGGGATTATTGATGGTGGAGAAGAGTTTTCTAAAATGATTTATCAGGAAACCGTAGGCAGAATTTCAGGAAGCGAAGCCATTCACATTCACCCGAAACCCTTCTATTATTATATTCCGCAAATCTTTGTGGGCATGGCACCCTGGAGCCTGTTCCTGCCATTCGCAATCGGGTACGGATTAAAGAATCAAGATATCTCCTGGAAATTCTGCGCCATAACTTTTGCAACCCTATTTATTTTCCTGTCCTTGTTCCCGGGTAAAAGGGGCGATTACCTTTTGCCCCTATATCCCATGGCGGCGGTTATCCTTGCGGCCTATTTTTCTCGGATTGCCCCGGAAATAAAACAAGGCCTATCTTTCCCAACATGGATCGTAATGGGAATGATGATGGTGCTGGTTTTGATTCTGGGCTTCAGTGCTCTTTTACCGAATTTTAATTTCGAATCATTTTCTGCATTTTTAAATTCCCGAGATCGCTGGATGGCACAACTTCTTTACGACAATCATCGGCCTCCAACACTTTTCTTAATTGTGGGAACTCTGGGGATGGTGCTTTTCTGGCTCAGTCTCAGGAAAGCCTTGAATCAAAATTCAGGAATTCAAGTAAGTGGAGTGATAACAGGTTGGGCTTTTGTTCTGTTTTTTTTGGTTCATGGTCCTGCCGCCCGAATTGTAAACGAATATTCATCGTTGCGGCCTTTTGCTGAGAAGATCAAACAAGTTGCCAATAACCGGCCTGTATACAAATACGGAAAAATACGTGAAGACCTTTTCTACTATATGGATGGAAAAATTCAGGAAGTCCATCAAGATACCACCGAGCTTTTCCAACAACCGGAGGCATTACTCCTTATAAGAAAAACTCATGAACCGAGTTGGTTGAAAGATTTTCCTGGAGGAAAAAATATTATAGAAATGGATGCCGGCTTCGAGACCTATATGCTACTTGAAAAAACCAATAATTAAGTTCACTTATTTTACGCTGAACTCCTTGTAAGCCCGTTCGATGTTGGCATCGAGCCACTCCAGTTTTTTCCAGTTCTTGTATTTCTCTTGTAAAATGGGTCGAACCACATCCTGGGTTTCTTTCAACGAGCTGCCTTCTTCGATCTGCACTTTGACCCGTCGGCGCAAATCTATCAGATAATGCCTCATGGCAATTAGAACAGGTTTTCCACCCGGGTCGCCGTGACCGGGGATGTATATTTCCGCATCCAAATCACCAATATAATCGAGTGCCTTAATCCAGTCGTCAACATAGGCATCGCCCATATAAGGAATCTTTCCATTAAATATCAGGTCGCCCGCAATGATCGTCTTCAAAGCTTCGATATAAATAAACAAGTCGCCATCGGTATGGCCCGGCATATGGATCAACTGCAAATGGTACTCCCCGGCCCAGACATGCATTTTTTCTTTGAAAACCATATTGGGTGGAGTGACCACCGTTTCCTCCATCCCAGGAATTTTCAGGGTCTTAAAGAATTCTAAATGTTCCTTCCCAGATTCATATTCAAGGGCTTTGCGAACATTTTCATGCGCAATGATCGTGTGCGTGTCCTTAAACACCTGATTGCCAAAAGTATGGTCGCCGTGATAATGCGTGTTGATCGTGTACAAAATAGGCTGTTGCGTTTGTTTGCGAACCTCCTCTTTCACTAACCTTGCTTCGGCTGGGGTGACACGCGTATCCACAACAATCACCCCTTCTTTGGTGATTAGAAACGTGGTGTTGGAATCTATCCCTTCCCCATGAGTCAACGTGAACAGGTTTTTCCATACCTCAACGGTTTTCGCTTTTTCAGCCCAGGCGGCGCCTGAACTTAACAACACCATTAAAACAACCCACATCAATCCACGCATAAAAATAAGCCCTCAAAAAAATTCGTTATGAAATTCCCGCATGGTACCACAAGGCTACGCCTTGGGGAAGTGGCCCCTTAGCCCCTCTTTAAAAAGAGGGGTCCATTGAAGCTCCCCCTTCTACGAAGGGGGTTCGGGGGATTTAATTTTCATTCCTTCTACCCGTACCGGGCACAATATCCAGAATTTTAGAATATTTTAATTTTTTGGGCATCTACAAAGCAAACCCGTTTGTCCCTCTGGATCGCCACGCCGCCTTCTGCGGCTCGCGATGACGGCAAAAACACCCTGCAAGATAGAGCTAGTAATCCCCCCCTGACAAGGGGAGGGGTTGCTTCATTCACAATCATTGCAAACAGCAAAATGCGATGAAATCACCCTTAACTATTGCCCGTTAAAAAAAGTCATTGATGCACTGGCTCCACGCCCAGTGGTGTGGTACTTTTAGATTATGGAAACGCTCAACAAGAAAAAGTACGATTTTCTTTTATATCTACTGGAGTCAGGCGACGCCATGGTCTGTTTGGACGCGCGATTGCCAGAGGTGGATGTCCCCGATAGTCAGAAGGCCAATTCGTCGTTAAACCTGATTTTCAATTTGAATTTCAGAAGACCCATAGAAATTAATGAAGACGCCATATCAGCGACACTGGCGTTTAATGGCCGGCCGCATGAATGTCGGTTGCCCTTTGAAGCTGTGTGGGCGATTTATGATCCGAATATGAAAAACGGGCAAGTGTGGGAAGAAAGTATTCCGGCGGATATGAATCTGGCAGATCAGGTAGTGAGCGGGATGGCAGATCAAACTGCGGCAGAACCGGCGGAAAAACCCGCACCTAAACCTGCAAACAAACTCAAATCTTTGAAAACAAGTGGCAAACCGAGCGCAGAGGCCAAACCCAGTGCCGAGGGCACATCCAAAACCCCGCGCGACCGCAGCCACCTTCGCGTGATCAAATAACAGGCTGTATGAGATTTTTTTCATGTAATGCTGAGTTGCAGGGTTCATCCCCCCTCAAGAGCCTCAGGGTGACATTTTTTCGGCGCAAAATAGTTTTGCCAACTTCTTTACAAAGGCTTAGGGATAGATTAAAATCTGCCTCTTATCTGTAGGTCGGAATACATCAAAAAATGGTGAGCGTAGCTCAGTTGGTAGAGCTCTCGGTTGTGGTCCGAGCGGTCGCGGGTTCGAATCCCGTCGTTCACCCCATTTTTTGCCATAAAAATGGGAAGTTCTAACCCCCTCTTTCTCAAAGAGGGCGTGATATTACCACCTTTGTCTTCGTGCCCCGAATTGGGGTGCTGGGGTGATTTACACTCCATCCAGTAGCCCCCGCTCTCCAGTTAAGCCCACAAGAACTTCTTCCAGAAGAATCTCTTTAAATCAAAAATTTAAATTTTCAGGTTCAGGTTGATTCCTTCTCCTTTCAATGTAGTTCCTCTTCATTTAGGAGGACAAACCAATGTTTAACAACCGCCCTAATCTTGCGCCATACCTAGATCAAATATTTTCTTCCTATGTTATATTTCTTCTGGGGAAGTTGCTTTTTCTTCCCGAATAGAGCTGAAGTTAAAAAAAATTTGGCCTTTTTACTTAATTAAAATTGAGAAAATTTGGTAAATGAGTAATCCAGAGCATCGCAATCATATTTTACGTGGCCCAGAACATTGGAATCAGTGGCGGAAAGATAATCGATCAATTGATATTGATCTTTCGGGCACTGATTTAGCTGAAATGGATTTTCCAAATGTGAATTTTAGTAAAGTAAATTTGAGCGAAACGGATCTCAGTGGGGCGAACCTAAAGGGAGCTAATTTTAGAGAGGCAAACCTTACTTTTGCAGAATTAGTAGACGCTAATCTTAGTGAAACTGATCTTGAGCTTGCAAAGTTATTTAGAATAGATCTTTCATTTGCTAACCTCAGTAAAGCTAAAGTTAAAAATTCAAATATCACCAAATCAAACCTACGAGAAACAAATTTTACTAGCGCGCAGATTTTCGATACGGATTTTTCAGGTTCAAATCTTAAAGGTGCAAATCTAAGTGATGCAAATTTACGCAGCGTCAGGTTTAATAACGCTGACTTAAGAAATATTATTTTTGGAAATATTAATTTAAAAAAGACCTCCCTCACTAACGTAGACCTGAGAAAAACATCTCTTGAGGGTGTAGATTTTAGTGAATGCTATCTTAGCGATACGACTTTTATGGACTCAGATCTAACTGGTGCGAACTTTAACGATGCTATAATTTTAAATTGTGACTTTCGCTGTTCAAACCTTACCAACGCAAACCTTAGCGGTGCAACTGGCAGTGCGTCTGTTTTCGCTAATGCAAACCTTAGCAATGCAAATCTTTCCCACGCAGATCTTAATGGAGCCATTTTTAATTTTGCAAATCTTAACAATGCAAACTTAAAAAACACCTACCTTACAGACTCAAAATTTGTCGGAGCAATAATTAAAGGCGCTGACCTTACCAATGCCATTTTAGAGAGAGGCGACCTAAATAGAGTGGTTCTTTCCGGATCCATCCTGAGAAATACGGTATTAAATCGAGCTAATTTAATTGATGCCAATTTTGAAAGTGTAGATTTAACAGGTGCTTTTTTATGGGAAGTTCAAAAAACTGGCTGGAAAATAAAAAATATTGTATGCGAGAATGTATTTTGGGATCGGGAAGGAAAGGAATTAGTTGAATATGGCCAAGGGGATTTTGAGCGGGCTTATGCCGAAAAACCCCAAATTGAATTACAGTATAAAAAAGGAATATCCCCTATCGAACTTGCTATGCTCCCATTGATAGTTGAAAAGTTACAAGACGATTATGATGGCATAGAACTTCATATTAGATCCGTTAACGATGAGGGTAGTGGAGCAAAAGTTCGAATTATTGTAAATGACAAATTTTCTCGTTCAGATGAAGAATTTCAAAAAGAATTTACAGATATAAAGGAAAGACTTCATGATAGAAAAAATTTGCTCTCAGAATACAAAGGTCATAGCAAAAACTTATCGAACCAAATTAAAAGCCTCCAAGAAACTATCTTTTTAATATCCCATCCAGAGCACCAAATTAAGGAAATGCTGACAGTTCTTTTTCTAGATTTAACAGGGTTCTCAAAAAAATCAGCTGAAGATCAATTAAGTAGCATCAACTTTACACGCTTTTCAGCCCAAGCCCTGCTGGAAAGCTTTCCTGGTGACCCGCATTTAGGGAAATATGCAAATACATGGGGAGATGCAATAGTTGTTGGTTTTGAAGATCCCAACTCAGGAATTGAATTTTCCTTGAAACTGATTGAAATTTTAAAAATTAAAAATATAGAGGCACGGATCGGAATGAGTTTTGGGGAATGCGCTTTGGTTTTCAATCCCACATTAAGAAAGCTTGCTCCCGAAGGACCAGCAATGAGCGATGCAGCTCGATTAGAACCTTTGGCAAAACGCGGGGAAGTTTTAATATCTAAAGAATTAAGAGCTCACGATTTAAATGAGGATCTTTTCCAGTTTCAAAAGACCAAAAGGGAGTTAAAAAAAGCCGTTGGTGATTTAAAAGCTAAGGCCGAAATATCCTGCCATATCGTAACTAATAAAAAAAACTCTAAATAAAAAAATCTTTGCTCTTAGACTAGGTTCCTTTTACCTAATGAGGATGAATTATGGCTCATATAAAGTAAAGGGATCAAGTCGCTACTTGACTATAAGTTTAGTTCTTCCGCATTGGCGGGTTTTATTTCACCTGATGAATCTTCACCACTTGAACAATTGACTGGCTTACCTCCTGAAAATATTTTTTTCCACCATCCTCGCGACCGCTGGATGGGTTGTCCCAACTGTTTTGCAGAGCGGGGCTTTTTCTCTGATATAATTTAATAATTCCTTAATATTTTTAATGGACCGCTATGAACCAGAAAATAAATTCAGACGCAATATTCAGTCCCTTCCAGTTGGGTGACCTCACTTTGCAAAATCGTATTGTTCTTGCACCTATGACACGCGCCCGGGCAGGTTCTACCCAAATGCCCAATGCCTTGATGGCTGAATATTATTCGCAACGATCGGCGGCGGGGCTTCTCATTACCGAAGGCACTTTTATTTCGAAACAGGCGGTGGGTTGGGTCAACGCCCCGGGCATCTACACCGATGAACAAGCAGAGGGCTGGAAAATGGTTACGGATGCGGTTCATGCGAATGGGTCAAAAATCTTCCTGCAATTGTGGCATTGCGGCCGGGCTTCTCACAGCGCCTTCCATAACGGTGAACCTGCCGTAGCTCCCTCGGCAATTAAACTTAATGCAGAATATTTACATACCCCGGACGGAAAAAAAGACCCCGAAGTACCCAGAGCGCTGGACACCGATGAGATTCCACAAATTGTCGATGATTATAAGCAGGCTGCAAGAAGAGCTAAAGAAGCGGGTTTCGATGGGGTGGAGGTTCATAGTGCCAACGGATATCTGCTCGACGAGTTCCTGCAATCAAAAACCAATCAACGAACGGATCGTTATGGCGGCAGCCTCGAAAACCGGTTCCGGTTTCTTAATGAGGTTGTCAATGCGGTTACTGAAGTTTGGCCGGCCAACCGAGTTGGCGTGCGGCTCAGCCCCAATGGAAATTATAATGACATGGGTTCTGAAGACTATCGAGAAGCCTTCACCTATTATGCCAGCCAGCTCGATAAGGTAGGCCTGGCTTTTTTGCACGTTCTTGATGGCGTGGCATTTGGTTTTCATGAGCTTGGGGAACCCATGAAGTTGGATGAATTTCGTAAGATTTTTTCTGCGCCGATCATTGGAAACTGTGGATACACGCAAGAGACGGCAGAAACGGCTATCCAGAAAGGCAATGCGGATTTGATCGCTTTTGGACGGCCTTTTATCAGCAACCCCGATCTTGTGGAACGGTTCCGCAATGGTTGGCCGCTGGCGGCCGATGCGGAAATCGGTGCATGGTTTTCCTTTGAGAAGGAGGGATATACTGATTTTGAATTTTATAAAAATGGATCTTAAAATTTCAACAATCGGTTGGTTACCCGCCCCCGTCCTATGAAACTTTTAAAGCTAAACAAGTTAAATCATCCTGAGCTTCAAGAGAACTCACAAATTGTTTTATAGTTTTCTCTAGGTGGTCGATTAGCTTGCCTGGCTCTTCTTCGCTTTGAGATAGAAAACTTTGCAGTCCTTTTAATCCGAATTGCACATGGTGGGAATTTTTTGGCTCTGTCACTCCATCGGTATAGGCGAAAATTAATTGTCCTGACTTCAGCGATATTTCTTCCTTTGAATATTTGAATTCAGAAAGTATGCCTAATGGAGGCCCATGAGCATTCCCTTTTTCATGGATAACACTTTTTTCTTCTTTAATAAGTAATCCCGGATGACCCGCATTGCTAATACTCATTGAGTTCTTTCCCATATCAAGAAGGCAAAAAATGGCGGTGGCGAACATTCCGTTTTTAGATCTCCGGCAAAGACGTTCATTCATTTCATTCATTATGAGATCAGGTTCGTTACAATTTTGTGAAACAGATCGGAAATCACTGATAAGTTTTGCCATATAAAGAGCGGCATTGACTCCTTTTCCAGATACGTCTCCCAATAAAATTCCTAGTCGGTTCTCTCCTAATGGAATGAAATCATAAAAGTCACCGCCTACCAATCGAGCAGGTGTTGATTTGGCTGATAGTGTGTAACCCTGAAATGATGGGGCACTCTCTGGCAAAAACCCTTTTTGAACGAGAGAAGCATACTCAATAGCTTGCGAAAGAGCCTGGTCCAACTCTAAGTTTTTTTCTTTTAACTCCTTTGTGCGGTCAGAAACTCTTTGTTCAAGTTCAACATTTATTTTTTCTAGATTCTTTATTCTAGCTTGTGCTAGAGAAGCCGAAATTCCTATTCCTAAAATAATAATTGTTACAACAGATATGCTACTGGCAAGAAAACCCTGATTCGCCTGAGCTGCCAAACTCGTAACGGGATTGTGGCTGGATACAAATATAATAGCTTTCATTCCAGAGTAGTGCATACCGGCTATTCCCAAACCCAATATAAATGAGCTAGTTAGTTTAAGGGGAAGCCTCTTTACTTCCGGTTGATTTCCAAAGCGAGTAATTACTGCGAGAGCGGCCCACGATGCAGTCATAGCAATAACAATAGACCACCCTACCCATTCATAATCGAATTGCATTACTGCAGGAATGATCATGGCCTGCATGCCAGTGTAGTGCATTGCCGATATGCCAATACCTAAAACTAAAGAACCCAAATAAATTCTTTCTTTATTAAACTCTTTCCCGTGAATTGCGTAAATGGCGCAACCAGCGCCAGCTATTGAAATAATTAATGAAAGAATTGTGATTTTCAGGTCATAACTAATTGGAAGAGGCAGGCTAAAGGCCAGCATTCCTATGAAATGCATTGACCAAATTCCGCCACCCAAGGTGAAGATCAAACTTAATACCCAATATTTTTTATTGCACTGGTCGCATTCCTTAATGCACTCCACTAAATAAACAGCTGTTAATGCGGCTAAAACTGCCACCACCAATGAAAGAACCATCAATCCCCAATGATAAGTCCCTGTAAGTATTACTTCAGAGGTATTTTGGATTTGCGACATTTTAAAACTCCAGAGACATGAAATGAGGTCTAATTATTGCTGCTATAAATATTATAAAATTAAATGCCGTTTTAGCACAATAAACCAATGCAAATCTATTTAAGGACAAATATTATCCCTTCTGGGGCACGAAAACTGTCGCGCACCCTATTTAAAACATTATTGCCTCCCTTCCCTCAAATGCGGGAGAACTGTCTTGTAATTTTCAAAAAAACTTTAATCTTTCCTACTGCTGCAAGTATCTTCGAATATTTCACACCTTTCATCGATCTATTAAATAAGGGGTTTTTTAGAATAAATCCGCTTTAAATAACCGGAGGCTATGATGAAAGACAAAAATTTAAAAGTTCTGGTTGTAGATGCTGATGCAAAAAATTCAGAGTTGATTGACGCAGATCTTAAACTTTTACCTATCGAACTATTCACAGCATCGAGTGGAGAAGCTGGAATTAAAATTATAAAAAACAACTCAGAGTTTGCGGTCATTATTTCAGATTATAATCTGGGAAGTGGAATGACGGGAGGAGATTTATTTAAGTTGGTGGGAGAGTGTAGTCCTAAAACATCGCGGATTTTAATGGCTGATGGAGTAGACGAAGATTCATTTAAAAATATGGTAAGCCATGGTTTCATCGAGGAATATGTTTTGAAACCTATTTTCTTTAAAAGTTTAGTGTCTCACGTAGAAAAAGGTCTGGAGTTTTACAAAAAAAAAATTGAGTGGCGAAAAACAGGTTAATAAGACCAGCAACTAAATGGCCGGGTAAATTTATTTATTCCTTAATTCAATGATTTTGAATTCCTCTTTCAGGGTCATTTATATACCCCCTTCCTGAAAAAAATCTTTCCCACCTACTATCTATTTTAACCTTTAATAAGCAGGTTCTTGTTTCACCCTCGAGACGGCCTCTGCCTTTTACTGCCGGAAAATAATTAGCGGTTGACAGCGGGTCTAATATGGCAGATATTTCATCCACAGGTGAGATTCCGCATAAGGTTTGAAAAAGACAGGTAACCCTTTTATTTGTTAAGGCACTTAATGGAAGACGATAAACAAATTCTGGTGATTACGGGCTCTAAGGAGAAGCAGAAGGATTGCCTCAGTCAGCTTGCAACTATGGAGTTTGAAAATGTCCATAACGCCAACAGTGCGGCGGAAGCACGGAAAATTTTAAAAGACCACTCCATTGATCTGGTGATATCTGATTGGGATTTGCCAGATGAGGATGGCTTGGATTTATTAAAAACCATTAAATTAACCCCCTCGTATCATGGCACCCCGTTTATTTTCATGACGGCGCATACCGATGAAAATAAAAACCGTGAAGCAATGAAATATGGGGCGATGGACAATCTTTTAAAAGCTTCTTCGAGCAATCTCAAAGAAAATATAGAAATCATTCTCAAGCGTGGGCTTAGAAATATCCTTATTGTGGAGGATTCGGATATTCAACGTGAAATTTGCACTATACAGCTTCAACAAATCGGCTTTGAAAAAATTACGGGCGCTGAAAATGGAAAAGAAGCATTGGATTATCTTGAGAATAATCCTGTTGACCTTATTTTGTCTGATCTGAAAATGCCGGTTATGGGTGGTCTTGAATTTTTGAAGATAGTCAAAAAAAATCCCAAACTGAAAGATATCCCGTTTTTGGTTCTCACTGCTGAAAGTGACCCTGAAAGTAACCAAGAGGCGATAGATTTAGGTGCCCTGGATTTTATTTCCAAGCCATCTGACCCGGATGATCTGCATATGCGGATCAGAAAATATCTGTATTGACCTTGATTTTAGTGGGACCCAAAAGGCCCCCCTCACTTGCAAATTTAGGCAGTTTCCCCAACTGCCAACCACAGGCCTTTTAACATCTATGTGAGGTCGTGCTACTATTCACTTATAAGCGAGCTTCTGGAGAAATATAAAATTGCTAAAGTTTAATAACTTTACTGCCGGATTGTTTTTAACTATCGCATCCCTCCTCATATATATTGCTGATTTCCAATTTTTATATCTGCTGGAATTAAAAAGTTATGATTTAAAAGTTCGTTCGCGTGGTGAGCGCCCTGTCTCGGGTGAAGTGGTTATTGCTGCCATCGATGAAAAAAGTTTGGACATTGAGGGCCGGTGGCCCTGGCTGCGATCTCATCAAGGCCGTTTGGTCGATCGTCTTGTGGAGGCGGAGGCCAAAGTGATCGGATATGATATTTTCTTTCCTGAAAAAGATACCTCCATCTCTATTGAAACGGTGAAACAGGCTTTGAACCAAAAGGAAGATGTTTCCCGGAAGACACTTTCCCACTGGCTGGAATCGGCGGGTGGGTCGGATCAAAAGTTCGTGGAAGCGATCCGCACATCGGAACGCACTGTCGTGGCTTATATTATTTATCCCTCTAAAAATGAAGCCGATGAAAAAGTCGACCCTGTGGGCAACTCTGTTTTGGATGTTCTGAAACCTTCCAGCTTTCTTAATGTCCGGGGAGGTGAGGATCTAACTTCTCTGCGTAGCATCGCATCTTTGGAAATAAGTCTTCCTGAGTTTATCCAGGCCTCACAAGCAACGGGGTATGCTCATTATATACAGGATAAAGATGGAGCGATTCGTTGGGCACCTATGGTAATGGGCCTGCAAAATAGCCTGGTGCCGCCGTTGTCTCTTCATATTCTTAAGCAGGCTGTGCAATCGAAGCTCGAGGTAAACATGTCCCCTCTGGGAGTGGAAAATATTCAACTGGGTGATATTCAGATACCCACTACTTCCACTGGAGATTTGCTGGTGAATTATTATGGCCCGGCTCATACTTTCAAGCATATTTCCGCCACCGACATCCTTTCTGGAAAAGTCGGGAAGGATCAATTAAAAAATAAAATTGTTCTGGTGGGGGGAACCGCTGCAGGAACTCATGATAATTACCCGACTCCCTATTCCCCATCCTTTCCCGAGGTTGAGATCATAGCGAGCGTGGTCGAGAGCATTTTGAATAAAGATTTTTTAACACGGCCGAACTGGGTTACCGCTTTAGACTTGAGTGTCATCATCGTTTCAGGATTATTATTCAGCATCGGTTTTTT
>Ga0233449_1001316_pt1 | contig 23121 bp, 17 predicted proteins | sample SI_124_October20_FD_183012 | JGI IMG/M metagenome (GOLD analysis project Ga0233449, IMG submission 183012) | Seawater microbial communities from Saanich Inlet, British Columbia, Canada - SI_124_October2016_200_MG | ecosystem: Environmental > Aquatic > Marine > Inlet | place: Canada: British... | reverse complement strand
CAACTGGTAGACAACCAATAGCACCATCAACTGGTAGACAACCAATAGCACCATCAACAGTGCCATCAACTGGTAGACAACCAATAGCACCATCAACTGGTAGACAACCAATAGCACCATCAACTGGTAGACAACCAATAGCACCATCAACTGGTAGACAACCAATAGCACCATCAACAGTGCCATCAACTGGTAGACAACCAATAGCACCATCAACTGGTAGACAACCAATAGCACCATCAACTGGTAGACAACCAATAGCACCATCAACTGGTAGACAACCAACTAAACAAAAAATAATCGACAGCACAAATAAATGCGATTATGATCAAACTCAACAAACATACAAAAAAGGAGATAATGTAAAATTTCCGTCTAGTTTATCTGGAGAAAATGGATACATAGGAAGAGATTTTATTTGTTATAGACATAAAGTTGGCGATCAAAAATTCGTATCAAAACATAGTGGTTGTATGGTATGCGATGTTACTGAAAATGGAACTATTGATAAAAAAACAAATACAAATATTAAATCAACGTGCGTATATGGTTCAGATGAAGATGTATTAATGAACGATAATGTGTGGTCTAAAAAAAGATGTATAGAAACATGTGGTCTGAAAAAAGATGAATAGAAACACGTAGTCTGAAAAAAGATGAATATAAACATGTGGTCTAAAATAAAATATATTGTGTGTATTATATTATTAATGAATAAAGAAGACATCGGATACATTAAGAAAGATATATGCATGACGAATAACATTGACGTTATTAAAGTTTTAATTGAAGAAGGTATAGATATAAATAACTGGGGAATATGCGGTCATACACCTGTACATTATCATTCAAAAGAAGGAAATTTAGAAATTGTGAAGTATTTGTTAATTAATGGAAGTGATCCGCATAAAAAAAATATATATGGAGAAAATGCTTCTATTACAGGATGCGTTAAAAAATAATCAACATGTCATATTGAATTGTTTAATTACATAATAATTGTGTCATTATTTTATATTTTATTTTGTTCATTATTAGTATAAATAATGGAGTTAATTGGTGGTTTATCATATTTGGGTAATCATTTGAATAAAAGAAAAGAGAAAGAAACGCTCGATAATTCAAATTTAGACCTTGAAAAAAACTGTAATAATTCAAATTTAGATGTAGAAAATATATATGACAGACAATTTTTTAAAAAAGCTGACGGATTTTATGAAAAAACAGCAAAAGAGCGAACAACTCAAAGTAACAATCCAAAAAAAACAGGAGTTGTTCCAAAACATTATAATATTAAACAAAAAAATAAAAAACCAAAAATGAATTACGAATTGTTTGAAGGATCGCAATCTGATTCTGAATTTTCTGATGATGCGTCAATGCAAAGTGGATCTTATTCAAACAATAGCGGAAATGGAAAAAATGGAATGGAAGATTTACTTGATAAAACGGCAAGAATGATGAATAATAAAAAACATACAAAAAAAATAACTGGAAAGGAAAATAATTGCGGCGGGTTTGCTGAAATGTTTGCCCCTTTAAAATATAACAATTCTGGTTTTGATCCAGATTCAGTTAATGCGTCTCTTGACGATAATGCAGGTGCTGTAAATAGAGCTGAAAATGATAGAAATTTATCAATAAATAAAGATTTTACTAATTTTGGTGAATCATGTGATATGACATATGGAATGACCAGTCCGGAACATTTTATGACGGATGACATGGTTCCATTTACAAAAAAATCGCACGGAGGAGTATCTCAAGATCATATTAATGGATTGAGTCAACGAAAAATGGAATTATTTTCTGGGTCAAAAAATCAAGCTGATTGGAATAAAAAAAAAGAAGCTGGTCAATTTTTTAGTCCGACGTTAAGTATGACAAACACGCACGGTGATCCTGTAAGAGATTTCAGAGGTCGATATACCCCAGGAAGAGAAAGACGTAATGAATTACCGTTTCAACCAATAAAAGTTGGGCCAGCTAGCGAAAATATTGGCGCAAATAAAATTGGTGGCAATTTTGTTAAAGGAAATGGAGGACCAATTCGTGTCACGTTACCAACAATTGATGAAATAAGAGGACCAAAAGGACCACAAGTATCGTACGAAGGACGAACTGTCGAAGGTCAAAAAGGTAGTAAAGGACCAGTTATCGGTAAAACTGAAAAGAGAAAACCAGAATCATTTAAGGAACAAGACCCTAAAACATTTGTAAAAAGTTTTAGTAACGTTCCTGCTCCAAAGGTAACTGGAGAAATTCAACAATCAAAAACAGCAAATCGTGGAACAAAAAATACATCAAGATATGGCCCTGCTCAGTCAACTACTGATAAAGCAACTCCAACAAATTTACTTGGAAAATATAAAAAAACACACAAACAAACATTTGAAGAAGATGGTCCAAGAAATATTTATTATGTAGAAGGATTAAAAGGCAGAGATGGTAGTTTGGATGACACACATGTACCTGGACCAACAAAAAGAACTCAAGAAAATGAATATATTGGTCCCGCAAAACGTGAAACAGAAAAAGGTCAATATTTTGACAAAAATGATGTTCCGCAACAAAATATGCGTAATGTTCATAATCAAACAGACAGAAGCGGCTCTGCAATGACAGGAAATAACAAGAAAGGTCAATATTACGATGAAAACGACGTTCCTCAATCAAATATGCGTAATGTTCATAATCAAGCAGACAGAAGTGGTTCTGCAGTGACTGGAAATAACAAGAAAGGTCAGTATTATGATGAAAACGATGTTCCTCAACAAAATATGCGTAATGTTCACAATCAATCAGATAGAACAGGTGCTGCAGTAACAGGTGATAATAAAAAGGGACAGTATTATGATGAAAACGATGTTCCTCAACAAAATATGCGTAATGTTCACAATCAATCAGATAGAACAGGTGCTGCAGTAACAGGTGATAATAAAAAGGGGCAATATTACGATGAAAACGATGTTCCTCAACAAAATATGCGTAACGTTCATAATAAATCAGATAGAACGGGAGCTGCAATGACTGGAGATCATAAGAAGGGACAATATTATGATGAAAATGATGTACCACAAAAGAACATGCGTAACATTCACAACCAATCTGATAGAACAGGAGCTGCGATGACAGGAGATCACAAAAAAGGACAATATTATGATGAAAATGATGTACCACAAAAGAACATGCGTAACATTCACAACCAATCTGATAGAACAGGTGCAGCAATGACTGGAGATCATAAGAAGGGACAATATTATGATGAAAATGACGTACCACAACAAAATATGCGTAATGTTCATAACAAGTCAGATAGAAGTGGATCAGCAATGACAGGTGATTTTAAGAAAGGACAATATTATGACGAAAGCGACGTTCCTAAGCAAAATATGAGAAATATGCATAGTAAAACTGACAGAAATGGAACTGCTATAACAGGAGACTCGCGAAAAGGGCAATATTATGATGAAAATGATGTTCCAAAACAAAACATGAGAAATTTGCATAATAAATCTGATAGAAATGGAACTGCTATAACAGGAGATTCAAGAAAAGGACAATATTATGACGAAAATGATGTTCCAAAACAAAATATGAGAAATTTACATAACAAAACTGACAGAAGTGGAACTGCTATAACAGGAGACTCTAGAAAAGGGCAATATTATGATGAAAACGATGTTCCTGCGCCAACAATGAGAAATTTGCATAATTATAACGATGTGGGAAATGCTAAAAATGCAAATGACGCTTCATATGTAATTAATTACACTGATGCAACTCCCGCGATGACTATGAGAAATACATATAATTATGAAGATACAGGAGCACCAAAACATGCAACAGATGCGTCATACGTAATTAATTACGAAGACGCAACTCCTGCGATGACTATGAGAAATACGTATAATCATAGCGATCCAGGTACAGCACAACATACTACAAATGCCTCATATGTAATTAATTATAGAGATGCAACGCCTGCAGTTACACAAAGAGAAATAACTGGAGAAACCAGTCATACCGGACCTGCAAGAAACAGATTAGATAATCCACGTAAAAGAGATGATGTAAATAACGCACAATTAAATGTTACGAAAGAAATAGTATCTAAAGGAAGAGCACCAACGGTAGTAAAACATAATAAAGGACCAACAACAAAATTCACAAATTATGAATTAAAAACAGAAATAGATGAGTTGGAAAGAGAATATTTTCCAACAGCAAAACATAGACAGTTAGATAGATTTCCTGTGAGCATGTGTAAAAATAAAAATCAAACATATTATAAAAATTATAGAATTAACAATCACGCAATGGAAATATTAGAAGGAAATCCATATGTAAATAACCAAATAAACGCAGTTATCGAGAAAAATTAAATTGTTTTAAGTTTTTTTGACTTTTTTGACTTTTTTGATTTTTTGTGGAACATCTTCATTACATTCATCACAAACGTCATCACAATTGTCATTATCGCAATTGTCACTAATATCTTCACTATCATTTATATTATTATTTTTAATAGGTTTAGAAGCAGATTCTACACCTATTTTTTCTAGCTTGTCAAAATATTTCTGAGGTACAGGTGTAAATAAATATTGAAAACCTTGTAAAAATGCATCACATATATCATCCTTTTTTTTATATTCATTTAAAATATCTTCATCATGTTTATCGATAAGAGCACGACAATATTTAACTCCAAGAGATTTAGTTAACTTATACACATTTGCTTTTTCCTTTGTTTTTTCAGATGTCATCAAATTATTTGTATTTTTTGAATTTACTTTTAATTTATTTGACGGAGATACAAATCTGACTTCAGTTATTTTACTTTCGTTTTTTTTATCAACCATTCCTCTTAAAATAAAATAAAAATATAAAAATGAAGATAATGTTTTCATTTTAGGATTTTTAAACGTCGGTTGATTTTCAATTAAAACTTCAGAAATATCTCCCAAATCTTCAAATATAGTATCTAATTTAGCTGCTAATTTTTCTGCAATATCTTGAATGGGTTGTTTTTTGCAAGTTACAACGGACACTCTTTTTGATGCCACTTTTTTTACAAACGACTTTCCTTTTTTTTCGTAATGTTCATCGCACCAACAAAACGAAGTTCCTGTTAATATCATACTAGGTTTGTTAGTACATAATATGCACGAGTCTGGATACACTGGCTGTTGTTTTTTTGATTTTGGTAACGGATCCATTATTTCAGCAATAGTTGGCATTATTTTTTCTTTATGTTTTGTACAAGAAAATGCATTATCGCAATAATTTGTATTATTTTCAAATAATGGTATTTTGTCTTTGTGATATATACAACATTTTGCAACTTCTTGACAATTATTTCCAGTTCGCAACATAAACTGACATTTTTGTTGACCTTCGTTTAAATCAATAATACCCCATTTTAAAATAGAAAACGTGGATTTTTCTTCATCTTTTTGTATTACACAATACGCTAAATTTTTTATCCCAACATCCCATGATAAAATTGTTTTCATTTGCCTTTTTATAGTATTATACTTTATTTTTTTATTGTTATTATTTCTTCGCTGTCATGCGTTCCCAAAGACGAATCTCCAAATTCTACTAAATTAAAATGTGTCTCAGATCCAATACTTTGACCATCAAATATCTCGGATGGTGCTTTATTATTAGTTATTGATATTAAATCACTACAAGATTCACTAGTTCCATTATTATGATCACTTGATGATGCTGAAGAAATTGTTGGCAATATTTGTTGTTTTGATTTGTTTTTATATTGTTTTATCTTATTTATTTTTTCTAATTTTTTTAGCAGTTTATCAAATATTTGATCATTTTTCGTTATTTTATTATTAGTGACATCCTCTAATGCTCCCATTACTTCATGCATTTGTTCAGTATCCATAATTATTAACAATATAAAAAATTGATAAAAAAACACATACGATGAATATGTATGCACATATAAACATATTATATTGAATTGCACAAAATGATAAAAAATTATGCAGGAGTTCACTTAAACAAATCAAAAATAAATTTGGGTATAGATGCAGCAGAAAAAATAACAAGTGATTTAAGTGACAAGCTGGGATTCGATAAACTTCCAGAAGAAGTAATTATTTCAACAATGACATTAACATGCAAATTAGATGTGAATTTTAATTGCAGAAATATTGCAAGATTTGTAGATATAACGTATGATGGAATATTAAGCGTCAAATGTGGAAATGATGAAGACTCGCAAACCAATAGATCATTATTACCAAAAAAACAAAAAACAGGAAAAAAAAAGAAAAATAAAAAAGTGTTTTACAATCAGGTATCATTGTACGTAATGGTAAAAGGGAAAGATAAAAAACCAGTAAGCGTTAAATTATTTTTAAATGGATCTATTCAAATGACAGGATGTAAAATAATTCAACATGCAACAGAAGCAATAACAAAAATATTTAACGAACTTAAAAAAATAAAGGCAACTGTTGTAATAGACAATTACCAATTAAAAGTTATTGAACATCCATTTACTTCAAATAAAAATCAGCAAAATGATATTCAAAGTAAAGACATGTTAGATATTAAGCATGTGGAAAATATTAACGTGTCAATGATAAATAGCAACTTCACTATTAATTTTAAAATTGATAGAAGTAAGTTGCACCTTTTAATGTTATCTGAAAATTATGAAGTAACCTATGATCCTGAAAAACATGCATGTGTCGATATTAAATTCGAACATGCAGACAAACAATACATATCAATTTTTGTATTTGAAGGGGGTGCTGTTATAATTACAGGGGTAAAAAATTGCTATCAAATTGTTGACGCGTATAACTTTATAAACAAATATTTACTATTGAATTATAATAAAATAATAAAAAATGACAACGAAACTATTTCAAATATCATAAAATATCTCAATAAAGAAAATATTAGCGAGAAAGTAAATACTAAATTTATGAATGACGAATCTGTTACTCCTCAAGCTTGTGATTTTCAAGATTGCAGTGATGTAGAATTAGAAAATGATTCTGCTAATGAATGTTCAGATGTGGATAGTGAATTGGTTGAGGTAGAAAAAATAATGTCTGATTTATATTTTTAATTTTATTTATTTATTTAGTTAATGATATTAATAATTATGATAAATTATTTTAAGCTTTTTTTAGGATTTTGTGATGGATCTCTATATTTTTCTTCCACAATTGGAGCAAGCTGAATTAATGGTGGTAATTTAATAACATACTCTTTTGTACATAATAACTTATTGTTTCTAAATTCTTCAATGCTTAGCGGACCACCAAATTTTGATAACGCAAATTTATCGTGTGTGTCGTGAATTGTAAATTTTTCACCATATATTTTTATACACAGTTGCTTAATTAACGATTCACGTATACTAACCCTACAGTCTTTTAGTTCTGAATTAAATTTCAGCGCGCAGTTATACGTACAAAAACATCCAAATACATGAAATTTGCCACTATTATATCTTTCGGGTATGAAACATGGCGCTGTATCAAATGTACATGAACAGTACCAACATGCAATATCTGTATGTTCGTCTACAAGTTGTTTTCCATCAACGCAACTAAACAAATTTAAGTCCATCATATGCCGATCTTTATTTTTTATGAAAATTGGAATATTATCATATGATGAAGTTTTTTGTGTTGCTAATTGAGATTTTAATTTATTTATTATGACATCTCTTTTTTGAAGTTCAAACAATAAATGTTCTACATTGCAATCTGATTCATGCGAATTATCTCCTTCACTTTCTGTTAAAGATTCGATTAATTTTATTGAATTTGCGTTTGCAGCTTGTTCTGTTCCTGTTTCACTTTCATCTTTCATGGTAAATAAATTTTTATCACTTGAATTTCCATCGTTATCATATAATGGTATGTGTAATATTAATTGCTCTTCTTCTTGATCTTTATTAGAACTGGATAATTTGGAAGTTAATTTTTGTTTTGGCTTAACATCATTTTTTTTAGGTCTACCTCTTTTACGCTGTTGTACATTTTGCGTTGCGGGTTTATCGGTTTCATTTTCGGAATCATTATTTTCTTTGTTTTTTTTAGGCATGATGATAGCTTGTATTATACATTTCTTTAAGCATGTACTGTATTTAACATAAGTAAAGACAATATCAATTTTTTTATCAAAGTATTAAATATAATATAGCTATTAAATGGATAAGCAAATCTTGGTTAATTATTTAAACTTATGCAAAATGAACGATATAAGTTATATAAAAAATATATCGAAAGATCTTGAAAGTGGAATGTCTGAACAACAAGCTGCATCAAAGTACAATATATCACTAAAAAAAGTAAACAGCGTTAATAATATTAGAAAAATATCTGGAAATGTTAAATATGCAAATCCACTTGAAGATATATATTCAACATATAAAAGCTCAAAACAAAAAGGCGGAGCGAAATCTGATCAAGAATTAGCTGCAGAAGCGGCTGCGGCTGCGGTTGCGTTACAAAATTCTCAACAACAACAACAACAACAACAACAACAACAACAACAACAACAACAACAAGTTGCTAATCCAGCAACTGTCGAACAGCAACGAGATTATGAAGATATAAAAGTATTACAAAATAAATATGACACGATGGTTAAATCAGGAACAGATGTTGGATCGTTTGTTGATCTTACACGACAATATCAACTGTTGGTTGATAAATTTGTAAAAAAAAACTTAGAAATACAACAACTTGCTGCCACTAATGGATTACTTGCATCAAACGAAAAACATAAAACTGATTTATTACAATTGACCCATAACAATTTACTTGAAAAACATAAAACGTTAACTGAAATGCACAACAGATTAATGAGTAATGCAGATGAAATGTCTAATTCATTGCGCGCAATACAATTTACTGATAATAACACTGATAAGGAATTACGTGATATTATCACAAAAATTCAACAAACAAATAACGAGCAAAGACATAAAATTGATGCTTTATCGCAACAGAATTTAGAATTAACAAAAAATACTGACGTGGTATCAGGGCTACATGAGCAAATAGTAGCACAACAAGTTTCATTCGGAGAAAAACAAAATCAAGATAAATTGGAATCTGTCGCAAAAGAAACAGAATTTAATAAACAACTCGCAGAAATACAAGGACAATATGAAACCGTTAAACTAGAAAATAATAAATTAACGGAACAAAATAATGCGTTACAACAATCTGTAGCATCAATGGGACAACAACAACCAGCACAACAACTACAACAACAACAACAATCACAACCACAACAATTAGGAGGAGCGGTGCATACTGAAACAGGACCATGCCCATGTTGCGATTGTGCACGAGATGGATATAAATTTACAGAATCAGCAAATCAAAAATGCATGTAATTGCATTTTAATTTAAATAATCAACAAGTAGTAATAAATAATAAATAATCAACAATCAATTAAGTTAGTTGATTAATTCTACTTACCCAACTGTATGTTCATTTGGGTATTTTTTCTAGGTCGTCCTCTTTTTGAACTTCCGTTGCTAGTTTTTCCGAGCGAAATTGCTTCGAACGTTATTTCTTCCTCAGATTTCGATTTTTTTGAGCGCTTATTTGAAGATGTTTTTTTAAGTTCTCTGTCGCTTTGTCTAATTTCATCACTATCAACACTTAACGCACTTGACGAGCTGGAGCTAGATGTGGACTGTTTTGTATCCATCATTGGACTTAATAGAGCCTCTATAGATTTTTTAGATCTAATTGACACGGATGATGAAGATGACGCAGATGATACGGATGCTGTACTTGATCTGGATGCATTAGATGATTTGGATGCATTGGATGATCTGGATGATTTTGATGATTTGGATGCTTTTGAAGAAGCAGATGATTCAGTATCCTTAGAAACTTTTTTGGGTACTGTTTTAATAGTGGGTACTGTTTTAATAGTGGGTGCTGTTTTAATAATGGTTTCTGATTTTTTTAGTTCTCTTGGAGGTCTTCCCAAAGGTGGCTTTGTATTGTTCGTATTATTTGTGTTTTTTTCATTTTCAAGTTCTTGTAATTTATGTTGGGCTTTCATCAATACGTTGTGCTTATGAAGTTCTTTATTATATTCAGTTAATTTGTTTAGTTTGTTTTCGACAACGTTATTATCTTCAGATCTGGGAGATATTGCGGTATCTGTTAATACTAAATCATTGTTAAATTTGTTTAATCCTCCATTTTTTGCCATTTCCATTGCGCGTAAATATTCTTGCTTACTATTATTTACGTGATTTAAATCACTTGCTTTTTTAAAGGCAACATCATGTTCTGCATCTGCTTGTTTGGTTAGAGCTTCTTGATTTTTTCGTCCGGTGCTCATTGTTGATTGATCAGATCCTTCGTGTAGTTCAACATGTTCTTCGTTATCATCAGATCTATTTCTATTTCTATTTCTTAATCTTCTAACTTCGCCTTCATCTTCTTCAAGTTCTCTGGATGCCTTAGATGTTCCTTTGAACATTTGAATTTGTACAGCACTTCCAGACAACATGAGAAACAATTTTAATTCCGGTGCCATTTTTTTACCAGGAGTTGAATATTTTTCAAATATGTCACCTAACACACTGTAGTAATCTTTAATGTTATGTGTAACATTTTTTGACCATTGCTGTTCAAATTTTATATCAAACGGGTTAGAATTGTCGTTTAGTAGTTCGACTCCCTTAACTATGCCTATCATCATATTACTCATCCATGTAATTGATTCTTTTTTTGCTTTAATATTGTGATGTAAATCATGCTCAAATTTCATAGTTTTGAAATCACTATCCATATCATAATTTTGAGATATTTTGACACCTTGTTGCTTTAATTCGCCAAGCTTTCTTATCATATTCATTTTAGCGACTTCCATATCATCTTTAGTCCATGTTGATGGATCATCTTGATCATATGTAGTTTTTGCATATTCTGTTTCAGATTCTTTATAGTGATGATTATCGTCTGATTTATAACTACTATATTTGTCGTCATGATCAGAATGTTGCGATTCGTAAATTTTTGGAGGAACTTTATCAGATTTGTTGTTTTTATATTTATCAAAATCGTCATCTAATGGAGGTTCTTCTTCATCTTCTTCTCGATGATTATGATGATCTGGCTGATATTCAACACGATCGCTGGTATTTACTAACGTTTGCTTATTCGCAAACATTTCTGGAAACATATCAGTGCTTGCAGTACTGTGACCTCTTCCAGAAATTCCGTTTTTCATTTCGTCATTGACAAGATCGGGTTGTTTATTAAAAATGCTTGACATACTGGTATTATACAATTCTTTTAGAAAGTAATCTATACCATTAAAGCGCATGAAATCTTTATCTGGTTTAATAAAATATTTTATATGATTTAAAATATTTATAATTGCTAAATGTGTTAAATGTGGTAAATATACAATTTATCTGTTTTTTTATTAACATTTAATATTTTTTGTTTATTTTTTTGTTTGTTTAATATTGTTTAAATATTTTTTACCTTCCTCGATTCCTATATTAAACAAATCCATCTTAACTTTGTCAGATACCCCGATTCCAGATACGTTAACTGATGGACACGTAACCAATATTGTTTGATTTTCATATTGTCTAAAGCATCCAAAAACTGCTCCTTCCATAAGACAGTCAACCAAAGAAAAGAAAAAATCTTCCATATTTTTCGGATTAGGTCTATAAGGTGTTGTTGATTTTAATAATATACCCAATGTCCTATCCAAGTCGTCGTTAAATATTCCTATCGGATAATTTTCAATACATCCTCCATCCACAAACATTTTACCGTCATGTTCTATTGGAGGAAAAATTATTGGCAATGCACAACTCATCAACGCTGCTTTAACTATTGGCATATTTGGACTTAATTTATGAGAAAAATAATATATTTCTCCATCATTTAAACATGCGGAATTAACATTAATTTCTATTTTCGACATATCATACAATTGTTTGAACGTTATAGTTTCGTCAATATTTTTATCTTTTAGTAATTTACATAATATACATTTAATTCCTGCTCCATCATCGAGTGAAAAATTTTTTAATAATTTCACAGGATCTATTTTTATCATTGCATCGATATTAATTAGAGAAAATATTTCATATAAATTACTGAACGAATATCCTGCACAATATAAAATTCCTATCAATGCTCCTATTGATGTTGCTGCTATTTTATTTATATATTTTAAATGTCCGGCTTCAGATAATATTTTTAATGTTCCGAGTTCCGCTATACCTTTTATTCCTCCTCCACTGATAACCAAATTTGTTATATATCGATGCTTATTGCGTTTATATTTTCCCAATATTTCGCTTATTTTTTCATCTATCATATTATTTACGCTCGCCATATTTCAAATAAATATTTTTTTTACTGATATTATAAACAAACAAGTTTATTAAGTATAATATAACTCATGTCAAGAAAAAGTATAAAGAGATTTAATATAGAAAGTTTATTTCCATCGGATAATAAAGCATACACTGGAGGAAAATTGGATATGAATACGCTATTTGGAAATGATAATAGCGAATCAACGTACGATTTTGATTCAAGTATATTACTAAAAAATATACACAAAAAAAGAAAAAAAGTGGAGACTACTCATAATGAAATATTTAGAATTTGTTGTGAAACAATTCAGAATGCAAGCGATGCTGGGCAAACATCTATGTATCATTCTGTTCCCAATGTTGCAGTTGATTGTCCAGAATATAATCCACGAAAATGTGCGGAGCATATTATAGAAAAATTAAAAACTAAATATATTGTTGCCATAATTATTGATGATAATAAAATGTATATTTCATGGGATGATATTGAAGAAAAAATAAATGCAGATGCATCTGACTGTAATAAATAAATTATGTAACAATGAATTATTTTTTCATAAACATGTCAACAAATACAATTATGAATATTCCTATCAATATTAATATTAATAAATCTTTTAACTCTGGTGTATTTATATTAAATAATCCAGGTTTAGATATCGATGTTGATGAGTTTGCAATATGTATATCATGACTGTCGTCGTTATTATGACTATCATTATTACTATTGTTATGTGCATTGTTATGTGCATTGTTATGTGCATTATAATTATCATGAGTAGTTTGGTTATATTGATTTTTTATTTTATTATCAACCATTGAATTGACCATTTTTGATAACAAGTCTTGACATTGGGCACAATTTGATGTATGATCCATGATACGTTTATCATCATTTTTATATTTTTTAATGTGCGACGAATTCCGTTTAAATTGTTTTTTTTGTTTTGGTGATAAAGATGTATAATTGCTAGATAGATCACTCATAGAGTCACTCGCCATCGTTAGCGCAAAATCATTTTCTGAAAATGGGTTTGGCGAACTTGATTTAAAATCTGTAGTGTCAGACAGTAAACTTTTTTGAAATGTATATGTATCTAATGTACTATCATCACTAGATAGATTGTTATCACTTAAATGATATTTATTTGCCTTATTTGCACGACGTTTTTTATGCGTTTTAATTATATTTGTTGTATCGCTATCTGTAAACACAGAATCTGACCCCAACGTTGACGTATCATCGTCTGTTGGATTTTTATGTTTATGGAGATCACTAATTTTTGTTCCGTTCATATCAATTTTTTTTAATGATTTTGGAAGAAGTGTATTTATTTCACCGTATTCGATATTTGCTCCCAATTCTGGAGGGGTGAATTTCGAATATGCCGGATCCATCAAACATTCAATACCAGTACATGTATTATTTTCATACGATGATCTATTATTGACCGCTTCACTATACATATTTTTTTTATTATTATTTATCTGTCTTGCCATTTTATCTAACTCTGAATTATCTGGAAATGGATTATTTAAGTCATGATATTTATTCATTATTTATAGTTTATTAAATATATTATGTGAATAGAAAATGCAATATGTATTTATCACGTGCTAAAATAAATATATTATGTATACTATAAATATAAATAACTATAATAAATGAATTCACTAAATTCAGTATTATCAAAAATTGACAAAAGCAAAATATCAACTGTATTAAATAACGATTATGTCACTGCAGTATTGACTATCCTTACGATTGTTTATGCATCAATGGCCGCACCAAATTTACCATCTTGGTTTGTAAAATTATTTAGAAGTAATTTGTTTAAAATATTATATTTGACATTATTGCTAATGATACCTATTAAGCAATCTCCGCACGTAGCTATTATTGTCGCCATATTTTTTGTTGCAACATTGAACTTCATAAATAAAAACGACAACATTAAAAAATTGTTCGTTGTTTCAGAATATAAAAATTACATCAATCATAAAACTGCATCGTACGACAATCAATCAAATGAAGTTAATGAATCAAATGAAGTTAATGAATTGGGTGAAGTTGCTGAACTAGATGAAATTGTTGAAAATAATGACCAATATAATGATCAAAATAATGACCAATATAATGATCAAAATAATGATCAGCTTGATTATAATGTCAATGAATAATAATCAAACGATAAAATAAATAATAAATAATGAACAATGAATAATAAATAAACAAATATAATGAAATTTATTTGAATTTTTTGTAATACAGTTTTGATAATTCTGTTAACTTATCTTTTTCTTCAATATTAGTTAACATGTGCTCAGGGACATCTCCAAATCCATACACTAACCCAAATAAGCCACCACATATAGCACCCACTGTATTACTGTCACTAGGATTTAAAATTGCATAAAATACCACTTTTTCCCATATTCCGTCACAATCAAGTAATGCATCATATGCAATTATAGCAGCCGCAAATCCGGAAACGCCTATCCCTCCAGCTCGAGTGCCTTTCACGAAATTTTCGTAATAATATTTTGTTCTAAATATTAAATTACTTGTTGATCTTGTTTTTATTGGCTTGTCATCAATAAATCGTGTATCAACATATTTTTTCCAATATCTCACATAATCCATATAACTAAAATTCAGTTGGCTATCACTTATATCGATATGTTTTGTAATTTGTTCAGATTCTAATATATTTAACATCATTTGCGGCCATTTATATATTTCAACTCCTTGTAATGCCAATGACGCAAAATATGAAACAGTAAATCCTGGCAAGTAACCCAGTGGAGAATTATGAGTTAATGATCCCAACGTTATTGATGTTTCTATTAATTTATTTAGCTCGGATTCTTTATTAAGCATTATTCCAATGGGAATACTTCTTGATGCAACTCCATTTCCTGCAGACAATTCTGTATATTTATCTTGTCTCGCATCATGATCTATAGTAAATTTCAATGCTTGTTTGATTGTTGTATTACCTTCATATCTAAATATTCCATTTTTACTATCCAATGATATCCGTCTAATTGCGTTTATAATAGCATTTTTAACATCAACAATAATTTTTTTGCTTAATTTATTTTTGTTGGTTTTATCATTATATGACGATAATCCTTCTGCAATGGCTATATGATAAATAGAATCGGCAGATATGATCCAATCACTAATGTCTATTCCATTTATTCCTCCTAGATCTATGAATTCATATACAAATTCATTGATCGTTCCTATATCTGCAGGTTTTCCATAATCCAATTTCCAATCAGAATTTTTAAATCCTATTATATCACCGAGCGCATATAGTAAAAACGATGCAGTTATTCTATTTTTAATATTATCATTCATCAATACTTATATAATCAATATACCTATAATTTTAATTTATTAAATATCATTTTTTTGAAGTATAAATAATAAAAAACAACGACAACAAAAAAGTGTGTTACAATCTGACTTAAAAATATATAGCATAAATTTATCTAGATACAATGTTTAACGACAAAGAGCATAAGGATGAAGAAAATGATAAAATTCAGGATATATTAAATAGAATGACAACAAAAAAACCTACTCAAAAAAAACAATCTACAGAGGTTGTGTACGACGACGTAGATTTTGACAACATTGACGATTCAGAAAGAAAAGCATTAAAAGATTTATTTGCAGGCATACCTGACGTATATAAATTAATGGGGGTTACGATGGAAGACAGTCAAGAAGTAATAAGCAAAAAGTGCACCAAAAAACTTGCAGCCTATCGACCAGACAGACACAGTGAAATTGTAAAAAAATATCCAGAAGATCGACGTGAAAAAGAATTAAAAAAGCTTGATATACAATTTAAGTTATTACGTGACGCAGATTCTATTTTACGAGATCCTTCAAAAAGAAAATATTATGATCTAAATAAAAAAACTGCAGATAATAAAAATTTTACCAAACAAAAAGACTCGTTTGATGATTTTATTAAACTTCAAGAATCAAAAATGTCTGAAAGTTCCAAAAAAATAGCTAAGTTAGAATACGAAAATACACAGGCAGTTTTGGATAAAAAACATGGTTTCAATAGAGATGCATTTAATGAAGAAGCGCCAACTGTCGAGGAAACTCTTAATCGTATGCAAGCATATGAAAGAGAGCGTGACGACGATTTTGACGAATTTATTCCAGAAAATAGGTTTGAAGGAAGAAATTTTAATGGTGGTGAAGCGTTCAATAAAATGTTTGTTAAACAAAAACTTAAACAACAAAAAAAACGAAATGGTTCAGGAACAGACAAATCTATTGTAGCATGGGAAGGAATCAGTGCAGCGAATGATGTAGGAATAGGTGGAGAAACTGATTGTGTTGGTATAGATAACGATTACGGAGATTTATACACACAAGATAATTTTGGAACATCACAATTTGCATCAATACTCGATTCTGACAATGGCGAAAATATGTCAGGAAGTTCTGATATCGATAGCGAAGATATTGATTTGGATGAGCATGATGGATTCAAATATGATAAAATGAACGTGAATGATAGATATGACGAATTAATGGCACAAAGACAAATGGAAGATACTAAATACGACGAGCGTGAAATGCACGATAAGGAATCGTGGAAATCGGTATTGGATAATCCATTTAGCATTAGTAATCAGATGGGATCTATGTTGGGTAAAAATGATTTCAGTAAGCTTGACGGACCACGGAAAACTATTAACAAAGATGTTGTTGATGTGTATAAAGAGCTCGTATATGATGACAATAAAAAACGCGACAAAAAACACAGAAGTAAAAAATCTGAACATAAGAAGTCAGATTTGTCTGATAGTGATTCTGTTAAAAAAGAAAGAAGGCGTAGAAAACATAAATCGAAAAAAGATTAAATATGTTAATAATCAATAATCAATAATCAATAATCAATAATCAATAATCAATAATCAATAATCAATAATATTTTAATTAATTTTCTAAATTTAATTAAGTTCTAAAATTTGTCAGCGGAGGAGGATGTAAAGGTGTCGTTGCATTAAGCATGTTTCGTTGTGTGTCAGTCATTATTGGAATTGGATTTGACGAGCGATACAATACATATACTACAGTAACTATGATTACTATAAATAACCACATTTTTAATGCATTGAGCTGAATTGGCCTTTCAGAGTATGCTGGAAATCCTTGAAATATGTTACGTTCATTACGATAAACATTATTGGTATCATCAATATTTTTTATATTGTAGTTCATATTATTAAATTCTTTAATAATTTAATAAGATAATTTAAATAATAAGCACTTAATTAAAATTTGCTTTAATAAATTGTAAAACAGACTCAGCAGTTCTTGGATATGCATTATATGTTGCTTTTGTACCGTTTGGTTTTTTTAATATAATCATTGGATAACCTCCAATATTATCGCTATTGCATCTTTGACCGTTTAATCTACAATTTATGTCAACTAATTCAAGCTGATTTTTTAAATTTTGACTATTGCTGACCACTTGGTTTAATTTCTCCCATTCAGGTTTAAATTCTTTGCAAAATCCACAACCGTCCATATAGTAAAAATATAGCTTATACTTTGATTGTTGGTTTGATTGTTGGTTTGATTGTTGATTTGATTGTTGGTTTGATTGTTGCGCACCACAATTACATGAAGATGGATTGATTGGTCGAGAACAATCACATTGAGGAGTCATTTGTTCTGGTTTTTTATTTTGTTTAGTTTTGTTGTATAAAAAATACATTATGGCTATAACTGCAATACATATCATAACTTTTTTCATATTGTCGCTGGGTTTTTTGATATTATCCATTTTTTGTTTTCTTTAATAATTAATGTTTATAAAATTATTAAGTGCATATTTTTCTGAGGGTATTTTGTTTATTATATTTTAATTTACAGTTGATTAATTATTTTGAAATATACAATGAAATATATGCATTTTTTACGAACACACAATAAACATATAAATAAACATTATATAAAATGTTATTATTTTTTTCCTTAAACATTATATATATACTTAATACATGACAACATTAAGTTTGGAAAAATCTTTAGAACCCTTTTTTGGTAAAGGAAATCATAGCAAATTTGGGGCATTTATGACATCAATATATGGTAAATCCTCAATTAAAAGTTCAATATTGAATGACAGTGTATATGAATCTACACAAGTCCCCAATAGTGACAAATTACAATCAATATATGTTAAAGCTGCATTTTCTGATTTTGTTGTACATACTGCATTAATTCATTCAAAAATTGATTCCAGTAATAAATATCTCAAAGATGTTTTATATGCTCTTATTAATAGTGAATATCGTGTATCTGTCTCTAAAAAAATTCAAAATGTGACACTTGAACACGAAGTTAATTTATTTATACAGTCGGTCAACGTTGCCGTTACTAATTATTTAAAACAAAAATATATTGTAGTCGGTGAAAAATTAAAACAAAAATATACTGTGGCTAACGACATAAATTTACAATTATCTGACATGCCTCGTTCTATTACCTCAAATATTACAGCGGAACCAACCGACGTAAATCGTGATAAAACGCTGCTTAGCGTTAAAGATTATATTTATTCTTATTTAGTGCAAAATTTACATAAACATATTGAAAATTATTATATAACCGGAGATAATGAAGATGTACGCTCATTTATATCAAATGTTTTTGAACAATGGGACAACCTTGATCAAACATCACAACATGTATATAACGATTACGTTAAGCTATTTTATTTAAATAATGATAAGTGGGAGGAAGTTGATAATGCGAGTGAATTTATGAGTAAGTACACCGAAGATTACAACAAATTAAGAATAAATTTTAATAAAAGTATTGGTAGTATTTTAGTTGATCGCATATTTCCAGAAGTTAAAATGAATGTTAATGGTATCAAGTACAGTGATGGACAGATTGATATTGGTAGTCCACATTCTATTCGACAATTATATAACGATGTGTTTAATATGCCTATTTCTGAATTAAATAACACTGATTCGTTATATCCTGGATTAAGAGATGATGATCATGCACGAACTATCGACGAACTAATCAAAGGATTACCAGGCCCTGAAAATTATAAAGATGTAGCACGAAGCGCTGCACATGAAGAACCTGAAAAGTCAAACGAACAAGTCAAACATATGTCCCTAAAAACAATGTGGGACAATTTAAAAACATTGGGACCCAATAAACCAGATCAACCCACAATACCAACCGCCGCAAAAGATGCAAAAGATGCAAAAGATGCAAAAGATGCAAAAGATGTAGAAGATGCAGAAGATGCAGAAGAGACCGCTAAATATTTACAAGAACCATTTGAAGACGACATGGATTCAGATGAAGATGATAAATATAAAAACGATAAATTTGAAGATGAAGATGTAGATAATGGTCCAACTGCGGCAGCTGCTGCTACCGCACCTACGCTACCGGACAAACAACCTGCTAAAGTGGCTTCACCATTTGGTTTATTTAATAGACCACCAGCTGCTGCAGCAACCGCATCTACATTACCAAACAAACAACCTGCTAAAGTGGCTTCACCATTTGGTTTATTTAATAGACCCGAAACTGCACCACCAGCTACTGCAGCTGCCGCCCCAGCTACTGAAAATAGAACGCCATTTAGATTACCTAGTCAACCTGTAGATACAGCTGGAGCCGTATCAGCAGCCGCTGCACCAGCCGCAACAAAACGTTCGACTGGGTTAGCTGGGCTACTTGATCAATTTGATAGTGACGATGAAGATCAAGATCTACTTGCCGAGATAGACGCTCGTGAAAAAACTACCGCTAAACCTAAAAGTTGGAATTTTGATGGTAAAGGCGAAGATCAAGATCAACCTGTCAAAGTAGTTACCAGTGGAAAAACTATTACTAAACCTGGACGTAACGGATATTCTGTTGAACAACCTGGTCTCAATGGGTATCCTATCACAGATAAAAATCATGACGGAATTAAAACTGTTCGCGAGCCATTTATGCATAAAGAAATGTTTGATCGTAGATCAGGAGCTACACTATCGACAAGACTTCCAATAGATACAAGAGGTAAAAAAGTTACATTCGCAACAGAAGAAGATTTTTCAAAAGCCTCATCTTCTGACGAATCACAAAATCCAATGGATTTTTTCAGATCAATTCTTGGACCACAATTTCAAGAGCAACATCCACATTTTCAAGAACAACGACCACAACGCCGAACATCAGAAAAAAAAGATATGCCAAAATCTTTGCCAGAAAATACACCCATTTTCAAAATTCAACCAATTAAAAATATAACACAGCGAGTTAAAACTGCATATCCAGGAGACGTATTACGTGAAGAATTTATTAATCGTGAGTATACATTGTCTAGTAATTATTCAAGATTAGCTCCAGTTAATGACTCAAGCACTTGTCAACAAAATGCATTAAACGCAGAAGATGAACGAACATGTAGAGAAATCTTTGATAGATTGAGTGATGTTGTATATGTTATTGAAACGGTTCCAGAATTATTAAGCAAATATCCAAATTTATTTAACGTACAAGGATTAGCGAATGTACCTATTAATGATATAACCAACTTATTAGACAATTACTATTTTGAAAAGGTTAATGATAAATACGAATCAGTTATTAACTGGAATAATAGACCTATTGATGCGAATCATGGTAAAGATCTTAAAAAATTAGTAAAAAATAATGAACAGTTCAAAATATATTTGGCAAAATTAGTTAATGTTGCTAATAGCTCGATACAAAAAGGTATAACCAAAGGCAAAATGACAAGAAACGACATTGCAATCAGAGGAGCATCATTGCGAAATCTTTCTACTCAATATAAATTAGCATCAAATGTTCCAGCAAATCCAGCAAATTTATTTGAAATGTTAGCGCTTGAACCAAATAAAATACATACATCGAATTTTAATAGTTCTCCAATGACAATGGCCGGTGGAAATTTGAACGCAATCGAACAAAAAGTAAATAGAAAACTTATGGGTTACGATTTAAGTAGTGATATGCTACTTGCATTATTGAAATCAGCAACTGGTGATTTAAAACGAGTGAATTTAAAACTAGATGACGAAGACGAAGAACATTTACTTGATGCTGTCGATAAAATTACTAAATTAGAATATCGTATTATCGATTATTATAAAAAATTAAAAATTCTTGTAGAATTGTATGACTTTTACACTGACATAGTAGGAAAACCACCAACAGATGATATTAAAAATATTCGGTTGGATAAAGTAGAGGAAAAAGAGCAAGCGATGCATGCATTAAAAACGCAAATAATTAGTTTGAATGGATGTATTAACAATAATACAAAAAGTGCACAGGATTCATGTTCTAAAATTTTAGGCAAAATTTCACAAATTTACGATAACGCATTAACAATTAATTATGGAGAAGATTTAGTATAAATTTAACCAAATCTAATTAATTTATCTATTTTGACAATTATTAAACGCATATTATCATAAAAATTCTACTTTTATGGTAAAAAAAATATTTTGTGTATAACATTATAAAATTTATTATAAAGTTTGTTATAAAGTTAAATGCCGATACCAAGATCATTATATTTTCATATTATATATTAATTAATTCACATCTTAATTTATAATATAATATGACTGGAGCAATAATACAATTAATAGCACATGGTAGAGACAATGTATATTTAACACATGATCCTCAAATAACATTTTTTAAAGTAATATATAGACGACATACAAATTTCACTAAAGAGCAAATTCCTCAGTCGTTCATTAAACAACCAAATTTTGGCAAAAAAGGATCATCAATTATATCAAAAAGAGCTGATTTACTTGGAGGAATACAAATAGTCACAACGTTGCCCAAAATTCAAACGACGTCTGATGAAAAAGCAAAATTTGCATGGGTTAAACGAGTTGGTTTTGCACTGATTAAATCTGTTGAAATTGAAATTGGTGGAAAAATTATTGATAGACATTATGGAGAGTGGTTAAACATATGGTCTGAGTTAACTGGGAAAATCAACGGTAATCATAAATCTGGAATGAAAAAATTAATTGGTGATGTTCCTGAGCTAACTGAATTTACTAGTTCAAAAAATGAGTATACTTTATACATACCACTTCAATTTTGGTTTTGTAAAAATTCTGGGAATGCGCTTCCATTGATAAGTTTGCAATATTCTGACGTAAAAATAAATGTGGAATTTGAAGATGCATCAAAATGTTATATGTTAAGTCCAACACATTACATTAAATGTAGAGACGATATCGTAAATTTTACCCCGTTTGAATATATTGAACAAAACATTGACGGAACCATTGCAGCTGGAATTTTTATCGAATATGACATCAACTTTAAACGACTGTATTATTATAAATTAACAAGCACAAAATTAGCAAGCGTTCCTGTGGCTAGTGACTTTAATACATCTGCATCAAATTCAGTAGCAATTACTGCTTTGTTAGCAAGTTCCCAAGGATTAAAATATTCCATAATTGGAAAAACATCTGGTTATTCAACGTTTGCAGAATTCAATAACACCACAACAACTCACTCAGTTGCTAAAATTAGAAATTTAAGCATGACACAATGTTATTTGCTTGTTGATTATTATTATCTGGATGAAGAAGAGAGATATAAGTTTTCACAATCAAAACATGATTATTTAATAGATCAACTATATTACACGCCTGATATTGAAATAGAAAATGCCAATTT
>Ga0233449_1001306_pt1 | contig 23281 bp, 21 predicted proteins | sample SI_124_October20_FD_183012 | JGI IMG/M metagenome (GOLD analysis project Ga0233449, IMG submission 183012) | Seawater microbial communities from Saanich Inlet, British Columbia, Canada - SI_124_October2016_200_MG | ecosystem: Environmental > Aquatic > Marine > Inlet | place: Canada: British... | reverse complement strand
ATTTTCATCAGATGCTGACATATGCTAATTTCTTTAATTTTTATCTTCTGCTACGGCGTCTTTTCACCGGCGCTTTTCTTGTGGGCGAAATATCAGTATATTCACCTAATGCCTTGCCCGTGAGCGAAGTTTCGCCCTCCGATGTTTTATACACCAGATCATAGTCGATCAGGTAGCGAAAATTTGTAACCGATGGATTTGACTTGGCAAATGAGCGTTCAAAGAAATTCAGATGTTGTTTGAGATTAAAATGAGCAAACTTTTTTGTGAATTTTATCGTGCCTTTTATTTCACCTTTTTCACCCTTCGCGGATATATCAATAGACTTGGGATAGCTGGCATCTTTTTCATTGATCATATTGTTATAACTGATTTTTACATCAGAAAAACTGTCCACAGTAACGTCACCATCAAATAATTTAAAAATGATATCTTGGGCTTCATCAGGGCGGGTGATCGCCGATAAGAAAGGCTTCGGGCCGTCATTGCCCAGCCCTAAAACTCGGGTCCAGTTTTTAATCAGCTTATCCACTTTATCGGTCATCAAAACATGAACACCAAAACCGGTTGCGCTATCCACATTATGAACGGGACCAGACGGCTTGAAACCGGCTTCTGGTCCAAGCTGCCAATTACCATATCCGCGCAATTGTGGAGCATATATTGACGTTTCAATAAAACCGTCTTCACTGGAATAACGTTTATGATCAAGGCTGGCCTGATTAGATTTTAAACTTAGATCAACAATACCCATGGTGTTTTCAAGATGCACCGACAAATCATCACCACTACCGCTTAATCTATGGGTATGGATGAACATATCAAGCGCGTCTTCCTTGTAGCCCCACTTGCCGGGATCACGACCGTTTTTTATGACGAATAATTCACCTTCTGGTGTGACGAGTGTGCCAAGCATAATGCCGTGATCTTTTCCGACCGGCCACGGAAAATTAGCGACCAGATACTGACTTGTCACGAGGGAGCCGTCGCTAAGATAAAAATATTGTTCCCAATATTCGGTATAGTTTTTATCTTTCATCAATAACGGGCGAGTATTATTGATTTCCTGAGAAAAACTCGTGTGCGCGAAATATAAAAATACCGCTAAAAAACTTATAAAATATAATTTTAGGCGCATTAAAAATTTTCCTGGCCTCACCCCCCGCTTAAATAATTTCCTTTAAGCGCAAAGTGAATAGATTATTAAGTAGTTTTTGTTTTTGAACTAAAAATACCAAGGTGATATTCAGCACAACAACTTCGAACCAGAAATAATAAATCGGCTCACCACTAATTGACGCTACAAATATGGCAAAAGTACGATAATTTGCACAAAGAAGTGACCAGCTGTTTACGGCCGGTGTATAAAGTTCCCGGTATAAGGCCCTTATCTGTTGTTCTTTTTCTGGCGCTAGGCTGAGGACTTCTTTAAGGGAGTGCCTGAATGTTCTATCAACACCGCTAAAGGTATATTGCATTCTTATGTAACCAATGTGAAGCTGATTGGCAATCTGTCCGATGGGCGACATATTCTCACCGGCATCAATCATGTCATTGATGCTTGGCAGGTCGGCGCTCTCTTTTGCTTTGCCCCAAAAGTCATATTCACTACGTTGAAGTTCATAAGCGCCGGACTGTACCGCATGGCACAGACCGGCTAGAATAACCAAATACCAGACTTCATTTCCGTAAATGATACTTAAAGCGAGTGAAATTCCCACATAAACACTGATGAAAGTTACATAATCACAAACACCATCGATTACTTTACCAATTTCAGAAAAATTCTTTGTAGCTCGGGCAAGCTGACCGTCAGCGCCATCAAAAACATGCCACATGAACATGAGTAAAAACCCAAGCACGGCAAAGAGTGGATTTTGATAATTATAATAGCAAACTCCCGCCATCAAACCACAAACCATGCCCATTGATGATACCATGTTCGGGGTAATATTAAGCTTGATAAACTGCGGCACAAGCCAGCTGCTTATAGGATGGATGATATAGACATTTGTAAATTCTTCTATTTCACCGGTACGTTTTATGTCGTCTGAACTTTGTTCCATATTCATTTCACACTAGTTGAGTAATTTCCCAAGTCCTTGGTTCATATTAAACTGAGGATCATAACCAAGCTCGCGAATGGCTTTATCAATTGATGCTTTTGAATGTCTAACATCACCAGCCCTGAAATCCTTGTATACTATGTCTGTAAATGTGTTTTTACGTAAATTTTCTTTAATCAGTTCGATTAGTTGATTAAGGGATGTTTGCCCGCCAACAGCAACATTATAAACTTCACTTTTGGTAAGGTTTTCAGCTGTAGCGGCTAAAATATTGATCTGAACCACATTTTCAATATAGCAAAAATCGCGGCTGGTTTCACCGTCACCATTAATATAAACGGTATCACTGGCGTTTACAGCAGCCACCCATTTCGGGATAACGGCAGCATAGGCTCCCTCTGGGTCCTGACGCGGGCCAAAGACATTAAAATAACGTAGACCCACCGATTTAAAATCATAAGTGCGGTAAAATACATCTGCATAAAGCTCGTTTACATATTTTGTTACCGCATATGGTGAAAGTGGATTGCCGATCTTATCCTCTACCTTCGGAAGGTCAGGATGGTCGCCGTAAGTGGAACTTGACGCGGCATAAATAAAGCTACTGACATCCTGTTCTTTTGCGGCGGTTAGCATATTTAAAAAACCGGAAATATTTGAAGCGTTTGTGTTTATCGGGTTTTCTATTGAGCGGGGAACAGATCCTAGTGCTGCCTGATGAAGAACATAGTCAACATTTCTTAGTACTGATTTACAGGTGTCATAATTACAGATGTCGCCCTGCACAAATTGAAATCGTTCCCACTGTTTTTCGCTGGCGACATCCTTAACCGCATCAAGGTTATGCTGGTGTCCGGTCGAAAAATTATCAAGCCCGATGACCGTTTGATCGAGAAGAAGCAGCGCTTCCAGTAGATTGGAGCCAATAAATCCGGCGACCCCGGTAACAAGCCATGTTTTTGGTGAGGCTAATAATTTGTCTTTTACTTGATTATATTTCATAAAATACACATCTTTGAATTAATTTCATTACACTTTGTAGTTAACTTGCCCAGAATTATCAAGTTTTGAGCGAATTTTAATCTAAATTGCTAGACCAGAAAATGTTATTAGGTATATAAACCTATTATGGAAAAAATGAATAAATCAAAAATCACCGTCATTGGCTTTGTTGTCTTTGTACTCAGTGTATATACGGGCAGTTATTATTACACAAAAAATAATAATGAACGTCTGCTCTCTTCTCCTCGTCTTGTATTGCTTCAGGGTGACGAAGCGGCACTGAATAGTGAACTTTTAGCCTTAAGCACGGAACAACGCCGGGATAAAATGCGCACACTCTATGATCAAGGAGTAGTCCTTTCTGTATCACAATTACAATATGATTATGGTGTAACGGACATTATGAAATTTTATCAGGATAATGATATTAGTGCAGTTTATACGGTTGCCGATTGTATGGATTATAGCGTGAGATTAGAGCGCACCATGATTAAAGTAGATAAGAATACTTTAAAAGACAGCTGGATTTTCTCAGCGTGCGGCATCAGTTCATAAGGCCTGCTTTTTTGAAACTTTCCAGATAATAAGCAGTATCCTGCTCTCTTTGAAACCATTTTGAACATTCATCAAGCGCATTTTTTGAAAACTTAGGATATAGCCTGAGAACATTTTGCTTTGCTCGCTCGGCCGATTTTTCATCGCCCAGTTCAGTGAATATAATAGCCTGTAGGGCATGGGGCCAGAACCAGTCCGGGGTTTCTATTGTACTGATATATCCGGCTGCCTTATCGAACTCACCCTTAAGGAAATGATTGTGAAATAGCGCGAACTGGCACCAGTTTGGATGCTGCGGGTTTAGGGCCATTGCCTTTTTAACCAACGATAACCCTTGCTCCATCTCGCCCATAAGGCAAAGATAAACGCCGCTGTCCGCAAGCACGGCTGGACTATTGGGGGCAATACTAAGGCCCATTTTTATATTGTTTTGAAATTTATCCAGCTCGCCCTTATGATAATGAATGATGGTCATAGCATACCAGGCGATAGAATATTGCGAGCTTAGTGAAATTGACTTTTCGGCAAGCTGCTGCGCCCGGTCAAGGGCATCTGTCGGATCATCTTTGACATTAAAGCTAAAGCGGTATTCATCGAGTGTCAAAAAGGAAAGCCCGGCCCAGGCGTCGGCATAATGAGGGTCAATTTCGATGGCCTTTTCAAGACTTTCCCGCGCTTTAAGATGGGAGCTTTCAGAGAGTTCAAACAGATAGTCATGAAAAAGAAGCATACTTTTATAGGCATCCATAAATTCAGTGCTGCTGCGTTTCATATCTATGGCGCTATTTCTCATTATTGTGCCGTAAGCATCGCCGATGGTGGCGCTGACATGACGGGCTATCTCATCCTGAACGGCAATAATATTTTCTGGATTTAAGATGCGGTCATATTTTTCGCTCCAGATTATCGAACCGTTTGTACCATTTAAAAGCTGCGCGCTTACCCGAACATTATCGCCGCCCTGACGGATGCTGCCTTCAAGGACGTAATGTGTTTCAAGTTCTTTTGATAATTCACGGATGTCGACCGATTTTCCCTTATAGTAGGATGTGACTTTGCGGCTGATGACATAAAGGCTCGGGCTCATGCTAAGCTGGCTGATGATTTCTTCTGTTATACCGTCAGCAAAAATGGTCATATTTTTTTGTTCACTAAAGGATTCGAACGGCATAACCGCAATGGCCGGTCCCGTTGGTGGTGCGGCTGCGGCATTTAATATCGGATCAGAAATGGCTTTTTCATTACTTTTTGTGGTTTTGTTAAAAAAAACCTCATATTTCCCTTTTGGAAGGTTAATTATGACCTTATCGTCTTTTCCTTCGCCCATATAATAATGTTCAAGCAGGCGCCGCAGACGGCCTGCTTCAACCCGGACAATTGCATCGGCACCAGGATCAAATGTTTCATCTTTATCGAAAACTTCTAGCCCAAGAGTATAGCCCTTGATTAACTTGGCATTACCATCAAGTGTTTCATTGGTGACAAAGGATAAAAATCTTTGCAGGCGTATTTTATTTTCAAATAATTCGCTGCTGAGAATTTTATCGAGTTGGTCTTTTATATTTTCGGGCGATATTGAAATGCTGCTCTCATTTTCTAGATTTAAAATCACAGGGATATAACATACATATTATGTCAAAAATGAGAAGGAATTTTATTAATTGCCTTCTTAAGAAGGGTAATCAGCGGTGTCTGTGAAGGGGGGAACTGTGGCTACTCGGGGGAGGGTGCCACTTAAAACAAACACCGCTGATATATATAATACGTCAAGCGGTGAAAAACCCTTCGCTTAATTATTCCATTAACTCTCATTTATCATTCCATTAATTCTCTGGCGATAATCATTCGCTGAATATCAGAAGTACCCTCATAAATCTGGCAGACACGGACGTCACGGTAAATTTGCTCAAGCGGGAAATCATTCAGGTAGCCATAGCCCCCTAAAGTCTGGATAGCGCCGGAGCATATTTCCTCAGCCACTTCGGATGCAAATAATTTGGCCATCGCGGCTTCTTTTAAGCAGGGGATTTTTTGATCACGTAAACTAGCCGCGTTTAAAGTCATTAATCTGGCTGCTTCCAGTTTTGTTTCCAGATCAGCAAGGCGAAAGCCAACGGCTTGATGGTTGATAATTTTTTTGCCGAAAGTCTCTCGTTCATTGGCATATTCCACTGCCAGATCAAGTGCGGCACGGGCCATGCCGACACTTTGTGCTGCGATGCCGATGCGACCTGTTTCAAGATTGGAAAGTGCCATTTTATAGCCGCCACCCACTTGGCCTAGTATCATGTCATCTGTAACGGCCATATCATCAAAGTTTAAACTGCAAGTATCAGATGCTTTCTGTCCTAGTTTATTTTCAACATTCGCCACTGAATATCCCGGAGTTTCTGTCGGTACCAGAAAGGCGGTGATGCCTTTTTTACGATCTTGGCTGTCTGTCACAGCGAAAATAAGCGCCGCGCCGGCAATCTTTCCATTGGAAATAAAAGATTTTGAGCCGTTGATAACCCAGCCCTCATTTGTTTTGACGGCTTTGGTTTTTAAATTGCTGGCATCTGATCCAGCCCCTGGTTCGGTTAGGCAAAATGCACCAAACATTTCACCTCGGGCGAGGGGTTTTAAGAACTGTTCTTTCTGCTCGTCCGTTCCTTCATTAAGAATGCAGGATAAAGTGGGGGAATTTGTCACACTCATAATCGTGCTGACTGCGCCGTCACCCGCAGCAATTTCTATAAGCGCTAGCGCGTATGATACATAATCTGTCCCCGCGCCGTCCCATTCTTCAGGAATAAGCATTCCCATAAGGCCGAGCTTTCCCATCTGGTGAAGGACGTCTATGGGAAGTTGTGCCAATCTATCCCACTCGGGCGAATTGGGGGCAAGTTCATTTTTGGCAAAATCCCGCGCCATATCGCGGATCATAATTTGTTCTTCACTGAGCATCATTTTATAATACCTCCACTGCGACGGCGGTTGCTTCGCCGCCACCAATGCAAAGGCTGGCGATACCGCGTTTTTTACCGTAAGTTTTAAGGGCGGCGATCAGGGTAATTATAATTCGTGAACCAGACGATCCAACCGGATGACCAAGCGCGCAGGCCCCGCCGTGGACATTGACTTTATCATGTGAAATGTTGAGATCCTTCATAGCCGCCATAGTAACAACGGCGAAGGCTTCATTAATTTCATAAAGATCCACGTCCGCATCATTCCAACCGGTTTTTTTATATAGCTTTTTCATGGCACCAACCGGGGCCGTGGTAAACCAGCAGCTTTCCTGTGCATGAACGCTGTGAGCAACAATTCGGGCGATCGGTTTTAAGCCGCGTTTTTCAGCTTCACTTGCCGTCATCATAACCATTGCGGATGCGCCGTCAGAAATGGAGCTTGAATTTGCGGCAGTAACCGTACCTTCTTTGGCAAAAGCCGGTCTTAAAGTAGGAATTTTTTCAGGGCGGGCTTTGCCCGGCTGCTCATCAGTGTCAATTATTGTTTCACTTTTACGAGATTTTACCGTAACTGGGCTAATCTCACTTTTAAAATGGCCTTTTTCAATGGCATCGTTCGCGCGGGCAAGGGAGGATAACGCGAAATCGTCCTGCTCCTCCCGGCTGAAACCATATTTTTCTGCAGTAGATTCTGCAAAAGTGCCCATTAAGCGACCTTTATCATAGGCATCTTCAAGACCGTCTAAAAACATATGGTCTTTAACGTCTGCATGGCCAATGCGGGCACCGCCACGCATTTTTGGTAAAATATAAGGCGAGTTGCTCATGCTTTCCATGCCGCCGGCTACCATAATATCTGCTGATCCGGCTTTAAGGGCATTGCTGGCCATGATAACCGTTTCCATTCCGCTTCCGCACATTTTATTGATGGTCGTGCACGCAGTAGCGAGCGGCAGTCCTGCACCGATAGACGCCTGTCTTGCCGGGGCCTGACCGATACCGGCCGGAAGTACACAGCCCATATAGACTTGATCAATATCTTCAGGAGCTAAATTAGATTGATCAAGAGCGCCTTTAATGGCAACAGAACCAAGAGCAGGTGCCGTTACGGATGTGAAATCACCTTGAAAACCACCCATTGGGGTGCGTGACATGCCAACAATTACAATCTCAATTTCGGTCATTAGACCTTCTCCAAAAAATTTATCTATGATTTAACAATTAAACTATGTTACTATTGAGTAACTATATAATCATGCAAGCAATTATTAGCAAGATACAAGACTAAAAATAATAATTTTGATTTTATCATTTGGTTGAGGATAAATGCAAGTAGAGCAAAAAAATATTTCCAGAGAAGAAAAGCGTCAGCAAAAACTTGATGTGATTTTACGCAATGCCGCCAAAGCTTTTATGGAGCGCGGATATTATAAAACATCGCTTGATGATATTGCAAAAATGCAGAATGTCACCAAGCCGACCCTTTATTATTATATTAAAAATAAAGAAGACATCCTAGTTAAATGCGAAGAAGTTACCTGCGGCAAGATAATGAGCATGATTGATCAGGTAATGAAAAGCGACGCGTCCGGCTATGAGTTACTACATGAGTTTATCAAAGACTATATCCTGATAATAACCGATGATGTGGCGCGATGCCACGTACGTCACCGCGGGCAGATGGAAGATAAGATCCTCGCGGCAGCGAGCATTCAAAATCATAAAAATATTGAACGCCGGGTGCGTGAAATTATTGAGATTGGTATTAAAGACGGCTCTATTCGCGATTGCAATTCCACTATTTTAGCGATCCTGCTTTTTGACAGCCTTAACGGTATTACATCGTGGTATCATTCAGACGGGGTTATTGATATTGATGAGCTGACGGCGGAAGTGCTTTCGCTTATCAGCAACGGCGTAAGTGGTTCCTGATATGAGCGCGTTATCTGAAAAAATAACATCCGGAAACAGAAGAGCCATTGCCAAGGCAATTACTTTAATCGAATCTTCCCGGCCCGATCATCAAGAAGACGCCGAGCAGTTACTCTCTGAACTACTCCCTCATACAGGAAATACGATAAGGCTTGGCATGACCGGTATCCCGGGCGTTGGTAAATCCACTTTTATTGAAGCTTTCGGTAAAATGCTGACCGGGCAAGGTCTGCGGGTAGCGGTTCTGGCGGTTGATCCGTCTTCGCAAATTTCCGGTGGCTCAATTCTTGGTGATAAAACCAGAATGGAAGAGCTTGCCCGTGACGACATGGCTTTCATTCGCCCGACACCATCAAAAGGTATACTCGGCGGTATCGCTCGCTATACCCGGGGGGCGATGATGGTGCTCGAAGCAGCGGGTTATGATGTGATCATCGTTGAAACCGTCGGTGTCGGCCAATCGGAAGTGGCGGTGGCTGATCTGGTTGATATGTTCTTGTTGCTGCTCTCACCCGGCGGTGGTGATGAACTGCAGGGCATTAAGCGCGGCATTATGGAAATTGCTGATCTGGTGATTGTCAATAAAGCGGACGGGGATTTTAAAAGCGCCGCCAAAATAGCCGCTAGTAACTGCAAAAATGCCCTTCACCTTATGCGTCCTAAAAGTCCGGACTGGAGCGTTGATGTTCTGGAAACGAGTGCGCTTAATGCAACAGGACTCGAAGAAGTCTGGCAAAATATCCAATCCTTTAAAAATACAATGCTTAAAAATGATGAATTTGAAGCGCGCCGCGAAGCGCAAAATATCGCGGCCATATGGTCAGAACTAAACGAACTGCTGACCGACCAGATCAAAGCACAGAAATCGGAAGAAACAACTGCTCTTGAAAATGCTGTGAAGAATAAAGAAATAACGCCGCTCGCAGCAGCAAAGGAACTACTTGCTTCAGTTCTGGCAAAATGACTTTTTTTATGATCAAAAAAAATCAACCGCCAGCGAACCAGCGGTTGATGTATTCTTTTTAGTTTTGTTCGCCTACTTACTTCTTGCGCATTGCGCCGACGCTCCAGATTCCGTCACCACGTGTGGCGATATAAAGAAACGCTAAGCAGAACATAACCGAAAGCTCCCCTTTATTAACGATCGGAAGCATTAATTCAATGAATGAATTCGTTGAATCTGCCGGTGGTGAAAAGGCCTTGCTTCCGTAAGCCATCCAGTAGGCGAATGCCATCATACCCGATGCCAGGAATGCCGCCGGACGGGTAAAGATACCAATGCAGGTAAACAAGCCGCCCAAAAAGAGGATAGGCACCCCAAAATAGGCCATATACCAAGCAGCGCCACCCCAGGATCTACCGTCAATCGGCCAGCCGAGTATATAGTTTGCTCCATGAAATAGGAGCAAGAAGCCTGTTACCATTCTCAGTAAAGCATAAGCATGCTCTTCGTATTTTTTTAATAAATTATCCATTAGTTTTCTCCCGCATTTGTTTTAATTTTTTCCTGTTTAACCCTCAAATCTTATTATCATATAGCTTGCTTTGCAATATAAGCGCATTAATCCCCATCTCTGCAGATTTGTTGTGAGCGTATACTAATCGCATTTCCTATATCAATTCAACTAATTTTTCTGTCAATAGTTTAAGCATTTGATAAATACTTCCCAGCTTTCTCACGAAAGTCGTTTGTCAGCGGTATAGATTTTCTGTCTATCAGGTCAAAATGGACGCATACCGCTTCCATAGTTGCCGCGAGTTCCATGTTATCCAGATTATACATTTCATATTTTGATACATAGGAACTATTGCCTATTTTGCTTAATCCACATTTAATGATGACGAGGTCACCTGCCTTTAGTTCACTGATATAATCAATCGTGTGTTTTACATCGACAAACCCATATCTAGAATTTTCAGGATCAACTTTTATCCCGCAGGCATGGCCGAAATGATAACTTGCATTATCAAACATCGCCACATAGTGGCGTGTCGTCATATGTTGCATGATATCACATAACCATGGATGAACGACGCCGCGATAGGCTTCAAACATTATCTTCTCCTTTTAATCCGCTCATAAAGGCCGCTAAATTACTGCCTAATTCATCGCAGGGGTAACCGCCTTCCTGAATAATGACAGTGGGTAAACTGGTGGCAGCGGAAATTTTTTGCCCAATAGCACGGAAACCGTTGGTGGAAATCGCTAGTCCCGCAATAGGGTCACCTTCATAAGCATCAAGGCCGAGCGCGATGATAAGAGCGTCGGGTGTAAAATCAGTTATGCGTTCTAAGGCGCTATCTAGGGCTTCAAGGAATAAATCGTCTTTAGTGCCGCGGGGCAGGGGTAAATTCAGATTATAGCCAAGACCATCATCCTTGCCGCATTCGCTAGCATTGCCCCAAAAGAAAGGATAAAAACGCTTCGGATCAGCATGTATTGATACCGTCAGGACATCACTACGGTCATAAAAAATCATTTGTGTGCCGTTACCATGATGTAAGTCCACATCTAATATGGCTACAGAATTATATTTATTTCGCAAATACTCAGCGGCAATTGCCGTATTATTTAAATAACAAAAACCGCCGGCAATATCCGGGCCTGCGTGATGTCCGGGTGGGCGACATAGTGCGTACGCTGCATTCTCACCATTTAAGACCAGTTCCGCTGCGTGAACGGCGCTCCATGCGCTCCAAAGGGCGCTGTTCCATGTATCGGCTGTAATCGGGCACGATGCATCCGCCATATGATAACCGGCCTGCGCCACTACGGATACCGGATACTCCCCGTCTCTGTTGGTTGGGTGAATATTAGGCGTAACCGCTGGCGCGGCGTCCTTAATATACGACCATCTTTTAAAGGCATGCTCTAAAAAATGAAGATATTTTTCGTCATGAACGCGGGCAATAGGATCCATGCCATAGTTTTCGGGTTCCACTATTTCCATACCGGCTTTTTTCGCACCGTCCAGTAAAAGATCAACACGCGCAGGGGTTTCCGGGTTAGCCTGCGGTACGCCGTTAACCAGATAGTTTTCAGGATAGTGCTTTTGTTGTTGATCAGCCTTTAGAATGCACTTCATTTCCCCGCTCCTATAGGCAAGTTCATTTCATTTGCTAGTATTTTAAGGCTGTCATCAAGGATGCTCAGAATGTCGTTAATTTGTTCTGCTGTTGTGATCATCGGCGGACAAACCAGAAAATGATCGCCCTTAAGGCCGTCCCGGCTACGCCTTGAATAAATAATCAGGCCCAGTTCATAGGCAATATCAACAAGACGGGAATGTGCCGCAGCCTCCGCCGGCAGTGGTTCCATGGTTTCCAGATCACTGACCAGTTCAAAGGCGGTCAGTAATCCTTTACCGCGCACATCGCCAATGAAGGGGAAACGCGTTTGTAATTTTTTTAATCCCTTTAGAAGAACATCACCAACGACGCGGGTGTTTTCCATCATATTTTGGGCGTATATTTCATTAATTACTGCAAGACCGGCAGCACAGGCAATCGGGTTTCCGGCATAAGTATATCCGTGTTGGAAGCCACCGCCATCAAGCACGGCATCGACAATTTCCTGGCGCGCCGTCATCGCACCGAGCGGTACATAACCCGCGCCAAACCCTTTGGACGTTGCAATGATGTCAGGGTTTATATTCCAGTGTTCTGCAGCAAGAAACTTACCCGTCCGCCCGACACCGGTCATCACTTCATCGTAAATTAAAAGGATGCCAATCTCATCACAAATTTCCCTGATACGCGCATAATAACTATCCGGTGCGACGAGCGCCCCCGTTGAAGCGCCGCCAACCGGTTCCATGATAAAAGCAAGAACAGTTTCCGGGCCGACTTCGATGATTTTATCACGCAGCATATCAGCGTATTTAAGCCCGCGATCATGTTCTGATAAATTGTCATTATCTAAATAGCATCTTGGTGCGGGGATTTTAGGCATATCAACAAACATTGGCAGAAAAGGCTCGTTGAGCGGATTATAACTGGTTAGGGAAAGTGCGCCCATGGTCGATCCATGATAGGACGGACTGCGGCTGATCACCCGCCAGCGATCTGGATCATTTTTGACCACACTATATTGACGGGCAAGCTTAATAGCACTTTCCACGGCTTCCGATCCGCCGGAGACAAAAAATACTTTGTCATGACCTTTAGGTGATAATTCAGCCACTTTAGCGGCTAACTCTTCCGCTGGATTATTTTCGAAATGGAGCCGGTAACCGAATGTTGATTTTTCCATTTGCGCGCGCATTGCCGCAAGAACATTGGGATTAGAATGGCCAATATTTGAAACCATGGCGCCGCTGGAGCCATCAATATATTGTTTACCGTCCATATCCCACATGTAAATACCGCTCGCACGGTCAAGAACCGGGCGGCGGGCACGTGTCTGATAAAATAGATGTGACTGCTTCATATTATTATTCATTAAAACTTTGTTTGATTTTCTATCTGTAATTATGTCAAATGTTACTTAACAATTGAAAATTGGCAAGACTTTAATGAAATAGGGAAGCCCATATGCCTAGAAAAGTGATCATAACCTGTGCTGTAACGGGATCAATTTATACCCCAACCATGTCCGAGTATTTACCTGTAACAGGTCCTGAGATTGCCGACGCATCGATTGGTGCGGCGCAGGCCGGCGCATCGATCATTCACCTTCATGCGCGTGATCCGGAAAGTGGCCGCCCCAGTGCCAGCACCGAGCATTTTATGAATTTTATTCCGGTAATTGATCAGGCCTCTGATGCTGTGCTTAATATTTCAACGGGCGGAAGTTCCCTCATGACCCTTGATCAGCGTCTCGCTACGGCCCGTCATATCAGCCCGGAAATGTGTTCGCTTAATATGGGATCAATGAATTTCGGAATTTTCACTTTAAAACAACGTTATGATAATTGGAAACATGATTGGGAGCCGGAACTACTCGATGCGACAAGGAAAACAACGTTTCAAAATACTTATGAGGATATTGAAATGATCCTCGCTGAGCTTGGCCAGCAAGGTGGCTCAAAATTTGAATTTGAATGCTATGATATGGGACATATTGAAACATTGGCCTATTATTTAAGACAAGGAATGGTTAAAGCCCCGCTTTATGTACAGTTCGTACTTGGTGTGATGGGCGGTATCGGTGCAAGTCCCGAAAATCTTATGGCCATGAAGGCAAGTGCAGATAGACTACTTGGGGATAATTACCAGTTTTCAGTTTTAGCGGCCGGCAAGCACCAAATACCACTGGCTACCATGGGGGTAATACTCGGCGGAAATGTACGGGTTGGCCTTGAAGATAGCCTAACGCTGCCGCCCGGTCGAATGGCGACAAGTAACGCTGAACAGGTAGAAAAAATACGAACAATTATTGAAGAATTAGGCCATGAGGTCGCCAAGCCAGACGAAGCACGAGAAATGCTTGAATTAAAAGGCCGTGATAAAGTGAATAGGTATTCTTGAGCCGATGATTGAAATAAAACCAGCCACGAAGAGGGACGCTGAAACGGTCCATCAAATGCTTCAAGCGCTCGCCAGTGATTTGGCTAAAGAAGATGACTATAATGGCTCAGCCGAAAAATTGCTTGAATTTGGCTTCAAAGATAAGAGCTTTTTTGAGGCCATAATTGCCTGGGACGGCACTGTAGCCGTTGGAGTCGCATTATATTTCTTTGAATTTTCCTCATGGCGCGGAAAACCAGGCGTCTATATTCAAGACCTCTTTGTCAGCGCTAATGCCCGCTCATCCGGTATAGGCAGAAAATTAACAGCCGCCGTTGTTGCCAACGCTAAAAAAGAGGGCGCGAGCTATATGCGACTTTCCGTCGATAACAATAATCAAAAAGCCGCGGCCTTTTATAAAGCCATCGGCTTTGAAATAGTTGACGATGAAAAAATATTTATTTTACAGGGTGATGCCTTTCAAACATTAATTCAGTAATTGAGCGCTTATGCCTCATGCATTGTTTTGCCGCCGACGATTGTCCTTACGATTTTTATGTCTTTTATGGTGTCGAGGTCGGCTTTTGTTGGGTCTTCGGCCAGTAGTACGATATCGGCAAGCTTTCCGGGTGTTAGTGAACCTTTGCTATTTTCTTCGAATGAGGCATAGGCACCGTTCATGGTACATATTTTCATAGCTTCGGCTACTGTGATTATTTGTTTTTCGCCCCAAACGGTGCCCGTACTATCCCTTCTGGTGGCCATACTTTGCAGCGCCATCATCGGCTCATATGGACCCGGTGTAAAATCGGAACCGGGCGCGACAGGAATGCCGTAATCAAGGAACGATTTATGAGCGAACATCCAGTTCATTTTCTCGGCGCCGTATTCGTGCCATTTCTCACCGTGATAATAAGCATAGGTATAAAAGGGAATTGGAATAACGCCGGAAGTCTTAATGCGCCTGAGTATTTCCGGGTTTACCAGTGAGCAATGCTCAATGCGAAGGCGCGGGTTAGTCCCCAGCCAGTTATTAAGCACTCTTTCGTAAGCATTCATAACCATATCAATGGCCACATCGCCGTTCGCGTGGATGCCGATCCGAAAATCATTGGCGATGGCATCATCAACGGCGTTATCAATATCGTTCTGATCCATGGTCAATATGCCATAATCATCAGCGCGACCGGTATAAGGTGTGCTCATGCTCATGGTACGCTCAGACGCCGACCCATCGGCGGCATATTTAACCGCACCGACCCTGATCCAGTCATTACCGGAACCGCTTCGCATGCCACTTTCTTTCAGGGCCGTATATATAGAACCCATTCCAATGGGCATAAAGGCCACACGGCATTTCATTTCACCAGCGTCATAACTATCCTGATAAGCGAGCCATTCTTCGGCGGAACCAGCAGCTTCGGTGGTTGATGTTAAGCCCGAAGCAGCCATGCGACCCGTGCTAAAGCCGACATTGGCTTGATTGTCTGCTCTGTCTGCGACCGGCCAGACACCGGCAGCGCGAAACGGTCTGCGGCCATTTTCAGCGACACGGCCGGTAAAACCATTTTCATCGCGGTAAATAGCGCCACCTTCCGGATCCGGTGTATCAAGAGTAACACCGGCAATTTCAAATGCTTTACTGTTAACGACGGCGGTATGTCCGCCCCTGTGGCCCACATATATGGGATGGTCCATGCTGACACTATCAAGATCGGCACGATTAACCGGGCGGCCCTCAACGAATTTGGTGTCATCATACATATGTGCCTGTACCCAGTGGCCGGCTGGTGTCTGCGCAACCTTTTTTGCAATCGCCTGCAGAACTTCCGGGATAGAACGGAAATTAACATCAACACTTATCGCTTCATTGGCCATTAGCGGATGGCTATGGCTGTCAATAAACCCGGGCGTGACGGTATGCCCCCGCGCGTCGATGACTTTGGTATCCGCCGTGATCAGATTGGCGATATCATCAGCACTTCCAACCGCGAGAATGCGATCACCGCGTATGGCTATTGCTTCCGCTTTTGGATAGTTTGGATCCATAGTATAGAAAGTGCCGCCAGTGATAACCGTATCGACGGTACCAAGACTTGCCTGCGCATTGCCAATGAGTGGTAAACAGGATAAAGCGGCAGTTCCGCCTAAAAATGTTCTGCGTGTGGTATTATTCATAGCTAAATTCCCCTTTGTTGATAAAAAACTATTACATAATATTGCTTATATTGCAATGTGGAGAATATAAGCGCCTGTGCTGGACAGGCTCAATTATAGTGTTTATGCTCCTTTCAAATTTCAAATAATTCAAGCTTTTCCGTCTGGGGAATAAGGAGTCCATTTTGTTTATTAGGAAATATATCTCGCTTTTAATTTTTATTTTTTTAGCATCAACTATAGCCAAAGCGCAGAGCTCTGATGTTGAGACTTTGTCGAGCTGGGTGGCGCTTGATGCGCCAACTGGCCATGAACAACATGCGACAGATTATCTTACGCGCCAGTTTAGTGGCTGGTCGGTTGATCGCCACGGTAATATGAGCAAGTCGGTGGGAACGGGTGCTCCGCATCAGGTCGTCGCCTGCGCGCTCGACGCGCCATCATTTGCCGTAACGCAAATAACGGATGATGGATATCTCCGGCTTCACCATATTGGCCGTGCGCCTAGCCATCCATTATGGTCGCAGGCTCACGCTGGGCAACAGCTGCGGATAATGACCAGACAAGGGCCGCTTGTTGGTGTCACTGCATTTGACAATAATCATTTTTCAAATCTCCACCGCGGCGAAACAGCGATCATAAGAGCCGATGATTTATGGATTGATGTGGGCGCTAGTTCGGCTGAGGAAGTGGCCGAAATGGGAATTGCACTGCTCGATCCGGTTATTCGTCATATTCCAGCTTGGTCATATTCGGATGAAATAGCCGGACCAAATAGTGGTGCGCGTGTGGGATGCGCAGCGGTAATTGCTGGTGCGCAGGCCGGTATTTCCGGTGAGGGCACCACAACATGGATGCTAAGCGCACAGAATGTTTTTGGCTGGGTCGGATTAAGCAGTGCGCTTGTGGCGCTTGAAAATGTTGATGAGGTTATATTGCTTGATAAAGGAAGTGAAAACAGGAGAAACGAAACTGTTGACGGAATTAATGGCAGCGTCAATAAAATATTGAAATATACCGGCGTTTCCAAAGTTCAGATATTAGCACCGAATGTATCTGAGCCCGCCGCGCTGATGGAACATATTAAACTGGCTGAAGCAGAAAATTTATTGAATAGTGTAATTGCGCTTGTTGATCCAACTGCGCCAACTCCTCCATGGATTAAGGCACCAATGATGCCAGAAGCGCTTAACGCAGAGCCGGGCCGTCTGGCCGGTGGTTCCGAGATGGCAGAATTTGAGAAGTTGCTTGATAGCGTTGCTGAAACGGCAGGCGTTTTTGGTCACGAAGGGCCGATCAGGGCGATGGTCCGTGCTGAAATGCCGGGTTGGGCGCAGGAGATCGCTCAAACGGATGAAACCGGAAATCTATGGCTTGATATGGGACCGAGAGATCAGAAAGCGACCGTTTTTATTGCTCATATGGATGAGGTAGGGTTTGAAATTGAAGCAATCGGAGATAGCGGCGTAGTTCAATTAAATCGTCGTGGTGGCATGGTAACACCCGCATGGGAAGGTCAGCCTGCGTTACTGCATCTGGATGCGGGAATTGGTGCTAAATCTTTGGAAAACACAGAACATTTAAAAGGCATTTACCTGTCACGGTCTGAGCCTTCCGAAAAATACCCGAATAAGGTTGAAGCGTGGTTTGGTATGGACGGGGCTGCGCTAAAGGCCGCAGGTGTTACAGTTGGTATGTCAGCAACAGGTTATAAAGAAGGCCATAGAATGGGTAAGTATCGCTACTCGGCGCGCGGTCTTGATGACCGGGTCGGAATATCGGCGCTGTTTAGCGTGCTTCAGGATATTGATCCTGATCAGCTTGAACACCGGATTATTTTCGCCTGGTCGGTGCGTGAAGAAGGTGGATTAGTTGGTGCAAATGCACTTGCGGACATATACGGGGCTCAGAGCATTCGTGCTTATAGTATTGATACGTTTGTTTCATCAGATACTCCGCTCGAATCACCGCACTTTGCCTATGCGCCACTTGGCGATGGGCCGGTGCTAAGGTCCATTGAAAATTCAGGCATGGCAAGACCGGACGAACTTGATAGAAATCGATCTATTGCCGAAAATGCCGGTATTAAATACCAATATGGCTTAACACAGGGCGGCACAGACGGTACGGCCTTCACTTTTTGGGGCGCGCCAAATTCGGGGCTGTCATGGCCCGGACGTTATAGTCATGGACCGGCAGAGATGGCCGACCTGCGTGATGTGGCGGGTCTGGTAAAATTGATACGGGCTATGGCACTAGCGGCACCTTAAATTATTTGACTCTTTACTTTAATGATGATGCCGCTGAAAATAACAATTGTGGCGATGATCAATCGCGTTTGGATTTCCTCACCAAGGAACACGACACCACCAAAAGCGGCAATAGCAGGTACGCTTAACTGGACGATGGCTGCGGTGCTTGTGATCAGGTCGCGAAGGATGATATACCACAGCACATAACCCAAGGCCGATGTTATGGCGCCGGATAGCGCTGCCCACAGATAACCATCCGTAGTGAGGTTAAGGGGAAAAATCATCACCAGTATAATGACCATCGGCATAGTCAGGACAAAATTTCTTGAGGTAAGCAGTATCGGATTTATTGCCCCCTGACCGAGCAGAGAATAAATCCCCCATGAGATACCAGATAAGGCCATCAGGCTTGCGGCAACAGGCGGCGGCATATTAATGCCCGGTAGTAATAAATAGACAAAACCTGAAATGGCCAATAAGACACCGATTTTCTCAGGCGTATTTAAAGGTTGACCCCTAAGGTAAGCCATAAACATCATAGTAAGCTGGACGCTGGAAAAAAGGATCAACGCGCCAGTGCCCGTACCCAATTGCACATAGGATAGTGAAAAGAACAGTGCATATGCAAAAAGCATTAGTGGCATAAGAATTGTTTTTTTATTTAAGATCAACGGTTCGATTTTTGCTGATTTTATAAAAATGAACGATAGCAAAAGGGCTCCAGAAAAAAGCCGAACTAAAGTAAAGCTGATCGGATCATTTGCCGGATCGACAAGGGCAAGCCTACAAAACACAGAATTGGCCGCAAAAGCGACCATAGTTATGAGTGTAAGAGTGATTAATTTAAAGGGCATGATTTTATCATAACAAAAAACCACTTTAACGTTCAAGAACCTTTAATCCCCTTGTTTTAGTCTTTCTTCAGCTATTCTTCACATAACCCTCACGTAAAATCTCACAATTCTCATAAAGTTTTCAACTGCTCCTCAAGCATGAATTTCTGCCGAGTTTATAAATATCACCGTGAAATAAACAAAATCAGGTAATGAAAATACTTAAGGAAAATACAATGAATATGCACAAAAGAATAGAAGTAGAAGAAAGAGTTACTATGCCACAGGTGGATCATAAAGATTTCACCGAAGCGGCTAACGAAAATGTTGATAAGCGTTCTTATCGGCTTAGTAATATTGATATGGTACGTGGACTGGTGGTGCTGATTATGGCCATAGACCATGTACGGGATTTTATGATGATGGGCGGGGTTCAGGACCCAATGGCTCAGCCAGACATTGGCATCGGCCTTTATATGACACGCTGGATCACCCATTTCTGTGCGCCAGTGTTTATCTTTCTTGCCGGAACATCGGTTGGACTGATGGCCGGGCGTAAACCGGCCCGTGAACTTGCCACCTTTGTATTAAAGCGCGGTATTTGGTTGATTGTCATGGAAATTACCGTGATTTCATTCGCCTGGACCTTTACGATATTCAATGAACCGGCCGTGGCTGGGAATTATCAGGTATTCCTGCAGGTGATCTGGGCGCTTGGTGCTAGTATGGTTGTCCTTTCGGGGGCGTTATTCATGGGACCGCGGGCTTGTCTGATCATTGGTGCGGCGATTATCCTTGGCCATAACATGCTTGATCAGGTCTGGCCTGTTGCGGCCATGATGGACAGTGTGAATAACCCATTCTGGTACACGCTTCATTCCCAGGCCACTCATTATTTCGGCCCGACCGTGGTGAGCTCCGTTTATCCGTTGCTGCCTTGTATAGGTATTATGATGGTTGGTTATGGCTCAGCCTTTATTTTCCAGAAACCAGCCGGCGAGCGCGATGCGCTTCTTATGAAAACCGGACTTATATCTCTTGCTGCGTTTGTCGTGATCCGCTTAAGTGGCATTTACGGAGAGCCGAACCCATGGCAGGTTCAGGAATTTGGTGCCCTTGCAACATTTTTTGATTTTATGAATGTAAGCAAATATCCAGCAAGCCTTCTTTATATACTGGCTACCCTTGGTGTTATGGCCATTGTCGGCTCACAAGCCTGGCGGGTTAAAGGCTGGCTTAAAGATACACTGGTTATGTTTGGCCGGGTACCGTTTGCTTTTTATGTGGCTCACTTATATCTGATCCATGTGATGAGCATATTGCTAGGTATGGCGCAAGGGTATGAGTTCAGCCAAATGATGCATTTCTTCCCGTTCTACCCGCAAGGTTACGGCATTGATGTCGTCGGCGTTTACGTCTGCTGGATATTGGTTATCGCCATCCTATATCCGTTCTGTAAATGGGTCGCAGAGATTAAACGCACCCGCAAGGACTGGTGGCTCAGTTATCTATAGGAATTATCAGAGGGGCAGTATTAGAATGCTGCCCCTTTTTAATATCAAGCAGGCTTGTAAACTTTGGCCATCACCATGCCACCAACAATATTAGATGATAAATTAATCACATTGTCGGCGATCAGAGCAGGCATTTCAAAGGGAAGCATGCTGTATAAAACCCATGTCAGGCAAGATACCAATATGCCAATCAGAGCACCAAATTTTGCCCCTTCCACAATATCGCCAGTTTTGCGAATGTTTACATATAAATATACGAATACGATCGTCATGACGATATAGGCACCAAACATATAAGGCATCATCCCGTATAATTCTTCTTCGGGTCTTCCCAGAGCAGAATAGCTTGATAGTTGATCCATAAAGATCATGCTTCCGATAATTCCTGAAATGGTCATCGCTATATATGCAGCAACGACTGCCATCCAAAATCTTTTGATATTCATTTTATACCCTTTCTTTTATTGCTGATGTTTACATATTACATTTCTGTAGCCCCCGGCCATAAAGTGTATCTGATAAAGTACCGCCATCAATAGAAACCCCGCCATTGACGATCAGGTATTTAACGCCGACTGAAAGCACCCGCGGGTTAACGAAATCGGCCCTTGGGGCAAACTCATCAGGATCAAACATGACAATGTCGGCATATTTGCCAGTTTTTAGATAGCCACGGCCACAAAGATCAAATGTATCCGCCGTAAGTCCTGTACTGCGGTGGATGAAGTCTTGCAAAGTGATATACCCTTTATTGACAACATATTCGCGGTATTTGGTCGGGAAGGTGGCGAATTTTCGTGGATGACCGTATGAACCATCCGATGAGGTCATTACCCACGGCATGGCGATGAAAGCTTTAAGGTCGTCTTCTTTAATGGCGAAATTGGCAATATTGCTGCCGCCTTCGAAGATAATTTCTATCGCCGTATCAATGGGCGTTTTACCACGTGCGGCTGCTTCTTCGCCGAGTGTTCGGCCAACAACCATATTGCCGGTGCCACCGGATAACAATAGCGCATCCGGCCCGCCGCGTTTACGCATATTTTCTTCCATGTCGATTTTTATTTGTGGCAACTGTGCATCATCCGCGAGCCGCGCCAGCATGGCGATCTCCCCGCCCGCCTGAACGTAACGTGGCAGTAACGCACCGACAACGCCGGTTCCGGTCGCAAGCCACGGATATTGATCGGCACTAACCCGAAGGCCTTCGGCCTGCGCCGCTTCGATCATTTCAATGACGTCGGCTGATTTGCCCCAGCTATCAACGCCAAGCGCTTTAATATGGCCCACATGGGATTTAATGCCGGCAATGCGGCCGATATCAATCACTTCTTTTACCGCGCCAAGCAGGCCGATATTATAGGTGCTTTCATCGCGGATATGGCTTTCATATATACCATCATAAGGTGCGACCATTTTGGCAAGCTCGGCCACTTCCTCGGTTGATGAATAACTTCCGGGTGCGTAATAAAGCCCGGTGGATAAGCCAAGCGCGCCCTCTGACATGGCCTTGGCTACCAGCGCTTTCATCTGTTCCATTTCACCGTCGGTCGGTGCATCATCACGCATCTGCATCACGGATTGGCGCACATTTCCCTGCCCGACGAAAAGCGCGGTATTAGTACCGATACCATTTTTGTTGAGTTCATCAAGCGTTAGCTTTGTATCACTAGGGCCGCCACCATCATTACCGTTAAAAACCGTTGTCACGCCTTGGGTAAGGTAATTGGCATTTTGTTTGCGTTCAGGATCCTGAAGATTACCAAGTGAATGAGTGTGTGGGTCAATAAAGCCCGGTGCAACAATAAGCCCGGTCGCATCGATCGTGCGGGTTGCTATAATGGAAGAAGGCGGCCCGACATAAATAATCTCATCGCCAGAAACCGCGATATCAACCATCTGCGCCGGGCTATTCGTTCCGTCATAAACGGTTCCGCCGGTGATCAGGATATCCGCGTTAATCTGCGCAGTTTCATCGTTGCCGCAGCTTGCCGTTAAGAATATGAATAGTATCGATGCTAAATATTTCATGTGCCAAAGTCCCCTTCAAGGTCTTTTTTTTATCTGGCCACTATATCACAGCATTTTAGTTTGCAAATCAATTAGATAATCAATGTCTTCTTCAGTATTAAAGAAATGAGTGCAAACCCGCAGGTTGCCAACCCCGCCAAGGGTGCGCATTGATATTTTTATCGGCTTCATACAGCGACCGGGCGCGGCCGTGCGCTCAAACATTTGCAGATCTTTTTCATAACTTCCTGTGGTGTAGGTAATAAGGCCGTGGCGTTTTTTCGGATCCATCGGCGTTAAGACCTTGCAACCAATATCCTGCAACCTTTCAATGGCATAGGTGCCAAGTCGTCTGGCGCGCTGTTCAACATTTTTAATGCCGATCTTTTCATAAAATCTAAGCGTCGCGTTCCAACCAAACAGCGCCGGGCCAATGACGCCGTCCTGTGAAAACTGATTGGCGTTATTCACCAGTGGAACCTGCCAGCTTTTTATGGTGTCATGGTCTTCATCGGCAAAGGGGATACCTTTTTGTAAATCGGCCCAGATGTAATTTCGGAA